>Ga0075524_10000300_pt1 | contig 11952 bp, 10 predicted proteins | sample NGEPerone_FD_76826 | JGI IMG/M metagenome (GOLD analysis project Ga0075524, IMG submission 76826) | Arctic peat soil microbial communities from the Barrow Environmental Observatory site, Barrow, Alaska, USA - NGEE Permafrost154B-one | ecosystem: Environmental > Terrestrial > Soil > Wetlands >...
GGAGACAACATCGAACAAGCAGCCTAAATGATCTTCATCCACAGGTCTTGACGATTGCTCGGCAATCTGTCCCGATGGTTTCTCACGTGGAGGTGGCATCACGACCGGTACCACGATCACCAAGTCAGCGCTCAAGCAGCTCCGGGAACAGACCATCGAGGTCCCCTCGTGGGCCTTCGGGAACTCGGGCACGCGTTTCAAGGTGTTCGCGCAACGCGGTGTGCCGCGTAACCCGTGGGAGAAGATCGCCGATGCCGCCCAGGTGAGCCCCTACACCGGTTTGGCCCCCAGGTCTCGCTGCACATCCCGTGGGACACCGTCGAGAGCTACGGCAAGCTTGCGGAGTACGCGGTCGGTCTCGGTATGACGATCGGCGCCATCAACTCGAACGTGATCCAGGATGACGACCACCTGCCGTGGTCCCTGTGCAACTCCGACAGGCGCATGCGGATCAAGGCCATCCATCACCACCGCGGGTGCATCGAGATCAGGACGCAGACAGGGTCGACAGACCTGAAGATCTGGCTCCGCGACGGGACCAACTACCCTGGGCAGGACGACCTGCGGAGCCGCCAGGAGCGTCTCGCGGAGTGCCTCGCCGAGATATATGCGGCACTCCAGCGGGGTCAGCGCATGATCCTCGAGTACAAGTTCTTCGAGCCGGCCTTCTATGCCACGGACATCTCGGACTGGGGCACCTCTTTGTTCCACTGCATGGCGCTCGGGGACCGAGCGACGGTCGTGCTCGATACCGGACATCACGCGCCGGGGACCAACCTCAAGTTCGTCGTCATGCAGCTGCTGCGGGTCGGGAGGCTCGGGGCCTTCGACTTCAACTCGCGCTTCTACGCCGACGACGACCGCATGGTCGGCGCCGCAGACCCGTTTCAGATGTTCAGGATCGTGCATGAGATCGTGCTGGCCGACGCGCTGCGTCCGGACTCCGGGGTGAGTTTCACGTTGGACCAGTGCCACAAGATAGAGCCGAAGATCCCCGGGCAGATCCGCTCGATCATGAATGAGCAGGAGGCTACGGCCAAGGCGCTGCTGGTTGACCACGAGGCATTGGCGACAGCCCAGCAGGCCGACTCCGTGCCCAGCGCCAACGGGATCCTCATGGACGCCTTCGCCCGCAGCGGCTACCTCGAGCAGATCGCGGCCGAGCGGGTGGGTGGCAACCAAAGCGGGTTGGGGCGCGTGAACCGCTGATGGTCCATGCGGAGGGGTACGTCGCTGCGGTCGACCTCGGCGCCTCGAGCGGACGTGTCATCGTCGGGCACCTATCCGCTGAGGGGATCCAGATGCACGAGGTGCACCGGTTCCCGAACGGGCCCGTGCCTGTGCTCGGCAAACATCGGGTGACGCTGCGGTGGGACATGTTGCGCCTCCTCGAGGGGGTGCAGGAGGGCCTGCGGCGGGCGGTGGTCTTCGTGCGGAGCAGGGACGCTTCCCTGCTGTCCATCGCCGTGGACACGTGGGGCGTCGACTACGGTCTTCTGGACTCGGACGGGGAATTGATCGGCAATCCCGTCCACTACCGCGACCGGCGCACCGAGCTGGCCGTGCCGGCATACGCGGCGGTCGTGCCCCCCGAGGTGCAGTATCAGCGCTGCGGGCTCCACCCGCACTCGTTCAACACCCTCTTCCAGCTGGTGGCGTCGTCGGGGGAGCAGGTCTGGCGGACCGCGGCCGACGTGGTCTTCCTGCCCGACCTCATCAACTACTGGCTCACCGGTGAGGTGCGGGCCGAGCTCACAATGGCGTCCACAACCGGCCTTCTCGACGTGCAGCGGCGTGCATGGAGCGAGGACACCCTGTCTGAGCTGCGGGCGCACTTCGGCATGGACCTCGGCCGGCTCCTGCCCACACTGGTCGAGCCCGGTGCCGTGCTGGGCCACGTGGACCCGCGCGTTGCGCGCGTGCTGGACCTGGAACCAGACGGACCGCTTCCTTTGGTGCTGGCGGCGGCGAGCCATGACACGGCCTCGGCGGTCGTCAGCGTGCCAGCGCGCAGTGAGCATTTCGCATTCATCTCCAGCGGGACCTGGACGCTTGTCGGCCTGGAACTGACAAAGCCTGTGGTCACAGAGGAGGCACGGCTGGCCGGGATGAGCAACGAGCTCGGACCCGATGGCACGGTGCGCTTCCTGCAGAACGTCATGGGGCTGTGGATGCTCAACGAGTGCCTCCGCGAGTGGGGTCTCGGCTCGGCCGAGTTGCCTGGGCTCATCCAAGCCGCCGCAGCCTGCGAGCCGCTGCGCACCGTGGTGGATGCCCGCGACGTGAGCCTGCTCCCGCCGGGGGACATGCCTGGCCGACTGGCTATCCTGGCTCGGGCCGGCGGCCAGCCTGAGCCCGCCGACCGCCCCTCCATGGTCCGGTGCATTCACGACTCTCTGGCTTTGTGTCACAGGATCGCCATCCAGGAGGCCCAGGACCTCTCCGGTACGGTCGTCGACTCGGTTCACATGGTGGGAGGCGGAGTCAGGAACCGCCTCCTGGCCCAGCTGACTGCCGATGCGACCGAGTTGCCGGTGGTAGCGGGCCCTGTCGAGGGCGCCGCGCTGGGCAACGTCCTGATCCAGGCGCGGGGCCTCGGCCTGCTGGAGGGCAGTCTGATGGACCTGCGCCAGGTACGCCTCATCGGGGAGGACTTCCAGACTTACACACCGTCCGGAGACCCCTCCCGGTGGGCCGAGGCGGCTCAGCGACTTTCGTGACGACAGCGAACCGAAAGCGATGACTTTGTTTTTGCTTCCGTTTCCTTGACATCGACGGGATCCTCTTCCATCGTGATTGCCAGCAGTGCACTGCGTCGAGCGAGGAGGCTCACGTGGACCTCCTGGTGGAGGCATCCCGGCAGGAGATGATCCAACGCGCCGTCGAGGACCAGGGTCAGGTGTTGGTGCGCGGTCTGGCATCACAATTTGGTGTCTCCATGGTCACCATACGTAAGGACCTGTCCGACCTGGAGCGCCGTGGGGTGCTCCGCCGCGTCCACGGGGGAGCAGTCCGCACGGACATCCACGACGAGGGATCGTTTGCCTACCGGCTCGGGCAGGCCAGCGGGGCCAAGGGCGACATCGCCCATCGCGCCGCACGGCTCGTGCGGGACGGCGACACCGTATGCCTCGACGGCTCGACTACCTGCTACTTCCTCGCCCAGGAGATTCTCGACCGCCGCGAACTCGTCGTTGTCACCAACAGCCTGGCCACGGCAACGCTGCTGCTCGACCACTCCTCCGCGACGATCTACCTGGCTGGTGGCATCCTGCGCCGGTCCTCCCGGGCCACGCTGATCTCATCCTCCTCCCGTGCCGCACTCTCGGGGGTCGTGAGCAAGGGCTTCTTCAGCTGCCACGCGATCACTCCCGACGCCGGCATGTCCGAGGTGTCGCTGGACGAAGCGGAGTCCAAGCGTGCCCTGGTCGCCAACTGTGTCCAGGTCTACGCGCTGGTGGACTCCAGCAAGTTCACCGGTCTCACGTTCCAACGGTGGCTCGCGCCCGATCGGCTGTCCGGGCTCTTAACGGACGAGGGCGCAACCGAGGAGCAGTTGGCTCCGTGGCGGGAAATGGGCATACCGATCGACCGCCGCGACGTCCATCGCGGTGATGGCGCCGTCGCTTCTTGACCGACTTCCACCCTGTCAATCCCCCACCCAACACAGTCAGGAGAATCAAGTGCTAAAAACACCCTGGTCCCGTCTAGTGATGGGAGCCGTGCTCGCAACGGCGCTCGCGACAACAGCGGCTTGCAGCAGCCGCAACGCAGCAACTGCTCCGTCCAGCGGGGCCTCGGGAGGCGGAACCAAGGTCACCGTTGCCTTCGTTCCCAAGATCCAAGGCATCCCGTACTTCGAAGCGATGAACACCGGTGGCCAGAAGGCGCAGTCCGAGATTCCCGGCCTCAAGTGGGTGTACCAGGGACCGACAACTGCTGATCCGGCGGCCCAGGCGGACATCGTTCGTTCAATGATTCAGCAGAAGGTCGACGTCCTGATCGTCGCCCCGAACGACCCCGACTCGCTGGCACCGATCCTCAAGGAGGCCGAGGCCGCTGGCATCAAGGTTGCCACGGCGGACACTGATGCACCGAACTCCGTGCGTACGGTCTTCGTCGAGCAGGCATCCTCGCAGGGCATCGGCGAGGGCACCGCCGACACCCTGGCCAAGGCCATGGGCGAAAAGGGCAAGGCGGTAATCGTGTCCTGCGGTGAGACCGCCGCGAACCTGAACTCCTGGATCAAGGTTGAGGACCAGACGTTCAAGGACAAGTACCCGAACATCACGATGCTCCCCACCGTGTTCGCGGGCGAGGACCAGAACAAGGCCACCCAGATGGCCACCGACCTGATGAACGCCAACCCCGATCTGACCGGCATCATCGGCCAGTGCACCACCTCCGCACCGGGCGTGGCGCAGGCCGTCCGTGACGCTGGCAAGATCGGCAAGGTCTTCACGGTGGGGGTCGGCACCCCGCAGTCGATGCTGCCCTACCTGCAGGACGGATCCTCGTCCGGCTCAATCCTGTGGGACGTGGAGAACCTCGGCTACCTGACGGCTTGGGCCGGTGTCCAGATGGCTCAAGGCAAGCAGTTCCAGGCGACCAATGACGTGACCAGCACGATCAAGGGTGTCACGTGGAATCCTGACACCAAGGAGCTCCTACTCGGTGCGCCGCTGGTGCTGACCAAGGAAAACGCGTCTCAGTTCAACTACTGATCCTTCATCCACCCGCGGTTAGTTGCCAGGGGGCAGTGGGCACCGCCCCCTGGCAAATACGCTGCCGAGCAACTGGAGTTGACGCTGTGTCCGAGGCGCTGGACGAACGCGCGGCAACAGGGACGCCACGACTGTTCCTCAAGGACGTCAGCAAGCGGTTTGGCGGCGTGCAGGCTATCCGGCACGCCGACTTCTGCCTGATGCCCGGTGAGGTCCACGCACTCGTGGGTGAGAACGGTGCGGGCAAGTCCACACTGATTAAGATCATCGCCGGTGCGGAGTCCTCGGATACCGGATCCATGGAACTGGATGGCGAGCAGGTAACCGTCCGAGGCGCTATCGACGCCATCGACCTGGGCATCGCCACCGTCTACCAGGAGACACAGCTCTTCGGGCAGTTGACGGTGGCCGAGAACATCTTCCTCGGGCGTGAGATTCGGAAGGGGCCGCGGATCGACTGGGTGGGGCAGAACGGCCTAGTCGTTGACCTGCTGAACCGGATAGGCCTTCCCCCAGAGTACGCGACCCGGCACGTCGAGGATCTCTCGGCCGCCGAGGCGCAGCAGGTGGCCATCGCCAAGGCACTGGCTGGTGACGCCAAGATTCTCATCCTCGACGAGCCGTCGGCCATCTTGACCGATGTCGAGATCGGGGTGCTGTATGCCGCAATCCGACGGCTGACCAAATCCGGGGTATCGATCATCTACATCACCCATCGGCTCGACGAGCTCTTCGAGATTGCCGACGTCGTCATGGTCATGCGAGACGGCCGGACGTTGGGCACTTACGAGATCGGTGGCCTCGACGTCCGGCGCGTCGCCGAGATGATGGTTGGTGGCGAGTTCGCCCTCGCCCAGTCCACGAGGACCGCAGAGTCGGTTGGCAAACCGCAGCTGGTCCTGAATGGGTTTGGCTCCCGCGGGGCCTTCCGCGACGTGGAACTGACGGTGCATCAGGGCGAGGCCGTCGTCCTCTACGGCCTGGTTGGATCCGGTGTTGCCGACATCGCCTCGGCTATCTACGGCATGCGCCCGATCACCTCCGGCTCGATGATGCTGGCGGGGCAGGAGGTCCACCCCAGGTCCGCTCGCCAGGCCCAGCGACTGGGGCTCGCGATGCTGCCGGCCAACCGCAAGAAGGAGGGCCTGTTCTCGTTCCAGCCCATCTCGTTCAACATCTCGATCGGCCATCTTCGGCTGCTGAGCAAAGGAGGGATCTGGATGAACAAGCGCCACGAGACGGACGTGTCGACCGAGATGATCAAGACGCTATCCATCAAGACGCCCGGCGCCCACGTGGCAGTTTCCAACCTCTCCGGTGGCAACGCTCAGAAGGTCGTCCTCGCGCGCCAGCTCGTCGAGAGGCCCGCCATGCTCGTGCTGGCGGAACCGACCCAGGGCGTCGACATCAGCGCCAAGGAGGAGATCCACAAGATCATCGAGGACCTTTGCGAGCATGGAACCGCAGTCCTCGTGGCGACCTCGGATGTCACCGAGGCCATGCGGATCGGGGACCGGATGGTCGTGATCCGCAACGGCACGACGTTCACCGAGTTTGCCCGCGGCGCGAGCCAGTCCGATGTGCTCGCCGCCGCGTCTGGGCAGCTGTCCCGTGAGGAAGAACAGACGTTGGCTGAGGGCGGACCCCCATGAGCGCGCCCGCGACGACCGAGGCGCCGAAGTCCGGGCGGGTGCTGCCACCCCCCGTCATGGGTCAGGAGGTCGTTCTCATCGCCGTCATCGCCGCGTTGTGGATCCTGCTGGCGATCTTCACGCCGGCCTTCCTGTCGGCGGGCTCGATCCAGCAGTTGCTCTGGCGGCTCGCCCCGATCGGCATCATGGCGGTCGGCATGACGATGATTATCGTCACCGCTGGCATCGACATCTCGGTCGCCGCCATTCTTATGGTGTGTAGCGTCGTCATGGCCAAACTGATCGCCGAGGGCGGCTGGGGCTTCTGGACCGCGGTCCCCGTAGCGATCCTCATCGGTGGCCTGCTCGGCTCCTTCAACGGCGTGCTGACCGCCTACGGTCGAGTTCCCGCGATGATCATCACCTTCGGCACGGCGAACATCTTCCAGTACATCGGCCTGAAGGTTTTCAACAGCCAGACCGTCAACGGCCTGCCAGCCAGCCGCGACGTCCTGGGCCCAGGTGCTGGGGGGCGAACCTTTGGCATACCCCACGCTTTCATGATCATGCTGGTGCTCGTCGTGCTGGCCGGGTTCTACTTGCGGCACTTCCCCGGCGGGCGGCACTTCTACGCCATCGGCGGCAACTCGGGCGCCGCAGCCTTGGCCGGCGTGAACGTCCGCCGCCGTATCTTCATCACCTATGTCATCACCGGGCTACTCGTGGGTCTCGCTGCCTCTGTGACGATCGCCGGCGGCACCTCCACCCTCGACCAGAACGTCGGCAAGGGGCAGGAGCTGGCCACCATCGCCGCAGTCGTGATCGGCGGCACGTCGGTCCTGGGCGGACGTGGGTCCGTGCTCGGCGCCGTCCTGGGCGCCCTTCTGGTCCAGACCGTGTCCACCGGTGTCACCCAGCTCGGGTGGCCGTCACAGTTGTCCAACCTCTTCGTGGGCATCTTCATCATCATCGCGGTCGGAGCAGACCTAATCCGTGAGCATCGTCGCAGGAGTCACGCATGAACGCCCGAATCGCCCCCACGACTGAGCCACCGACCCCGAGCACGTCGGCCGACGCCCAAGACGGGCAACAGGGCTTCGGCAGCAGGCTGGTGCAGACCCTGCTCACGAACCGCGTCGCGCTGCTCGTGATCCTGCTTGTGGTCGTGGTTGCCCTGCTGATGCGGCTCGGCCAAGCGGGATATCTGTCCGCGGCGTACAGCCCCGACTACATGTCAGCGGCGCTCATCAACCTTGTCCCGCTCGCGATGCTCGCACTCGCGGAGATGGTTGTGATCATCTCCGGTGGCGGTGGCATCGACCTGTCGCTGGGGTCGATCGTCTCCCTTGTCGGCATGGGCTTCGGGTTCATGTACGGGATCTGGGGCTGGCCATTGGCGCTGTCGATCGTTCTGGCGGTGGTTGCTGGCGCCCTGCTCGGAGCCGTCAACGGCGTGCTGATCGCCCGATTCGGTTTCCCGCCGCTCATCGCGACGCTGGCCACCTACTACGGTTACTGGTCGCTGGCCTTGGTAAGCAACAACCAGAAGCCGATCAGCTCCCCGCCGATTCAGGACCTCTACGGCCTGTCCAAGGCGGTCGAAATCCCGCTCATCGGGCAGCAGCTCCCGCTGCTGCCGAAGGGCATCGTCATCTTCCTACTTCCGACGGTCGTCATTGTCGGGCTGCTGCTCGCGAAGATGACCTACGGGCGTCGGTTGTACGCGATCGGGACCAACGACGTGGCTGGCGCCTGGTCCGGCGTGGACGTGGTACGCACCCGCGCCATGTCCTACGTGATCTCCGGTGCGATTGCGGGACTGGTCGCCGTGGTGAACGTCTCGCAGTTCGCCTCAGCTCGCCCGGACGCGGGAACGTCCGGCAATGGCATGGCGCTGCCAGCGATCACGATCGCGGTGCTCGGCGGTGTCGCCGTGACTGGTGGCGCCGGCCGTACGTCGGGCGTGGTCTTGGCGACCCTCCTGGTCGTCTGGCTGAACGCCGGCATCCTGCTGGCCTTCAGCGGCAACACCGGAAGTCAGGTCGAGCTCCTGGCCTTGGGCCTGATCCTGGTTGGTTCGGCCCTGTTGAACACCTTCACGGCACGCAAGTACAGCGGCGCACGATAGCCGACCCGACCACACGACATACCCGGCGCACGCACCGGACAAATGGCAAAGGATGCACTGACATGAAGTTCGGTATCCACAGCATGGTCTGGGTCGGTGACTGGTCACCGGAGGCGGCCCGCAAGGCGATCGGCTCAACCGCCGAGGCAGGCTATGACCTCATCGAGCTCTCGGTCATCAACCCCGAGACCTTCGACGCCGACCTCACCTCCAGGCTCCTCGCCGAGAACGGCCTTGAATGCACGGCCTCGTTGGGACTGGGGCCCTCGACCGACGTCTCCAGCGAGGACCCGGATGTGCTCAGGGCCGGACGCGAGCGGCTGGACCTGGCCCTCAACCTCGTGCGCGACTGCGGTGGCACGTTCTTCTGCGGCGTCATCTACAGCGCGCTGACCAAGTTCTCGCACCCGGCGACGGAGAAAGGCCTGCAGAACTCCTACGAGACGATCGCGTCTCTGGCCGACAAGGCGGCGGAGTCCGGTATCTCGCTGGGGCTCGAGTTCTGCAACCGGTACGAGACCAACGTGCTAAACACGACGGCCCAGACCCTCGATTACATCAACATAATCAACCGGCCGAACGTGTTCGCCCACCTGGACACGTACCACATGAACATCGAGGAGGGCTCGATGTCTGGTGCAGTTCACCAAGCCCACGACGCCGGTCGGCTCGGTTACGTGCACGTGGGCGAGTCCCACCGCGGGCAACTCGGGACCGGATCGGTCAACTGGAACGAGTTCCTCGGCGCGCTGAAGGATGTCGGTTACGACGGGATGGTCACCTTCGAGTCGTTCTCGTCCAAGGTGGTCCACTCGTCCTTCTCGAATGACCTGGCCATCTGGCGCAACCTCTGGGAGGATCCGATGGAACTCGCCAAGGGCGCGCGCGCCTTCCTGCGCCAGCACCTCGAGAACTGAATTGCAACCCGCGGTTCCGGTGCGCAACCACGGACCGTTCACCATCGGTCGGGACGTTCGGGCCGTAGTGACGGCTGCGGTCATATCGAAAAAGCAGCCAAGACCATCTACACGAGCTGACAACGGGGCGAGGCTGTCCCGATATCGACCAGAACCTCATTGACTCGCGGTAAGAACGATACCGGACCACCTCCGGACTCGGAGAAAGGAAGCACGAGATGAGCATCGACAACAACCTTCCGTCAATCCTGGCAGACATGGGCGCCGCTGGTCGGCGGGCCAACCAGATCGACGCCGCCGAGGCGAGTGCCGGCAACATCTCCGTCTTCATCGCCGACGCGGATCTCGGCGAGGTAGACGAGATGTTCCCCAGCACCGAGGTCATCGAGCTGCCGTGGAAGGTGCCCTCGCTGGCCGGTGGGTGCGTCGTCGTAACCGGATCGGGCAAGCGCCTGCGCGATGTCGGCGACGACCCAGAGCCCTGCGTCGGCGTCGTTGAGGTCGCGCCGGGGGGCGCCACAGGGACCCTGCATTTCTCGGAGAGGCGCGACTACGAGCATCTGACCAGCGAGTTCAACTCACACCTCGCGGTGCACGAGGACCAGGTCAGACGTCGCCGGATCACCCACCAGGCTCTAGTCCACACGCAGCCGCCGTACCTGACCCTGCTGAGTCACATCCCCGCGTATCGCGAGCAGATCGCCTTCAACCGCGCGGTGCTGCGTTGGGAGCCCGAGAGCATCGTGATGCTGCCCGAGGGCATCTGTGTCCTGCCCTTCATCGTCCCCGGCTCCGACGAACTCATGCAGGCCAACATCAAAGGGCTTCGCGACTTCCAGGTCGTACTGTGGAGCAAGCACGGGGTCATGGCACGGTCCGACATCTCGCCCACCAAGGCGGTCGACCGGATCGAGTACGCCGAGACCGGTGCCCGGTACGAGTACCTCAACATGACGATCGGCGGCCGGGCCGAGGGCCTGACAGATGCGGAGATGCATGCCGTCATCAGCGGTTTCGGCGTCCAGACGACCATCTTTTGAGTGGTGGCACGGCCTCGGCTCGGGACGCGACGGCCGCCACTGACGTCAACGCGTGCTGGCAAGTTGAGATGAGCGAGTCCTCCGTCGATCTCGACGGTGCCCCCAACACCGGCTTCATGGCCCTAACCGAGGCGTTCCACCTCGAAGACCAACTCGCCGCCCTCGACGCGGCACCAACAGAAAGAAGTAGCTCGTGAGTATCAGTACTGAGGTCCTCGCCCAGCTCGAGACCCAGGCCATCGAGCTTCCCTCGTGGGCGTTCGGCAACTCCGGCACCCGGTTCCGGGTATTCACAACCCCGGGCACCCCGCGCACCATCGCCGAGAAGATCGCCGACGCCGCCCAGGTGAACCGGTACACCGGCCTGTCCCCCTCAGTGGCCCTGCACATCCCGTGGGACAAGACCGACGACTACACCGCCCTGAGTCGCTACGCGGCCGACCTCGGCCTGAAGCTTGGCACCGTCAACTCCAACACCTTCCAGGACGAGGCCTACAAGTTCGGCTCCCTGACCCACACCGACCCGGGCGTGCGCCAGATGGCGATCGACCACCACTTTGAGTGCCTCGACATCATGAACGCCACCGGGTCCCGCGATCTGAAGATCTGGCTCGCCGACGGCACCAACTACCCCGGCCAGGGCGACATCCGCGGCCGCCAGGACCGCCTCGCGGACTCCCTCGCCGCCATCTACGCCCGCCTGGGGGAGAACCAGCGCCTCGTGCTGGAGTACAAGTTCTTCGAGCCAGCGTTTTACCACACCGACGTCCCGGACTGGGGCACCTCCTATGTCCAGGTCAGCGCCCTGGGAGACAAGGCCCTGGTCTGCCTGGACACCGGCCACCACGCCCCGGGCACCAACATCGAGTTCATCGTCGCCCAGCTGCTGCGCCTGGGGAAGCTCGGCTCGTTCGACTTCAACTCCCGCTTCTACGCCGACGACGACCTCATCGTGGGCGCCGCCGACCCGTTCCAGCTCTTTCGGATCCTGTATGAGGTCATCCGCGGCGGCGGCTACGGACCGACCAGCCCTGTCGCGTTCATGCTCGACCAGTGCCACAACGTTGAGGACAAGATCCCCGGCCAGATCCGCTCCGTGCTCAACGTCCAGGAAATGACTGCCCGCGCCCTGACCGTCGACGCCGCTGCGTTGGCCCAAGCGCAGAACGCCGGCGACGTCCTGGGTGCCAACGCGATCCTCATGGATGCCTTCTACACCGACGTCCGAGCCGACCTCGCCACCTGGCGCGAATCCCGCGGACTACCTGCCAACCCCATCACCGCCTTCAACGAATCGGGCTACCTCAAGCAGATGGCCCACGCCCGCGTCGGCGGCACCCAAACCGGCTGGGGAGCATAGATGAGGATGTCCCGAGTTCCGTTGAACTTTGGCGGCGGTCCTCATGATCGTCAGGCGGCGATCACTGGTTCATCATGACGGATGGCACCGACAGTTTGTGCGGCGACATACGCGTCGAGCGCAACGCGGAGCCCTGGCAGGTGCAGGTGCCC
>Ga0075524_10000301_pt1 | contig 11951 bp, 10 predicted proteins | sample NGEPerone_FD_76826 | JGI IMG/M metagenome (GOLD analysis project Ga0075524, IMG submission 76826) | Arctic peat soil microbial communities from the Barrow Environmental Observatory site, Barrow, Alaska, USA - NGEE Permafrost154B-one | ecosystem: Environmental > Terrestrial > Soil > Wetlands >...
AGGAGCGAGCTCTCCGCCATCGACTGGAGTGCCTCGCGCGTGGGCGGCGCCTTCCTGACGACCCCTGCCGCACGCAGGGCATCCTCTTCCGCGCGCGTCATCTCACCACGCGCCGGATCGACGCACGTGACGTCGTGCCCGGCCTCGCGCAGCGCGCTCGCGATGCGGAGCCCCGATGCGAGCGAGACGTCACGTTCCGACGACGTTCCCCCGAGCAACACTGTCAATTTCATGTGCACAATGTACTGAAACCGCGTTGCGCGTGTAGCCTCCCGCACACCTGCTTACGCCGAGTACATTCCAGCCATGCATCCGATCCTCAAGTCGCTCGCGTGTGCCGCGCTGGTGGCAGCCTCAGCCTGCCTCGATCGGGAGCAGGCCCGGAAGGCCATCGAAGCCGTGCAGACGGACGGCGCGAAGCCCGACGTCATGCCGGTAATGCTCAACCGCGAGCTTCCGTTCCGGTATCCACCGGCGCTCTACGCGAAGAAGGTGCAGGGAAACGTGACGTTGCACATCCATATCGACAGCGCCGGGGTCGTGTGGCCCGAATCGACGAGCGTGGTCGAGTCCTCGGGCTATCCCGCGCTCGACTCGTCCGCCGTCGCCGGGTCGCGCGAGCTCCGATTCGAGCCCGCCACCACGAAGGGGCACCCCGTCAGTGTCTCGCTCAAGCTCCCGGTGTACTTCCGTCATCCCAACGGCAAGCCGCTCGCCGGCGACACCATTCTGCACCCCTCACGCGCCAAGCCCGCAACATGAGCTCTCTCCCGCGCAACACGCGTCCCTACGAGAACGTCCTCGAAACGATCGGGTGGACGCCTCTCATTCGGCTGAGTCGAATCACGCGCGGCGTCGTGACGCCCGTGTACGCGAAGGCCGAGTTCTTCAATCCCGGCGGCAGCGTGAAGGACCGCATCGGGCTCCCGATCATCGAGCAGGCGGAACGTGCGGGTGAGCTCAAGCCGGGCGGAACGATCGTCGAGGGGACGAGCGGCAACACCGGCATCGGACTCGCGCTGGCGGCGGCGCTCAAGGGCTACCGCTGCATCTTCACGATGCCCGACAAGATGTCGCAGGAAAAAGTCCGGCTGCTCAAGGCGTTCGGGGCCGAGGTGATCATCACGCCCACGGCGGTGCCGCCGGATCATCCGGACAACTACGTGATTATGGCGGCGCGCATCGCGAAGGAGACGCCGAACGCGATCCTCGCCAATCAGTTCTACAACCCGGCGAACCCCGAGGCGCATTATGAGACCACGGGCCCCGAGCTCTGGGAACAAAGCGAGGGCAGAATCACCCACTTCGTGGCCGCGGCCGGCACGGGCGGCACGATCAGCGGAGTCGGAAAGTATCTCAAGGAGAAGAACCCGAAGGTGAAGATCATCGGCGGCGATCCGGTGGGATCGATCCTCGCCGAGTACTGGCGGAGCAAGGGCGAGCGCAAGCCCGAGGGGGTGCCCTACAAGATCGAAGGCGTGGGCCAGGACAAGATCCCGGGGACGATCGACATGTCCGTGATCGATGACTATCGCACCGTCACCGATCGCGAGTCATTCGCGATGGCGCGGCGACTCACGCGCGAAGAAGGATTGTTCGTGGGCGGCTCGAGTGGGCTGATCGCGCACGTGGCCATGCAGGTGGCGCGCGAGGTGAACGATCCGAACGCCTTCGTCGTGACCTTCCTGTGCGACACGGGGGAGCGCTATCTCTCGAAGCTCTACAACGATGAGTGGATGCGCGAGAACCAGCTCCTCGACTCCGACCGCATGCCGATCGGCCAGCTCCTGCAGGGGAAGCAGGATGGCACGCCGCGCGTCGTGAGCGTCGCGCCGTCGGCGAACGTGCGCCAGGCGCTGGGGCTGATGTCGCTGCACGACGTGTCGCAACTGCCCGTAATGGACGGCGAGAGCTGCGTGGGCTCGGTGTCGGAGAGCGCGCTGAGCGCGAAGGCGCTCGAGAACGGCAAGCTGCTCGACGTTCCGGTGAGCGAGGTAATGGAGCCGCCATTCCCGATCATCGATGGGGCGCAGACGGTGGAGAGCGTGGTGAAGCTGCTGTCGAAGTCGAATCCCGCGCTGCTCGTGCGCGCGAACGGCGCGCTGGGCGGGATCGTCACGCGAAGCGACGTGCTGGCGTACATGATGGCGAGGTAGCCCCGCGAGGCCGTTCCTCGCTCGGCCGGCGCAGGAGAGTATAGTTGTGTACGGATCATGCGGACATCGTGTGGGGGAGAGTCTCACGAAGGTTCAGGGACTCCCCCGGTGCCTGGCTCGGTCTTTCGGGTACATTTGCTCGATGTCTCTTCCCAATGATCCGACTTTTCGGGGACCCGGACCGCTGCCCGAGCGAGCGCGCCTCCCCGATGCCCTTTCCCTGGCTGTCACATGACCGTTCCGGAAATGGAAATGCTGGCGAAGGTGGAAGTGCTCGCCGACCTCGAGGAGCAGGTGCACGACCTCATGGCGATCCACGAGGCCAAGCGCATCCTCTGGTTCCCGAGCGAGCTTCTCGCGCCGGCGCCCGACACCGACCCCGACAAGCACATCGCCGAGCTGCGTGAGCGGACGCGGGGGATCAGCACACCGATCCGGGTCGCGCTCGCGCTCAACCTGCTCACCGAGGAAGGGCTCCCGCACTTCCACCGCCTGCTCGCCGTCTATCTCGGCAGCACGAGCTTCTGGCACAAGTGGACCAACCTCTGGACCGCGGAAGAGGATCGCCACGGCGCGGTGCTCCACGACTACACGCGCGACAGTCAGCTGCTCAACAATCCCGAGCTCGAGCGCATGCAGTTCGAGTATCTGAAGGCGGGATTCGAGCCGGCGTGGGACAAGGATCCGTATCGCGTCTTCGTTTACACCACGCTGCAGGAGCGCGCGACGCAGGTGAGTCACGCGAACACCGGCAAGCTCGCGGGGGAGTTCGAGCCGACGATCGGCGTCGTGCTCTCGAACGTGGCGAAGGAAGAGGCGCGGCACTACGTGTTCTACCGGCAGATCTTCGAGGCGGTGCTCAAGCGCGATCCGAACCGCGCCCTCGTGTCCGCCGCCGCCGTCATGCCCTCGATCGACATGCCGGGGGTGAGCATGCCCAACTTCCGCGAGATGGCGGACGTGATCTGGCGAGCGGGGATCTACGGCCCCAGGGATTACCTGAAGATCGTCGAGGAGCAGATCAAGCATTGGGCGATCGACGCGCTCGAAGGGCTCGATGCCACCGGGCGCCAGGCGCAGGAGAAGATCCTCGCGATCCCCAAGCGCCTCGAGCGCATCAGCGATGCGATGGAGACGCGCAGCCGGGCGAAAACCTTCTCGTTCGTCGTGGCGTTCTCGCGCGAGTTCGCGATGGAGTGAGCCGGCGGAGCGGTTGCTCTAGCCGTTGGCGTCCCGCTGCAGCTCGGCCAGGAGCTGCAGCGCCCTGAGCGGAGTGAGATTGTCGAGATCCACTCCGCGCAGCTTTTCCACCACCGGATGCGGCAGGCTCGCGAACAGCGCGAGCTGCTCGGTCGCAGGGGCGGCCTCGCGCGGCGCGGCGCCCTGCTGCACCACGTGGTGCTCCGCCTCGAGGAGCGCGAGCATCACGCGTGCGCGGCTCACCACCGCGGGCGGCAGCCCCGCGAGCCGGCCCACCTCGATGCCATACGAGCGGTCGGCGCCGCCCTCGATGAGCGTGTGCAGAAAGAGCACCTCGTCGCCCACCTCGCGCACCGCCACCGTGTAATTCCGGATCGCGTCGCGCTCTTCGGCCAGCTGCGTGAGCTCGTGATAGTGCGTCGCGAAGACGGTCTTGCACCCGATCGCATCGTGGAGATGCTCGCTCACCGCCCACGCGATGGAAACGCCGTCGTACGTGGACGTGCCGCGCCCGATCTCGTCGAGGAGCACGAGGCTGCGGCGCGTCGCGGTGTGGAGGATCGCGCTCGTCTCCGACATCTCCACCATGAACGTCGACTGCCCGCGCACGAGATTGTCGCTCGCGCCCACGCGCGTGAAGATGCGGTCGATGATGCCGATGCGCGCGCGGGCGGCCGGGACAAAGCTTCCGATCTGGGCCATGAGCACGATCAGCCCGATCTGCCGCAGGATCGTCGACTTGCCGGCCATGTTCGGGCCGGTGAGGATGATCATCCGCGCATCGCTCGTGAGTGTCACGTCGTTGGGGATGAACTTGTCGCGCGGCATCATCCGCTCGACCACCGGATGCCGGCCGCCGACGATGTGGAGCGCGAAGTCCTCCCCCATCTCCGGGCGCGCGTACCCCTCGCGCGCCGCCACCTCGGCCAGCGACGCGAGCACGTCGAGCTGCGCGAGGATCGACGCGGCGCACTGGAGCCGTGCGATCGCGCCCCCGGCGCGCACGCGCAGCAGCTCGAAGAGCGCGCGCTCGCGGACCTCGATGCGCTCGCCCGCGGTGAGCACGCGCTCTTCGTACTCCTTGAGCTCGGGGGTCACGTAGCGCTCCGCGCCCGCGAGCGTCTGGCGGCGCTGGTAGTCCGCGGGGACGTGCTCCCGGTTGGCGTTCGTGATCTCGATGAAGTAGCCGAACACCTTGTTGTAGCCGACCTTGAGCGACGAGATCCCCGTGCGCGCGCGCTCCGCGCTCTGGATCCGCGCGATCGCGTCGCGTCCGCCGCGCTGCAGCTCGCGCATCTCGTCGAGCTCCGCGTCGTAGCCGGCGCGAATCGCCTCCTCCTCGCCGATCGTCACCGGCGGCCGGTCGACGAGTGCGCGCGCGAGCTCGTCGCTCAACTCCGCGCAGTCGTCCCACTTCGCGAGCAGCTCGCCCATCACGCCCGCGCTCCCCACGCGGCGCGCCGCCGTCGCCACCGCGGGGAGCCGCGCGAGCGAGGCGCCGAGCGCGCCGAGCTCGCGCGGGGTCGCGCGGCCGGCCGCGGCCTTGCTCGCGAGCCGCTCGACGTCACGCACGCCGTCGAGGGCCGTGCGCAGCGTCTCGCGCGCGAGGGCGTCGTCGAGCAGCGCACCCACCGCGTCCAGGCGCGCGTCGATGGGCGCGCGATCGGTGAGCGGTGTGAGAATCCACGACCGGAGGAGCCGGGCACCCATGGGCGTCGCCGTGCGGTCGAGCACATCGATGAGCGTTCCGCTCCGCTCGCCGCCGCGCAGCGACTCCACGAGCTCGAGGTTGCGCCGCGTCATCTCGTCGAGCGGCATCGCGCTCCCCGCGCGCTCGACGACGGGGCGCGCGAGATGCGGAATGCCCTGGGGCTGCAGCTCGTGGAGATAGCGGAGGAGCGCGCCCGCGGCGCCCACGGCCGGCGCATCGCTCGCGCCCACGCCGAACGCCTCGAGCGAGGCGACGCCGAACTGCTGCCGCAGGGCATCACCCGCGAGCGCGGGGTCGAACTCCCAGCGCTCGCGCTCCGTGACGAGCGGTCCTTCGCCCGCGAGCCCGCGCATGGGCGGCGCGCGCTCGCCGCGCACCAGCACCATCTCGCTCGGCGCGAGGCGCGCGAGGAAGGGCTCGAGGTCACCCGTCTCGCACACGATGAGGCGCAACTCCCCCGTGGAGAGATCGACGGCCGCGATCCCGGCGTGCGCGCCGACGACGTTGAGCGCACAGAGGAAGTTGTTGCGCGCGTGATCGAGCAGGTCGTCGGCGAAGGCGGCGCCCGGCGTGATCGTCTCTACGACCTCGCGCCGCACGGTCGCGCCCTTGGCGTTCTTCGCGTCCTCCATCTGCTCGCAGATGGCCACGCGGTAGCCCTGCGACACGAGCTGCCGGAGATACCCGCTCATCGCCTTGGCGGGGACGCCGGCGAGCGGCACGTCCGCCGCCGCTCCGTTGTTGCGCGACGTGAGCGTGAGGCCGAGCACGCGCGAGGCGATCTCGGCGTCCTCGTAGAACGTCTCGTAGAACTCGCCGAGCCGGTAGAGCAGGATCGCGCCGGGATTGCGCGACTTCATCTCGCGCCAATGCTCCATCAGCGGCGTTTCACGGCTCACCGCGGTTCGGCCTCGGTCACGTACACGGGGATCTGCTTCGCCTTCATCTGCTGCGCCGCGGCGTCGGCCTGCGCGTGCGTGTCATAGAAGCCGACGCGCACGCGGAAGGGCTTCGCTGCGCCGTAGATGCGCGCGGCATATCCGCGCGCGACGAGGCTCTTGCGCAATGTCTCCGCCGCGGCGCGCGTGGGATACGCGCCCACCTGCACCGTGTACCTGCCGCCGCTGGCTGAAGGGCGCGATACGGTGGTCGTCGACTTCACCGTGGTGGTCGTCGTCTTCCTGGTAGTCGCGCTCGCCGGTGATGGCGCGGGCGGCGGTGGTGGAGGTGCCGTTGGTGGCGCCGTCTGCGGCGCCGGTGATGGCGTCGTAACCGCGACCGCCGTGGGCGCGCTGTCCGGCGTCGTGCTGGCCACCGCCGCCGTGTCCATCCCGTGACAGCGCTGCATCCAGAAGTCGATCTGGTTGCGCTGCTCCACCTGGGCCGGCGCCGTGTTGCGGGCCGCATCGGCGAGGCTGCGGCACGCCGCCGGCGCCTGGTTCTTGTCGAAGTAGACGCGCGCCATCCAGAACGACGCGCGGGCGCGCGACGGACTCGCGGGATGATCGATCACGAGCCGCTGCAGGTGCGCGAGCGCCTGATCGTTGTCGCCCCGCGTCATCTCGAGCTGGGCGAGCCGCAGCAGCGCATCTTCGTTGCGCGGCGACAGCGGGAACTCGATGATGATGCGCCGCAGATCCCGCTCCGCATCGGCCGCCGTCGCCGCCACCACCGCGCGCCAGTACAGCGCATCGACGTAGCGCGGCGACCCTGCCGGTGCCATGTCGATCTCGTGCTGTACCAGCGCGCGCGCGGCGTCGCCCTGCCCCTCGGCGGCCATGCGCTGCGCGCGAACGAAGATCGTGTCCGTGGTCGCGGGCTGGGCGAGCGTGTCGGGGGGAACGGCCTGCGCCGCGAGTGGGATGGCGCCGATCAGGAGCGCGGCGAGCAAAGCGAGATATCGGGTCATGAGCAGTCTGCGAAGGTGAAGCGTCAGGCCGGGACGGCGGAGAGGAGCAGTCGCGCGGCATCGGTGGAGCGCCTGGCGCTGCACAGCGCGAGCACGAGATTCGAAAGGAGCTGTGTATCGGAGGAAAGGCGCGTCTCCTTGAGCGCGATGTCGGTGGCGAGGAGCGCATCGAGCGCGGCGTCGATCGCGTCGTCGTCCCAGTGGCGCTCCGCGGCGGCCCACGCGCGGGCGGCCTCGCCCCACGGACGCATCGGAAACGCCTTGCCGCTCTTCAGCAACTCGAAGTAATCGGCGCGCCCACTGCGCGTGATGCCCCAGCCGATGGCAAGCGTCTGCGTCGCGAGCGCCATCACGATCGACACCGCGCTCGTCTTGGGCTGGGAGAGAATGTGCGGCAGGAGCGCGAGCGCGCCGGCCGCGTCGCGCGCGGCCACGCGATCGAGAAAGTCGCCGAGCGTTTCGCCGCGGCGCACGCCGGCGACATCAGCGACGGCGGCCTCGTCGATCGTGCCGCCACCGGCGTAGCTCGCGAGCTTGTCCAACTCCGCGGCGAGCGCGGCGAGCTCGTTCCCCGTCGCCTGTTGCAGCAGCTCGGCGGCCCCCGGCGTGATCTTCGCGCCCAGCACGCTTTCGACGTGGTGCGTGATCCAGCGCGGCACGCGGTCGCCGGTGAGCGGTGCGAACTCCACCGTCGCGGCGCGCGCCTCGAGCGCCTTGTCCACCTTTGCCTTTTCGCCGGCGGGCGCCACGAGTACGAGCAGCACATCGGGCGCGGGCTCCTTCAGGTAGCGATCGAGCGCCGCGCGCGCGTCCTTGCGCAGCGCCGCGACATCGCGCACGACGACCGCGCGCCGCTCCGCCATCATCGGCGGCGTGCCCACGAGGCTCCCGAGCGTCTCCGCATCGAGCTCCGCGGCCGCGCGAACGTCGAGATTGAAGTCGCGCGTCGACGGGTCGACGGCGGCGTTGACGAGCTCGCGCACCGTCTGTTCCTTGAGGAAATCGTCGTCCCCGTGGAAGTAGTAGACGCGCTCGAATTCGCCGCGTTGAAGCGACTTCTTGAAGGCGCGTTCGGGGATGACGGGCATCTCGTGAATATACTGTCCGCGGTAGTCGGCGGGGCGATGCGGGCTCGGTTGCCTCTGCGGAGCGCGCGTGCTATTCTCGATCGCTCACCCTCCTCTTCCTCGCCGAGCCTCCGCTGCCGACTCTCATTCGCCCCAAACGCCGCCTCGCGTCGTTCGCGATCCTGCTCGCGGCCGGCTCCGCACTCGCGTGCTACCAGGACAAGCCTCCCGCCGGGACGAGCGCTGATCAGGCGGGAGCATCGGCGGCGCCGGGAGGAAGCGCAAAGCTCGATCTGCAACCCGTGCCCGCGACGCACGACACCGCGATCCGGGAGATCGACCAGTTCCGCCTGACGACGCAGGTGTTGGCGCAGTGGACGCAGGCAAAGCACGCCCTCGATTCGCTGCATTCGACGGATCCCGAGGTCGAGGCGCGCATGAAGGCAGGGACGCCACCGAAGTCGGTCGATGAGGCGGGAAAGCGGTTCGACGCGGAGCCCAAAATGCGAGCGGCGCTCAAGCCATCAGGGCTCAGCGGAAAGGACTTCCTGCTCGCGTCGATCGCGTTGCAACAGGCGATGAGGGGTTACCAGCTGAAGTCGCTGGGGAAGCTCGATGAGAGCAAGGTGCCCCCCACCATCATGGCGAACATCTATTTCGTGGCCTCGCACATGCCGCAGATCATGGGATCGATGACGGGCGTAGTGCCGCGCCGTCCACCTACCTGACGGCTAGCGTCCGAGCAGTTCTTCGCTGGCGAATCGCACTGGCGCCTGATCGACCATCATCGCGACGGGCCAGATCGGGAGCCCCGCACTGGCGCTCGCCACGAAGCTCGAGTTGGTCACCGGATAGGGCGCTACGGCCGGCGTGCGGGCGACCACTGGAGCGAGCGCGAGATTGCGCGCCTGCGCGGTCCAGTTGAAGAGCACTGCCGCCAGAAAGCCGATTCCGACGACACCCGCCGCGGCGGCCGCGAACGAGCCCAGCCCCGGACCCTTATAGCGCGCGGCGTGCTCCTCGGCGCGCTCCATTTTGTGCAGCGTGGTGGTGAGCCGGACGTAGAAGTCGGATGAGGGCTCGACGGAGGGGAGGTTGCGCAGCACCAGCAGTCCCCGGCGCATCGCCAGATCGTGGCGCGAGCAGACGCTACACGACGCCAGATGCTGCTCGGAAGCGGATTGCTCCGCGGCGGGCAGCGTCTGGTCTACGAAGGCGAGATACTGATTACGAAAGTCGAGGCAATTCATTCAGGCTACATCACTTCGGTGGGTCCGAATACTGTACCCATCAGTCTCGGACGGGTTCCGAATGATGTGCCCCGGATCACGCATCCGCCAGCGAGCCGGAGCGCCTAGCGCAGCCCCGGCTCGATGATCTGGGCGAACGCGTTCCTGGCGCGGTTGAGCCGCGACTTTACCGTTCCCAGGTTGCAGTTCGTGATCTCGGCGATCTCCTCGTACGACTTCCCTTCGAGCTCGCGCAGGATGAAGACCTGGCGGTGATGCTCGGGGAGCCGGGCGACACTGGCCTCGACGAGCGAGCGCAGATGGCGGCGGCGATAGAGATCATCCGGGCGCGAGTTCGCATCCTCGAACTGCAGCGGGCGGTCGTCGTCCTGCCAGTTCTTGCGAATCGTCTGGAAGAAGACCAGCGGATTCCGCGAGCGGTTCCGAAGCTCGTTTTTCGCGAGGTTGGACGCGATCGTGTAGATCCAGGTGGAGAACTTCTTGGAGCGGTCGAAGCGGGCCATGTGGCGGTACACCCGGATGAAAACCTCCTGGACGAGGTCTTCTCCGCGCTCACGGTCGCCGATCGTGCGGTAGATGAAGTTGAGCAGGCGCGTTTGATAGCGTTCCACGATCTCCTGGAACGCACGCTCCTCACCGCCCAGGAACGAGGCGACGAGATCTGCGTCTTCGAGCGTCTGTAGCTGGGCGCGCACCGACCCCGGCACGACTGCCCTCGCTTCCACCGCCACGTTAGCCATCTTGGGATGCCCCCAGTTTGTATGCGCCTACCAGCCTTCCGTCGCGCACAATGAAAGGCAGGGGTCGTGCCCTCGTGTTCCACAAATATTGCTACCGCGCTAACTCACACGCTGTCAATAATTTGCGTCGGTCGAGACGCAGGGAAAGCTACCATCGCCCAATGAGGTTGTCTACTTTCGGGGACGACGAAAAGGCGCGATGTGGGGACACTTCCCTTACCGACAAACGAGCTCAGCGGCTGAGGTAGAAGCCCGCGACGTAGAGAATGCTCAGCGCGGTCTTCGCGTCGTTGATCGTTCCGTCCTTGATGAGCTTGAGCGCCGCCGAGATTTGCGTGGGCACGACCTCAACGAACTCATCCGATTCGAGCTCGCTCTCCCCGCTCGTCAGCCCCGTGGCCACGAACAGGTGGATCTTCTCGTCGGTGAAGCCTGGCGTCGTGTAGAAGGTGTAGAGGTGCTCGATCTTCTCCGCGGTGCAGCCGGTCTCCTCACGCAGCTCGCGCGCGGCACACGTGTCCGGCGGCTCCCCGGGCTCGAGCCGCCCAGCCGGGATCTCGTAGATGAACCCGTCGGTCGCGTAGCGATACTGGCGAATGAGGAGGATCGTCGGATCCTCGCCGGCAGGATCGGAGAGGAAGGGGATGACGGCGCTCGCCCCCGAGTGCCTGATGATCTCCAGCTCGCCGGTCTTCCCGTTGGGAAAGCGAACCTCGTCGATGTCGAGGTTGACCACCTTCCCCGTGTGGATCCGCCGGCTTCCGACCTTTCCGGGACGCTCCGTGTCCGTCACTTCTCCGGCTGCCCTTCGGCGTCGTAGACGCTCAACGGGCCCGCGTCGAGCGCGGTGAGCGGCGCCGCGATCACCGCCGGGTCGCCGACGACGACGAGCTGCAGCTGATCCGGATGCAGATACTTGTCCGCGGCGTGGAGCACGTCCATCGCGGTCACGCGGCGGATGTTCGCGCGGTAGCTGTCGAAGTAATCGTTCGGCAGTGAGTAGACCGTGAGCGCCGCGAGCGCGCGTGCGATCGAGTCCGTGGTCTCGTAGCGAATGGGGAAGACGCCGTCGAGATAGCTCGTGGCGAGCGTGAGCTCATCCTCGCTCACCGCATCGGCGCGAATGCGCGAGATCTCGAGGAGGATCTCCTTTGCGGCGTCGGCCGTGACATCGCTCTTCACGGCGGTCGACACCACGAACGGGCCCGCCGCCTTGCGCCAGTCGAACGACGAGTGCGCGCCGTAGGTGTACGCGTGCACCTCGCGCAGATTGAGATTGATGCGCGAGGAGAAAAGTCCGCCGAGCAGCGCGTTCACGATCAGTGCCGGAAAATAGTCCGGGTGACTGCGCGGCAGCCCGACATGTCCGACGCGAATCTCCGACTGCGGCGCATCTTCCTTGCGCACGATGTGCACGGCGCGGGTGGTGCGCGCGGGCGCGGCGCTCACGGGGCTCGCCGGGGTCGCCGTTCCCGACCAGCTGCCGAGCAGCCGCTGGGCGAGGGCGACGCCGTCGGTGACGGTGATGTCGCCGACGAGAATGAGCGTCGCGCCACCGGGACGATACCGCGCCTGGTAGAAGCGCTCGACCGTGGCGCGATCGATTGCCGTCACCGAGGCGACGTCGCCGTGCTCGGGGCGTGCGTAGCGGGACGAACGGTCGTAGACGAAGCGGGTGAACATCTCGTCCGCGAGCCCGCGCGGCTCCGTGCGCAGCTGCAGCAGGTCCGCGAGACGCTCGGCCTTGATGCGCGACAGTTCCCGCTCCGGGAACGACGGTTCGAGCAGCACCTCGGCGAACAGCGACAGCGCATCCTCGAGCCGCGGTGCGAGGACGGTCATCGAGAGTACCGCGGCGTCCCAGTCGGCGGACGCGCCCACCGCGGCGCCCAGCCGCTCGAACTGCTCGCCCACCGCG
>Ga0075524_10000302_pt1 | contig 11934 bp, 7 predicted proteins | sample NGEPerone_FD_76826 | JGI IMG/M metagenome (GOLD analysis project Ga0075524, IMG submission 76826) | Arctic peat soil microbial communities from the Barrow Environmental Observatory site, Barrow, Alaska, USA - NGEE Permafrost154B-one | ecosystem: Environmental > Terrestrial > Soil > Wetlands >...
AATTGTATCTTTTTAAAATACAGGTTATGAAAACGACTGAAGAAGCAATGATTACCGTACAAACTGAAATCAATGCTCCGATAGACATTGTATGGAAAATATGGACAACCCCCGAAGATATTGTCAAATGGTACTACGCTTCCGACAACTGGCATACGCCCAGTGCTGAAAATGATTTGCAGGAGGGCGGTATTTTCAATTTCAGGATGGAAGCCAAAGATGGGAGTTTGGGTTTTAATTTCGAAGGAGTTTATCAGAAAGTGATCGTAAATCAGTTTATTGAATATGTAATTGACGATTGCAGGGTAGTAAGTATTGCTTTTACACGCAACGGTGATTTAACCAAAGTCGTTGAAACATTTGAAGCCGAAAGCATTCATCTGATTGAGCAGCAACGCGACGGATGGCAGGCTATATTGGACAATTTTAAAAAATATACAGAATCAAATAAGTAATAATCAAACACAAAATACAATGGCAAATCATATTACCCCTTGTCTTTGGTTTGATAATCAAGCCGAAGAAGCAGCAAATTTCTATACTTCAGTATTTGAGGACTCCAAAATTGAGAGCATTAGCTACTACGCGAAGGAAGGTTTTGAAATACACGGGCAGAAAGAAGGTACTGTTTTGACAGTCGTTTTCCATATAGATGGGCAATCTTTCACGGCACTAAACGGCGGACCGGATTTCAAATTTAATGAAGCAATCTCATTGCAGGTATTTTGCGAAACACAGGAGGAAATTGATTACTACTGGAGTAACTTAACAGATGGGGGAGAGGAAGGGCAGTGCGGCTGGCTGAAAGATAAGTTCGGGGTTTCTTGGCAGATCATTCCCTCCATACTTCCTGATCTCCTGCGCGACCCTGTCAAAGCAGGGAGCGTAATGAATGCTTTCATGCAAATGAAAAAGTTTGATATTGAAAAAATAAAGCAAGCTTAAGTTGCCGGGCGTTCGTATTTACCCCTCTATTTGCTTGCCGGTCCGGTCTTATATTCGGTTGGATTGATGCCCGTTTTCGATTTAAAGACGCGGCTGAAATAAAAGATCGATTCGAATCCTAAGCGATACGAAATCTCCTTTATACTCAGATTTGTATTGATCAGCAGATCTTTTGCTTGTCGGATGCGCAACGAGAGGTGATATTGACCCGGCGAGATTCCGGTGTAGGCTTTAAACATTTTGCGGAAGATCGAATAATCGATGTTCAGATCAAGTGCGAGTTTCTCTATATTCATATTTTTATCGATGTTCTCACGGATGATCAGACACGCTTTTTGAATGGTCTGCTCGATTTGTTTCCCCTCAAAGTCTTCATTTTTCTTGATCGAGATGATTGTACTGAGAATGTAAACGACAAGTCCTGAGCAAATTTGCTGATAACCTGCTTTTTCCATATCGACAAGGTTAAACAGCTCGTGAAAGTTTTGCAAGAGTCGTTCGTTAAAACCGATCTGACAAATGGGATTTCCGCCTGCGAAAAACTCATGCTGAAACAACTGATTTGCAAACGTGCCGTTAAACCCGACATAATGCTCTGTCCATCCGGCTTTTGATGGCCGGTACCGGTGCCACATACCCGGAAACACGATGATAACAGAACCCTCTTTTACCGGATAGTTCCCCGTTTTGGTTTCAAGAATTCCCTCACCGCTAGTGATATAATTGATTTGAAATTCATGAAGAATCCTTCCGTTTTCCCAGCTAAAGCTGTATTCTGAAGGATGTCCGGGAGGTGGATAACACTCACCTGGCAGGATATTGGCACAACCGGCCACATTAATATACAATCCCCAATTTTTATCCTCATTACTTTTCGTTGTGTATTTGAAGAAGTCTTCCATTGCAAATTAACAATCAGGGATAAAATAATAGAGAAGCAAAGATATTAATATTAAAGAATTACTCTTTCTCGAACATCGATTTATCTGCGCCGCAAATCGGGCAGACCCAGTCATCCGGTAGGTCAAGAAATGAGGTTCCCGGCGCAATTCCTGAGATGGGATCTCCTTTGGCTGCTTCGTATTCGTAATGGCACAGTTGACACTGCCAGACTTCGTCCTGCTGTTTAACCGTTTCCGAAATTGCTTCAATTTTTGCTTTATCGATATAGGTCGGGGCATTTTTGGGTGAATAGCCTTTTAACACCTCACGGTAATAGTTGTAAGTAAGCGCTTTGCTTTGCTCTTCAATCATCCCGTTATTAATTGCTTCTCCAATGAAGATAATATGTGTGCCAACTTCATAAGACTGGGTCACCTTACATTCGAACCAGGCAACGGACGAATCGGTAACGATTGGAACACCTAATTTCCCGGTAATGTAATTGACTCCCGCGAATTTATCGAAATCACGGCCACTTTTGTAGCCGAAATTTCCGATTAAGGAAGGATTTGCTTTTTCACTGAGTACCGAAAAAGCGAACACACCGCTTTGTTTGATTAAACCGGCCGTGTAATTGTCTTTATTGCAACTTATTGCAAATTGGGGTGGGTTTGCGGTTACCTGGAAGAGCGTATTGGCAATGTATCCGCCTTTCGAGTTGCCGGACTGGGTTGTTACAATGTACAACCCATAGCTGATTTTAAAGTAAGTTTCGAAATTCATTTTTATCGGATTAAGATATAAGTAAATCAAGGTGTTGAAAAAAGAACAAGCACCAGAATTGTTCAAATTGGTTTCTATGTTTCAAGGAATACATAACAAACATCTGATTGTGTGAAATGTTCCAATTGGAAATTCTTGTACTTGACGACGAAGTTAGTAAAAAATTTATTTCCCGAAATGATTGTATGTATAAGTATTTAGGAAGTGAAGTTCAACTGCAGTGAAGCAATTGAGTTTCCTGTCTACGCCGTTTAAAGTAAAGGCAATTGAAACGACCACAGCCTGTGATATGTTACGCGTCGCTTGAAGTAGCCAAATTATTGTTTGAAGTGGGTTTTTTGCCAGTGTATCCTCCGTAATTTCGTCAAGAAGATTTGGTGCATATCCTTCAGTTCCTAATCCGGGCAGCGATTAATTACTTTTTAGCAATCTGAATATTGAATAAAACCGTTAGGTTAATAAAGGTTAATATAAATTTAATGGAAGCTTTTATCTGAGGAGTAGGATGAATTGTAATGTATTAATTGGCAGCAAAATAGATAGTTGCATGGCTATTTGTTAATTGAGATACAGATTTGCAATAATCATTTTATCTTTTTTGATCTTAATAGATGAGCATTGATATTGATACTTATAGAGTTGTAAAGGTGATTTAGCATATTTATATATAGTAGTTGGCAGATTGGGGAAATACAAATCATCTTCTCAGATTGCATTTTTCGAACTCAGAATGAGATTTAAATATGACTCGAAAACATTTGAATATGATCAGATCGTATTACAAAAAAGATTAAATACAGTATAGATTTGTCAATAAACTGATAATGAAAATTTAACTTTAAGAAAATGATATCTTCAAAAATATTGTTATAGATGCTGAAAATTGAATGGCTTACACAAGGTTTGTTTTCAAAAGATGATTGCATTTAGTTCTACTCTTATATTTTTTTATTTCTAATTAAAGCTTATGTATTTATGAAACCAATTTATCTAAGTTTTTCGCCAGGGAGAAAATGGGTGGGAAAATTCCTTTCCATGGTTCTTTTAATGGTATTGATGACAAGTATGGCTTTTGCACAACAAAAGACTGTTACCGGAAAAGTATCTGATGAGACCGGAGTTCCTGTTCCGGGTGCTACAGTAATTGTTAAAGGAACGACAATTGGCGCTGTTACTGATATGGACGGCAAATTTTCAATTAGTGTTCCAGCCGCTTCAAAAACGTTGGCAATTTCCTTTATTGGAATGAAACCTCAGGAGATACTGATAGGTAGCCAAAGCAATTTCGCTGTGACAATGATTGCTGAAACAGTTGGGATTGATGAAGTTGTCGCTATCGGGTACTCATCTGCATCGCGTAAAAACGTTGCCAGTTCAATTGCGAAAATATCAGATAAAGACATTGTTGGTCTTTCTGTATCTGACGTCAGGCAAACATTGCAGGGTAAAATGGCGGGTGTACAGGTAACCAGTAATGGTGGTGATCCAGGTGCGGGAGCAAGGGTTGTTATCCGTGGTATGGGTTCATTTACAAACCCCGATCCGTTGTATGTTGTCGACGGGATTCAGGGTGGCGATATTAACTCTATTCCATCACAGGATATCGAAAGTATTACCGTGTTAAAGGATGCTTCCTCTACAGCTATTTATGGAACTGCAGCTGCCAACGGGGTTGTTTTGATTACAACCAAAAAAGGTCAAAAAGGAAATGTTCAGGTTCAATATGATGGATCTGTCGGTGTTGCCTCTGTAAGCAAACGGTATGATTTGCTAAATGCGACGCAATATGTGGATTTGGTTGCAGATATTCAGAAAGCCGGTAGTCTGGCGTTATCCGATAAACTAAAGACTGCAGATGTCAGAATCACGCGTACAAACTGGCAGGATGAGGTTTTCAGAAATGCGATGGTACACGATCAAAACGTCCGCATTTTTGGAGGAGGTGAAAATTCTACCTATTCCTTCTCTGCAGGATACATGAACCAGGAGTCTACTGTAATTGACCGTAATTTTCAACGTGCCACTTTGGGATTCAAATTAGGTCAATCACTTTTTAACAAACATCTTCGTCTGACTGAAAATCTTCGTGTGAAAAACGATGTTAATAAAGGTATTCTTGCCAATTTTAATGATGCAATCAGGATGGCACCTTATCTTCCTGTGCTTGATCCTACCAACCTGGGTGGTTATGCCCGTATGGACAAAGTGACCGACCTTCAGGATGCTAACAACCCTTTAAACGCGGTGCATAATTCCGATTATCAGTCAAGAGGTCTTAACAGTGATCTTGAGTTGACAGCAGAATTAGATCTTATGGCAGGTTTAACATTTAAATCGCAGGCGAGAATTTCTGCAGGTAATTACCACGACTATACCTGGAATTATCCTTCCAATGGCGGTAACTTCACCAAAACGTCGGCTGACATGACTGAGAATTTCAACTATAGCTATAGTTTGATTCTGGAAAATTTCTTCAACTATAATAAACAGTTTGGCGACCATAACATTAGTGCAACACTTGGAAATGCCTATTCTCCTTCAAATATGTATCGTTCAATTGCTGCCAGTGGTTCTAATTACACAAGCACAGAAATCAAGAATGTTGCGCTTGCGAACTCCAATTCGATAACTGGCGCTAATGTAAATAGTGGTAAATCAAGGCTGTCCTATTTTAGCCGGATCGGTTATACCTATAAAGACCGTTACGTATTGAATGTAAGTGCACGTCGTGATGCCTCCAGTGTTTTTGGGATCAACAACCGCTGGGGTACTTTTTATGGTGTTGGTTTTGCATGGAGCGTTACTGAAGAAGAATTTATGAAATCAGTTACTGCAATCTCGAACCTTAAACTGCGTGGAAGTTACGGTAAAACCGGGAATGATAATATCTCTCCGTTCCTTACTTCTCAGAATATCTGGAAGGGAGATGCAAACAATATCGTCTATTCATTTGGAGACGGAATTCCTTATTCGATCGGATCGATTGTTAACTCAATGGCGAATCCTAATTTGAAATGGGAAGAGACTACACAGTATGACCTGGGTGTTGACCTTGGATTCCTGAAAAACAAACTTAATTTCACCTTCGATTATTATCGCAGGGATAATAAAGATTTGTTGATTCAAACTCAAATTCCATTGACAACGGGTCTCGGAAATCCTGGTACTGTCGGAACCTATTGGGTGAATGCTGCCAGTATGAAGAATACAGGTTTTGAGTCTTCTGTTTCTTATGGTGATGAATCAAAGGCCGTCAAATGGGATATTTCATTGAATGCCACCTACAGCACAAATGAAGTAACAGCATTGGGAACTTTAGGAAATATTCCTATCTCATCCGGTGATTATAACAGTACCGGTAATTCAACACGCACAGATATAGGTCATCCGCTTGCTTCCTATTTTGGCTACGTGGTAGATCATGTTGCATCCACTCAGGCTGAAGTTACAGCATTGAATACCCAGACCAGTGCCAAAACCAACGGAGAAAAGACTGAATACATCACTGGTTTAAAACCAGGAGATTTTATCTTTAAAGATGTGAATGGTGATGGTTTTGTTGATGATAAAGACCGCACCTATATTGGTAATCCTTCACCAAAATGGCAATATGGAGGTATTTTCAATGCTGCCTATAAAAGCTTCGATTTACAGTTACAATTCCAGGGGATTGCAGGTGTGAATGCTGTTAACGGAAACAAATATTGGTTTGAAGGGATGACAAAACCTTTCAATCAAACGACAGCTGTTTTGAGAAGATGGAAAAAGGATGGAGATGTTACTGATATGCCTGCCGCTGCTCAAAATTCGGGCACAAATATGGCCTTCTCTTCATGGTATGTTGAAAATGGTTCTTACTTCAGGATGAAGAATATCACGTTGGGTTATACCCTTCCGAAAACCTTTTTAAACAGCACATTTACCAAATTAAGGGTATATGTAGCCATTCAGAATGCATTTACAATCACCAAATATTCTGGTTACGATCCGGAAATCTCATCTCAGTCTCCTAATGACTCAAATAATTATATTTTCACCCGAGGGATTGACCAGATTCAGCGTCCTAATCCGAGTACTTACAGATTCGGTCTTCAATTAAACTTTTAACAGATTATAATCATGAAAAGGACTATATTATTTTCCCTGTTACTATCGCTGCTCTTTGTAGCGTGTAGTGAAAAAACGTTGGATGTAAAGAACGAAAACAGGTACGACGGTTCAACATTCTTTACAAACGCCATCTCCTTCACGGAAGCTTCAACGGCAATGTACACCCCGTTATTATACCAGGGAATGTACTCTCGTGAATTCTACTTTATATTCGACCTTTTGGGTAACGATGCCGAAAAGAACTTCCCATTGCAGGGCAGTTTACTTCAGTTCCCGATTTATACCCATAATTCCAACAGTGGCGAGTTGAATTACCTGTTCAATTCGTGTTACAAAATGGTCTTCAGAACTAATTTTGTAATAGATGCACTTTCAAAATGGGAACCGACAGATCAATCTGATATTGATGTGAAAACCAGTATTACAGGTCAGGCGCAGTTCCTCCGTTCATTAGCCTATTTCTGGCTTGTAACATGTTATGGCGATGTTCCTTTAAAGGAAAATCTGGCTGACCATTATATTATTGAGTCTTCAAGAGCCCCTGCTGCTCAGATATGGACTTCTCTTGAAACTACATTAACGGCTGCCATTACCAATTTGCCATTATCTTACGCTGATGCGGATTATGGCCGGGTAACCAAAGGCGCTGCTGTTGCATTACTTGGAAAAGTTTATCTGTACGAAAAGAAGTATACTGAAGCTGCGGCTCAATTTGCATTGCTGAGTGCTGCTCCCTATGACTATGCTTTGGCAACTGATGTTGACGATATGTTCGTTAATGATGTGAAAACCAAAGAAACACTTTTTGCTGTAATGAATGGTCCGTGGCAAGGTTGGGGTGTTGGTAATGCTTATTATATGTTTGGTGGACAGGAAACATGGGGTGGAAAATGTACCGTTTCTGACCGTGCCCAGGAGTATGGATTTATGGACTGGTATAATGTTTTGGTATCGAATGCGCTTGTTGATGCCTTCACGTATCCTAACGAAAGCGGTGTAAGCTATACTGACCCACGTGCTGCGAAAACTTTCTACGCTGCTGCCGGAACAAAAGGTGGTGATGGTACCTTCTGCGATCATTGTCCAGATGGTGTCCTGCAATATGGTGATTTCCAAAAAGAAGGACAGAAGGCATGGCGCAAATACGAATATTACGAAAATGTAAAAAGCTATGGCGAACCCGAAAGTGCAATTAACGGACAGGTTATCCGCTATGCTGATGTTCTTCTAATGCAGGCTGAAGCATTGATTGAAAGTAACCAGATTCCTGCTGCTTTACCTTTAATAAATAGGGTTCGTGCCCGTGGTGGTGCTTTCCAATATACGACACTTGGAGATCAGACGAAGGCAAGGTCAATTTTAAGAAGAGAACGTCAGCTTGAACTTGCAGGTGAACAATCAAGATTCTTTGACCTTGTACGTTGGGGAACCCTTGTAACTACCATTAATGCCGAAAAACAAGCAGCACTTGGTATCCAGCCTGTTAAAGATTATCAAGTTCTTCTTCCGATTCCGCAGTCAGAAAGAGATGCAAATCCAACGCTGAACGCTCAGGTGAAAAATAACTGGAATTAATTCTTTTTTAAAATCATAATTGAGAGGCTGTCCGGTTGGGCAGCCTTCATTAATTTTAAATGAGTTTGTAGAGATAAGATATTTCCTTGTCTTTACAAATATATACGATCAATTTCATTATGAAAATCATACATTTTGTGATCGCATCAATTCTCACTACTTTGCACAATAATTCCAAACTATAAAGATGAAAAGAGCTGTTATACTAATTTGTTTTATTGCGTTTTGCGGATTTTTCTCTATTGGTCAGAACAAACAAACGCTTCAATTGAATGATCTGGGATATTTTGAAATTCAGGGTCTGAATGTGATGGCTTTTCAGGATATTTATCCCGAAGGTCACCAGGGAGGTGTAGGTATTATCCAAAACGGCGAGCGCGTCGCAACAAATGGTGATTTGCGTCTTGAAGCAACTCCAGGTCAGTGGCAGCCTATTCCAAAACAAGGTAAACGTATTGTTGATAAGGCTAATAATCTGATTAAAGTAACACTTACTTATCCCGATTCAAGCAAAAACAAAAAGGGCTTTAATCCAATTTTTTATCCTGACCTTTATTTTAATTACGACGTCACTGTAAAAGCTGAAGGAAATTCAATCAGGGTGACAGTCGATCTCGATCGTCCATTACCAAAAAAGTTTATCGGAAAGGTTGGCTTTAATTTCGAACTTTATCCGACCGTTCTTTTTGGAAAAGCCTGGTACCTCGACAATCAGTCCGGAATATTCCCGCGTCAGCCAAATGGCCCGACAAGTCTTGATGTTAATGGTGAAGCACAGGCGATCCCATATGCGACTGGAAAAAGATTGGTGATTGCTCCTGAATCGGATATGCAGCGAATGGTGATTGAAAGCAAGAACACGGATATTCTGTTGCTTGATGGCCGGAATAAGCACAATAACGGGTGGTTTGTTGTTCGTTCTGTCGTTCCTGAAGGCGCTACAAAAAAAGCGATCGAATGGGTTATTTCACCTAATGCGATTTCTGACTGGACATATCAGCCGGTTGTTCATGTTTCTCAGATTGGGTATCATCCTGATCAGGAAAAAGTTGCAGTCATTGAACAAGACGGAAAAGAGATGGTCGCTGTTGAGGCCAGGTTAATGCGGATTTCAGAAACAGGTGCACCGGAACAGGTACTGAAAAGTATTCCCAAATCGTGGGGAAAGTTCCTGCGATATAATTATTTCCAGTTCGATTTCAGCTCAGTCAAACGGGAAGGAATTTACATGATTCAATATGGTGATTCCAAAACTGAACCTTTCCGGATTTCGACAGAGGTTTTCAAAAGGCATGTCTGGCAGCCAACACTGGAATATTTTCTTCCGGTTCAAATGTGTCACATGCGTGTGAATGAGAAATATAAAGTGTGGCATGGCTTGTGCCACATGGATGATGCATTGATGGCCCAGGTCGATACCAATCATTACGATGGTTACGTTCAGGGATCTTCAACGCTTACAAAATACAAACCGCTGGAACCTGTTCCAGGTCTTGCGGTTGGGGGCTGGCATGATGCCGGTGATGATGATCTTCGGATTGAATCACAGGCCGGGGAAACTTATATTCTTACGCTCGCTTACGAAGCCTTTAAGGTTGATCATGACAACACAACGATTGATCAGAAAAATCACCTTGTCGAAATTCATCAGCCTGATGGAAAGCCAGATTTATTGCAGCAAATAGAAAATGGGGCATTAAGTGTGATGACGGGCTATCGGAACCTGGGTAGGTTTTATCGCGGAATCATGAGTCCTTCTCTGAAACAATATGTATTGGTGGGTGATGTTTCAAATCAGACTGATAACCTTGTTTTTGATCCAAATCTGAAAGCGAATGAAAAAACGGGAACACACTCCGGTGTATCCGATGACAGGTGGGCATTTACAGAAGTAAATCCTGCACGCGATCTTTCAACAATTTCGAATATTGCTGCTGCCTCACGGGTTTTAAAAGGATTTAATGATGAATTATCTTTAGAATGCATCACGGTTGCAGAAAATTTATGGCCGACCATAAAAGATGATAATCAGAAATTGATTACAAATAAGATTCATGCTGCAATTGAGTTGTATCTGACCACTTCCAAAGATCAGTACAAACAGTATATTTTAAATAACGAATCAACGATTAAATCAAGAATTTCATCACTGGGTTGGGTGATCGGAAGGGCATTGCCTAAAATCAACGATCCCCGTTTTACCGCTTCTATTCACGAGGCTGTAGCTGGATATGCCAAAAAGGTGGCGTCTGACCAGAAAGAGAATCCTTTTGGTATTCCTTACAAACCCGTTATCTGGGGTGCCGGCTGGAATATTCAGGAGTTTGGTTTTCAGCAATATTTTTTACACATGGGATTTCCTGATGTTGTCAGCAAGGAATATATGATGAATGCACTGAATTTTATACTAGGTTGCCACCCCGGCGAAAATACTTCATCTTTCGCTTCTGGTGTAGGTTCGCGCTCCGTAACCACAGCGTATGGGTATAACCGGGCTGACTGGAGCTATATTCCTGGAGGTGTTGTTTCTGGAACAGCCTTGATACGTCCGGATTTTCCGGAACTAAAGAGCTTTCCATACTTGTGGCAACAGACTGAATATGTGTTAGGTGGTGGATCTTCGAATTTTATGTTTCTGGTACTTGCTGCCGATCAGCTGTTGAGTAAATAAAAAACGAAAGTATGCTGAAAGGGCAAAAGTAAAGGGCAATGACAACCTTAACTTTTGCCCTTTATTTAGGTCTATCAGCCAAAACAGTATCAGTCTTATAAAGCTATTGTTTTGTCTTCAATGGATTTGCAGCATCCTTATAGAATTGATTTTGCAGCTCTTCAATCTTGTTTGATTTTTTTACTTCTTTTATCAGTTGAACCAGTTGGTCTGCTTTTGATTCCGCAAGCAATTTTCCCAGTTCGACGCTGCTTTTAGTCGCATCGCCGGCATAATGGTTGGGGTAGTTCGCGTACCACCATATTCCTGTATATTGGTTTGGAAGTTCTGCTAATCTTTCCTGATTTTTACCTGATTGATCTCCGGCCCGTTCAATTTTCACAAGATCAGGTCGGATATAACGCATCATCGAAGTCTCCATTTCATCAGCATGTCCTCCCGTAGATGTTTCGCGTAAAGCTTTCACCTTTTTTGCTACGTCTTCATTTATACTGGGTTGGAAGTATATCAGGACATAGTCTTTTGGGGTATGCAACTGCGACATGCAGAAATACCGCAGAAAATCGTTGTTCCCGCCATGACCATTCACAATAATAATCTTTTTCAATCCGTTTCGTGAGAGTTCATCACATGTTTCCTGCAGTATTTTCCAGATGAGCTCCGGGCTGTATGAAATTGTTCCGGGTTGGTGCCTGGCTTCGTTGATCTGGCCCATATAATACGTCGGAAAAACGATACAATACTCCTGACTGGCGGCACTGGTTGCAAATTTTCGGCTTTGAAAGATATCTGATCCAAGCGGAAGATGCGGTCCATGCTTTTCAAGTATTCCAATGGGCAACAGACAAACACCTTCGGATAATTCAACTGCCTTTACAAAATCTGGCGCTGTCAGTTCGTCATAACAATATGGTAGCTTTGGCGCAGAATTGGGTTGTGCAAAAAGTTGAAATGTGCAGATTAATAAT
>Ga0075524_10000312_pt1 | contig 11838 bp, 21 predicted proteins | sample NGEPerone_FD_76826 | JGI IMG/M metagenome (GOLD analysis project Ga0075524, IMG submission 76826) | Arctic peat soil microbial communities from the Barrow Environmental Observatory site, Barrow, Alaska, USA - NGEE Permafrost154B-one | ecosystem: Environmental > Terrestrial > Soil > Wetlands >...
CGAACTACCGGCCGCAGTTCTACTTCCGCACCACCGACGTCACCGGCGTCATCACGCTGCCTGAGGGCACCGAGATGGTCATGCCCGGCGACAACACCGAGATCACGGTCCAGCTGATTCAGCCGATCGCGATGGAGGAGGGCCTCGGCTTCGCCATCCGTGAGGGTGGCCGCACCGTCGGCTCGGGCAAGGTCATCGAGATCATCAAGTGATGTGACGCAGGGCCCGGGCGTTCGCGCCCGGGCCCTGCACACGTCGGTCCCGACCCGTGCTCGTGGGGGTCGGAGTGCACAGCGCCCGCGCAATTGGCCTTACGCGCGGGAATCTGGCACACTTGTCAGGTTGCCCGGCGCGGGTGCGCACACGTGCGCGAATGCGCGTGTGTTCGCAAGAACGCCAACGGGCGCCAACACGTTGAGAGCTCTGCAGGCCCCGGGGTCACCCGGTGGCGGAGCTCAGTCAGCAACCATCGATCTCGTCCGGGCCGATTGCGGCTCGGTGCGCAGCGCGAGGGTATGTCGCAAAGAGCGACACGCCCGAGTGCGGGGGTCGGACAGATGCGGTTCGAGAGAGAGAAGTAGACGACGCCATGGCGGGACAGAAGATCCGCATCAGGCTCAAGTCCTACGACCACGAGGTCATCGACAGCTCGGCGCGCAAGATCGTCGACACGGTGACACGCGCTGGTGCAACGGTCGTGGGTCCGGTGCCGCTGCCGACGGAGAAGAACGTCTTCTGCGTCATCAGGTCGCCTCACAAGTACAAGGACAGCCGCGAGCACTTCGAGATGCGCACGCACAAGCGGCTCATCGACATCATCGATCCCACGCCGAAGGCGGTCGACTCGCTCATGCGTCTCGACCTGCCGGCCGACGTGAACATCGAGATCAAGCTCTGACGCTGGGAAGGAATTGATCTTTATGACCACCCAGCAGAATGCGCGGCCCGTCACGGCGCTGCTCGGCACGAAGCTCGGCATGACTCAGGTGTGGGACGCCAACGGGCGTCTCGTCCCCGTCACTGTCGTGCAGGTCGGGACGAACGTTGTGACGCAGGTCCGCTCCGCTGAGACTGACGGCTACGGCGCGGTGCAGCTGGCCTATGGCCAGATCGACCCCCGCAAGGTGACGCAGCCGCTGAAGGGCCACTTCGAGAAGGCCGGGGTCACCCCCCGCCGGCACGTGGCCGAGATCCGTACGTCCGACTCCGCCGAGTACACGCTCGGCCAGGAGATCACCGCGGCTGCCTTCGAGGCCGGCGCGCTGGTGGACGTCATCGGTACCACCAAGGGCAAGGGCACCGCCGGCGTCATGAAGCGTCACGGCTTCCATGGCGACTCCGCCTCGCACGGTGCGCACCGCAACCACCGCAAGCCCGGCTCGATCGGTGGGGCATCGACCCCGTCGCGCGTCTTCCGGGGCATGAAGATGGCCGGTCGTATGGGCGTCGACCGCCAGACGACCCAGAACCTGACCGTGCACGCGGTCGACGTCGAAAAGGGCCTGGTGCTCGTCAAGGGCGCCGTTCCGGGCCCCAAGGGTGGCGTCGTCGTCGTGCGCTCCGCAGCGAAGGGGGCATGACCTCATGTCTGAAACGCTTACCGTCGACGTCCTGAACGCGGACGGCAAGAAGGCCGGTACGACCGATCTTCCCGCCGACGTGTTCAACGTCCAGACGAACATCCCGCTCATCCACCAGGTGGTCGTCGCGCAGCGCGCGGCGGCTCGCCAGGGCACCGCCTCGACGAAGACTCGTGGCGAGGTTCGCGGTGGCGGTCGCAAGCCGTACAAGCAGAAGGGCACAGGTCGCGCCCGCCAGGGTTCGACCCGCGCCCCGCAGTTTGCCGGTGGTGGTGTGGTCCACGGACCGACACCGCGCGACTACAGCCAGCGGACGCCGAAGAAGATGAAGGCCGCGGCGCTCCGCGGTGCTCTCTCGGATCGCGCCCGTGCCGGTCGCGTGCACGTCGTCACGGGGTTCGCCCCGGGTGCCGCGCCCTCGACCAAGTCGGCCGTCAAGGTTCTCGCGAACCTGTCGGGACGCAAGAACGTCCTCGTGGTCGTCGAGCGTGCGGACGAGATCACGTGGAAGTCGCTGCGCAACGTCGACCGGGTGCACCTGCTGGTCGCCGACCAGCTCAACACCTATGACGTGCTCATCTCGGACGACATCGTCTTCACGCAGGGTGCTCTCGACACGTTCCTCGCCGGTCCGGTGACGGGCAAGTCGGTCTCTGCGGTTGCGACCGAGTCCGAGGCCGCTGAGGAGGAGACCAAGTGACCGCCGTCGCCAAGGACCCGCGCGACATCCTGTTCGCGCCGGTCGTCTCGGAGAAGAGCTACGGGCTGCTCGACGAGGGGAAGTACACCTTCGTCGTCGACCCGCGTGCGAACAAGACGGAGATCAAGATCGCGATCGAGCAGATCTTCTCGGTCAAGGTCGCCTCGGTGAACACGATCAACCGTAAGGGCAAGGCCCGGCGGACCAAGTTCGGCATCGGCCGCCGTAAGGACACGAAGCGAGCGATCGTCACCCTCCGCGAGGGCACGATCGACATCTTCGGCGGACCGGTCGGCTGAGCCGGACCTGAGAGCAGATTGAGGACACGTCCCCATGGGAATCCGTAAGTACAAGCCGACGACGCCAGGGCGCCGCGGCGCCAGCGTTGCCGACTTCGCTGAGATCACGCGCTCCACGCCGGAGAAGTCGTTGGTTCGTCCGCTGCACAAGACCGGTGGCCGTAACGCCACCGGCCGTGTCACGATGCGCCACCAGGGCGGCGGGCACAAGCGCGCCTACCGTCTGATCGACTTCCGTCGCCACGACAAGGACGGCGTGCCGGCCAAGGTCGCTCACATCGAGTACGACCCGAACCGCACGGCACGCATCGCGCTGCTGCACTACGCGGACGGCGAGAAGCGCTACATCATTGCGCCGAACAAGCTGTCGCAGGGTGACGTGGTCGAGGCCGGAGCCGGCGCCGACATCAAGCCCGGCAACAACCTGCCGCTCCGCAACATCCCGACCGGTACGGTCATCCACGCCATCGAGCTCAAGCCCGGTGGCGGCGCGAAGATCGCCCGTTCGGCCGGTGCTTCGGTGCAGCTCGTCGCCAAGGACGGTCCCTTTGCGCAGCTCCGGCTGCCGTCGGGCGAGATCCGCAACGTCGACCTGCGCTGCCGTGCCACGATCGGCGAGGTCGGCAACGCCGAGCAGTCGAACATCAACTGGGGCAAGGCCGGCCGGATGCGCTGGAAGGGCAAGCGCCCCTCCGTCCGCGGTGTCGCCATGAACCCGGTCGACCACCCGCACGGTGGTGGCGAGGGCAAGACGTCCGGTGGACGTCACCCCGTCAGCCCGTGGGGACAGTCCGAGGGTCGCACCCGTCGTCCGAACAAGCCGAGCGACAAGCTCATCGTGCGCCGTCGGCGCACCGGCAAGAACAAGCGCTGATAGGAGCCTGAGATGCCACGCAGCCTGAAGAAGGGCCCGTTCGTCGACGGCCATCTGCAGAAGAAGGTCGACGTCCAGAACGAGAAGGGGACCAAGAACGTCATCAAGACGTGGTCCCGCCGGTCGGTCATCACGCCCGACTTCCTCGGTCACACGTTCGCGGTGCACGACGGGCGCAAGCACACACCCGTCTTCGTCACCGAGTCGATGGTCGGTCACAAGCTGGGCGAGTTTGCCCCCACGCGGACGTTCCGCGGCCACGAGAAGGACGACCGGAAGGGACGTCGCCGCTGACCTCCGGGTCAGCCAGGCGATGTCCCTGACGGCAGAGACAAGAAGGCAGGACAGCAATGGAAGCCAAGGCGAAGGCGCGGTTCGTCCGCGTCACGCCCCAGAAGGCCCGGCGCGTCGTGGACCTCGTCCGTGGCAAGCAGGCCGGCGAGGCCGTGGCGGTGCTGAAGTTCGCGCCGCAGGCTGCTGGGGCGACGGTCCTCAAGGTCGTCGAGAGCGCGATCGCGAACGCCCGTGAGGCCGCCAAGCGTGCGGGGGAGCGTCTCGACGAGAGCGACCTCTTCGTGTCGGAGGTCTTCGTGGACGAGGGTCCGACGCTCAAGCGGTTCCGGCCGCGGGCGCAGGGGCGGGCCAGCCAGATCCTCAAGCGCACCAGCCACATCACCGTGGTTGTTGCAGAGCGCGAGCGCACGAAGGGAAGTGCCCGATAGTGGGACACAAGGTCAACCCGCTCGGGTATCGCCTGGGCATCACGACAGACCACCGTTCGCGTTGGTTCGCTGACTCCACCAAGCCGGGGCAGCGCTACCGCGACTACGTCGGCGAGGACGTGAAGATCCGTAAGCTGATGAACACGGGTCTCGAGCGCGCCGGCATCGCCAAGGTCGAGATCGAGCGCACGCGTGACCGCGTCCGTGTCGACATCCACACCGCCCGCCCGGGCATCGTCATCGGGCGTCGTGGCGCGGAGGCCGACCGCATCCGCGGCGAGCTCGAGAAGCTCACGGGCAAGCAGGTCCAGCTGAACATCCTCGAGGTCAAGAACGCCGAGATCGAGTCGCAGCTGGTGGCCCAGGGCATCGCCGAGCAGCTCGCGAGCCGCGTCTCGTTCCGTCGCGCCATGCGCAAGGGCATGCAGAGCGCCCAGCGCGCGGGTGCCAAGGGGATCCGGGTGCAGGTCTCCGGTCGCCTCGGCGGCGCGGAGATGAGCCGGACCGAGTTCTACCGCGAAGGCCGTGTGCCGCTGCACACGCTGCGCGCCTACATCGACTACGGCTTCTACGAGGCTCGTACGACCTTCGGCCGCATCGGTGTCAAGGTCTGGATCTACAAGGGCGACATGACGGAGAAGGAGTTCGCCCGCGAGCAGGCGACTCAGGCTCCCCGTCAGCAGCGTGGCCCGCGTCCCGAGCGTGCCGGCGAGCGTCCGCCCCGTGGCGCTGCACCGCGTCGCACCGAGCGCAGCGATGCCCCGGTCGACGCTGCGTCGTCCGAGGCGCCCGCAGTCGAGGCGGCTCCCGCCCCTGAGTCCGGAACGGAGGCCTGACCGTGCTGATCCCGCGGAGGCTGAAGCACCGCAAGCAGCACCACCCGGGGCGCTCCGGCGCCGCGACCGGTGGCACTGAGATCTCGTTCGGTGAGTACGGCATCCAGGCTCTCGCGCCTGCATACGTCACGAACCGGCAGATCGAGGCTGCTCGTATCGCGATCACCCGCCACATCAAGCGTGGCGGCAAGGTCTGGATCAACATCTATCCGGACCGCCCCATCACGAAGAAGCCCGCCGAGACCCGCATGGGTTCCGGCAAGGGTTCGCCGGAGTGGTGGATCGCCAACGTCAAGCCGGGCCGAGTTCTCTTTGAGCTCGCCGGTGTCCCGGAGCCCCTGGCTCGCGAGGCCATGCGCCTCGCGCAGCACAAGCTCCCGATGAAGACCCGTTTTGTGGTTCGCGAGGGTGGTAACTGATGGCTATCGGCACCAAGGACCTGGCTCCCACCGAGCTGGATGCCTTCGACGACGAGCGACTTGTCGCCGAGCTGAAGAAGGCCAAGGAGGAGCTCTTCAACCTCCGCTTCCAGTCGGCGACGGGCCAGCTCGAGAGCCACGGGCGGCTCAAGGCTGTGCGCCGCGACATCGCCCGGATCTACACGATCCTGCGCGAGCGCGAGCTCGGCATCCGTACTGCCCCGAGCGCGAGCGAGTGAGGTCACGATGAGCGCAAACACCGAGAACGACAAGGTCGAGCAGACCACGGCCGTTGCTGAGGACCGCAAGGACCGCAAGTCGCGACGCGGCTACGTCGTCAGCGACAAGATGCAGAAGACCGTGGTGGTCGAGGTCGAGGACCGGGTCAAGCACCCGCTCTACGGCAAGGTCATCCGGCGCACGAGCAAGGTCAAGGTGCACGACGAGGCCGGCACAGCCGGTGTCGGCGACCTCGTCCTCATCATGGAGACCCGCCCGCTGTCGGCGACCAAGCGCTTCCGCCTGGTGGAGATCCTCGAGAAGGCCAAGTAGTCCAGTAGTACTCAGAGTTGCCCACGGGGGTGGCCGGTGCCGTAGGCACACAGTCGCTCGACGTGTGCACGACGGCAACTATCCGTTCGGCAAGGCTCGCACCGCGAGAACCGGCAGACGACAGGAGTTCAGCAGATGATTCAGCAGGAGTCGCGACTTCGTGTCGCCGACAACACGGGTGCCAAGGAGATTCTTTGCATCCGCGTTCTCGGTGGCTCGGGCCGTCGCTACGCCGGAATTGGTGACACGATTGTCGCCACCGTCAAGGACGCGATCCCGGGCGGCAACGTCAAGAAGGGCGATGTGGTCAAGGCCGTCATCGTCCGGACCAAGAAGGAGCGTCGGCGTCCCGACGGTTCGTACATCAAGTTCGACGAGAACGCGGCCGTGATCCTCAAGAGCGACGGTGAGCCTCGTGGCACGCGGATCTTCGGCCCGGTGGGCCGCGAGCTGCGTGACAAGAAGTTCATGAAGATCATCTCGCTCGCGCCGGAGGTGCTCTGACCATGGCCAAGATCAAGAAGGGCGACCTCGTGGTCGTCATCTCGGGCCGCGACAAAGGCCAGCAGGGGCGCGTGCTGCAGGTCCTCATGGAGACGCAGCGCGTCGTCGTCGAGGGCGTCCAGCGTGTCACCAAGCACACGAAGGTCGGCCAGTCGCAGCGCGGCACCACCACGGGTGGCATCGAGACGATCGAGGCCCCCATCCACATCAGCAACGTGATGCTGGTGGACCCGGAGACCAAGAAGGGCACCCGGGTCGGCTACCGCACCGAGCAGGTCGAGCGTGACGGCCGTACCCGCACTGTCCGGGTCCGCGTCGCCAAGCGCTCCGGTAAGGACATCTGATGACCGCTATCGACGAGAACACCCCCGCGGTCGAGGTGCGCCAGCCGCGCCTGAAGACGCGCTACGCCGAGGAGATCGTCCAGGCGCTGCACGAGGAGTTCAAGCACGCCAACGTCAACCAGGTCGCGCGCCTCGTGAAGGTCGTCGTGAACATGGGTGTCGGCGACGCCGCCAAGGACTCCAAGCTCATGGACGGTGCGGTCCGCGACCTGACCCTGATCACGGGCCAGAAGCCGCAGGTCACCAAGGCACGCAAGTCCATCGCGCAGTTCAAGCTGCGTGAGGGGATGCCGATCGGCGCGCACGTCACGCTGCGCGGCGACCGTGCCTGGGAGTTCCTCGACCGTCTCCTGTCGACCGCGCTGCCGCGCATCCGCGACTTCCGCGGGCTCTCGGCCAAGCAGTTCGACGGGCACGGCAACTACACCTTCGGCCTCACGGAGCAGTCGATGTTCCATGAGATCGACCAGGACAAGATCGACCGAGTGCGCGGCATGGACATCACTGTCGTGACGACCGCGACGACAGATGATGAGGGCCGCTCGCTTCTGAAGCGTCTCGGCTTCCCCTTCAAGGAGGACTGACAATGGCGAAGACCGCCCTGATCCAGAAGGCTGCCGGGACCCCGAAGTTCAAGGTCCGCGCCTACACGCGGTGCCAGCGGTGCGGACGTCCGCACTCCGTGTACCGCAAGTTCGGGCTCTGCCGTATCTGCGTGCGCGAGATGGCGCACCGCGGCGAGCTCCCCGGCGTGACCAAGAGCAGCTGGTAACCAACTACGTCGTAGGTCTGCACCGCGTCGCGAGACGCGGTGCAGATACCCCGATGAGAGAGGGCTGAAGCCCCATGACGATGACCGACCCGATCGCAGACCTCCTGACCCGTCTGCGTAATGCGAACTCGGCGCACCACGACTCGGTAACCATTCCGTACTCGAAGCTGAAGTCGCACATCGCTGAGATGCTGCAGGCCGAGGGCTACATCGCGAGCTGGAAGGTGGAGGACGCCCCTGTGGGCAAGTACCTCATCATCGAGCTCAAGTACGGCCCCAACCGCGAGCGTTCGCTCGCCGGCATCAAGCGCGTGTCCAAGCCGGGCCTGCGTGTGTATGCCAAGTCGACCAACCTGCCCAAGGTGCTCGGAGGCCTTGGCGTGGCGATCCTGTCCACGTCCTCCGGTCTCCTGACCGACAAGCAGGCCGCCAAGAAGGGCGTGGGTGGGGAAGTCCTCGCCTACGTCTGGTAAGTCCGAGACGGAAAGGAGCTAGCCATGTCTCGTATCGGCAGAATCCCCGTCCCGGTCCCGGCCGGCGTGGATGTCAAGATCGACGGCGCCGTCGTGACGGTCCAGGGGCCCAAGGGCACCCTGGCGCACACGGTCGCCACACCTATCGAGGTCGCGCGTGATGACGCAGGCGCCCTCGTGGTCACTCGCCCGAACGACGAGCGCGCTTCGCGCTCGCTGCACGGGCTGACGCGCACGCTGCTGGCGAATCTCGTCATCGGCGTGACCGACGGCTACGAGAAGAAGCTCGAGATCGTCGGCACCGGTTACCGCGTCGCGGCGAAGGACGGTGGGCTCGAGTTCGCACTCGGGTTCAGCCACCCGGTCGCTGTCGCAGCCCCGGCCGGCATCACGTTCGCTGTCGAGGGCCCGACGAAGTTCTCGGTCATCGGCATCGACAAGCAGCAGGTCGGCGAGGTCGCCGCGAACATTCGCAAGATCCGCAAGCCTGAGCCCTACAAGGGCAAGGGTGTGCGGTACTCCGGCGAGAACGTGCGCCGCAAGGTCGGAAAGGCTGGGAAGTAAGCCATGGCGATCTCCATCAAGGGCAAGGGCAAGGCGATTGCCCGCGCGCGGCGGCACCTGCGTCTGCGCAAGAAGGTCAGCGGCACCGCGACGCGTCCGCGTCTCGTGGTCACGCGGTCCGCACGGCACATCACGGCGCAGGTCGTGGACGACGCCGTCGGGCGCACGCTGGCCTCGGCATCCACGCTCGAAGCGGACCTGCGGGGCCTCGGCGCCGACAAGACCGCGAAGTCGCGCAAGGTCGGCGAGCTCGTCGCCGAGCGTGCCAAGGCGGCTGGCGTCGACTCGGTCGTGTTCGACCGCGGCGGCAACAAGTACCACGGCCGGGTGGCTGCCGTCGCCGACGGGGCCCGCGAAGGCGGTCTGGCCCTGTGACGACGCTGTTCATCTCCGCATCGAAGAAGAGGACTCACTGATGGCTGCTCCTCAGCGCAGCAACACCGGGGCGCCTGCGGGCGGCACCGGAACCGGCGGAGGCGAGCGCCGCGACGGTGGTCGCCGTGACGGTGGCGGGCGTCGTGACGCCCCCGAGAAGAGCGCGTTCCTCGAGCGCGTCGTGACGATCAACCGCGTGGCCAAGGTCGTCAAGGGTGGCCGTCGGTTCAGCTTCACCGCGCTCGTCGTGGTGGGCGACGGTGACGGCACGGTCGGCGTCGGCTACGGCAAGGCCAAAGAGGTGCCCGCGGCGATCGCCAAGGGCGTCGAGGAGGCCAAGAAGAACTTCTTCAAGGTCCCCCGCATCCAGGGCACCATTCCTCACCCGGTCCAGGGTGAGGCCGCTGCCGGCGTCGTGTTCCTGCGTCCGGCGTCGCCCGGTACCGGTGTGATCGCCGGCGGTCCGGTGCGCGCTGTGCTGGAGTGCGCCGGTATCCACGACGTGCTCAGCAAGTCGCTCGGGTCGACGAACTCGATCAACATCGTGCACGCGACGGTCGCGGCGCTTCACGGCCTCGAGCTGCCCGAGCAGGTGGCCGCACGTCGCGGGCTGCCGGTCGAGCACGTTGCACCGGCTTCGCTGCTTCGGGCGCAGGCCGCGGGCATCGCTGCGAAGGCGGGTGTGTGATGGCTCGTCTGAAGGTGACCCAGACCAGGTCCGCCATCGGCGGCAAGCAGAACCAGCGCGACACGCTGCGTTCCTTGGGCCTGAAGCGGATCGGCGACGTCGTCGTCAAGGAGGACCGTCCTGAGATCCGCGGCATGGTGACCACGGTGACGCACCTTGTTGCGGTAGAGGAGGTCGAGTGACGATGGCTGACGACAAGAAGGCCACTGACGACGCCGTGGTGAAGACCCCGGCGAAGAAGGCTCCGGCCAAGAAGGCTGCGGCAGTGGAGTCCGCCGAGAAGGCGGCCCCCAAGGCCAAGGCCGACGCGGTCGCGTCGAAGCCCGCCAAGGCTCCGGCCAAGGCGACGAAGGCGAAGGTGGTTGCCGAGGAGGTGTCCACCGGCGGCACGCTGAAGATGCACCACCTGCGTCCGGCCCCCGGCGCCAAGACCGCCAAGACCCGCGTGGGTCGTGGCGAGGCGTCCAAGGGCAAGACGGCTGGTCGCGGTACCAAGGGCCAGGCAGCGCGCTACCAGATCCCGGACCGCTTCGAGGGCGGGCAGATGCCGTTGCACATGCGGCTGCCCAAGCTGCGCGGCTTCCGGAACCCGTTCCGCGTCGAGTACCAGGTCGTGAACCTGGACGCGCTGTCGGAGCTGTACCCGAACGGTGGCGCCGTGACGGTCGACGACCTGGTCGCCAAGGGAGCCGTCCGCAAGGGCAAGCTCGTCAAGGTGCTGGGTACGGGCGAGATCACGGTCAAGCTCAGCGTGGACGTGGACGCGTACTCGACGTCGGCCAAGGACAAGATCCTGGCCGCCGGCGGGAGCGTCGCGCAGGACTGATCGCACGATGGGGTCGGTGGGGACACAGTTCCTGCCGACCCCGTTGTCGCATCCGTGCGTTTGTCCGTTAGGGTGCCCGGGGCGCCCTGGCACGGTCCCGCGGTGGTCGCGGTGCCACGGGGGCTCATCACGACCGGGTCAGCCGGTCGTACGACACACCGCCTCGGCGGAGCAGGAGGACAGGTGCTCAGCGCATTCGTGCGGGCGTTCAGGACGCCCGATCTGCGGCGCAAGCTGCTCTTCACGATCGGCATCATGGTCGTCTTCCGGATCGGCTCATTCCTGCCGACCCCGGGCGTCTCCTACACCAACGTGCAGGCCTGTATCGCGCAGAGCGCCGACAGCAACACGCTGCTCGGTCTCGTCAACCTCTTCAGCGGCGGCGCGCTGCTGCAGCTGTCGGTGTTCGCGCTCGGGATCATGCCGTACATCACGGCGAGCATCATCGTGCAGCTGCTGCGTGTGGTCATCCCGCACTTCGAGGCGCTGCACCAGGAGGGTCAGTCGGGTACGGCGACTCTCACGCAGTACACGCGCTACCTGACGATCGGTCTCGCGATCCTGCAGTCGACGACCGTCATCACGGTCGCGCGCAGTGGCAACCTCTTCCAGAACTGCACCGTCGACGTGATCCCGAACGACACCGCGGTGACGATCGCGATCATGGTCCTGACCATGACGGCGGGCACCGGCCTGATCATGTGGCTCGGCGAGCTCATCACCGAGCACGGCGTCGGCAACGGCATGTCGCTCCTCATCTTCACGTCCATCGCTGCGAAGTTCCCGACCGCTCTGTGGTCGATCGCCGGCGGCGCAGGCGGCGTCGGCAAGTTCATCATCGTCATGGCGGTCGTGATCCTCGTGGTGGCCCTGGTGGTCTTCGTCGAGCAGTCGCAGCGCCGGATCCCCGTGCAGTACGCCAAGCGGATGGTCGGGCGGCGCATGTACGGCGGGACGAGCACCTACATCCCGATCAAGATCAACATCGCCGGCATCATCCCGGTGATCTTCGCGTCGTCGTTGCTCGCGGTCCCGGGCCTGATCGCCCAGTTCGCGGACAAGACGCAGGGATGGGTCGTCTGGCTCACCAACAACGTGGCGACGTCGAGCGCGCCGCTGCACCTCGTCCTGTACTCGCTCCTGATCATCTTCTTCTGCTACTTCTACACGGCCATCACGTTCAACCCGGACGAGGTCGCCGACAACATGAAGAAGTACGGCGGGTTCATCCCCGGTATCCGGGCCGGCCGTCCAACGGCGGAGTACCTCGACTTCGTCATCTCGCGGATCACGGCGCCCGGGTCGATCTA
>Ga0075524_10000313_pt1 | contig 11828 bp, 4 predicted proteins | sample NGEPerone_FD_76826 | JGI IMG/M metagenome (GOLD analysis project Ga0075524, IMG submission 76826) | Arctic peat soil microbial communities from the Barrow Environmental Observatory site, Barrow, Alaska, USA - NGEE Permafrost154B-one | ecosystem: Environmental > Terrestrial > Soil > Wetlands >...
GGCACGCTCTCGTAGAAGCCGTCGGTCGACTCGATGAAGATCTCCCGGACGCCCTTCTTCAAGCCCGCCTCGTCCAGGATCCCCTTGAAGGGCGTGCCGGTCCAGAAGCTCGTGCTGATGAGGTCCCCGCCGACGGGATTGGAGATGCACGACAGCGTCAGGGCCTGGGTCTGCCGGGGCTTCGCGAGGATATCGTCGAGGGACAAGGACAGGGGATGCTCGACCAACCCCTCGACCTTCAGCCGCCACTTCTTCCCGTCGACCACGGGCGGCTTGAGATTGATGTCGATCCTGTAGAAATCGCGGTTCTTGGTCAGCTCGGCCCGCGTGCCGGGGACGGGCGGGAACCTCTTCTCGAGCTGGAAGGGAGGGGGAGAGGCCGCCGGGCCCGATGTGCCCGCCGCCCGGATGACCTCTTCCTGATCGGTCTCCTCCAGGGGCTTCTTGTCCTTCCCCGATACGACGCTCACGCCGGCGGCGGTCACCATGACCACGAAGGATCCGGTCCCGACCAACCGGAGGAACCGGCGCCTCGCGATCGTGTCTTCGGGCGAGGCGTCGGACGACCCCGCAACTGCGGCGAGCGCCAGACCCAACAAGGCCCCGCCGCCGGCCAGGACCACCGCCAACCAAGGTACAGCGAGGAGCGGCCGCGAGCCCTGAAAACCCCGGGCCCATTCGATCCCGGCCGCCGAAACGAAGAGGAGGGCCCCGCCGAGCGATCCGTAGAGGGGCAGGCGGTTAGGCCGGCGTTTCCCCGCGACGGCCAGGACGATGCCAAAGACGAACCAGGTCATGGCGAATTGGGCCAGGGCCATGCCCTGCTCGGCCAGCTTGGCCGTGGAGGCCGTGGGACCCAGATGGAGACCGCGGATGACAGCGACCATGGCGTCGATCGAACGGGCGATCAGGCCTCCCGGGAGAGTGCGGGCCATCCAGTCGAAAATATCGAACGGCAGGTAGGGCAGTCCCGCGAGACGATGCCCGAGATAGGTGAAGGCGATGACTGCTCCGCCGACCAGGAGTCCTAACGCGCCCGCTAAGGATGTGCTCAGCTTTTTCATTGTTTGCCCCCCGGCTCCGAGGCCAGCATGTGCAGATATGTCCAGTTTAAGGGCTTTCCCGGAAAGGGTCAACAATCGACCCTTGACCGGGTCTTGCCGCCGGGGCTATCATCCGGGTGCGAGAGGAGAGACCGTCATGCGGCAGGAACGGCAGAGCCACGAACCGCCATCCGCCATCGCCGAACGCGGCTGGCGCTACCATCATCTTGGCATTCCGACCACGGTGCCCCACCCGGGCGAGATCTATCTGCCCCATCTCAAGATCCACGTCTCGGGCTTCGAGACGAGCCCTTTCGGCATCGAGTGGATGCGCTTCGACCCGGACTGCGAGATCTCCGAGCTCGTCCGGACGGTGCCTCACATCGCCTTCGAAGTGGACGACCTCGAGGCGGCTCTGGCGGCGCTCCACATCGCGAGCGGGATCGATTCGCCGTCCGAGGGTGTCCGCGTGGCCATGATCGTCGATGACGGGGCCCCCGTGGAGCTCATCGAGATCCGCAAACGGGGCGGCTGTTCGAAGTGAGGCCGGGCGAACGGCCGGTCCCTACGGCCTCCGGGCCAGGACGGCCTTCTTCAGCTCCGGATGGATCTTGGCCTTGTGCGCTTCGGCCTGCGCGAGGACCGCGCGGGCCTCGTCGACGCGGCCGCCGATGAACAGGAGATTGATGAGGTTGTTGTAGGTTTCGCGGAAGTCCGGGTCTTTTGCAATGGCCTGACGGTATTGGGCCTCGGCCTCCGCCGGCCGCTTGAGCATAAAGAGAACGTTGCCGTGCCAGTAGCGATAGAGGGCCGGGATCTCCGCGACGTCCCTATCCGGATCCGTCCTGTTTCGCTCTTCCTCTTCCCTGGTTAGAACTTGTTTGGAGTCCTGGAGCGCAATGTCGTATCTGTTGGGCATACAGGATCCGCGGCCCTTCACCGCAGCGGCTGCCGCCGCGAGGTCCGCGATCTCTCCGGTCATGCGATCTATGTCTTCCGACTGTTTCTGGCGCTTCTGCCCTTCCAAGACGAGAAGCAACCGGGATATCTTGATGTAACCCTCTTCGGCCGACCGGAGGTGCTCGAGCGCGTTCCCGTATTCGCCTCTCTTGTAGAGGACCTGGGACATCAGGAAATGCGCCTCCTGATGCTCCGGCAGCTCTTGCAGGCAGAAAAGGGCCTCCTCTTCACATTTGTCCAGGCGGTCCTTGCTGAAAGCCGTCTTGGCCTTCTCGATATGAGGAGAGAGCGTCGCGTAGGCGTTGATGAGCGAGAGAGACTCGTCCTGGGCCGGGACCCTCGAAACAAGTGCTCCCAAAGCGAGCACACATGGGAGGATCAGCTTTCGTTTCACGGCGTCAGCCCTTCCCGGCAGAGATGGGGTGACATCTTTTCCCGCCTAATTGAATCATAGCCCAGAGGGGCCGCTATGTCAAACCCCTGAGTCCCAGCCCGCCCGAGGCCTTCTTGACCTCCGCTCGGGGCCGGCGATATGATGTCCGCATGCCGCATCGAAGGAGGTCTTCCATGTCCGGTTCCCGCCGCTCTCGTCTCGCCGCCTCGATCATCTTCGTCGCCCTGGCCCTCTTGCTGGCCATGCCCCCCGTCCAAGGGGCAGCCCCTGCCGCGGGCGCCCCGGCTCAGCGGACCATTCCCGGAGTCCCGCCCGGGATCGACGCCACCGTCGCCCGGATCATGGAGTCCTTCGAAGTGCCCGGACTCGCCCTGGCCATCGTCAAGGACGGCCGTGTCGTTTTGGCCAAAGGCTACGGCGTTAGGAAGCTCGGCGATCCGGCCCCGGTCGACGCCCGGACGCTCTTCGGCATCGCCTCGAACACCAAGGTCTTCACCGCGACCGCCCTCGGCCTTCTCGCCGAGGAAGGGAAGCTTGCCTGGGACGCGCGCGTCGTCGACTATCTGCCGTGGTTCATGATGTCCGAGCCCTACGTCACCCGCGAGCTCAGCGTCCGCGACCTGCTCGTTCACCGCAGCGGCCTCGGGCTCGGGGCGGGCGACCTGCTCTGGTGGCCGGAATCCACTTATAACCGGGAGGAGGTCGCCCGTCGCCTGCGCAATATTAAACTCGCGACGTCGTTCCGCAGCGCCTATGCCTATGACAACGTCCTCTACCTCGTCGCCGGCGAGGTCATCCAGGCCTTGAGCGGCGAGAGCTGGGAGGATTTCGTCGGCGGGCGCATCCTGAAAAAAGTGGGCATGACGGGAAGCAACGTGCGTCACTCGGCGGCGGCCGACGGCGGCAATGTCGCGACGCCGCATGCCAGGGTCGAGGGGGTCGTCCGGCCCATCGCCCCGTTCACGAGCGATAACACCAACCCGGCCGGCGGCATCAATTCCGGGGCCGAGGACATGGCCAAGTGGATGCTGGTGCGCCTCAACCGGGGGAAGCTCGCGGACGGGACCGCGCTCTACTCGGAACGGACCGCCCGCCAGATCGAAACGCCGGTGACCATCGTGCCCAACCCGGCGCCGCCCGCCGAGCTCGCCCCGCTCAAATCCAATTTCGCCGCTTATGCGTTGGGTGTCGGAGTCCGCGACTACCGCGGCCAGCGCGTCCTCACCCATACCGGCGGCCTTCCCGGTTATGTCTCGATCGTGACGCTCCTCCCGGAGCGGAACCTGGGCATCGCCGTCCTGACGAACGCCGAGTCCACGGAGGCCTTTTCCGCCCTCACCTGGCAGATCATCGACAGCGATCTCGGCGCGCCGGCAACGGACTGGACGGCGGCCTATCTCAAGCTCTTGACCCGGTCCAATGAGGAGACGGCCAAGGCGCTCGGCTCATCCACGGCGTCCCGCGATGCGTCGTCGAAGCCCTCGCTCCCGCCGGCGAAATACGCCGGGACTTACACCGACGCCTGGTACGGTGACATCGTCATCGAAGAGAACGATGGGCGCCTGGTCATGCGTTTCACCCGGACTCCGGCTCTCGTCGGCGACATGGAGCACTGGCAGTACGACACCTTCATCGTCCGCTGGCGCGATCGCGAGCTCCGGGCCGACGCCTACGTGACGTTCTCCTTGAATCCTGATGGCTCGATCGAACGGGCGAAAATGGAGGCCGTCTCGCCGGAAACCGATTTCAGCTACGACTTCCAGGATCTCGACCTCAGGCCGGCCCGGAAGACGCCGCGCTGAGGCCATCTCGGCCGGCCTGAGGGGCATGCTGCGCCGCGGTTTTTGACAAGGAGTCCAAGGATGATCACGAAGCGCTGGAGCCTCTGTCTTCTCATCCTCGTCCCGGCCGTCTCGGCCTACGCCCAAGCCTCGGCCGCGGCGCCGGCGGCGAAGAACGGGCTCCAAACGATCATGTTGTCCGGACCGCCCGGTGCCGAGGCGGCGGTTTCGGGACTGACGCTCACTGACGGATCGCGGATCGCCCTCCCTGCGCCTTGGCCGCTCTTCTCCCTTCTCGTCGACGGGCAGCTCGCGACCTCAACGGCCTTGCCGTCCGGACTCGCCTTCTCCGTGACTGCCGAGGAGGGGTTCAAGCCGGGGGCGAAGCTGAAGCTCGTCTTCCGGAATGAGGGCAGGTCCAAGATCACGCTCGAGAACCTCGTTCCGCTCGGGGAAGGGGCCGACCGGACCTACATCACGGCCGGGCTGCCGAACGCGCCGCCCCACGAACTTGACCGGAGCCAGCTCTTCCGGCCCGGACTTCATCCTGTCGGGATCGTCCTGCCGGACAACGCCTGGCACCTGGGCTTCTGCTCGATCCCCGTTGGAGGCTCAGGCACCGCCCTGACGTCCATCGCCCGGCGGGTCAAGACCGAAAAGGCCGAGCGCACGCGCTGGGCCGCGAGCCTCGAGCCCGGCGGCTTGGTCGAGTATGCCCTCTACTTCGAAGCCCACTCCGGGGGCTGGCGCCGCGGGCTCGAGATCATGTTCCGCGAGCGCTTCCTCTATGACCTCGAGAAATTCGACAACGCGCTGTTCGAGCGCCCCGACCTGGCTTGGGTCCGGCGGGCCTACCTCATGGTCCTCCAATTCGCCTGGGACAGGACCTATTACGACCGCGAGGCCGGCCGCTACGCGTTCGACCGGACGCTCACAGGTTGGGACAAGTCGCTCGGCCCCATCGACATCTATACCATCTGGCCGACTTGGCCGCGGCTGGGGCTCGACGCCCGGAACCAATGGGACATGTATCGGGACCTGCCGGGCGGGCTGACAGAGCTCCGCCGCCAGGTCGACCTGGCCCACAGTCTCGGCAAGAAGTATTTCATCTCCTACAATCCCTGGGACGAGAGCACGCGCCATGAGGACCACATCGCCGGGATGGAAGAGATGCTCCGGACGCTCGACGCGGACGGGGTCGTGCTCGACACCCGCGGCGAATCGAGCCGCGAGTTCCAGGCCGCGGCCGACCGGGTCAAACCCGGCATCATCATGTACAGCGAAGGCATGGCCGTGCCCCGGGACATGCCCGGCATCGTCTCCGGCCGCGTCCACGATGCGCTCTATATGCCGCCTCCGCTCAACCTGAACAAGTACATGAAGCCCGATTTCGCCATCTTCCGGGTCCTGCAGCTGGCCGAGGGGCCTCTCCACCGCGAGTCGGCCGTGGCCTTCTTCAACGGCTACGGTTCGGAGATCAATACCATGCGGCCGGGCCGGCCCGACTGGATCGGCGAGGAGCTTCGCTACCTCGGCCGGACGACCATGCTGTTGCGGGCGAATTCGACGGCTTTTCTCGATCCGGCCTGGGAGCCGCTCGTGCCGGCGCTCGAGGACGGCCTGTGGGCCAACCGCTGGCGCGACGGAGACAAGACCATTTTCACGATCTTCAGCCTGCGGCCCGAAGGATACAAAGGCGCGCTCCTCGAAGTGGATGTCCCGCCAGGCTCTCATCTGGTCAGCTTGTGGAATCATGAGGAGCTCGAGCCCGTCGTGCGGGAGGGGAAGAGCTACGCTCCGGTCGACGTCGCCGCCTTCGACGCGGCCCGGCTCGGGACGCGCCTGGAAGGGAGCGTCGATTGCCTTGCCGTCCTGTCCGGGCTTCTTCGTGTCGAGGCCGACGGGGAGCTGGTGACGTTCGAGGCGCCTGGAGCGCCCGAGGGAAGCCGGATCGCGATCTCGGCCGGGAATCCCTCTTATGCGCAGACACCGGCCTCCTTCGGAACGGCGCGGCAGACGATCGCCCTCCACGATCACTTCCGCTTCCGCGAGGAGAAGTTCGTCGTCCAGCTCTTCGACGGGCGGGGCGAGATCCTCGATGAGCGCATCGTCCGGCTTCCGTTGGCCTTCCCCCGGCTCGTAACGCGAGTCGAGCGGACGGCGCCGGCCCGGACGGCCCCGCCCGGCATGGTCGAGATCCCGGCCGGGATCTTCGTCTTCAAGACGGCCGGCAACCCCGATGACGCCAACCCGATCATCCCTTACCCGGACACGACCAAACCCCGCAAGATCGAGATGCGCCGGTTCTTCATGGACCGCACGCCGGTCACGAACGCCGCCTTCGCCGCCTTCCTCGCGGCCAGCGGCTACGTGCCTGCCGACAAATCGAACTTCCTCAAACACTGGGTCGATGGCAAGCCGCCGGCCGGCCAGGGCGACCATCCGGTCATCTGGGTCTCGCTCGAGGATGCCCGGGCCTATGCGCGCTGGGCGGGGAAGCGTCTGCCGACAGAGCCCGAATGGCAATACGCGGCCCAGGGCACGGACGGACGGCCGTTCCCATGGGGGAAGAAGATGGAGCCGGGCCGGTGCAACAACAAGCTCAACCGGACGACACCCGTCACCGCCTTTCCCAGGGGCGCCAGCCCCTTCGGCGTCCTGGACATGGTCGGCAATGTCTGGCAGGTGATGGACGACGTCTACGACGACGGGGTCTACCGTTTCGGCATCATTCGCGGCGGCAGCTCCTACGCGCCCGAGAAGAGCGTCTGGTACGTGAAGAGCGGACCGCTTGCCGTCGACCGGGTCCAGATCCACCTGCTCGTGGCCCCCGGCCTCGACCGCGCGGCAACGGTCGGCTTCCGCTGCGTCAAGGACGCCGACTGAGCTCGCGGCCGAAGTCATTTCGGAGGGCCGCGCCGGTGTAAGACGCCGGGCAGGCCATGACGGCCTCCGGCGATCCCTGGACGACGAGCGCGCCGCCCTCATCGCCTCCCTCGGGTCCCAGGTCGATGACGTGCCCGGCCCTGGCAATGAGGTCGAGGTCGTGCTCGACGGCGACGATCGTGTGGCCCGCGGCGAGGAGCTTGCCGAAGAGACGAAGCAGCCGATCGACATCGGATGGATGAAGCCCGGTCGTCGGTTCGTCGAACAGATAGAGAATGCGGCCCGGCGGCGTGCCCATCAATTCCGAAGCGAGCTTCAAGCGCTGCCTTTCCCCACCTGAAAGCGTATCGAGGGACTGGCCGAGCCGCAAATAGTCCAGTCCGATCTCGGCGAGGAGCGAGAGGCCGGCGGCGACCTTCGGCAGGCCGGCGAAGGCTGACGCGCCCTCGGCCGCGGTCAGATCGAGGACGCCGGCGATCGTCCGCCCGGAGGCGTGGACCCCGAGGACCTCGCGGTTGTAGCGCGCGCCGCGGCAGACCTCGCAGGTCACGGAGACGTCCGCCAGATGGTCTAGGCTGAAGGTCTTCCGGCCTGTCCCGCCGCAAGCCTCGCAGCGGCCTTCGGGCGTCAGGAACGAGAAATGAGCCTTTTTAAAACCTCTGGCCCGGGCTTCGTCCGAAGAGGCGAAAAGGCTCCGGACCGCATCGAATAGCCCCAGGTAGGTGAGGGGAATGCTAGACGCGTTTTCGGCCGGGGCCTCGATCCCGGCCGATACGACCTTGGAAAAACTGCCAAGACCGCGGATCTCGGAGCAAGAGACCGGCCGGCCGGCCTCGGCCGAGGCCAGAACGACGTCGAAGACAAGGCTCGTCTTCCCGCTCCCGGAAACCCCTGTCACAGCCGTCAGGACGCCCGAAGGGATCGCGGCGTCGATGCCGCGGAGGTTGTTCGCCCGTGCCCCGAGGACCTCGATCAGAGGCCCCGGTGACCCCGGAAGAGGCCCGGGCCGTTCGGCGCGGCCGGCGAGATAGGGCCCGGTCACCGAGCCCGGCGACTTCTCGACCAAAACGGGCGGGCCTTCGGCGACGATCCGGCCGCCTTCGCGTCCCGCGCCAGGCCCCAGGTCGATGAGGTGATCCGCGGCCCGGACGACGTCGAGATCGTGTTCGACGGCAACGACGGTGTTGCCTTCCGCCGTGAGGCCGCGGATGAGGTCGACGAGCCGGCTTGTGTCGCGGGGATGGAGGCCGAGCGTCGGCTCATCCAGGACGAACGTGACGCCGGTGAGCTTGACGCCGAGGAGTCCGGCCAGCCGCAGTCGCTGGGCTTCCCCTCCCGACAGAGTCGCCGATGCGCGGTCGAGACGGAGATAACCGAGGCCGACGTCGCGGATGAGGCCGAGCCGCCGCGAGATCTCCCCGCCGACAGCCGCCGTCACCGCCGCCGTCCGGGCGTCCATCGCCGGCGCGTCCGCGTTGGCGAAGAAGCCGAGACTCTGGGTCACGGTCAGCGCGGACAGCCCGGCGATGTTGAGTCCCCGGTAGGTCACGGCGAGGGACTCGGGCTTGAGCCGTCTTCCGCCGCAATCGGGGCACGGATCGTCCCTCATCAGCACCCGCATGGCCTCGCCCCGGTGGTCGGCGTGCTTGCGCACGTATTCCTCGGCGACGAGGATGGCGAATCCTTTCCAGGGCCCTCGGAACCTGAAGTCCCCGGCCCGGTTCCCCCGCTTGTAGGACCAGACGATGTCGTAAACGAGGCCGTCCGTGCCGTAAAGGGCGATGTTTCGTTCGCCCCCGGTGAGGTCCTGGAAGGGCTTGGAGAAATCCATCCCGGCCGCCTCGCCGGCCGCCATCAGCGCGGCGACGAACTGGCCGTGGGGGTCGCCATAGAACCGTCCCGTCTTCGTGCCGTTCATGGCCCCGGCGAGGAGCGATCTTGCCGCGTCCGTGATCAGCCGCTCGGGATCGGTCACCGTCACCGTCCCGAGCCCTCCGCAGCCGGGGCAGGCGCCCTGCTCGTGATTGAAGGAGAACATCGAGGCCGTGAGCGGCCGGCCGCCGAGCTCCGGCGGATGCGTCCCGGCCCGGGAATAGAGAAGCCGGTAGTAATCGTGGATCTCGGTCATCGTCCCGACAGTCGAGCGGGGGCTCGGGGTCGAGGACGACCGGGCGACGGCGATCGGAGGGGTCAGGCCATGGGCGGCGGCAAAGTCGGCCCGGCCGCCCTTGTCGATGAGCGCCCGGACGTAGGCGGAGAAGCTTTCGACGTACCTTTGGCGCGACGCGGCGAAGAGCGTGTCGAAGGCCAGCGAAGATTTTCCGCCGCCCGACGGCCCGCAGAGCACCGTGAACTTGCGGAACGGGATGTGGACGTCGATCCCGCGGAGGTTGTGGGTCGAGACGCCTTCGAGGACGATCGGACCGTCCGCATCGCGGCCGCTCCGGTCCCGAGCCTTGGGCTCCAACGGTGCGGCGCCTTCTTCCCGCAGGGCCTGTCCGGTCAGGGACGCGGCGCAGGCCGCGATCTCGTCCGGCTTGCCGCAGACGACGACGCGGCCGCCTTCGTCCCCGCTCCCCGGACCGAGGTCCACGACGTGATCGGCGGCCCGGATGACGTCCGGGTGATGCTCGATGGCGATGATGCTCCGGCCGAGGGCGACGAGTCCTTGGAGCGCAGCGAGAAGATTATCGATGTCGGCCCGGTGGAGGCCGGTCGTCGGCTCCTCCAGGATGTAGAGGGCGGCCCCCGCAGCGGCCTTCCTCATCTCCGAGGCGAGCTTGACGCGCTGGGCTTCGCCTCCGGACAGGGTCGTCGAGCTCTGCCCGAGCTTGAGATACCCGAGGCCGAGGCGGTTCAGAACCTCGAGGTCTGCCGCGAGACGCGGGGAGCGGGCATAGAAGGCCGAAGCTTCTTCGACGCTCATCTCCAGGACGTCGTGGATCGACTTTCCCCGGTCCCGCACGGCCAGCGTCTCGTCGTTGAAGCGGCGGCCCTCACAGTCCGGGCAGACGACATCGACGTCGCCCAGGAAATGCATGCCGATCTGCAGCAGCCCGGCGCCCTGGCATTTTTCACACCGGCCGCCGGCGACGTTGAACGAGAACCGGCCCTTGCCGAAGCCTTTGGTCCGCGACTCGGGGAGCGCCGCGAAGAGGTCGCGGATGTGGTCGGAGATCCTGGTGTAGGTCGCCGGATTGGACCGCGGCGTCCGGCCGATGGGGGATTGGTCGACCTCGATGATCCGGCCGACGGCCCCTTCGATCGAGAGTCCGTCGGCATCCGGTCCGGGACCGCAGCGTCCGGTCCGGAGCCGCTCGGCCAGGACGTGACGGACCAGGGTGGATTTGCCCGCTCCCGATACCCCCGTCACGACGTTCAAGGCCCCGAGCCGGAATTCGACGTCGATGCCCTTGAGGTTGTGCTTGCGGGCCCCCCGGACGAGGAGGCGTCCCGTTCCGGAGCGACCCTGCGAACGGACCGCCGGGACCCGATCGCCCGTCAGAAAATCGCGGGTCGGGCTCTCTCCCCGGGCCAGCCCGACGATGCCGGCCGGAGGCCCTTGATAGAGAACGCGTCCGCCCGCCTCTCCCGGGCCCGGACCGAGATCGATGATCCGGTCGGCCGCCCGCATCACGTCCTCGTCGTGCTCGACGACGAGCACGGTGTTGCCGTTGTCGCGAAGCTCGCCGACGAGATCGAGGAGCCGCGCGGTGTCGGCCGGATGAAGGCCGGCCGTCGGCTCGTCGAGGACATAGAGAACGCCCCGCAGCCCGCTTCGAGCTTGGGCCGCCAGCCGGATGCGTTGGATCTCACCGCCCGAGAGCGTGTCCGCGGCGCGGTCGAGGCGCAGGTGGCCAAGCCCGAGGCGCTCGAGCAGGTCCGTCTTTTCGAGCAGGGAATCGCGGACGGCTTCGCCGGCGGCCCGGCCCGAGGCGTCGAAGGCCATGCGCCGGAAGTCCCCGGCCAGGCCATGGACGCTCATTTCGGAGAGAACGGAGATAGAGCGGCCGGACACAGTCACCCGCAGGGACTCGGGCCTGAGACGGCGGCCGCCACAGGCGCGGCAGGGAAGCGTTCGGGAGAAACGCAGGATGTTGTCGTTCCTCTTCGTTTTGAGGGTCGTCTCCATGACCGGCAGGATGCCCTTGTAGAATCCTTCCTCACGGGGCTTGGCCACGATGCCTTTCCAGCGGAGCCGCGATTCGAGCGGGTGCTTGCCGTAACGGATGAGGATGCGGTCGCTCCCGTTGAGCACGATGTCTTGCTGGGCCCCGGTCAGGTCGCGCCACGGGATGTCGACGGAAAACCCGTGGGCCCGGCAAACCTCGTCCAGGACCTCCATGGTCACCTGAGAATAGATGATGTACCCGTTCGGCGTGGTCAGGGTCAGGGCGCCCTGGCGCAGGGTCTTGGCCGGGTCCGAGATGAGAAGATCGGGATCGATGCGGTCCTCCACCCCGAGACCTCGGCAAACGGGACAGGCCCCTTCGGCGGAATTGAACGAGAACATCCGCCGCGACAAGCGCAGGCCGTCCGGCGATCGTCCCAGCCGGGCGAAGAGCAACCGGAGATCGTCGTGGATCTCGGTCAGCGTTCCGACCGTGGACCGGGGCCCCGGCGACGAGATCCTCTGGCTGACGGCCACGGCCGGGGAGAGGCCGGTGATGTGGCCGACGTCCGGCCGCCGCAACTTGCCCATGAACTGCCGGGCGTAGGACGAGAAGGTTTCGAGGTAGCGCCGCTCCGCCTCCCGGAAGACGA
>Ga0075524_10000315_pt1 | contig 11826 bp, 10 predicted proteins | sample NGEPerone_FD_76826 | JGI IMG/M metagenome (GOLD analysis project Ga0075524, IMG submission 76826) | Arctic peat soil microbial communities from the Barrow Environmental Observatory site, Barrow, Alaska, USA - NGEE Permafrost154B-one | ecosystem: Environmental > Terrestrial > Soil > Wetlands >...
GCGGCTCACGAGCTTGCCGCGGTTGCGGACCAGGATCTCGACGAGCGCCCACTCGGTCGGGCTCAGGCGTACCTCGTCGCCGCGGCGCAGCACCCGGCGCCGCGCCAGGTCGATCGTCAGGTCGCCGGCCTCGACGACTGCCTCGGTGGCGTCGCCGGGCGCCGCCCGTCGGACTGCGGCGCGCAGTCGCGCGAGGAGCTCGTTCATCGCGAACGGCTTGGTGACGTAGTCGTCGGCGCCGGCGTCGAGGGCGGCTACCTTGTCCTCGCCGTGCTGGCGCGCCGACAGGACGACGATCGGTACCCGGCTCCAGCCGCGGATCCCGGCGATGACGTCGAGGCCGGAGATGTCGGGTAGTCCCAGGTCGAGGAGCACCACGTCGGGGTGCCAGGTCGCCGCGAGGTCGAGCGCATGGGCGCCGTCCGGCGCCGTGGCGACTTCCCAGCCGCTGGATCGAAGGTTGATCGCCAGTGCGCGGACCAGCCCTGGCTCGTCGTCCACCACGAGGACCCTGGAAGCCGTCATGTGATCAGCGCCCGCGCGAGAGGGATCGAGACGACCATCGTCAGGCCCCCGCCGGGGGTGTCGTCCGCCGTGAGCTCGACGCCGACCGCCTCGGCGAGTCCCTGAGCGACGGCAAGCCCCAGACCAAGTCCGTCAGGCGAGGAGTCGCCCAGTCGCTGGAACGGCTCGAACATGTGCGCCTTGAGGTCATCGGAAAGCCCGGGGCCGGAGTCGATGACGCGCAGCTCGACGCGGTCTCGGGTCGCGGATGCGAGCACCCGCACGGGTGCCCCGTTCGCCGAGTGCCGGACGGCGTTCGAGACGATGTTCGCCACGACCCGCTCGAGCAACCCCGGGTCCGTGCTCACCAGAGGCAGCGTCTCGGGCACGTCCACGTCCACCTGGTCGGGCCCGAAACCCTCCGTGGCGAGCGGGACGACCTCGTCGAGGCTGGTCGCCCGAAGCACGGGCCGGACGCTGCCGGTCTGCAGGCGGGAGAGGTCGAGCAGGTTGTCGATCAGCCGCTCGAGGCGAGCCGTCGCGGCGCTCACCGTGTCGACGAGGACCGCCGTGTCTTCGACGTTCAGCCGCATCTCCGGCGAGACCAATCCGTCCACCGCGGCACGGATCGTCGCAAGCGGTGTGCGCAGGTCATGGGAGACCGCAGCGAGCAGAGCGCTGCGCGCGGCGTCGGCCTGTTGGAGTGCCTGGGCCCGATCCGCTTGCTCGCGCAGTCGCTGGTACTCGAGCACGAGACCAGCCTGTCCGGCGAACGCCTCGAGCACGCGTCGATCGATGGCGGGCAGCACCCGCCCGCGCAGAGCGAGTACTCGGTGTGGGTCGATCGTGACGACGGTCTGCGCGGCGTCGGGATCCAGCGCAGGGTCGGTTCCATCCGTGGCGAGCGCCTGCCAGGGATCGCGCGCTGAGTCGCGAACGAGCAGTGAGACGGCCGCGAGGTTGAACGTCCCGCGCAGTCGTGCGACGACCGCCTGGGCGGTGTCCTCACCGGTGAGCACGGAACGCGACACTGCGGCGAGCGCCGAGGCTTCCGCCCTGGCGCGGAAGGCCTCGGCGGTCCGCCGGGCCGCGAGGTCGACCACCGAGGCGACGGCGACGGCGACCAGCACGAAGACGACGAGGGCCAGGACGTTCTCGGGTTCGGCGACGGTGAGGCGGCCGGTCGGGGGGGTGAAGAAGTAGTTCAGGGCCACGAAGCCGATGACGGCGCTGAGGATCGACTGCCACAGGCCCGCGACGAGGGCGACTGCGACCGTCAGTGCGAGAAAGAGCAGCAGGGCGGTCGGTAGGCCGACGTCGCCCGGGGGGACGTCCAAGATCCCGGCGAGCGCCGCCGGGCCGAGCACGGCCAGGACCCAGCCCACGATGTTGCGTCGCGCCGACTGCGCCGTCGAGCGGGCCAACCTGCGCCGACCGGTCCTTGCGCTCTCGTGGTTCACCAGGTGAACGTCGATGCTCTCGGCGAGCCGCGCGATCTCGACGCCGTTGCTCTCCGAGAGTGCTTCGCGCCACCGGCTGCGCCGCGAGACGCCGACGACGATCATGGTGGCGTTGACCGCGGCTGCGAAGTCGACGACCGCTGCCGCGACGTCCTCGCCGATCACGGTGTGGAACTCACCACCGAGCGACTCGACCAGGACGCGCTGTGCCGCGATCGCTCCGGGCGGTGCGCTCGGCAGCCCGTCGGTAGCGAGCACGTGCACTCCCAGGAGCTCTGACCCGGCCGCGCGCTGGGCGATCCGCGCACCGCGCCGGATGAGAGTCTCGCTCTCGGGCCCGCCGGTGACGGCGACCACGATGCGCTCACGCGCGGGCCACGGCTGGTCGATCCGGTGGTCGCGGCGATAGGTCGTCAGCGCGTCGTCGACCCGGTCCGCCAGCCACAGCAGCGCGAGCTCGCGCAGCGCGGTGAGGTTGCCGAGCCGGAAGTACGAGGACAGCGACGCGTCGATCTGCTCGGCCCGATAGATAGCGCCGTGCGCGAGCCGGCGGCGCAGCGCGGACGGTGGAAGATCGATGAGCTGGATCTGGTCGGCGTCGCGCACGACGTGGTCGGGGACGGTCTCACGCTGGCGCACACCGGTGATGGCCTCCACGTCGTCGTTCAGCGACTCGAGATGCTGGACGTTGACCGTCGTGACGACGTCGATGCCCGCCTCGAGCAGCTCGAGCACGTCCTGCCACCGCTTCGGGTGGCGCGACCCGGGGATGTTCGTGTGCGCCAGCTCGTCGACCATCGCGACCTGGGGTGCTCGGCGCAGCACGGCATCGACGTCGAGCTCGGTGAACGCCTTGCCCTGGTAGTCCAGCACTCGCCGGGGCATGACCTCCAGTCCCTCGAGCTGGGCGGCCACGCCGGCTCGGCCGTGGGTCTCAACCAGCCCGACCACGACGTCGGTTCCGCGGGCGCCGCGACGGTGCGCCTCGTCGAGCATCGCGTACGTCTTGCCGACGCCGGGCGCGGCACCGAAGTAGACCGTGAGTCGGCCCTTGTGGGCGCGGTCGATCGGGGGTGTGCTCACGGGGCCATTGTCTCAAGTGCGATGTTGAGGCGGAGCACATTGACCCGGGGCTCGCCCAGGAGTCCCCAGGTGCGGCCGCGGATGCTGTCCGCGACGAGCGCAGCGACACGCTCTTCCGCAATCCCTCGCGCGGCGGCGACGCGGGCGACCTGCAGGCGGGCGTACGCGGGGGAGATGTCCGGGTCGAGCCCCGACGCGGAGGCGGTGAGGGCGTCCGCCGGGACGGCCGCCGGGTCGACGCCGTTGTTGTCGGCGACCTGCTCGCGGCGCTGCTGGACGGTCGCGAGCAGGTCGGGGTTGTTCGGGCCGAGGTTCGACCCTGCGGAGGCCAGCGTGTCGTACCCGTCGCCGGCCGCTGACGGGCGCGGGTGGAACCACGTCGGCCCGGTGAAGCTCTGCCCGATCAGCGCCGAGCCGACCACGGCGTGAGCGCCGGTCCCGGTGACCGACGTGGACCGCTGGCCCGTCGACGTGATCAGCGAGCCGTTGGCCTGCCACGGGAACGCGAGCTGGCCGGCCGCCATGACGGCCGCGGGGTAGACGATCCCCAGCACGACGGTGAACCCGAGCAGGACCCGCAGACCGGCCCAGGTCTGCCGGGTGAACTGGACGACGATCGCACCGAGGGACTGCGAGGCCGGGGTGTGGAGCGCGGTCGATGTGGTGGTCATGTCAGCTGATCCCGGGGAGGAGGGAGACGAACAGGTCGATGAGCTTGATGCCGAGGAACGGGACGATGAGCCCGCCGACGCCGTAGACGAGCAGGTTGTGGCGCAGCATCACCGAGGCGGCCGCGGGCCGGTAGCGCACTCCGCGCAGCGAGAGCGGGATGAGCGCGATGATGATCAGCGCGTTGAAGATGACGGCGGACAGGATCGCGGACTGCGGGCTCGACAGCCGCATGATGTTGAGCACGGCGAGCTGCGGGAAGACGACCACGAACATGGCCGGCAGGATCGCGAAGTACTTCGCGACGTCGTTGGCGATGGAGAACGTGGTGAGCGCACCGCGGGTGATCAGCAGCTGCTTGCCGATCTGCACGATCTCGATGAGCTTGGTCGGGTTGGAGTCGAGGTCGACCATGTTCCCGGCCTCTTTCGCCGCCGTCGTGCCGGTGTTCATCGCGACTCCCACGTCGGCCTGGGCGAGCGCAGGCGCATCGTTCGTGCCATCGCCCGCCATGGCCACGAGCCGGCCGCCGGCCTGCTCACGACGGATCAGCGCGAGCTTGTCCTCGGGGGTCGCCTCGGCCAGCACGTCGTCGACCCCGGCCTCGGCGGCGATGGCGCGCGCCGTGACCGCGTTGTCGCCCGTGACCATCACGGTGCGGATGCCCATCGCGCGCAGCTCGTCGAACCGCTCGCGCAGACCCTGCTTGACGACGTCCTTGAGATGGATCACACCGAGCACGTGTGCCGGTGCGTTCCCGGTCTGCTCCGCGACCACGAGCGGGGTGCCACCCGACGAGCTGATCGCGTCGACCATCCGCGCGGTGTCCGGGCCCGTGTGGCCGCCCGTGGAGTGGACCCACGCGGCGACCGCCGCAGCGGCACCCTTGCGGATGCGCCGCACCCCTACGGTGCCGTCGCTGCCCGCGCCGCCCGGGAGGTCGAGCCCGCTCATGCGGGTCCGCGCGGTGAACGGGACCAGGGTGGAGCCGACCAGCTCGCCGGACTCCCGTGCGCGCAGCCCGTACTCCTGCTTGACGAGCACCAGGACGCTGCGTCCCTCGGGGGTCTCGTCGGCCATCGAGGACAGCTGTGCCGCGTCGGCCAGCGCCGTGGGGTCGACGCCGTCGACGGCGATCAGCTCGGCGGCCTGGCGGTTGCCGAAGGTGATCGTGCCGGTCTTGTCGAGCAGGAGCACGTCGACGTCACCTGCGGCCTCGACCGCGCGGCCCGACATCGCCAGCACGTTGCGCTGCACGAGGCGGTCCATCCCCGCGATCCCGATGGCCGAGAGCAGGGCCCCGATCGTCGTCGGGATGAGGCACACCACCAGGGCCACCAGCACGACGAGGGACTGACGCGAGCCTGAGTAGACGGCGAACGGCTGCAGCGTGGCGACGGCCAGCACAAAGATGATCGTCAACGAGGTCAGCAGCACGTTGAGGGCGACCTCGTTGGGGGTCTTCTGCCGTTCGCTGCCTTCCACCAGTGCGATCATCCGGTCGACGAACGTGTGCCCGGCCTGGGCCGTGATGCGCACGATGATCCGGTCGGACAGCACCGTCGTGCCGCCCGTCACAGCCGACCGGTCACCGCCCGACTCCCGGATGACGGGGGCGGACTCTCCGGTGATCGCGGACTCGTCCACACTGGCGATCCCCTCGATCACGTCCCCGTCGCCGGGGATCGTCTCGCCCGCGACGATGACCACGACGTCGCCGACGTGCAGCGAGGAGGACGGCACGTCCGTGGTGGGGAGGTCCGCGAGACCCGTGGTGTACTCCAGGGTGTCGCGGGGGGCGGTGATCTTGCGGGCGGTCGTCTGTGCCTGCGACGCGCGCAGACTGGCGGCCTGGGCCTTCCCGCGGCTCTCGGCGACGGACTCTGCGAGCGTCGCGAAGACCACCGTGGCCCACAGCCACACGGTGATGGAGATCGCGAACATGCTCGGGTGCACGACCGAGAGGACGGTGCACGCGACCGCGCCGACCTCGACCACGAACATGACCGGTGATCCAGACAGCTCGCGCGGGTCGAGCTTGCGCAGTGCCGCGGGCAGCGCCGCGGCCAGCTGCCGTGGGCCGATCGCCTGGCGCCCGGCGGGCCGGGTCCGGGTCGTCGGCGCGGGCGAGAGCGCGGGGTCGACTGACGGTCCTGTGGAGTCCAGCACGGTCGGGTTCATGACAGGGCCTCCGCGATCGGACCAAGAGCAAGGACGGGGATGTAGGTCAGGCCGACGACCACGAGCACCACGGCCAGCAGGAGGCCGACGAACAGGGGTCGGTGGGTCGGCAGGGTTCCGGCGCTCGGTGGGACGGTCGTCTGGGTCGCGAATCGGCCCGCCAGGGCCAGGACGAGAGCCATCGGGACGAATCGGCCCAGCAGCATCGCCAGCCCGAGCAGGGTGTTGTAGAACGGTGTCGCGACGCTGAGCCCGGCGAAGGCGCTGCCGTTGTTGTTGGCTGCCGAGGTCACGGCGTACAGGACCTCGGACAGCCCGTGCGCGCCCGAGTTGAGGATGCCGGCCTGGCCGGCCGGTGTGGCGATCGCGACCGCGGTGCCGAGCAGGACGATCGCCGGTGTCGCCAAGACGTAGAGCGCGACCAGCGTGATCTCGCGGCGGCCGATCTTCTTGCCGAGGTACTCCGGGGTGCGCCCGACCATGAGACCGGCGATGAAGACCGCCACGATCGCCAGCACGAGCATCCCGTACAGACCTGACCCGGTGCCGCCCGGGGAGATCTCGCCGAGCTGCATGTCGAAGATCGCCACGCCGCCCCCGGCCGCGGTCAACGAGTCGTGCATCGAGTTGACCGCACCGGTCGACGTCGACGTGGTCGAGGCGGTGAACAGTGCGCCGGCGGCCGCGCCGAAGCGCGTCTCCTTGCCCTCCATCGCGGCTCCGGCGGCGGCGGGCACCAGGCCCGGTCCGGTCAGCTCCGCCCACGTCAGCAGGCTCACGGCCCCGGCCCACAGCGTGCCCATCACGGACACGATCGCCCAGCCCTGGCGCCGGTCGCCGACCATGATCCCGAACGTGCGGGGCAGCGAGAACGGGATCGCGAGCATCAGGAAGATCGCGAACAGGTTGCTCAGGGGTGTGGGGTTCTCCAGCGGGTGGGCGGAGTTGGCGTTGAAGAAGCCGCCCCCGTTGGTGCCGAGCTGCTTGATGGCCTCCTGGGAGGCGACCGGTCCGCCCAGGACGTGCTGACTGCCACCGGCAAGGGTGGTGATCTCGGTGTGGGCCGCCAGGTTCTGGATCACGCCCACCGCGATCAGCGCGATGGCGGCGACGAAGGCCAGCGGCAGCAGGACCCGCACGATCGTCCGCATGAGGTCGGACCAGAAGTTGCCGACCCGCCCCTCAGCGCCGGAGCGCGCGAGGCCGCGGATGAGCGCGACCACGACCGCGATCCCCACGGCGGCGGACAGGAAGTTCTGGACCGCGAAGCCGGCCATCTGCAGGAGGTGACCGGCAGCCGCCTCACCGGAGTACCACTGCCAGTTCGTGTTCGTCGTGAAGGACACCGCGGTGTTCCACGCCCCCGCGGGGTCCATCGCCGCCATCCCCAGCGACAGCGGCAGGTGGTTCTGCAGTCGCTCCAGCGCGTACAGCACCAGGACCGAGGCCAAGGAGAAGCCGAGCAGCGACAACAGGTAGGTGCTCCAGCGCTGATCGGCGTCCGGGTCGACCCGAAGCGCGCGGTACCCCGCCCGTTCCACCCGCAGGTGGCGGGGTGAGGTGAACACCCGTGCCATGTATCCACCGAGCGGGACGTGCACCGCCGCCAGAACCCCGACGAGCACAAGGATCTGGCCGACCGCGATCCAGCCCGCGCTCATCGGAGCCGATCCGCTCGGAGCAGGGCGACGAACAGATAGACCAGGAGCGCGGCGGTCACCACGAGGCCGGCCCAGTCCTCGCCGGTCATGACCGGTCCAACCGGCGGGCAACGAGAGCAACTGCGGCGAAGAGCACCACGGTCAACGCGATGAAGGCCAAGTCGGCCATGTCAGCACTTTCGACGTCGGGCGGTCGCGGCGATGAGGGCCGCGGTCCGGTGCACACCTGCGCACGACCCAGTCCTACCGGCCGTCGATCGCGACAACGCCGACCTTCACGAAGCCTTAGCGGCATCCGGGGCGCTCTTCACGCATCCCTGACACAGCGCGACGCGAGCAGTAGTGGTCGCGGGCGGAGGACGTGGTGCGCTCGTGACGCAATCCTCAGGCGTGCGCGCCGAGGCGTGGGTGTGGCTCGGTGGGGGAACTCCGAGATGGATCTACAACGCCGAGTACCGACCACCGCTGACACCGCAGGAGAAGCGCGCCACGGCCCCGTCTAGCATCGTGACGCACCTCACACCGCGATCGAACCGGGTGAGGCAGGAGGCATGTGGATGACGGTGGGATCCCGACCCTGCCTATTGCACGGTTATTGCACGTCGGGGCAAAGCAAGGGCCCCTGCCCGGCGTTTCCGCAGGTCAGGGGCCCTATATCGTTGCTCCCTCGACTGGACTCGAACCAGTAACCGTCCGATTAACAGTCGGATGCTCTGCCAATTGAGCTACGAGGGATCGCGCGAAAAGAACTGTAGCAGGAGCCCGGAGGTGGTCCGAATCGCCTCAGACAGCGAGTCCGGCCGCGGACCGCACGCGGGCCTCCGCGGCATCGACCCGTGCTGCGACCGTCGGGTCGGCAAGGTCGAGGCCCGCCGAACCGATGACCTGGGACACGAGCCGACCGTCCTCGTCGCGGCGCAGGGCGACCCGCGCCTCGGCCCCACCCGGCAGCGCGACGATCTCGCTGTGCACGACCGAGGACTGCACACGCTCACGCAGCGTCTGGGCGAAGGAGCCGGCACCCGGACCGGCGAGCGCGAGCTCGGCACGGCTGCCGTCGACCCAGTTGACCGTGATGGTGGACGTCTCAGGTGCCAGGCTCGCGCGGTCGACGTCGGACCACGGGCGCCGCAGGACGTCGCCGTCGGGCCCCGCGACGTACAGCGAGCGACGTGCCGCGGCAGCCCACCGTCCGTCCGTCAGCTCGGCCGCCACCAGCACGCGGTCGCCCGACGGCAGGTCGAGGCGGGTACGGATCGCTGCGGGCAAGGACGGTCGACGCGTGAACAGTGGCACCCGTCCACGGTAGCGCGGTCGGGAATGGTGACCCGCCACTGGCCGCGTCTCGCGGCGGGGATGCCGGTAGCCTGGTCGCTCGCGGGCCAGTAGCTCAGTCGGTCAGAGCAGCGGACTCATAATCCGTGGGTCGTGGGTTCAAGCCCCACCTGGCCCACTCGACGCGTCGCGGTCACCCGGCCAGCGTCATGACGTGGGCGATCTCGCCACCCGGGAGTGTCTCGACGGCGTCGGTCACGACGTACTCGACCTCGACGGGCGGTCCCGTCCTCAGGTCCTCCTTCTGAGGGAAGGCAACCTTCTCGCCCGGCTGCGGGTCGTGATCGACCTCGATCGTCTCGCCGTCCCACTCGCCGCCACGCGCCACCAGAACGAAGTTCGCCATGACCACAGCATCGCAGGGGGCGACCGCGGCTGCCACTGCTCCGGCCAGCCCTGGGCGTTCGCGCGGCCCATGTCCTGCAGCTGGCCCGCCTGCTCGGGCGTCTCGACGCACTCGGCGGCGACGTCGAGCCCGAGTGCTGCACCCATCTGGATGATGGCGCGGACGAGCTCGGTGCTCTGCGCGTCGGTCGAGAGCTCCCGGATGAAGGCGCCGTCGATCTTCAGGGTGTCGACGGGGAAGGAGCGCAGTGCGTTCAGGGACGACTGCCCGCTGCCGAAGTCGTCGATGTGCAGGCGAACGCCCAGCGCCTTCAGGTCGAGCATGATCTGCCGCGCGGTCTGCGGGTCCGACATGAAGACCGACTCGGTGACCTCGATGACGAGCGAGCGCGGGGTCACGCCGTGACGCTCGAGCGCGGACGTGACGGTCTCGAGCAGGGCCGCGGACCAGAACTCCCGGTGCGCGACGTTGACGGCGGCGGCGACGGGTCCGCGATACGTCGTCGTCCACTCGGCGATCTGCCGGCAGACCTCGTCGAACACCCAGTGCCCGAGGGACACGATCGTCGCGTTGTCCTCCGTCGCCCGGAGGAACTCGCTGGGCAGAAGGAGCCCACGGTCGGGGTGCTGCCAGCCTCGATCCCTTCGGCCTGCTGGCTCGTCAGGACAGCGCGAAGTCGGCGGCGAGTACGTCCTCGGTGTCGGTGGACTTGGGCACGGTCTGGGTCACGATGACGCGACCGCCCTTGGTCTCGGGCACGTGTCGCCGTCCGGTGCTCGGTCCCAGGGGCCTGGGTCCTCATGCTTCATCGGCCGGGCTGGGCGATTGTTGAGTCTCGCGGCATATGTGCCGTGCCGGGGGCCGGCCGCAGGTCGCGTCGGCAGGCTGGTCGAGGATTCACCCGGTTGCGCGGGCGAATCGTGCGTTTTCACCCGGCCGTTTGTTGCACTGATGTCCGGATTCGGCCATAGTCGTCATGTCAGCGAACAAGGGCAAACCCGCCGCGAGGCGGGGACGCAAAGCCACGGGGCCTCCACGGCCAGCCGAGCTACCGAACGACAGGAGCAATCCCATCATGTCTCTCACCACATCTCACCGCGCCGGTATGTCCGCCCCGATCACAGGCCAGCTCTTGACCCCGGGCGAGGTGGCTGTGATGTTCCGCGTCGACCCGAAGACGGTCACGCGCTGGGCCCAGGCCGGCAAGCTCTCGGCCGTCCGGACCCTCGGCGGGCACCGTCGTTTTCACGAGGCTGAGGTCCGCGAGCTCCTCACGGGTGTGCCGCAGCAGCGCGCCGACAGCTGATTCTTCGCAGCATGACATCGGGCCTGGGGAGTGATCCCCGGGCCCGTCGTCATGTCAGGGGTTCGCACGCCGCATCGTGCGGTTCGCGTCAGCTCCCGTGGAGCACCGTGGCCAGCACTGCCGCCCGCACGTCGGCTGCGGGGCGGTGCGGCTGGAACGCGAGCCACTCGAGGCCGGCCACGAGCGTTGCGCCGAAGATCGCGGCGGCGGTCAGCGACGGGTCGCGATCCGGCCAGGTCGCGTGGACGACGTCGGCGAACACCGCCATCGACTCCTCGCGCACCTGCCGGATCGAGTGCTGCCAGTCGCGACCCGTCCGGAAGACCTCGGCCACGACGAGCTTGGCGAAGTCGGGGTGGGTCTGGACCTGGATCAGCAGCTCGGTCACGAGCGCCTCGATCGCCCGTGGCCCGTCCAGACCGACGACGGAAGCGCGCAGCGCGGTTGTCAGGCGATCCACCCCCTCGACGATGACCGCCTCGAACAGCGCCGTCTTGGAGCCGAAGTTGTAGTAGATGCTGCCCTTCGCCACACCCGCCGCGGCCGCGATGTCGTCGACCGACGTCGCCGAGAACCCGCGGTCGGCGATGAGCGCGACGGCCGCGTCGACGATGCTCCCGCGCGTGCCGCGCCGCGGCGGTGCCGTGTCGGGCGCACCCGGCACCGGCACCGGCGACGGCGGGGGAGCCGGTGCAGGGTCAGGTGTCGCACTGGTCGTCATGGGGGCAGCCTGTCAGATGGTGATGGCCGGGTGGAGCCGTTCGAGGCTCCAGGTGCGCAGCTGCCCGGCGCGCCACGACGTGATCGCGAGCGACCCGATGAGCACAGCCCCGAGGTAGGCGACGGCACCCCACAACCGGGCGTCCATCCCGCCCGTGATGACCTCGCGCAGTCCCGTGACCGCGTAGCTCATCGGGAGCAGGGGGTGGATCGCCTGGAAGAACGCGGGTGTCGTCTCGACGGGGTAGGTGCCGCCCGACGACGCGAGCTGAAGCATCAGGAGCGCCAGGATGGCCACCTTCCCCGCAGCCGGGCCCATCACGGCAGTCAGCATCTGCTGCAGCGCGAGGAACGCAGCGACGATCAGCAGCGTGAACGCGATCGTGCCGCCCGTGGTCGCCATCTGCAGCCCGACGCCGTAGTGGATGACGGCGAGCATCACCGCGACCTGTCCGACGCCGATGAGCATCGCGGGCAGGAAGCCGGCGAGCGTCGCACGCCGTCCGGACGCCGGCTTCCTGCCCGCGATGCTCATCGGCGTCGGACAGGTCGCGGTGATGC
>Ga0075524_10000317_pt1 | contig 11797 bp, 11 predicted proteins | sample NGEPerone_FD_76826 | JGI IMG/M metagenome (GOLD analysis project Ga0075524, IMG submission 76826) | Arctic peat soil microbial communities from the Barrow Environmental Observatory site, Barrow, Alaska, USA - NGEE Permafrost154B-one | ecosystem: Environmental > Terrestrial > Soil > Wetlands >...
GCGGGCGAGCTCCCTTATGTAATGAGTGATGTCGATCCCGGCCACGAAGGCGCCGAGACCGGCCAGGGACTTGGCCATATCGACGACCCCCAGATTCCAGCCGCCGTCCCCCGAAACGAAGAGCACGACTTGAGCCGCGGGGCCGGCGCTTCGATAAAGTGTGACCGGTCCGAAGCGGCCGAAGTCGACGACCTCGGCCGCCCCAGCAAGAAGGCCCGCGGTAAGTAGGACCCACGCGATCAGAAGACGCCAGGTTTTCATGTCAGGGCCCCCCTTCCTTGATCTTGGCTTTGATCGAGGCGAGCGTCATCCCCGTTCGGCTCAGGGCGAGAAACCCGAGCACCCAAAGGGGGATCGAGAGAAGGACGTAGACGACGATCGAGAATCCCGCCGCGGCCGTCTTGTCCACCCCGAACAGCGTCAGCCCGAGGACGCAGAACACTTGGTAAAGGCCAAGATTGCCGGGGGCGCCGGGCAGCACGGTACCGAAGCGGACGATGAGGAAGACGGCGCCTCCCACCCAGAACGAGAGGCGCAGCCCGTAGGCCGCCAGGATGAACCAGAAAGACAGCGCCTGAAACAGGAGAACCAGGAAGGAGACCGCGAATGCGGCCGCCGACAGCCAGCTGAACCCGATCGACCGAAGCCCGTCCTCGAGCCTCATGAGATTGGCGATGACCCAGCGCGCCGGACCCCACCTCCGAAGCTTGCCCGGCGCTTCGGGGCGCGGCTCGCGGGTCTTCCGGACCAGGAGGTAGACCAGGACGGCGGACAGGGCCAGCATGGCCAGACCGAACAGATCGCCGGCCTCCAGCAGGTTGCGGGGGAGCGGGACGAAGATCGCCGTGATGCCGATGCCGACGGCGATCCAGATCCCGTCGAATAGCCGCTCGAGAGCCATCGAGGGGATGATCCTAACAAGAGGCGCCGCCATCCAGCGAGATATCGGATAGGCCCGGGCGATCTCGCCGAGATGGAACGGGACGACCTCGTTGAAGAACAGGCTGGCATAGACCGCCTGAGTCGTCTGGAGCACCGAAATATTGCCCAGAGGCTTGAGGAGGAGGCGCCACCGGGCCCCTTGAACGGCATAGCTGACGACGTCGACAAAGACGCCGAGGGCGACCCATGTCCAGTCAAGCCCGGTGATATTCTTCAGAAGCTTGGCCCACTCCACATCGTGGAAGACCCAGAGAAGGCCCGCCGCGGCGACGACGTAGGCGGCCGCCCACCGCAAAACCTTCTGAGTCGATGGCTTAACCATGGACCACCACTCCCGTCTTCAGCCCCGAGACCCGGACGAGTGCGACGGCCAGCCGGGGGAGGTCGAGGACGTTCCGATAGACCGCATAGCGCGGCTCCCAGTGCGTCGCGAACTTGGCCTTGTAGTCGGTGAGGCCGGTGTAGCTGAAGATGAAGTTCGATCGCTGGAGGAAATACTGGACCGCCCGCTCCTCCGCCCCCGCCTCCTCGCCTTCGTGAAAGCCCGACAGCGGGGCCAGCCCCAGGCTGAACCTCTTGAACCCTTGTTGCCGCTGTCGCTCGAAGAGCCGGACGAAGAGGCTGTCCATGATCCCGTCCGGAGCGTCCCGGCGGTGCCGCATCAAGTCGATGGTCGTTTCTCCCGGGGCATAGGAACGGATGACGTTCATGAAGGCCAGGATGCGTCCGTCCGGCTGGACGGCGGCGAAGACAGGGGTCCGCCGGATCTCTTCCTCGGAGAAGACCCCGACCGTGAACCCCCGCTCCCGCCGGCCCGGGATCCGCAGCCAATCGTCCGAGACGTCCTGGATGCCGGCCAGGATGTTGTCAGGGACTGGCGGTTCGTAGTAGACGGACTGGAGGCCCGCCTTCTGGAATTGATTGACGGCATGGCGGATGTGCTTCATCGACTTGCCGTCCAGGTTGAATTTTTCGAGATCGACGATCGCATCGTCGCCGATCTTCATCTTCTTGAATCCGGCCTGCCGATACAGGGGCAGGAAGTCGGGCAGGGTCTGATAGAAAGCCAGTTTCCAGTCGTTCTCTTCGCAAGACTCCTTGAACGACCGGATGATCCCGGCGATCTCGTCGTCGGGCCCGACCGGATCGGCCAGGACGACGGCGAAGTTCCCGGCCATCCGGTAGGCGAGAAAAGCCCCGTTCGACGGTGAGAAGTAATACGTCTTATCGCTCAAAAGCTTGAACGGGTCGAGCGAGGAGCGGCCGTGGGCTTCGAGAACTGCTGCGGCCCGGTCGCGCTCCAAGGGAAGGGTCCTGAGCCGATAGAAAACGGGCCGGAACAAGGAGTACAGAACGTAGACGAGGGCGGCGATGGAGATGAGATCGAGCGAATCGAGGAACCAAGCCGCGAAATGCGTCCGAGAGATGAGGGCGGGATCGCTCGCGAAGGCCAAGGCAGCGATCGTCCGCCGGATGCCGTCCGCGACGGTGAACGAGATCCCGAAATCTTTCTCGTCGAGGAGCCAGAAGCCCAGGGTCCCGTAAAGAAGGGTGACGGCAAACGCCGTCGCGAGCCTGACGAGGGCCGAGCGGAGGTCGGGAATGCTGCTTTTGACCGTAAAGCTCTTTCTGGACAGGAAGAGGACAGCCATGAGGACGAGCGAGCTTGCCGCCTCTTCATAGTCCAGTCCCTTGGTCAGATGGAAGACGACCGACAGTCCTGCGAGGAGCATGACCAGGCCGAAAGCCCTCTTCTTCCTCTTGAAGATGTTCAGGGAGGAGACAGCCAGGGCGAATCCGGTGAGGAGAGAGAGGAAACGGGAGATGTGCAGGAACTCCAGGGGGAAGACGTCGGTCAAAACCGCCATGCGCCCCGGGAGGGACCTCCCCGCCGCCGAGATGATGTTGACGACGCCGCTGCCGAGCGTAATAAACCCGACGGCGCGGACCAGAAAGCGGCCGGAGGTCGCCCTCCGGCCTTCGGAATTGGCCCGGGGACTGATGGGACCCTCCCCCCTATTCCTTCTCCAGGATCCCGATCCCGATATCGGCGGCGTCCGTATCCACGATCACGAGGAGCGCGGCGCTCACCTGATAATAGATGATGTTGTGGGTGACCGTGTTCACCGTGAAGGAGCCAGTCCATCGTCCCGCGTTGGCCGTGTCGGCGGTGAAATCGCCTGTGAGGGTTAGGCCGGCCGAGGTCAGACCCGCTTCATTGATGTCGACGCTCCCGGTCAGCGCTCCCCCGGAGGCCACCGACTGTCCGACCCAATCGGTCTCCCCGGCGGACCCGACGAACTGCAGGTTCAGGGCATAATGGCCTTCAAAAACGCCCGCGGCTTGGGGAACGATGTATCCGCAGGCGATCGCGCCGCCGTCATTGTCCATGACGAGCGCTCCGCCGCCGCCGCTAGCACTGTTCGGATCGAAGAGGTTGAGGGCCGGGGAAACGACGAATATCAGCAGGGTGGAGACGTTTCCCCGCTGGTCAACCGCGGGAGGGAGGGTCAGGGTCCCGACCCCGTTGCCGGCGATCGTATAGCGGGCCTGGCCCGCGATCGAGGTAAATGTCGTCACGCCCCCGTTGTTAAGGTCGGCGGCGCCGGTCGCAAAATTCCCGGCCCCGTCCGCCGAGAACTGTCCGGCCATGGCCAGCGGTCCGAAAGCCGTCCCTCCGGCTTGGGAAAGGACGTAATTGCCGGTGAGCGACGCGTTCGAGAACGTCGCGTTCGCCCCGGCGTCGCCTTGCCCGTACATGCTGCCTCCCGTCATGAGTGTAGGAACGTCCGGTTCGATGAGCCGCAGCACCTGGCCTTGCACGGCGTAATACACGAAGTCCAGGCCGACGCTGAGCCCGAGCGTCCCGCGACCGAACGAATCCGGCGCCGTCAGCGATCCCGTGGTCGCCGAGGTGAATGTGAAGCCGCCGTCATTCTCGTAATAGGTGCCGCTGGTGACCGTCCCGGATGCGGCGTTCATGGTGAGAACGCCGCCGTGGGTGATCGGCGACCGGCCGGCGATGTCCACGCCTTGGTCGGTGAAGGCGAACGCGCCGCTGATGGCCGCGGGGTCGAGGGCGCTGGCGGCCTGGGCATCGAGGCTGCCGCTCGAATTGGCGGTCCAGTCGAACTCGATGATCAACGCATGGGTGGCCGAAGTGACGGCGATGCTGAAGGTTTCGACGCCGTTTTGGGGCAGGTTGGCATTGCTCACGTCGAGGGTGATGCTGCCTCGGCCGTCCGGCCCGATGGCGTAGGCGCCGGTGAGGGCGTCGGGTCCGGCCTGCATTGACTCGTCCGCAAAGTCCTGTTCACCCGCGGTGATATGGCCGTTGCCGTCCGCGACGATCGTTCCGACGGCGGAATAGTTGCCGGAGCCGTTGACGCCCTGGACGGAAAAGACGTACGAGCCGTTGAGCATGGCATTCGAGCCGATCGGCACGATGGTGATGGCGATGCTGGCCTTGGCGCTGGCGTCGGCGACCGCGGTCGCGGTGACGGTCACGATGCCGGGAGACGCAGGCGCCGTAAAGACCGTCGCTGAGCCGCTGGCGGTGTGGGCCGGGGCAAAGGTGCCACAGGCGGTGCCGCTGCAAGACCAATCGACGCCCGCTTGCGAGGAATCGTTTCCGATGTTCGCAGTCAGGCTCGCCGATTGGTTGATCGTGAGGGTACTGGGGGCGTTAGTCAGCTGGATGATGATGGCCGCCGGCGTCTCCCTGGCACAGGCGGAATAGGAAACGATGATCAGAGCGGCGATTGCGGCCAGTCCGATGGCATTAGGCAGACGGTGGTGCGATATCATGATGGTCCTCCCTGCCTCGTTTTAGTGCAAACTCCGTGCCATCTGCCCGGTACCGGAAGGCATCCTACGGCCCGCGGCATCCCCGCATTCTTCCCTGTAACCTCCGGCCGCCGTGGGGATCACAGTCAGCGTGGGCGGTTTTCCCGCTTCCCCGGGCTGCATAATCGATGGCCGGCGCCCGCGCCTTCCTGTCCGGCAGGATAACCGCGCCCAAATTTGGCTGGTTGGGGGCAGGAGGCGCCCGGCTTCAAGGGGGGAGACTCCGGGGAATCCTTGGCATGAAGATTGCACTATTATTAAACAAGTCAGAGGAGGCTAAACCATGAAGATCTTCAAGTCCATCCTGCTCGTTATGTTCCTGTGCGCGGCCGCATACGGCCAAACGGAGGACCTCGGCATGGGTGCCTTTGCCAGCGAACGCGGGCCGATCCTGCTCGCGGTCGACGCCGCCCTGGTCGATTTTCAGATAAACAGCCCCTACGTCATGTTCGTCGTTTACATGGCGTCCAAGGACCAGAACAAGGACATCGTGGTCGGGCGGGATACGATCGTCATGGTCTATCAGGGCCAGGAATACAAGATGGCCACGGTCAAGGAGCTTCGCGACAACTACAAAGGCAACATCCACGACATCGACTTCTATCGTCACTTGGGCAAGGAAGGCATCATCTCCGCCTGGGTCCGGTTCTACAATTTCCCCCAGAGGGCGGACTTCTTCCCGCCGCTCACGCTGCGGGGCACGCTGGCCGTCGACGAGGGCTCGATGTACGGCTTCACCGGGTTCAGGACGAAAGTCTATTTCAAGAACCCGGGCTTCAAGAAGGGCGACAAAGTGACGTTCAAAGTTTGGGACAAGAAGAACCCGAACGTTGCCAGCCAGCTCGACGTCGTCCTCGATTAGCCAAATCCAAGATCTGGATCCCCGGACTGGCCGGCTGCATCGAACAGGGCACGAAGGCCAAGCATGACCTGAGACCCCGGGGAGGCCGGGCTTATCCGGTCCCAATAATGGCAGGGATTCCCCTGACTCCCTCGAGGGCGGCGCAACCCTCCAAAACGAAATTCCTACTTTTTTAATAGGAAATGAAACCTTTTAGCGAGAGCAGACGTCTAAAGGAGTGTTAATAGAGACAGAGAAGAACATCTGAAAGAGGAGAATATCATGAAGATCAGAACGAAACTGGCCGTCCTCCTGGTTGCCGTCGTCCTTTCGCTCGCCGGATTCGGCGTCCTCGCCAACGCCCTGTCGGTCGACAAGATCATGGCCGCCACGACTCCGTCGACCGAGATGGGCGTCACGATCACCAGTTGAGGCCTCTCGACCCGTACTCGGGGGCTTCCGGTTGACCGGAAGTCTCCCCCAGACTGTGTGAGGGGGCCGTCATGAAAGACCGCAACGACACCGCCCGATCGATCGAGGAGTACATCTCCGCATTTCCAGACGCCACGAGACGGATCCTCGATGAGATGAGGGCGACGATAAGGGCCGCCGCGCCGGGAGCCGAAGAGAAGATCAGCTACCAGATGCCCGCTTTTTATCTCCAGGGCAACCTGGTCTATTTCGCCGCGTTCAAGAAGCACATCGGATTCTATCCGACATCGAGCGGGGTCGAGGCATTCAAGCGGGAGCTCGCGCCTTATGAGGTCTCGAAAGGCACGATCAGGTTCCCGCTCGACAGGCCCTTGCCGCTGAAGCTGGTCTCGAGGATCGTCAAATTCCGGGTCGCCGAGAACCTGAAGAACGCCCGGCCCAAGGCTCCAAAGGCCCGCTAGGGGCCATAGTCCCGTATCTCCGGCAGATGCGGGATCCTCAAGCCCCACTTTTCGGGAAAAGCCGCCTTCCCAATCCTCCCGTAAGATCGATAGGTCCGCAGATTCGAGGCGGGATTCTAAGGGTGAGGGATGGCCGGCCTATCCAGGGTCTGGCACGTATCTTGCTTAATTAATAAGAGGTACCGCGATTCCTTCGCCGGATGCCGGCGCTCTTCATAAGATCCGGTAGCCTCGGGAAGCCGTCTTGAGTGACAGCACGGCTGAGGCCGGTGCCAAGGGTCTGCGGAGATCGACAAAGGAGGCCGAGATGAAAAAGATGATGTTCGGTGCGCTGGTCGTATTAGCGTTCTGTGTCGTGGCTCTTGTTCCCGCACGGGCTCAGATGATGCCGAAGACGGACGGCGGGATGATGATGACGAAGCCGGCCGCGGATCTGGGGACGGCGATGCGTATGTTGTGGGAAGATCATATTACTTATACTCGGAACTATATCATCAGCGCTCTGGCAGGCCTGGAAGACCAAGGTAAAATCGCCGAGCGGCTTCTGCGGAACCAGGACGACATCGGCAACGCCATCAAGCCGTTCTATGGGGACGCGGCCGGGGCCAAGCTCACAGCCCTTCTGCGGGACCACATCCTCATCGCCGTCGACGTCGTCAAGGCCGCCAAGGCCGGCGCCACCGACGATCTCGCGGCCGCCAGCAAGAAATGGACCGCGAACGCGGACGACATCGCAGCGTTCTTGAGCGGGGCCAACCCGAACTGGACGCGGGCGGAGATGACGGACATGCTGCACAAGCACCTGGATTATACGACTCAGGAAGTCGTCTCGCGGCTCAAGAAGGATTGGGGAGCGGACATCGAAGCCTACGACAAGGGCCACGCCCACATGCTGATGTTCGCCGACATGCTGACTCACGGGATCGTGAAGCAGTTCCCCGCCAAGTTCAAATCCTGAACGGGCCGCGGCGAGGGGGGATGGCCGCAGGCCGGCGCTTCGGGCCGGGAGAGGTCGGAGTCAGGCCGCGACGGCCATCCACTCGAAACTTGACCTGGCGGTGCCTGAAATGAAAAGCCACAAAAAGGACGGCCAGGACGGGGAAGATGATGAAGCTGGCCTCGGCCCCGGGGGGGCCGCCGGTCAGCCAGTCCGGGCCGCTTGTCACCGCGTTCAACAACCGACCGGAGATGGGCAGGCCGCCCCGGTTTCCGGTGTTCGGGAATCCGAAGATAAACAGCGCCCCGAAGTTGAACGTCCAGTGCCAGCCGATGGCGAACCAGAGATTCCCGGTGCGGTGCAAGGTCAAGCAGAAGAAGAGGGCGATCAGGGTGACGCTCAAGGCGTCGACGAGCGACTCGTTGGGCTTCTGGACGTAGTGGAGATAGAATCCGAAGAACGCGGACAATACGATCGCGGCCGGCCAGAAGCGGATGCCGGAGGCCAGCGTGAAGAGCTCGTAGCCCCGAAACACGATCTCCTCGAGAAGCGAAGCCAGGAGAAGGCCGGCAGCCCAGAGGACCGACGAGAGGATAAGATCGCTGCCCTTGAGAGCGAGGCCGCGCACGGCGTAACCCCCGGCCAGGGCCATGACGGCGACAACGGCGCCGATCGCAGCCAACCCCCAAAGGCCGCCCTCCCAAAAATGCCGGCCGAAGGCCCCAACCCGGGTGAAGCCATAATCGGCCAAACGACGATGTTCGATCCCGGCCATGAGATGGACGCAGGCCAGCGATCCGGCCAGGGAGACGATCTCGATGAAGAAAAAATTCCAGGCCGTCCATTCCGGATCCCAGCCCGCGACGGAAACAAGGAGGGCCTTTATCAGGAGGCCGAAGAGAAAGAAGGCGGCGTTGAAGATGAGCAGGCGCCAGCCCGCCCGCAAGCCCCAGGGCCCGAAAAAGGCCCTTTCGCCCGGTCCCGTCATGCCGCGATGATATGCGCGGCCCCCGAAGGTGTCAATACCTGCGGCCTCCCCGGCGGCCACATGCCCGTCTGCTCCCGGCCGGATGGTCGGATCCACGTCTATCCTGTATAATCTCCGAATATTGATGAACGTCACCGTCGTCATCCCCACATATAACGAATCGGGGAACCTGGCCCCGATGGCTGAAGCGATCCTGGCTCTGCCGGTCCCGGGACTCCGCCTGCTCAACGTGGACGACGAATCGCCCGACGGGACCGGCCGGTTGGCGGACGAATTGGCCGCCGCATCGTCGGGGCGCATCGCGGTCCTCCACCGGCACCGCCGGCGCGGCCTGGGCTTGGCCTATGTCGACGGATTCCGCCTGGCCCTCGACAGCGGGGCCGACGCCATCGTCCAAATGGATGCCGACTTCTCCCATTCGCCCGCCGATGTCCCCCGGCTGCTGGAGAAACTGGCCGATTGCGACATCGTCGTGGGTTCGCGCTATACGGCGGGCGGCAGCATCGACGATGACTGGGGCCGCGGCCGGCTGGCCCTGAGCCGATCGGCCAACGCCTATGCCCGGACCCTTTTGGGGCTCAAGACCCGCGACGCCACCGCCGGTTTCAAGGCCTGGCGCCGGTCGGCCCTGGAAGCCGTCGGCCTGGAGCGCATCCGCTCCAACGGCTATCTCTTCATGGTCGAGATGACCTATGTCTGTGAGCGCTTGGGCCTCCGCATCGGCGAGGTCCCGATCCATTTCACTGAGCGGCGCACCGGCCGGTCCAAGATGAGCCTTCGGACCAAGGTCGAGGCCGCCGCCGGCATCTTTGGCGTCTGGCGGCGGCACCACCGTCTTCGTCCGGCCGCTTGAGGAGCCCCCTCCGATAATCCGCATGAAAAAGCTCATCGTGCCCGGGACACTCATCCTCTCCATTATGATCTCGATCGCCATGGGCGTACTGAAGCCTGTCCCTCATGGCCACCGCTACGATCTCGCCATCCAGCTGACTATCGCGCTAACCCTCATCTGGCTTCTCTGTCAAGTCCCTCTCGACATGATCTTCAAGAGGGGCGTCCTGGCTTTGATCTTCGTCGCCGGGCTCGGATGGGGCATCCTCAACGTTTCGTCGATCGATCCCGGCTCCGAGATCGTGGGCTGCTACGGGACCGTCTTCGAGGCCATCGACAGCGGCCGGAATCCCTATACGTGCGGCACCATCTTCCACCGGGCCGAGGACGGAAATGCCGTCTACGGGAATTTCAACTATCCACCCGCGGAGATCTATCCCTACTACCTGGCCTATCGGGTCGCCGGGCGTTGGGACAGCACCGTTCTGACGGGCGTCATGATCCTGATGAATGGCTTGGCCTGCCTCATTCTTCTCCGGACGTTTCCGCGTGTCGGGGCCTTGAATCTGGCGGCATTCTTCCCGCTGTTCCTCGCCGGAGAGATCAAGACCAATCCCTCCCTGACGTTTCTCGTCACGGCCATTCTCGTGGGGCTCATCGTCAGGGAGATAAAAAAGCCAGGCCGGAGCCGGCCTTATCTGATCGCTATCGTCTTTGGGATCGGGCTCATGACCAAGTTCCTGGTCCTGCCGCTCATGGCGGCCTTTTACTGGAACAAATTCAGGCCGAAAGAGCCCGCGACACTGGCGCCCATCCTCCGGGGCGGGGCCATCGCCCTGGCCACCTCGGCGCTCATCATGGCGCCATTCGGTATCATGGCCGTCCTCAAGAACACCTTCTTCTTCAACCTCATTCTCGGGCACCGGTCCGCCCTGACGACGTTCTATCCCAACGTTCTCTCCGGACCGTTGAGCGCGCTGGGACTCGGACCCGTTTATCCCGTCGCGGCCGTGATCGTGGTCGCCCTGGCGGTCCTAGCGGCGCCGCGCCTCGGTCTCTTTGCGGCCATGCTGACGGCGGCGTTCGCGTTCCTGCTCGCCGCGCCGACCCCCGAACCGCAGTACCTGCCCATCGTCCTTTACTTGGCTCTCGCGTCGCGGTGCCTGGAGATCGCCGGCGCTCCGGCCGGGGGCCTCAGCGCTCCGGCGCATCTCCCCTGACCCCTGACGGGAGGCCAGCATCCGGTCGCGCATTCCGGCCGGAACGGACGATGGGGATCAGATCAGAAGCGGGCGACGATCGGAGACGGTTCCGGTGGTTTCGCAGCCTTCCCCTTTTGGGCCCATATGGAGGGGATGGCCATCAGCGCGGCTATAATCACCACCAAGAGGACGAACGTACCCAGAAGCCTCAATTTCCCCCTCATGCCGACCTCCCCTTTGGTTCTCCTCACCCCCACCCTTCTCAATGGGGCCTGGGACCGCGTTTGTCAATAGAGGAAGCCCGGATGTCGTTCTTTGACGCTTTTTGACGCAGTATGACCTATCCCTTGCGGGCCAGGAAACTGGCCGAACTCCCCCTCAGGCGATGACGTCGACGGTCAGGGGGAACTCGGACAGGTGGTCAATCCTTTCAGGGCGTCGACGGACTAATGGAAACGCACCACGCGCACGGGTCCGAAAAGGCCCGACTCCGCGAATTCGCCGTAGCTGTTGTTAATCAAGTTGCCGACGCGCACCCGGATCTCGTTCGGTCCGGGGCGCAAGGCCTCCCCGACGTCGAACACGTGCGGACCCCAGAGCCGCGAGCCGCAACTCTTTCCGTTCACCCAGACCTCGGCGACATGACCGACCTTCCCCAGATCGAGGCGCATGCCCGTCTCCGGTTTATCGACCACGATGGTCTTGGAGTATTCCAGGAGGCCGCTGAATTTCTGAAGTCCCCAGGCGCTCCAGTCTTCGAGCGGTCTCTCGGCGCCTGGCACGAATTCGGCCGGCGGGGCGGTCGGAAACTCCATCACGGGCTGGATGGCGGGGTCGTAGGTGACGTTCCAGGGCCCGTCGACGTCGGCGACCACCTCGATCTCGGGTCTTCGCTCCGGCGGACCGGCAAGCGCACCCTTCTTTGGATCAAAGACCAGCCAATATGCCTCATAAGGCTTGAACACCAAGGTCAGAGCGCTTCCCTCGCTCGTCTCCGCCGAGGCGACCGGACGGGTCCCGCCCGTTTCGCAATCCCAGATCGACGCGGCGCCCTTGGCCCCGCGGACCGCGACCTCGCTCGTCTGCCAGGCGTCGGTGTTGTTGGCCAGCCAGACGAACTCGCGGCCGTCGATGCGGCGGCGGTGCCGGAGCATCGGGAACGCGCCCGTTTTGAAGACGACCGGGCTTTGGAGATCGGGGACGTCACGCCCCGCCCCGAACAGCGTCTTCAAGCCGCTCTCAGGGCAAGCTGTGAAGCTCGGCTGGGAACGGAGCGTGTCCATCAGCTCCTTCATCCGCGGGTCGCCCCAACCTTGT
>Ga0075524_10000322_pt1 | contig 11691 bp, 9 predicted proteins | sample NGEPerone_FD_76826 | JGI IMG/M metagenome (GOLD analysis project Ga0075524, IMG submission 76826) | Arctic peat soil microbial communities from the Barrow Environmental Observatory site, Barrow, Alaska, USA - NGEE Permafrost154B-one | ecosystem: Environmental > Terrestrial > Soil > Wetlands >...
TCAGCACCAGGCCGTAGTTGCGGTTGTCGCCGACGTACGGCGTCCCGACGCGCACGGCCCCGCCGTACGAGCCGCTGTTGCCGCGGATGATGTTGTCGGTGACGTGCAGCCCGATCACACCGGCGTGGACGTAGATGCCGCCACCCTGGGTGACGAGAGCACCTGCGGCGCCGTACGGCGTCTTGATCCCGCCGGTGATCGCGTTGACGTTCCCGGCGAAGTCGGACTGCGCGCCACCGGTGATGGTGAAGCCGTCCAGAGCCGTCGGGTAGCTGCGCGGCACGGCGTTACCGAGAGCCGGGTCGTCCAGCACCGTCACGACAGCCGCGTCAGGCACGGCCGGGTTCCCGGTGTGGGTCAGGGTGCCCAGCAGGGCGATCCACGCGGTGCCGCTCGGGTTGTCCGGGTTGAAGCCGGCGCCGTCGATGATCGAGCCGCGGACGAACACGCCGTCGGCGTCGAAGCCGCCCGGGCCGACACCCTGGATCCGCACCTGGTGGTGCACGATCACGTTCTCGGTGTACTCACCATGGGGGTCGGTGGTGGTCTGGGCGTTCGGCCACACCACGATCAGCCAGTACGGCTGGGACCGGGTCGGCACCGCCGCCTGGATCGCCGCCTGGATCGTGGAGTACTGCTTGCCCGGGCCGACCTCGGCCAGCCGCGGGGTGGTCGGCGTCCGGCCGACGTTGCCGCTGCTGAGGGCACCGAGCGCCTGGATGGTCAAGCCGTTGTAGCTGGACAGTCCGTTGGTCGCGGTGACGCTGAGCGCCTGGGATCCGCTCGCGCCCGCTGGAACCTGGAAGGTGATCTTCTTGTTCGTCCAGGTCAGCGTGGGCACAGGAGTCCCGTTGAGCCGAAGGACGCCGGCCGTGCTGCCGAAGCCGAATCCGGTCACGGTCACGGTCCGGGATGCCGGCGTGCCGGGGCGGACGTAAGGCCGGTCGACCGCAAGCAGCTGCGGGGCGTCCGGACCGAGGTCGCACACGGTCGGGTTGGCGGTCGTGGTGTCCGGAAGAATCACCGTCGACGCGACCTGGGTCGGCGCCTCGTCCGTCACGGTGAAGAGTCCTGGCCAACCCTGGAAGTTCGTAGCGATGGTGCGGAACCTCGGGTTGTAGTCCGGGTTGAGCGCGCCCGGTTGGCCTGGATCGTTGCCGACGAATCGGTACATGTTCGGGCACGGGCCCGCGGGGACCGGGCAGTTGTAGGTGGAGGTGGACGGCTCCAGCGACTCGTACAGGCCGTTGAAGTCCGTGTGCGTGGTGTCGACCAGGCGTCCGGACCAGTCGTAGAGACCGACCGGGACGAACGGCAGGCCCTGGGCCTCGCCGAAGTTGACGCTGCGGGTGTCCAGGGTCAGACCCAGGTCGTTGAGGGTCAGGCCCCAGAAGTGGGTCGGGATCGGCACGTCGGTGAACAGGGTGAAGTTAGGCGCGGTCGCCTGACCGGCACGGACGGTCACGACCTTGCTGTCGCACAGCGGGCGGTCGTATCCCTGGAACGGGCTGCCACCGCCGGCGTTGAAGGCGTCATTGGTCACGTTGACCGTGTGCAGGTCACCGGCGCACGGCGAGATGATGCCGGCCTGCTGCGACGGCGGCTGCGACGGCGGCTGCGGGCTCCTGTCCGGCGGCCCTGCTGGGTCGGCTGCGATCGCCGGCGTTGCCGGCGGGTAGTTCTCCTGGGGCAGGTAGGTGTCGCCGTCGAAGACGTTGACGTCCTCTTCGCGGGTGACCTTGTACATCGGCTTGCCGTCGACCGGGTCGGCCGGGATCTCGACCGCGACGATGTAGTCAGCAGCTCGCAGGTCCTGCTCCTGGCCGGGGGGCAGCGCGCCGTACAGGGGTACGCCGCCGGGGTTGTGCACGGCGTCCGTTGCCGGCCACAGGTTCAGCTTCGAGGTCGCGAAGCCGTAGTTGCCGTTGACCGTCTGGCCCGCAGAAGTGGGGTCAGTCGTGTCGCTCGGGCCGATGGCAATCCCCATCATCGGGGACTCGACGCACAACGCGTTCGCCGCGACGCCGAACTCGGGCAGGGCGAGCTGGTCGAGCAACGGCGTTCCGTCCCACTGTCGGGCGGTGCAGCCGCGCGGGGCAGCCCACGTCTCGGACGTGTAGGCGTCCTGAAGCTCGGGTCCCTTGACCATTGCACCGCGGTGCGCATCGGGGTTGTCGATCAGCGGCGCCGCCACCGGGTTGGCCGGGTTCACCTGGACGAAGTTCGGGTCCGGGATCTGCATCGGCACGATCTCGTAGCCCTGGCGGCATTCGTTGGCGATGGCCGCCGGCGTCGTCGCGGCGCACGGGGTCGTGGCGTACAGGTGCACCTGAACGTTCGGGATGCCTGGCTGGTAAGCCTCGGAGACGGCGTCGGCCGGGTCGAGCTCGTTGCGGGTCGTGTCGTAGCTGACGGTTCCGACGATCCCGCCGTTCGTCCCGGTCGCGTACGGCTGAACGCCCCAGTCGATCTGACCGCCGAGGCCGATGATCGGCAGGAAGTCGATGTCGACAAGACCGCCGAGCTTGGTGGTCGCGGTCGGGTCGTTCTCACCCTTGTAGGTGACGCCCGTCGTCTGGTAGCGGGTGTTGAACGCTTCGAGGACGAGGAACTTCCCCATCGGGTATGTCTCGCGGATGTCGTACACACCGTTGGCGTCGGTGGTGGCTGTGTTGATGGCCTGGTCCATCAGCGAGTTGTCGCGCTCACGGACGGTCAGCGCGAAGTTGGGCACACCGCGCTCGCCGGGATCCTGCTTACCGTTGCCGTTCGTGTCCACGAAGATGGTGCCGTGGACGTGGGTGAACCAGCCGACCAGCATCTCGTTGCCGAGGTCGACGAGCTGACCACCCGCGACGTCGACGTTGACGCTCCAGATGATGTAGTCCTGGTCGTCGTCCCACAGGGTCAGCTGGTAGGTGCCGTCCGGCACGTTCTTGATGTCGAAGGAGCCATCGGTGGCGCCACGCCCGACGTACACCTGGGCGTCACCGGCGTTGAGGTCCGACAGCGCCACCCACGGCTGGCTGATGGGCCCGCCCATCTTCGTTCCGGCGTAGCCGTCGGGCCCGACCTGTCCGTTCTGCCCGCCGATGTACGGCAGGCCCGCGACGACGATGCCCTTGATCTCGCCGGTGACCGCAGTCACGGGCAGGGCCTGCGTCTTGACGAAGCCGAACTGGACCGACGGGACGAGCTCGGCACCCTTGGTCTGCTCGGTGTCGAATCCGGTCGAACCTTCCTGGCTCCAGATGTCGTGGTCGTGCCCGCCCTCGAGGGTGGTGGTCTGGACCCACTGGTAGGTCTGCCCGGCCGCGGGAACCGGCGGGGTGACGGTGGCGGCGAGGCGGTTCGGGCCCATGTTCGGGATCGTGATGACGCCGGTGGTGTCGCTCGTGCACTTGCCCGTCGACTTGGTGGTGTCGACGATCGGGTGGTTGTTGGTGTCGAAGAGCATCGGCCCGGCGCCGTTGGCGCCCGCGTGCTGATAAACGGTGCACAGAGCGTTGCCGTAGTAGTCGACGCTCACCGTGCCGAAGACGTCGGACAGGTGGGCCGTGAAGCCGGCGAGGCCCGGCTCTGCGTCGACCTCGTAGGTGGCGTCCACCGGCGCGTTGTCGTTGAAGACCGCGATCTTCATCGTGCTCAGCGGCAGCGGAGTGGGGTTCATCTGGACGGTGACCGGGACGGTCGCGCCGGAGACGACCGTGAAGTGCTGGCCGTCGATCTTGAAGCCGCCGGCCGTGACCGAGATCAGGTACTTGCCGGCCGGGAGGTTGGCCAGCGCCTTGGTGGCGTTCAGGTCGGTCTGGTCGCCCTGCGCGAGGATCGGGGCGAAACCGGAGGTGGCACGGATCGACGGCCACGGGCAGGTGTCGGCGAAGTTGGGGTTGGTGCTGCCGCCAGGTGCCCGGGACGGCAGGCACTTGTCGATCCCCTGGTTGGTGAGAGTGCCAGGGTCGCCGGTGTCGTCGGCGTTGATGATCCACTTGTAATCGGGCACGACGTCGCCCCGGTGGACGAAGCCGGGACCGGAGTTGACCGAGCGCGAGGCCTGCACCTGCAGCGTGATGCTGCCGGGGCCGGTTGCCGCGGCGCTTGCCGAGGTAGCGACAGCCAGCTGCACCACCGGCAGCAGAGCGGTCATCAGGCCCAAGGCGAGCATGAACCCGATCGAACGCTTCCGAGTCGACTGGTAGATCACGATGCGCTCCTATCCCGCGCCGCACCCCGTCCGGGCCAGCGGTCTGGGCAAACTCTGGGGGGATCCTGGGCGGAAGCGTCACTGTTTGCCGGAATCGCTCAGCAAGCCGTCATCGGCCGACATCGCGCTGTCATCTGGCCGTCATGAGACGTCTCGGGGCGCGAGGGGAGCGCTGCGGGTCCTCGCTGGCGCCCGAAGTGTCACGGGTCCTCGCCGGCGCCCCCGGCGCCGTGGGTCTCGCTGCTCACCCGTCTTCGTGCCGAGCGTTCACGTTGTACAAAATTCACCCGTTAGAGGAGGCGGTAGACGGGTTAGGTAGCCCTACCCTTACTCTTACGCACGAGAGGTGGGGGCCCGTGAGCACAGTCATGGTTGTCGACGACGAGGAACGCATTCGCACCTTCATCACGCGCTCGCTCGCGTCGGAGGGCCACCGAGTGGTCACCGTCAGCGACGGAGCGAGCGCGCTCGATCGGCTTGCCAACGAGGACGTCGATCTTGTCCTTCTCGACCTGGCGATGCCGCGGGGAAACGGCCTGTCCGTCCTGGCGGCGATGCGCCAGCGGGAGGACAACACTCCCGTCATCGTGCTGTCCGGCGTCACGGACATCGCGGCGCGCGTCCAGGCCCTCGATCACGGCGCGGTCGACGTCGTTGCCAAGCCGTTCTCGATCGTCGAGCTGTTGGCTCGCACCCGCCGCCACCTCGGAGCTCGCCGGGCGCCGAGGACCGAGGAGAGGTTCCTCACCGCGGGCGGCATCCGGCTCGACCTGGACCGACGGGCCGCTCAGGTGGCCGATCGGGTCGAGTCGCTCACCGAGCGCGAGTTCGCGCTGCTCGCTCACCTGATGCGCCGGCGTGGCGACGTGTGCCGCCGCGAGGAGCTCTTGCACGACGTCTGGGGCCTCGACTTCGACCCAGGCACGAACGTCGTCGAGGTGTGTGTCCGACGCCTCCGCAACAAGCTTCAGCCCGACCTCCCGATCGAGACGATCCGACGTGTTGGCTACTGCTTCTACGGGGAGTAACAGGCGTCGCAGTACCGATCTCTTCTACCCGTGCCTGGTGGTCATGGCGGCCTGCACGTGGTTGGCGGGGCTGGGACCTGGCGACGAGACGATTCCGTACCACATCGGCTGGGCCGCGTTCGCGCTGATGTACGGACTGGGCAACTGGAGCCTGCGGCGCGCGGTCGCCGGGCTGCTGCTCTACACCGGCGCCACCGGCGCGATCCTCATTGCCCGCGCGGCGACCGGCGTCATCCCGTGGCAGGAGACCGCCGAGATCCCGCTGATGTCCTTGCTCATGGTGCTGCTGGTGGTGCACGTGCGCCGGCGCCAGATCGCCCTCGCCGTCGTCACCGTGATGGCGGACTGGGAGCGCGAGCAGGCGGACGACCGGGAACGACTCACCCGCCTCACCTCCCACGAGCTGCGCACCCCGCTGACCATCGCCCGCGGCTACCTCGAGCTGCTGCTCCGGCGCGAGGACGACCCCGAGAAGCGTCGGGACATGGCCGTGGTCGACGACGAGCTCGAACGGCTCACCCGGGTCACCGAACGGCTGGTGCGGGTGATCCGACTGCAGGGGGGCAGCGAGGTCGAGAGCGTCGACCTCGACGCGCTGGTGCGCCAGACGACAGATCGGTGGGCGCCGATGGCGGACCGGCGCTGGGTGGTCGAGGCCGACGCCGGGCTCCATGACGGCTCGGGCGAGCGGATGCGCGCATGCCTCGACACCCTGATCGAGAACGCCCTGCGGTACACCCACGACGGCGACACGGTACGACTGTTCGCGTCCCGCGACGCCGACCGGATCCAGCTGGGTGTCGCCGACTCCGGCGCGGGCATGAGCGACGAGCAGATCGACATCATCAACGACGCGGCCGCGGCCAGCGCCGACGCACCTCGCGACGACCTCTCGCAGACCGGTCTGGGCCTGGGACTGGTCCGCGGAGTCGTGACCGCACGCGGCGGACAGCTGCTGGCCGGTACCGCCCCGGAGGGCGGCGCGATGGTCGTCATGCAGTTCCCGATCAACTCGCCGATGGGCCCCGTGCTGACCGAGGCGCCGGCGGTGGAACGGCTGGGCTCCGCTCCGAGCCAGACCGACGTCCGACGCGCGGGCCGCGCCTTCTCCGCCGCCCACTCGTCGGCCACCGTCCGTGCGCGGAAGCGGCTTCGCGGCACCCACAGATTCCGCTCGCGACGGGCGACCGCCCCCCTCGTCGGGTCGAGCTCCGGTGCGTCGATGCCGGCACCCGACAGACTCGCTGCCGGTCAGCTCTGATCAACGGGGCGTGCCACACTTCCGGAATGGCATTCATCTGCGACAACTGCCACACCAGGTTCCGGTGGACCCCGGCGCGTACGTTCACGGGTCGCCGGCTCTGCCAGGCGTGCAACGCGTGGTTGCTCGGTGCGACGGCCGGTCTCAGGTCGAGCGGATCCGGCGCGGTGAGTGCGTCGATGACCGATGCCGAGATCAGCGCGCTGGCCGTCGGCGGCTGGACCGCCCGGGTCCGGGCGTGGCTCCGCCGAGATCGCCCGACGGAACGCTGACGCGTCCGCGGTCGGGCGCCCCAGCGGCCCGGCTCACCGTGCGACGAGGGAAGCGCCCGCGCTGACCAGGAGAACGACGTCGACCGCGGCGACCGCGATCGTCAGGGAGAACGGCAAGCGGCTGTGTCGCCGCGTGAGCGCCACGACCGCTGCCGCCACCGCGATCACGCTCGCTGCGACCAGGCCCACCAGCGCCCCCGCCCCGGGGCCACCCGCGGGGCCGAGCACGATCAATGCGCTCGCCGCGATGAGCACCGACGGTGCCAGCAGACTCGACCAGGTCCGCCCGAGCCGGTGCGGCAAGCCGCGCACCCCGGTGGACCGGTCGTCCTCGAGGTCGGGCATCACGTTCGCGACGTGCGCCCCGACGCCGAGCAGCGCCGTCGCGAGGACGACCCACCAGGTCGGCCACGGATGGCCGGGCAGCGCGAGCGCGACGAAGGCCGGGAGCAGGCCGAAGGAGAGCGCATAGGGCGCCCACGACCACCAGGTGCTCTTGAGCCTGGCGTTGTACCCCCACGCGGCAGCCACCGCGACCAGATGCGCGGAGCCGGCGCGCCATCCCGTGGCCAGCGACAGCGGGGCGCACAGAGCGGCCGCAACGAGGGCACCCGCGCGGACGAGGCGCGTCGGCACCGACCCCGCGACGATCGGCTTGTCGCGTCGGCCGACGGCGAGATCACGCTCGGCGTCGATCCAGTCGTTGGACCAGCCGACCGACAGCTGGCCGGTCAGCACCGCGGCGCCGATCAGGGCCGAGATGCGCCCGCCGGCGCCTGCGCCGACCGCCACCGTTGTCACCAGGGCCGTGACGGCGAGGGTGGGACCGAGGTGGCAGGCCCGGGCCAGCCCACCAATCATGCGCCCGAGCTGCTCCACGTCCACTCCGCTCCGTCCCGGTGGTCCCGGGTGGACCGTACCAACCGGCATCGAGCGGCATCGAGCGGCGACCCGCGAGCGCGCGCCGCGATCAGTGGTAGCCGCTAAGCGACTCGACCCACCTCGACGGCAGGGGCGGGTTCAGGTGCTATCCCTCTTGCCCGCACGCTCCGGACCAGCGCGTAGTAGCCGATGCCCGCGACCATCCAGCCGAGGTCGAGCGCCAGGGGAACGGGGAGTATCACTCCGGGATCGGCTGCCAGGCCCGCGAGAGTGCGCACCCCGAACCACTGGGCGACCTGCGGCAGGAAGCCGAGAGCGACGAGGGTCGCAGCGATCCAGCCGGCCGGGGCGCCCGGCGCCAGGATCCAGAGCCGACCGCCGCCCGTCTTCCTGGCCTGCCGATGGATGGCGAAGAACAGCGCGGCCAGCAGGATCAGCGCGACGATCAGCCCGGCCCGCGCCCAGGGACGTGCATCCACCGGGAGCTGCGAGAACTGGTATTCGCCCGTCTGCTCGGGTGCCTGCTGAAACAGTGTGGTCGTCGCCGAACGGTCGAATCCCGATCCGACCCGCGAGAGCATCACCGGCACGACGGCGTCGGGCCGAGTCAGTGAGTTGACGAGGTACACCGCCGCGGCAAGGCCGCTGGCGGTCGACGCCACGAGCGAGAACTGGCCGACGAATCCTTCGCGGCTGAATCGAACCGACATGGAGCCTCCCGGGTGCCGACGCTACCTCTGCCGCGGCAGGAACGGGACGAATCTCGGCGTCCGGGCGGCGTAAGCGGCGTAGCCGGCGAACCGGGCGGAGAGCCGCGCCTCCTCCCAACGCGCCTTGACCGAGAGGAGCGCGACCAGCGCGACGAAGACGACGAGGCGGAACACGCTCCCCGACGCCACCGTGATCGCGGCCGCCGCGAGCAGAAGCCCGCCGTAGATCGGGTGCCGGACGAACCGGTACAGCCCACCGGTGCGCAGCTGCGCGTGCACGTTCGGTAGCGGGGTGGCCGTCAGGCCCCGGCCCAGCGCCGTTCCGCCGGTGACCATGATCACCAGACCGAGCACGACGGCAGTGACGCTCGCAGCCATGAGCGCGGCCGGGACCGGCCAGTCGTCACGTCGGCGCAGCAGCACGAGCACCACGATGAGGACGAACTGAGCGATCACCAAGAGTCGCGCGGTCCGCACGTCGCCGCGCGCCGCACTCACGTCCGAAGTATCGGCCCCTGTCATTCCGCCATCTTGCCAGCCGCGGCCGGCACGTCGTCGTTCTCGGGGATGTCGTCGAACTCGGACTCCTCGAACACTCGACGGCCAGTCGGCTGCTGGGCGAGGCGGAGGTCGAGGGTCTCGTCGTCCGCGGCACGGATCCCATCGACCGACGCCGCACCACGCTCGAGCTGACCGAGACCGGACGGATGGTCCTCAGAGAGAGCGCCATGCTCCGGTGGGGACTCATCGACGCGCTCTTCGCCGAGTGGGACCCGCACGACGTCCAGACCCTCGCGACGCTTCTCGGGCGCGTCACCGCGACACTCTCGACGAAGCTGCCCACAAGCATGCACGAGGCACTGGACAGGCTCGGGATCGAGCTCACCGAGGACCGCTGACACCAGCTGCCGCACCGCCGGGGACCAGGCCCGTCGGCTCCACGATCGCCTGCGGACGGCGAGCCCCCGGCATGGCGGAGGGGTCCTGCCAGGTGGCAGGACCCCTCCGCCTCTCCGGCTAGCGCAACCGCCCGAAGACGGTCAGCGGATCAAGCAACGCATGGTCATGCGCGCCGATCCGAACTACCGGCGCTGGGCGCTCGCCACCCTGGCCGCCCGACTCCGCGACGACGCCGTGACCCGTCGTCAGGGCCAGCCGACCGGAATCGTCACGGCGAAGGCGCAGCGCCGCCATGAGATCGCCCCAGAGCATCGGGAGCCCGAACGGCTCCAGCACCTGGTCCTCGGTCATAGCAGTCCCCCCTCTTCGACGACGAGGGACGACTGGCCCCCCGCCACAGTCAGGATGCCAGCCAGCACTGACACGATCGAGGCATTTACGGACGAAAAGGACGCTCCCCCGGCGGGCCTGCCGGCGGCCTCGCTGCGCCCGTTCTCAGCCCTCGCTGCGCCCGTTCTCAGCCCTCGCTGCGCCCGTTCTCAGCCCTCGCGGATGCGAATCGATGCCTCTTCGAAGCAGACCACCTAGACTCACGATCGTGATCTTCAAGGCCGTGGGCGACCGGCGCCCGTACCCCGACCATGACTTGACCACGCCCAAGCAGTGGGCCGAGGTCCCGCCCCGCACGGTTCGGCTGGATGAGCTCGTCACCACCAAACGCACGCTCGATCTCGAGGCTCTGCTCTCGGACGACTCGACCTTCTACGGCGACCTCTTCGCGCACGTCGTGCAGTGGAAGGGAACCCTGTACCTGGAGGACGGCCTGCATCGCGCTCTCCGCGCGGCCCTCCAGCAACGCCCCATCCTGCACGCCCGCGTGTACGTCCTCGAGTCGTGAGCGCACCTCACCAGCCCTCAGAGGCGCAACGACAGCGGGCGCTTCGCCTGCGTCACAAGCACGAGCGGCAGGCTGTGGTCTTCGGCGCGATCATCGCGAGCCTGGTCGTCGCAGGGCTCGGCGCGGCGGCCGTGTACTCGGGCAAGATCCCGTCCCCGTTCCACCGAGCGTTCAGCACGCCCACCGCGACGGTGGAAGCCGCCCAGGCGACGCCGTGCCTGCCCGACGGCACGCTCCCCGTCGCCTACAAGGATGTGGGCGTCCGGGTGTTGAACGGCACCGATCAGTCCGGCCTCGCGAACACGGTCGCGACCGCGTTCAAGGATCGCGGCTTCACCGTCACCGGCACCGGCAACTTCACGCCGCGGCCACTCGCCGGCACCGCCCGGGTCGTGACGGGGGTGCCTGGTCTCGCGGCGGCCTACACCGTGGCGGCGCAGGTGACGAACGCGCGCATCGTCCTGGATGGTCGCGCTGACGCGACCGTGGACCTGGCAGTCGGCACCGAGTTCACGGGTCTGATCGACCCCGCGGCGGTCCCGCTCAGCCCGGACAAGCCGATGACGTCGGCCAAGGGATGTGTCCCGGCCGACAAGATCGTCGTGCCGAAGCCGTCCGCGCCGGCCAGCCCGTCCGCGCCGGCCGCCCCGGCCGCCCCCTAGGGGAGCTGACCGGAGCGGCCGGGCGTTCGTTCAACCAGCCTGGTTCAGCTGACCTGTCTCAGTGGGAGTCGAGGCCCGGCTCGACGTTCGGCTCGACGTTCGGCTCGACGTCCGGTTCGAAGCCCGGTTCGACGTCCGGTTCGAAGCCCGGTTCGAAGCCCGGTTCGAAGCCCGGCTCGACGTCCGGTTCGAGACCCGGCACGACGTTCGCTTCGACGTCCCCATTGACGTCATCCGGCAAGGTCGCGGGGGTGAGCGCCGGATCGTGCGTGCCGCGCCATTTCGAGATCGACCGCATCACGTGGTAGACGCCGAGCGCCGCCGCAGCGCCGAGCGCGATGCCCGCGAACTGCCAATCGCCCGCCTTCGCGGTGTAGTCAGCGGCACCGACGATGAGCGCCACGGCAGCCGTGGTGAGGTTCACCGGGTCGGAGAAGTTGACCTTGCTCTGGACCCAGATCCGGGCGCCAAGGACCGCGATCATTCCGTACAGCACCGTGGTCACACCGCCGAGGACACCGACCGGGACGGTGGCGACGAGCGCCCCGAACTTGGGCGACATGCTGAGCAGGAAGGCGACCGCGGCCGCCACCCAGTACGCCGCGGTCGAGTAGACCCGGGTTGCCGCCATCACTCCGATGTTCTCGGCGTACGTCGTCGTTCCGGAACCGCCGCCGAGGCCCGCGAGGGTGGTGGCAAGGCCGTCCGCGAGGAGCGCACGACCGGTCAGCGGGTCGAAGTCCTTGCCGGTCATCGCGGCGACGGACTTCACGTGGCCGACGTTCTCCGCGATCAGCACGAGGACGACGGGGACGAACAGCCCGAGCACCGCGATGCTGAACGTCGGGGTCGTGAAGGTCGGGAACCCGACCCA
>Ga0075524_10000323_pt1 | contig 11675 bp, 7 predicted proteins | sample NGEPerone_FD_76826 | JGI IMG/M metagenome (GOLD analysis project Ga0075524, IMG submission 76826) | Arctic peat soil microbial communities from the Barrow Environmental Observatory site, Barrow, Alaska, USA - NGEE Permafrost154B-one | ecosystem: Environmental > Terrestrial > Soil > Wetlands >...
GGACGAAGTATCGCACCGGGCCCGGTCATGAAGAACGCTGTTTTGCGCAATGTCACGCCGCACACCAGTGCGATACTCGAACTGCCATGGCCGAATCTACCAGCAGTCAACGCCGGCGCCGCACCGTGGCGCTGGCCATCGTCGTTGCTGCCTACACGCTTTCCTTTTTCCAGCGTTTTGCTCCCGCGGGGATCGCGCCGGATCTGGTGGCCGCATTCAACACCACGGCTGCCTCGCTCGGCACGCTGGCGGCGACCTATTTCTACGTTTACACGCTGATGCAGGTGCCCACCGGCATCCTCGTTGACACCTTCGGGCCACGCCGCATTCTGCTGATCGGCGGCATCGTGGGCGGAGCTGGCAGCCTGATGTTTGGCCTGGCCCCCGTAATGGAGCTGGCGCTGGTGGGCCGAACCCTGATCGGGTTGGGGGTGTCGGTGACTTTTATTGCCATGCTCAAGATCATTGCTGTCTCGTTTGAGGAACGACGTTTTGCCACGCTGGTGGGCCTGTCCATGCTGATTGGCAACCTTGGTTCGGTGCTGGCTGGCGCGCCGCTCTCCTCGCTGGCCCAGGCAACCAGCTGGCGCTCAATCTTTGTTGCGTTGGCGGGCGTTTCTGTGCTGATGGGCATGGCTTGCTGGGTCCTGGTACGGGACCGCCCACCACTCGCTGGCAAACCGGAGCCGAAACATCGTTTTGATCGAAAGCTCGTCATGGCCGGACTGCTTTCCGTGCTGAAGAATCGCGACACGTGGCCCACGGTATGTGTCAATTTCGGCATTTGCGGCAGTTTCTTCGCCTTCGCCGGACTGTGGGCAACGCCGTTCCTGACGCAGGCGCACGGCATGACGCGCGCCGTCGCGGCCAATCACGTCAGCCTGTACTTCGTCGGCTTTGCGCTGGGCTGCGTGTTCATCGGCGCGCTGTCGGATCGGCTGGGTAAACGCAAGCCGGTGCTGATCATCAGCAGCCATCTGTACGTGCTGATGTGGCTGGTCGTGCTCTCGGACGTGGTGTTGCCGCTGGCGGCAAGCTATGTGCTGTTCACCGTGATGGGTCTCGTCACAGCCGGCTTCACGCTGACCTGGGCGTGCGCCAAGGAAGTGAATGCGCCGCTGCTTTCGGGCATGTCAACCAGCGTCACCAACATGGCCGGCTTTCTCGCAGGGGCCGTGCTGCAACCCCTGGCCGGCTGGGTGATGGACAGCCGCTGGCAGGGCGGACTGACCAGCAGCGGCGCGCGCCTCTATATGCCCGAAGACTATCGAGCCGGACTGCTGCTGCTGGCGGCTGTGGCGGTGTTCGGCGCCATCGCCTCCTGGTGGATACGTGAAACCGGCTGCCGCAACGTCTGGAAGGCCCCGTCGTGAATCCGTGACTGTCTGACGGGGCGCAGCTGTGCAGGCGTGTGGACAATGACGATGGCTACTGTATTTGCCAAGCTGCTGCCCTGCTGAATCACCCGCAGCTTGCCCGTTCGAAGTCATGCATGAAATAGGCCTTAAGCCCACGTATTCATTGAATAATGTGCTATTATTTATATAGCGTATTGTCGCCCTTGTCATTGGCCGCAAGCACCGGGCGCGCCGGTCAGAAGCTTCAGTTGCCCGCGCTCGCGCAGCAGCAGTCCTTTTTTCTCCATGTCCAGCACACAACGGTACAGCGCTTCGTGGGTCACGCCCAACTCGGCCGCCAAAGATTTCACGCCAGAGCCGATCGGGTAACTGCCTTGCTGCCCCTCGGTCTCCAGCAGGTGCATCAGCCGGTCTTGCACCCTGTTCAGCGACAGGCGCTCGCACTGCAGGCGCAGCCGTTTGAGCTCCCGATTCAACATGCCAATCCACCGCGTTGAAAACGCCGGATCGCTGGCCATGGCCGCCTGGATGTCCCGAATGGGAACGCGGGTGATCTCAGACGGGGCAGTCACCCGGCCATCACAGTGGTAGCGCGCGGAGCGCAGGCTTGCCTCGCCCACAAAGCCGTGTCTGGAGCGTTGCAGAACAATCGACTCGCCGTGGATGCCCTGCCGTTCAAGCACGACTTCGCCACTGCCAATGAAGAACATGACAACCGGCTTGTCGCCGACGGCAAACAGGCGTGCCCCCTTCTTGTAGGCCGAGGTCTGGCACAGGGCATGCAAACCGGCCGGAAGCAGCTCCGCCAATTCCTGGGGAACTTCAGTAAGGAGTTGGCTCATATGATTTGGATCATACCGATGGCAGGCCATCTTCATCAATACTCTTGCCACGACGAACCCGCAATGCATGGCACCATGACCCACTCAATTTTCCAATTCGGACAGCAGCGCCCCGAGTACGACTTCCCGGTGCTCAACGAGCGCGCCGTACGCGCCAGTGCGGGCATTTTGTTTTTCTTCGCCATCGTCGCCTTCATGAACGCCTGGCTGATGGGCAACTTTCAGCCCACGCGCGTGTTTGTCGTGAGCTTTTTGATGGATTTCACCATTCGGCTCTTCGTCAATCCACGCTATGCCCCCAGCCTGATCGTCGGTCAGTGGATGGTGCGCCAACAGCAACCCGACTATGTGGGTGCGCCGCAAAAACGGTTTGCCTGGGCCATTGGCTTTGTGCTGGCCTTGGCCATGCTTTACCTGGTGGTGCTCAATAACGTGGTTGGCCCGGTCAATTTGATGGTTTGCTCTGTTTGCCTGCTCTTGCTGTTCTTTGAAGCCGTCTTTGGCATTTGCATCGGCTGCAAGGTGTACAACCTTTTCAACCCAAAGAAAGCCCGGTTTTGCGCCGGTGGCGCGTGTGAGCTGCCGTCAGGAGAAGCGGCCAAAGTGAGCTTGGCGCAGGTCGTTATCGTGGCGGTGTTTGCGGCGGTAGTCGCCGCGGTAGCGCAATGGGTTTACAGCACCGGCCCGCAAAAGGCCACCCAGGCGCCACAGACCAGCGCTTCCACGCCTGGCGCTGCGCTGGACCCGGCCGAGGCCGAGCGCTGCAAGGTACCCGATTTCGCCAAAGCCCTGGGGCATGAAGAGAAATGGAAGCTGCATAACAACTGCCAGTGACCAGACCCACTCGGGCTCGACCTCAACAACCGACTGCAGCTGCGCACAATGGATACCCCGGCGGGAACTCCTGATTTTCTCCGCCGCGGCCTTGTTTTCAAATCGCAGTTCTTTACCCTGACTTTGCAAAAACCGGGGCGGCCGCGGAAAACGCGACGCTCGCGCAGACTTATGATTGCGCCTCGCGGGACAAATAAATTGCAAAGCCAAGTAATGAATCAAGCTGACGCCCCAAAAATATCAAGATGCTCACCCTGGAATCAAGAATCATCTGCCACGGTTTCCATGCCCGCCAAAGAGCCAGCAGCCGGGGTGACTAAAGTCGATGCATCTGTCATGGCTTCAATGCGCAAGGCGCTGCGCCAGCGTGTGGGTGTTGTGAATACCTGCCAATATTTTTCAGCAATTGCCTGCGGCTTGGCGTTGGCGTCTCTATTGGGCTGCACCGGCAAAGCCGATGTCGCCGCGCCTGCAGGCGCCCCGGCGACCAGCAGCAGCGCACCGGGCCCTGGCACCGTGAGATCGGCCGCGCCAGTGACAGTGACGACGGTGCGGGCCCAGAAGCGGGATTTGCCTGTATTGCTCAAGGCTAGCGGCACCGTCGTGCCCCTGACCAGCGTGGATGTGAAACCGCAGGTGAGCAGTGTCGTAAGCAAAGTGCACCTTAAAGAGGGGCAATTTGTCAAGGCAGGGGAACTGCTTTTCACACTGGACGCACGCACCGATGAAGCCAACGTTGCCAAGGCCCGGGCGCAACTTGCCAAAGACCAGGCCGCACTCGCTGATGCGCAGCGGCAGCTGGCGCGCGCCCAACAGCTCTTGCTGAAAAACTTCATATCGCAGGGTGCGCTCGATACCAACCAGGCGCAGGTCGATTCCCAGAAAGCGGTGGTCGCGGCAGACGAGGCGGCCATCGATGCCAGCCGTGTGCCACTTTCCTACGCCCGCATCACGGCACCGAATGCCGGGCGTGCGGGGGCAATCAATGTGTCCGCGGGAAGTGCCGTTCAGGCCAACCTGACCACGCTCGTCACCATTACGCAACTGGACCCGATTGCGGTGGCCTACAGTCTGCCTCAGCGCAATCTCGCAGACGCACTGGCAGCGCTAAAAGATGGCGGCACAGTAGTGAGCGCCACGCTTTCCGATGGCGCGGTCACCTTTAGCGGGCGCCTGCAGTTTGTCGACAATGCGGTTGACGCCAGTTCCGGTTCCGTCAAAGTGAAGGCGGTATTTGACAACAAAGAGGGCAAGCTCTGGCCCGGCGCCTTTGTTGAGGTATCACAGACGGTGGGCATACTCAAGGATGCCGTGGTGGTGCCGCAAGCGGCCATTATTCAGAGTGCGCGCGGCACCGTTGTTTACGTCATGGAGGATGGCAAGGCGGCCTTGAAGCCGGTGCGGGTGCTTTACGCGCAAGGCAATGACGCGGCAGTCAGTGGCGTCAAAGTGGGTGACGCCGTGGTGCTCGACGGCCGGCAAAATGTTCGCCCTGGCTCGCCGCTGGTTGAACGCGCGCCCGCGCCCGGTGGCGCGGTTTCAGGCCCTGCACGCAGCAATGCAGCGGCGTCAGCGCGGCCCAAAGCGCCATGAACCTGTCTGAAATCTTTATCCGCCGTCCGGTGATGACGGTGCTGCTCAACCTCGCGGTGGTGCTGGCCGGGGTGATCGGTTTTCGCAGCATCCCGGTGGCCGCGCTGCCGAGCTATGACACACCGGTGATCAATGTCTCCGCACACATGGCCGGGGCGAGCCCGGAAACCATGGCAAGCTCGGTGGCGCTGCCCCTGGAGAGGCAATTTGAGACCGTGCCGGGGCTCAAAACCATCAGTTCGACCAGCACGCTGGGCAGCACCTCGCTCACACTGGAATTCGAGGAAGGTCGCAATATCGACGCGGCGGCGGTCGATGTGCAGGCGGCGCTGTTGCGGGCGCAGCGCGCCCTGCCCACGGACATGACCGATACACCGGCCTACCGCAAGGTCAACCCGGCGGACGCGCCGGTGCTGCTGATCGCCTTGACGTCGCCCTCGCTGGCGCCGTCTGACTTGCAGGATTTCGCCGAGCATCTGATTTCCCCCACCCTGTCAACCATCAACGGTGTCGCTCAGGTCAACATCTTTGGCTCAAAGCGCTACGCGGTGCGGGTGCGGGTGCAGCCCCAGGCGCTGGCCGCGCGCAACATCGGGCTGGATGAATTGAGTGCGGCGCTGCGTGCGGCGAACGTGAATACGCCCGTAGGCACTTTTGATGGGCCGCGCCAGACGCTGACCCTGCAAGCCAATCGCCAGCTAAAAAATGCCGCCGACTTCGCCGACATCATCGTCAGCAACCGGGGCGGCAATCCGGTGCGGCTCAAGGATGTGGCCGAGGTGGTTGACAGCCTGGAAACCCTCAAGAGTTGGGCCACGCTCAATGGCGAAAATTCGATCACCATTGCCGTGCTGCGCCAGCCCGGCGCCAATACGGTGCGGGTAGTTGATGCGGTGCGTGCTGCGCTGCCAGCGCTGCAAAGCCAAATGCCGCAGTCAGTTGCGTTAACGCCGGTCAATGATCGCTCCGTGTCGGTGCGCGAAGCGCTGCACGACGTTTCCCTGACACTGCTGGGAACCGTGGCGCTGGTGGTGCTGGTGATCTTTCTCTTTCTGCGCCGTTTTGTGGCGACCGTGATCCCGGCGCTGTCACTGCCGGTTTCTCTGGTGGGGGCGGTCGCGCTGCTCTGGGGCTTCTCTTACAGCCTGGACAACATCTCGCTGCTGGGCTTGACGATGGCCGTTGGCCTGGTGGTGGACGACGCGATCGTCGTGCTTGAAAACATCATCCGCCATGTCGAAAACGGTGTGCCGCCATTTCAGGCGGCGCTGCGTGGTGCCCGGGAAGTGGGTTTCACGATTATTTCGATTTCCAGCTCGCTGATCGCCGTTTTTATACCGATATTTTTTATGCCGGGAGTGATCGGCCTTTTGTTCCATGAATTTGCGGTGGTCGTCGGGCTGGCTATTCTGGTTTCGGCCTTCGTGTCGCTCACCTTGGTGCCCATGCTGGCCAGCCGTTTCCTGACCGATGAAGCCCACAAGAAAGCACCGGGCGCCCTGGTCCGCTCATTTGAACGTGGCTTCAACGCGCTGCTGGCGGCCTACACGCGCCTGCTGGACATCTCCCTGCGCCACCGGAAAACCGTGCTCGCGGTTGCACTGGCCACTTTTGTGGCAACGGCCTGGCTCGTCAACATCATTCCCAAAGGCTTTTTCCCTGAAGAAGACATCGGCCAAATCCAGGTCTCTACCGAGGCCGCTGAAGACACCTCGTTCCCGGAGATGGTGCGGCTACAGGAACTGGCGGCGGCGATCATTCGCAAAGATCCAAACGTGGCGGCGGTGAGTTCGTTCAACGGCGGCAGTGGTGCGCAAAACACCGGGCGCATGTTCATCACGCTCAAGGCGATGAAGCAACGCGAACCGATGAAAAAAGTCGTTGCGGGGCTGCGCCGCCAATTGCGCGGGGTGGCGGGCATCAACGTCTTCATGCGCCCGATTCAAAATCTGCGACTGGGTGGACGCCAGAGCAAGGCGCAGTATCAGTACATTTTGCAAAGCGTGAAGGCCGATGAATTGAACGTCTGGGCCACCAAACTGCAGGATCAGTTGCGCGCTGACCCCGTTTTTCTGGATGTGACCAGCGATGCGCAATTGCGCAGCTTGCAGGCGCAACTCAAGATTGACCGGGACCGTGCCAACACGCTGGGGGTATCGATTGATGCCATACGCACCGCGCTGTTCAGTGCTTTTGGCGAGCGCCAGGTCTCCACCATTTACCTGCCCACCGATAGCTACCAGGTCATCATGGAAGTGCAGCCCGAGGCCAAGCAGGATGAGAGCGCGCTGGGTGGCATTTATGTGCGCTCTTCCAGCGGCGCGCTGGTGCCGCTGTCAAGCTTTACCACGGTCGAGCGCAGCGTTGGCCCGACCTCGATCAACCACGTGGGCCAGTTGCAGGCGATCACGGTTTCTTTCAATCTGGCGCCCGGCACCGCGCTGGGTAGCGCCACCGCAAAAATCGACGCCGCGCGGCAAACCATCGGGCTGCCGGCCTCCGTCATCACCAGCTACGGTGGTGATGCCGCCGTCTTCAAGAGCTCGCAAGGCAGCCAGGCCATTCTGATTGTGGCTGCCCTGCTGGTGATCTATGTGCTGCTGGGAGTGCTGTACGAGAGCTACATCCACCCGATCACGATTTTTGCGGGTCTGCCATCGGCTGCGATTGGCGCACTCGCCACCTTGATGCTGTTTGGCCAGCCGCTGACGCTGATTGCCACCATCGGCATCGTGCTTCTGATTGGCATTGTCAAGAAAAATGCCATCATGATGATCGACTTTGCACTCGATGCGCAGCGCCACCAGGGCATGCCACCCGCCATCGCCATTCGAGAGGCCTGCCTTCTGCGCTTCAGACCCATCATGATGACCACGCTGGCCGCGCTGATGGGCGCGCTGCCGATTGCGCTGGGTATTGGCGCGGGCGCCGAGTTGCGCCAGCCGCTGGGCCTGGCAGTGGTCGGTGGGCTGGTATTTTCACAGGCGATCACGCTCTTTATTACGCCGGTGATCTATCTCACGCTGGACCGCTTCAGCGGGCGTGGCCCGGTCACGGCACCTGAATCTTGAGTGCATCGAGGGGAAAAGAAATGCAGGACGACTCGACGACCCGCTACGGAAAAGTGGCTCAAGCCTTCCACTGGGCCACCGCGCTTTTCGTCCTCATCACCTATCTCTACGGCCCGGGCGGCTCCGAGCAACGGGTTTATTCGGTGGCGCGCGATTTCGACCGGCAGATGCACGAGACGCTGGGCCTGTGCGTCTTCGTACTGGTTTTGTTGCGCGTGTTGTGGCGCATGATTGACCGCAGGCCCGACCCGCTGGAACTGCCGCGCTGGATGGATATGGCCGCGAAGGCCGTTCAGGCGGCGCTCTACCTGCTGCTCTTTGCGATCCCGATAAGCGCCATCGCTGGCGCGTGGCTTGAAGGCCATCCCCTGACGCTGCTCGCGGGGGTGCAGATTCCACCTCTCCTCGCAACGTCACACGATGTGGGCGCGACGATCGCAAAAATTCACACCTGGCTGGGCGACGCCATCCTGTGGCTCGCCGGATTTCATGCGATTGCCGCGATCTACCATCACCTGGTCCTCAAGGATGATGTGCTCACTTCAATGCTGCCGCGCTGGGTCCCCTTGCCACCATTGAACAGGCGTTGAAAAATCGGGTTTTGCCTGACAACCCATCAGCCACTTTCAGCCCATGCCCGTCGTCACAATTTCCTGCCTCTTGCTGGTTGGACTGACAACCCTCATCCATTACGAGGTGCTCGGGAACCTGAACCAGAGACTCCCGGCTCTGACGATCCCAAAACGTACAAAAGTACTGGTGGTGGTTTTCTCGGCTTTTATCGCCCATGCCGTGGAAATGGCGGTGTATGGAATCGCGCTATTTCTGCTCGTGAATGACGCCGGGCTCGGCAGCCTTAGCGGCCCGGCCGGGTTTTCACTTGCCAATTGCCTGTACTTCTCCGCTGAAACGTTTACATCGCTCGGCTTTGGCGACCTCACTCCGGTGGGGCCCGTTAGGATGCTTGCCGGCGCCGAGGCGCTTAACGGCCTGCTCCTGATCGGTTGGTCGGCGTCTTACGCCTACATTGCAATGGAGCGGTTTTGGCATGATGGCAAGAGTTCTCATCAATGCCACTGACCCTCATCCAGAAATATCTGTTTTCTTGATTTTATTGCGTCAGGCAAGAAAAAAACGGGGCGCCCCGAGAGAGGCGCTCCGCTTTCGAACCCGCTCTGGCGAATGCTTACCTGAAGCTGTAAATGTAGCTCAGCATGATTACGTGAACCGAGTAGCTTGGCGCTTGCTCGTTGGTCGGCAGCAGGCCGGTCGGTGTGTAACCATACTGATAAGCGTTGTAGTAGTAGTCGTTGCTATTGAGTTTTTGGAACATATATCCCAAAGCAACTTTGCTTGCCTTATCGATCTTGTAAGTCCCGGTGATCTTAAGCTGCGTCATCTGGTTCTTGATATCCGGCGTACTGCCGCAAATCAGTGAAGCAGAACTGGAACAGGTCGGAGCAAAGGCAGTCGCAACGAAGTACGGAACCTGGGTGGAATAGCCCGTCTTGCCCACCGAATAGCTCAAATCTCCCGTGAGGTCGAGTTTGCCGGCCATCAGCCCCTTTTGCGTAAAGGAGATGCCGGCGGTGTTGTCCTCATCGTTCAGTTGGTTGGTCCAGAGCCTGGTCGACACTGTGAGGGGAAGACGAGCGCCTCCAGACAACATGTCCCGCTGCCTCTTTTGCGAGCTCAAATAGGCGGACACAACGCCAGTTTCAGAATAGCTGTACGTGGCATCCAGATTTGCGCTCCAAGCCTTGCCGTTCTGCACACCCAGCGGTGAATCGTCGTATTTGTCATCGACGTAGCGACCATTCAGGCCCAGACTCAACTTGTCGTTCGCCTGCCAGTTGACGCCTGCCTTCACCAACTGCTCGGCGCGCGATGCCTGGAAGAAGGCGCGGTACCCGACATTCTCGTAACCCTCTGTGATGGCCTGCATTGGATTGTAGAAAGTGGGATTGACATCCGCCTTGCGCTTCGCGTAGCTATAGCCAGCATTGAAGTTGACCGCGTCGCCCGCCCTCAGCTTGTAGCTCGCAACAAGCTTGTTTTCTGTGCTTTCAGGAATCTGGACGCAGGAACTGGATGTGTAGGTTTCCAGCGAACCTTGGGCGGAGTTGGCCAGTGGATTGTTGCACCAGCGTTTGACAGCCTCATACTCGTAGCCCAAGTGCAAGCGATTGTTCTGGCTGAGGCGGTAATCCCCGGCCAGTTCCGCTTGGGTTTTTCTGTTGCTCATTGGCGTGTTCACCGACGTCGCCGCTCCCCCAGCGAGATCGAGGAAGTTATAAACGCTCGAGGCCGTTCGATTGTCGCGCTCGTTATATTTCATGCCGGCAGTCAGCGTCAAGTCTCGACTGGTCTGATTGGTCAGCTTCAAATCGGCGTGGGTGGTCACGACCAGCGCATCGAGCGAACTCTGCGGCAGCCCGCCAGGTTGCATCATGGCAAATGCATAGCTTTCGTTCTGCGTATTGCGGGCGTACGACACGCCTCCCACCAGCTTCGTGGTCGGCGACAGGTTATAACCACCGGTAAGATTCAGCTGATGAAAATTGTTGCTGGGCGCAGTGCTAACCGTGTCTATCGGGAACGCGGTGCCGCCACCAGTGCCGCTAAGCCATGTCCCTGCGGTTCCAGAGACAAACGGATTCGGAAAGGTCAGGCCGTTATAACCGTCACGGAAAAATGAGCCGAAATAACTGGCGTTGAAGTAAGCCTTGTCACCTTTCCAATTCACAGCCGCGTTAAAGGTGTCAGTCGTGTAGTTGGTGGGATTCATCAACATGATGGTCTTCTCGAAACCATAGGCAAGAGTGCCAAATTTCAACGCTGAAAAATCGGTACCCGGGGAAAAGAGCTTGGCACCGGTTTGGTCCAGCCGGTTGTAATCGAATTTGATTCCCCATTGCCGGTCGAAGTCATAGCCCGCGGTAAAGCTGGTATTTTTCCGGTCCGTATGAACATCTGTCGTGCGGAAGGCCGCTAGCTGAGCAGGCGTCAGCGCTTGCGTGCCGGCTTTGAACGTGCCAGGGGTGATGTAGCCGGTATTGACAACGCCAAAATCCGAAGGCAGGGTAAAGCTGTTGCCGCCCATCGGCCCGAATAGCGGCGTCTGATACGTATCCGAGATGTTGTGGCGCAGTTCATCGTATTTGATGCCAAGGTTCCATTGTCCCTGATTGCTTATGGTAGCGCCGAGTTCGCGGGAAGTAGTGCCGAGATCAGTTCCCTTGAACTCCCAGCGAGTAAGGCCGCCATCCTCTTTGTAGCCACTACCTCCGCGTACGTTGAAGTTGCCAATCAGATTGGCGCCTGATTTGTCCAGACCGTTATATTGGCCGAATTTGGCCGAACTGTCAGACGTATTGCTGACGCCAATTTCGACAGAATTAGTGGGTTGCGTCAAGGCCGTGACGTCATCATCCGCAGCCAAAGCAAGCGCCGGGATGGCAAACATGGCAATCAACGCGCCTTGCACCGCCAAGGTCAGAGTCCTGACGGCAAAAAGTTCTTTATCTGTTTTCATAATAAATGTCCTTCACTTGTTTTTAGCGATGCAGCAAGCTGCCGGCTGGGGAGTTCGATCCATGAACCATGGCATGGCAATTCATGCAACTGCGAGCGGCATAGCCCGGGCTGACTGACTTATTTGCGCTTGCCGTTGTAAGACCACCCTGAATGCCTGCGACATTTCCGGCAGCCGGGGTCGCGCTTTGATGCGGGCCGTTGTGGCACTCATCACACAGGAACGGCGCGCGCGATTTGAGCAGCGGCGTAATGTTGGAACCGTGCGGGGTATGGCAATTCGTGCAATCTTCTGTGACGGGCTGATGTTCCCAGAGGAAGGGACCGCGTTTTTCAGCATGGCAGGTGAAGCAGGTTTCATTGACCGTGTTTTTCTTCAGCAACTTGGGACCGGCCGAGCCATGCGGGTTGTGACAGTCGGAGCAAACCACCTTGCCTTCACC
>Ga0075524_10000326_pt1 | contig 11632 bp, 8 predicted proteins | sample NGEPerone_FD_76826 | JGI IMG/M metagenome (GOLD analysis project Ga0075524, IMG submission 76826) | Arctic peat soil microbial communities from the Barrow Environmental Observatory site, Barrow, Alaska, USA - NGEE Permafrost154B-one | ecosystem: Environmental > Terrestrial > Soil > Wetlands >...
GGATTCTATTGAGTGCCATAGGTAGTGCGCTATACCTGTTTAATGAGATAGCCAGGAGTGAAGGGTTTGTACAGCTTGCTTATGGCGGTGCGATGCTGGCAATGTTAATTATTTGGTTTAAATTATTCTCAACATTCGAGAAAGTCGACCGGCAAAAATTAAGGGTGAGTTTCACGATTCAAAACATACAGGGTAAACACGTTATCAACACTTTTGATATAAAAGTTGCTTTCCTCAAAAAATTAGTTCCTGTTATTGCTATTCACGAAAAAGGGATAATTGAATTTAAAGGCAATAAATACGGGCTCCTTATGGAAACTTTCCCTATGAGGATATCAGAGGAAGAGAGGGAGATTCATGAGAAAAGAATGGAAAAAGTAGTAAATGGAATTCCTGCAAACACTCCCTTTAAAACTATATCGTGTAGTAGGCTGGAGCCCCGGAAGCCAATATTAAAATATCTACTAGAAGCGGCGGAAAAGTCAAACGGAGATATAGCCACAGACTTGCACCTCGCAGGTCTTTATAATAAAATCGCAGGTGACGGTAGTTCTGTCATTTCCTGGAAATATTACGCCTTTATAGGTCTCGGAGAATGGAAAACGCTTGATGAAGCAAAAATACAGTATGGGGCAATAGTACCGGGATTACTTAAAAATATGAAAGGTGCAAAGCTGAGACCCAAAATAGTTCAAGACGAAAACGAAATCAGTAAAGCTTATAGAACAATGTTCAATGAGACGGTGATTTAAATGAATCTGAAACTACTTTTAACCAACATACGATATTTTACAATGTTATTTGTATGCCTTTACATTTGTAAAAATGCCTATGGGCTTGCTGGAAATATATCAATTCATGAGTTGGGAGTAATCGGATTCGCATTTGGTATGTTATTTGGATTATTTATATTCTGTAAAATTACAGTACTTTACATAACAACATTGGCAGAAAAGAAGGGGATTTAAAATGTCAATAAATGGTAAAATAAAAGCAATCGTAAGAAGCCTGAAACACACACACAGGCAGATTAACGAACAGGTCGAGGATGAACTCTGGAGAAAATCACTTTCCAGGACTATAACTCCTAATAGAATTGAGGTGGCAGATACAAATCTTCTCTTCAATCAGCGAACTTATGTTAGGTGCCTTGTTGCGGGGCTTCCCACACCATCCGGAGAAGGCTATCCTAGAGAGATGACCTCTAAGGCTATTGAGAGGATCCAGGAATTAAGCTTTGAAGGCTGCAAGATTATGCTCTCTCATGGACTGATTCAGGTCTCCGGAGACAAGGCAAAGGAAAACTTACAGCAGGCCAGCTATAATGTGAACAAGGAAAAAAAGCATAATCTGTCAAAAAATGAAGGGAATCCTGATTTAGAACTTGTTTGTAAAGGCGAAGATATAGCCAGCAATTATAGACAAATATACTTTAACTCACAAAGAAGCTTCCACAGTTCTTTTATCATTGTGATTATGGGGGAAGAAAAGGAGGTATTCAGGGCTGAGAGCTACATAATATCAATCCTGAAATCTGAACTAATCGAAGTCCAGATACCTACAGGGCGGCAATTGGAAATGTTCTTGTCCGCTCTGCCCTTCTATGTGAGTGATTCAAAAGCCTGGGTCGGTGTTAGGAGTGACACAGCAGCAGTACTTTGCACATCAACAAATCTTAACAGCAGAACCGATGATAAAGGACTTTACTTCGGAAAGGACCTTAAAACCAATAACGAGATACTTATAGATATGGAAACTTTACCCGCTAGGCATTTTACTTTTTTAGGCGCCACTGGATCCGGTAAAACATACTCGCTCATGCTCCTTTTAATGAGAATGCATGATATGCTTAATTACCGCATAATCTATGTAACACCTAAAGCCGACAGAGGGACCGATTATAAGGCAGTGGCTAGATTCTACAAAGATAAAGCCTGTGTTGTAGACATTGGAGATGAAGGCTCAAATATCAACCCTCTGCAAATCCTCATAGATAAACAGGCAATGGGTAACAGCGCCTTTGCTTATGCTAAAGCCTACGATAGACACAAAGATCTGTTTATCAAGTTCTGTAAGGTATGGCTCCCCGGGCTCACAGAGAATGCAGATTCTTATCTTGATGAGAAGCTTAACCAGATCTATGAAGTTGCAGGCATCTATCGGGATAGGCCGGAAACCTGGGACAACCCTTGGCCAACAATGCAGAACCTGTATGATATCGCTTACTTGGATGCTGGAAACTCTGATCTGGGGGCGCAGCAGAAGACAGCAGAAGCGATTAAAAATAAGATGTATCAGATTACAGGCAAAGGTACTCTCTCTTACATGAATAGACCCACAGCAGATCTAGACCTAAGCAAAGATTTTATAGTTATTGACATGTCAAACGTGCCACAAATGATAAAAGATGCCATGAATGTGCTCGTTACGGGGATGCTTCACAGTCGCTTCACTACGGATAACGAAAGAGACACAATAATAGCTATGGATGAAGCAGGTGTATACCTGAGAACTCCTAAGCTAGCCTCTGACATGCTTACAACATTAACACAGGGGCGCTCTCATGGTGTCTTCCTGGGGCTGTGCACCCATCAACCTTCTGATTTCACTAAAAACGACATGCGGGAAGAATTTCAGATGAATATGTTTTGCAATATAATTTTAGGTGCAAACATTAAAAATGCCGTAGATGATGTTGGTAAATACTTTAATCTCTCAGAAGAGGAAAAAGACACACTTGTCTTATGTGGGGATGACGAGGACGCTAGACCGGGGGAAGGGCTGTTACTTGTCAAGGGTCAGAGAATACCTATCCGATTTGAACCTTTGGAACTGGAGGATTCTGTCATAAAAGGAAGGTTTGAGAAAGAACAAATAGCCGCTACTGATGGGGGTATTCGGGTATTTGAAAACCTTCAGTGGCTCGTAGAAGAACAGAAAATAATATTTACTGACTGGTGCCAGGGGGACCACTCCCAATTATTACAGCAAGGATACGATAAGCATCAAGTCCAAAACATAGGAAAAGCAGGCTCAACAGTCGTATATCTACCTAAGGGTATGCTCCAAGAAGGGCTCATTAAGCGCCCTGGATTAGGTGACCAAACCTTAGACCACTATGCAAGTACTGTACAGCTCACTGGACTTCTCCAACAGTACGGAGCCGAAGAAATAGCCCAATACCACAATCAGGATGTGGATATATCATGTAAAATCAATGGGTTAAAAGTAGGGTTTGAATACGAGCATTATAATAATAAAAACCTTGACATAATAATCAAGAAGAAGGAAGCTGCACTTAAAAAGTATGACGTGGTTAGATTTATATCTAATTCAACCGATTTTAAAATGATCTCAAAAGCTGTGGGTGAAAGATATACACTCAAAAGAGGCGCTGCCGTTACTGATTTCATAGAACTGCAGTTCATAAACTCCGAATACCCCTTAACAGAGGTGGTATTAGGTGGTATTGAGGCTATCTAAAACCTTTCATACCTCCTTTAATCCCGACACATAGGAACTATGCAATTATTTATTCATGCAGCACAACCAGAAAACCGGCAAACAAACCGATTATTAGCCGAGTGCGAGACAATCGAGGTTATCTAAAGCCTCAGTTTTTCTGGACACTATATATCAATATATACTTTATTTTTCGATTTGCGAAAGTGGCAAGATCACAGCTAAATTTAACGAAAACGCCGTCGAAACAGATCGAAATTTCAGAGGGTGTGTACAACCTAGTTCGAAATTATGTGGAATATTTTGACGAAGACAGCGATGATTCGCCATTGGGCGGACTCCATGGATGGTTAACGTCAGATCCTGAATTAGTCGAGGAAGTCCTCCGTATCCGAAACCCTGTAACCAGAAGGCAGGGCGAGATTGACAATCAAAAGGCAGAAGCAGCGGATGCAAATATTAAACTTAGCAAAAAAATAACTGCGGAAAAACGAGTTTGATTTTCCTTTATATACGTGTCTACTGATTTACTTAGAAATGAGCCAAAAGGTGATTTAGAAATGTCTGATAAATTGATAAAAGCATCGCCGGAAACTTGGCAGAAACTACGAACAGCTGCTTTCAACAGGGAGACTTTTATAAAAACAGTAGTCGAGGATCTTGTAAACGGGAAAATCAAGGCATCTGAGTTGTAAAAACAGGGGCAACTACACTGTAGTCAAAATGAGAGAAACAGTAGCGAAAAAGCCCAGAATCCGTGGGAGAATAGTGGACTCAGACGCAAGCAAAACAAAAATAAACTACTCAAACTAATTGGTACACAAACCAATGCTATTCTTGGTTTTGCTTGTTTATTAAACTTTCGTTGCTGTTTTCAAATCGAAAAAAGAAATGAAAATATTAAATTGTTAGAAAAAAATAAAAATGCTGCTCGGAAATCATCGCACCTGAGTTATGAAAAATAGACAAACGGTTAATAACCAAAAGGTTCAATAAATAGATGGCTTTGATTGAATATAAAAAAGAATGTCAAAACAATATCTAACTACAATCAAAAGATCACAGAACAGTAAGCCAGCCTGGCGTCCTAACTCCAGGCAGACTGAAATTGATATAGAGAACCTAACTATAAATTAGGCACCCCTAATATTTAAATTATTCGTCCTGATTTCTAACTTTTTGTGTCTCCAAAAACACATTAAGCAACAATGGTCTTACGAAGATTTAAGTCTTTCGGGTATTAAAATTATTAGATAGAGCTCTCTTTTTTCGTTTTCAGTTGGCTTCCTGTTCTGAATTTCAGAAGGGAAAATACCATGAAAAAAACAGCACATTCTAAGAATAATTTTGAATCGTCAGATTGCAGAGACTGTTATTTCAGAGCACACTTCAAAGACTGGGTACGAGCCGAAGTATTGAAAATACACAGGGGGGGGAACTTAATGCCCTCCTTGGTTTTTTTGGATCAATTTGTGGCTACCTACGAAGAGAGGCGCGCTCCTGGGTCCAAAGTTTATATTGGGAAAAACGGGCGGAAAACGGAGAAATTTGCGTATATGCTGAGAAGGAGGGGAGTTTAATGACTTCCACAGACCCCTCCGAATTATTAAAGTTTCATGCATTGCTGATGAGATCCACGCCTAGCGGATACTCTCCATTTTATTTCCCACTGGTAAAGAATGATAAAGAACCTATCGAAAATATAAGCTGGAAAAACAACCGGAAAACCATTCAACAAGCTGTATACTTGATGAAAAAAGGCCACAATATCGGGATATGTGCAACTGGGAAAGATCCGCTTTGCATCGTAGACAGGGACGACCTCACCCAGGCACCCGAGATAAAGCCAACACTTCAAATAACATCAAGAAAGCGAATAGGGCGGCACGATTATTATTTTGCTATAGATGGGACTGCTAAAAAGAACATACCGACAAAGAACGCGGGAGAAGTCCGAGCAGTTTGGTATTATGTGGTTGCTCCGGGATCTTATGTACCCTGCTCAGAAGAACAAATCAGCCGGATGCCCGAAGAAGAAAGACCTTTTGCAGGTAAATATACCGTTAACAACGAACTCGCCGTTTCTGAAATCACATTCGATGAGTTGCCCGAGGTTTACAGGGTACGATACGCTGAAATGAGACATGATGAAACCCAGGCAGTCATCCGAAACGTGGGTAAAAAGTCGAACGACGCGAACAAAGGCGGAAAATATAGAAGTGCGTTATGGGATCTGGATATCACGGACGTGTCTGGGGTCCGAGAAACAGGCAATCGGAAGGTTCCAATGCCTACTATTATACATGGGTCAGGGACTGGGCACAATTGCAATGTAAGTAATGGTTTACTGCACTGCTGGAGGCATGAAGTATACCATAACGCTTTTTCTTACCTGGCTATATTAGCGGGGGGTTTGTCGTGCGAGCGCTCCGGACGAGCTCATGGTGGGCGATATTTTGGGGTCGACTTCCAGGATGGTTATACCGTATTTGAGGTATGGAAATACGCGAAGAATAGCGGGCTTATACCCGAAAATGATCCTATACCATCATCCGCACTTTCATATTATGCTATTAAAAAAGGAGTATGTAAGAAAGAAGATTTAACAGACGGATATAGGCTGAGTGATATCGCTTATACTATTACTCTGGTAATGGGCAAAATGGAGGGGTTAAACTTTGGCAGACAGTAACCCCCCTGAACAATTTAAAGACATAGTCGAACTTTCCAAATATGCAAAGACGATGTCAGACATTGACGAGATGATCAGGTTTGTAGAGGTTGAGAATTTAAAACTTGATCCTCCATGGGGTGTGGAAGACCTCCGCGGCCTGTTGAATAAAATATCAACTCATATTAGGGAAACTCAGCCCGACCGTCTTTATAAACAATGTCTTGAAGAAATGAAAAACTTAGTTCCAGACGATGCCGAGGACAATAGATTTGAACAGGTTAAGAATTTCGTGAAATGTAGTAATATACTGAACTTACATGAAGACGAAGCATTAGAGATCATTATTAAAACCTGTCATGATTTTGATTTAAAGCCGGAATGGAAACGCGTTATAATCAAACTTTACAACCGATTGATGGGCGAGGCTACAAATAAAAACAGCACATCTAACGCAAACCAAAACGACGAAGAAGACTCCACGAATGGAAGTTCTCTTCCTCCACTTGAGGACAGATTAACAGCCTACCCAGAGCACATTATTAAGAAGGCAAATGAGATACTAGACACGGAGGACCCTTTCTTATATATTTGCGATACATGGAACGAGTGCCACGTAGGAGATAGAAATCTAGGGGAAATACTGGCATGTTCAATTATATCTACGCAGGTTTTAAATCTAGCTGTTGGAATACATGAAAAACCGTCAGGTGACACTGAATCGGGTAAGAGTAGCGCATGTATTGAGATGGGAAAACTATGCCCCCCCTGGAAATTTAGATCCACAACATTCACCCCCAAAGTTCTTTACTACATGGAAAATTTACTCCCGGGTACAATTGTTTACACAGATGATATAGATCTTGAAAAGCCCGACATAATGTCTACAGTGAAAAAGGTAACCGGAGAATTCGAATATCCTACTGTATTAGACACTATTATTGACGGTAAAGCAGTCACAAAGGTGATACCCCCAAGAGTAAATTTCTGGCTGTCATCAGTTGATACAATAACTGACGAACAGCTAGGAACTAGATTCGTATATTCAAATACAGAAGGAGGCACAGAGCACAACAGAGAAGTAAACCACAAGCAGAAAGGTAAGGCTTTAGGCAAACCTCTGGAAGAGGACAAGGAGAAGACTTTGATATGTAGGTGCATGTTTGAATATATATGTGATCAGCTATATTATGTGTTTTCCCCCACTCTTTTTGCATCTACATGGAGCAAAGAGTCAGAGAAAAGGAATCTGGAAAAGTTCACTAGTATTCTTTCCGCAACTACGGTTTTCAAATACAGACAAAGAGAGACCCTCCATGGGAACTTAGTGGGAACGCTTGAAGATTGGGAAAGGGCAATTTCTGTCTATGCTCCTGTAGCAACAAATAATTCATGTCTACTGTCCGATGAGGAAATCTTAATCCTGTACAGCTTACATGAAATGCTAGAAACCGAAGCTTACGATGACGGAGTACCTCATAAAAGGCTTTTAGCATACATGAAAGAGACAGGAAGATTCAAAAAATCCGACAACACCCTTAAACGAATTCTCATAGGAGAGATAGGTAGTGGTAAGGGCTTCAAAGAAAAGGTTCCTGGATTTTCATATGAAATGGTATTAATGCCTAAACTAGACGAAAAGGGACTTGAGATAATAGGGAGGGGAGCGGGGCACATAAAAACACTATGTTACCTCTACAATGATACTCTATTCGATGGGTTATCAGCATGCGCTGACATAGAAGACCCCGCCAAAGCCCATTCTTTTAAGAAAGATCGAGCAACATTCGAAAACTGGAAGGAGAGCAACAGAATTCTTCTTAGAAAAACCCGGAATCAGCCGGAATCAGCCGGAATCAGCCGGAATCCAAAACCTGTGGATTCCGGGTCGCCGAGTCAACCGATATTGATTGATAATAGTCTAGTATATAATAATAATGTCGGAATCAAAGAAAGTAGTAATAATAGGGGGGGTAGTAATTGTGAGTATGTGTTAGGGGCAGAGATAGACGAAGACACACACACAGAAAACAGGGGGGCCCTTATATTAGAGAAAAGCGCGAATTCCTTGGATTCCGGGTCAACCGATAACGATAATGACTTTGGATTCCGGCTGATTCCGGCTGATTCCGGGTCGTGTATTTTGGATTCCGGGTCAACCGATAACGATAATACTTTGGATTCCGGGTCAGGTCTTTTTGATTCTGAGAAAGCGCCGGTGGCAGATGGCAACGTTCACCTAATCCCACTACTCAGGCATGCTTTGATAAAATTGGCCAAGAATGAATATCATAGTACTGTCTTGGATCTGGATAAATTCACCCGGGATTTCAATCAGAGAACTCCGGAATTCAAGAAAACATTAGGCTCTTTCCCAGTTGATAACGAAGCAAGAAAACTTAAAATCGTGGGGTGGAGGTAAAATGTCAACTTACTCCCCCATAACTCAGCAGGCAGATCCCGATCAAAATCTACGCACTGTAATATCCCTTTTGCAAGCAGTCAAAAGGCCTGGTATTGAAAGTCTGTTGGATTACCTGCTCGAATCGGACTACTTCACCGCGCCCGCTTCCACCCGATATCACAGCGCTTTCGAAGGTGGACTATGCCAGCATTCTCTTAATGTCACAAGAGAGTTCTCCAAAGAAAACGCGAAATGGGAGAAACCAATACCGCGAAATTCTGTAATTCTATGTGGACTCTTACATGACCTTTGCAAAGTTGGGGCGTATGCTGAAACAACCCGCGGATATGAGAAAGTAAAGGATCTACCAAAAGGACACGCCCGGTTATCAATTTCGAGGGCGACTAAATTTATCGAACTAACACCGGTCGAACTGAATATTATTCTATACCATATGGGATTATTCGGAGCATACCTCGACCACGAATTTACCGCATGGGCGCTGCATAAAGCAATAATCGGGACTCCGCAGGTTCAAGCGTTCGCCGCTGTTGATATGGCAGATTCTAAAAGAAAAACAGGCACAAGTAAAAGCAGTTCACAAGGAAGTCAACTCTCACATCTAATGTAAGACAAAAACCACTAAAAAGTATTCTATTTTAGCGTGGAGACGGCAGCCAGTGTTTTTTGCAACGTTTCATCTATTACTTTTCATGGCTATATATAGTCAAATGGGGTCTAACTTCCTAGAAACAGTATCAATTAACTAAGGAAATAAAGGGAATGAAAATCCTTTTATTCCTCTAATAACTATAATATATCAGACAATAAAGAAGGAAAACCAATAAAATACATCGGAAATTAAACAATTCGAGGCAAAAATGGCAGGACGGAAAAGTAAACTCACCGAAGAATTAACACAAGTTGTTTGTGAAAATATAGAGCTTGGACTCTCCTATAATCTCACCTGCCAAGCTGCCGGCGTCTCCTTTCAGGTTTTTAACGAATGGATGAAAGCAGGTGCAGCAGGGAAGGATAAGAGATTTTGCGACTTTTATGATAAAGTCAGAGCTTCGGAAGCTACCTGTGCTAAAAAATGTTTAGAGCGCATCAGAGCAGCAGCAGAACGGGGCAGTCTTGCGGGTGATATGTGGTTACTCGAGAGACGTTATGCCGCTGACTATGGTCGTAAGAACTACTTAGACATGAGAGCACAGACGGAGGCCTTGAATTACAATGTTGATATCCCAGCAAATGAAATTGAAAAGAGAAGATCCTCGATACTCAAGGGAATTCTTGGCGAACTTGAAACCGAGCCAATTGAAGAGGATTCTAGCGAATCGTTCCATCTCTGAATTGGAACTGATTGAAAAAGATTGGTTGTTCCTTGCTAGAGAAGAGCAACTTCCCCCTGTGCAATGGGGCGCAGACGGATGTTTCGTGTGGGATATACGTAGCGGGCGGGGCTGGGGGAAGGCTTTGGCTTTGGATACTCCTGTTCCGACATCCACCGGTTGGACCACAATAGGTAACATTCAGTTGGGGGAAACTATTTTCAATGAAAATGGAAAACAGTGTACTGTCACGTTTGTTTCAGATGTAATGTATAATCATAAATGTTATGATGTTATTTTCTCAGATGGGACAGTGATAACAGCAGATGCAGAACATGAATGGCTTACGTGGGATAAAGCAGCTAGAAAAGCTTATGGCCGCGCAGAAAACCCTCAAACTTTACCCAAAGTAAGAACAACTGATCAAATAAAAGATAGTTTTTACATAGAATATAAATCATCATTGGAAGTAAATCATTCAATACCGTGCCACAATGGCTTGCAATGCGCAGAATCAGAATTATTAATAGATCCATACGTTTTAGGCGTCTGGTTAGGCGATGGAAGCAGTGCAGGTGCAGAAATCACTTGTCCAATTAAAGATTATCAAGTTATGGAAGAAATTAAGAGCTGCGGTATAATAGTTAAAAAACAAAACAATTCTGACCCTTTGAAATGCGATAGATATGGTATAGGCGGAATACATTCAAAGTTAAAATCCATGAATCTTTTAAAAAATAAACATATTCCAAATATTTTTTTAAGGTCTTCCTATTCCCAGCGCCTGGAACTTTTAAAAGGGTTAATGGACACAGACGGAAGTATAGAAACGAACGGTCGGTGTGAATTCACAGGAATTAATCCAACATTAGTAAATAATGTTTATGAACTCGTTGTTTCATTGGGATTCAAAGCTGTTTTAGCCGAAGGAAAGGCGACGTTAAATGGTGCCTATATATGTCAGAAATATAGGGTCCGTTTCACTCCTTATACTCTTGTATTTAAACTAAATAGAAAAGTAGAAAGACAACACACTGAAGGAAAACAGGCAGATAGGCAGAAAAGACGGTATATCGTTGCAGTCAATGAATGTGAATCTATGCCTGTAAGATGTATCCAAGTGGATTCAAAAAGCCATCTATTTTTAGTAAGTAAATCTATGATTCCAACCCATAATACCCGGGTGGCAGCAGAAACCTTTATTCACGCTGTGCAATATGGCGACTTCAAATATCCGAATCTTGTTGGTGCGACAGCCGAAGAAGTTCGAGATGTGATGATCTGCGGTGAATCTGGTATTCTCGCCTGTGCCCCTAAAGACTTCTATCCTGAGTTCGTTCCATCCCTCAAGAAGTTGATATGGCCTAATGGCGTTGTTTCTCACATCTATTACGGGACAGAACCTGATCGAGCCAGGGGCCCCCAATCTGACTTCCTTTGGTGTGATGAATTAAGTAAATGGCAGAGGCCTGAGGAAACTTTTGATAACCTCCTTATGGGCTTACGTTTGGGTCCGAATCCATTATGTATCGTTACCTCAACTCCTAGACCAACGCGTTTCTTAATGGATTTAGAAAAGCGTACAGACAACCAGGGGCAACAGTGCACGATAGTAACCAGGGGAAAAACACAAGACAATTTCAAAAACCTGTCACCAGTGTTCATATCCACTATCATAAGCAAATATGAAGGCACTCGATTAGGTCGTCAAGAATTGGAAGGTCAGTTTCTGGATGACAATCCCGATGCACTATGGAAAAG
>Ga0075524_10000328_pt1 | contig 11605 bp, 12 predicted proteins | sample NGEPerone_FD_76826 | JGI IMG/M metagenome (GOLD analysis project Ga0075524, IMG submission 76826) | Arctic peat soil microbial communities from the Barrow Environmental Observatory site, Barrow, Alaska, USA - NGEE Permafrost154B-one | ecosystem: Environmental > Terrestrial > Soil > Wetlands >...
CGTCTCTGACGCTGCCGTCCGCCGACCAGGTCAGCGACCAGGCGTAATGCCGCCCGTCGAACTCGAGGTTCACCTGGTCGCCGATGATGCGCAGGGCAACCCCGTGCTCCTTGGCCCGCTCGACGGCCAGGCCGACGGTCGCCCGCTGCGCCTGGGTGAGGGTGCCGTCCATGCCCACCAGTGTATAGGAAGTATGAACACGCAGGATTCCTGAACGCTCAGCATTGCTGAACGGAGTTGTACGGGGCCTTGTCGCTGATGCGGGGGTCCTCGCGCAGCAGGTAGTCCGTCTCATCGAACAGTGCGTGCGCCGGGTTCAGGGCGTTGCCGGCGAGCCAGTCACGCAGCCCGTCGGCGGTGGCCGGTGGCGCGTCGTCCCAGGTGGCGAACTGCACGGTGCCCGAGGGCAGGCCGAGCCCGACAGCGACGTCTACACCCAGAGCGACACCAAGCTGGTCGAGAACCCGGTCGCCGACTGAACGACCGCGGGGAAGACACCCAGAGAGCCCATGAGGACGAAAGGTGCAGATGGCTGCCGTCAGATTTCCCGGTGTCCCGTTCCCTCTCACCAGCGAGGGTCGGCCATCAGGTCATGAACCCCGAGCGCTCTCGAACGGCGTCGAGCTCACGGCGGCTCCGCGAGCCGACCTGTTCCTCGACCCTGGGGGGTTCGACGTCGCACCCGACGCCGAACGGTTCCTCGCACCGGTCGCCGGCGACTTCCAGCTGAGCGCACGGGTCAGCGTGAACTTCCACAGCACCTTCGACTCGGGTGTCCTGATCGGCTACGTCGACGAGTCCACCTGGTTCAAGATCTGCGCTGAGCGCGATCCCGCTGGTGTGCCGCGCGTCGTGTCCGTCGTGACGCGCGGCGGCGCATCGGACGACTCCAACGGCTCACCCCTCTCGCAGGCGGGCGCTCAGCTGCGAATCGCGCGGCTGGGGCGCGCGTTCGCACTGCACACCTCAGACACCGGCGAGTCGTGGAGCCTGGTCCGGCACTTCTCCTTGGGCGTCCCCGATGACCGACCGATCAAGATCGGCATGCTCGCCCAGTCCCCGACAGGAGAAGGAACAGCGGTCCGCTTCGAGGACGTGCACTTCAGCACCGATCGATTGATGGACGTCCGCGACGGGTCCTGAGCCGGACCCCACGTGGTACCGCCCGCGCCCGGACCTGATCTCCGAGCAGACGAGCCGCGTCGTGAGCACCTCGTTCCGCTCGGGTCTCAGACGTGGCCACCGCCGGTCTGGCAGCGCGGCGTAGATCTCCCTGGGGCAGACGAGGCGCGCGCCCTTGTTGGGGTTGATCTCTCTTCAGTTGATCGGCATCGTGGCCCCTTGCGGTACCCGAGGCCGCGCAGTCGGACGACGGTCTTCTCGTCCCGCACGTTGCGGTGGGCGCCTCATCCCAGCGCTGAGTAAGATCATTCAGTGTACCGACACTTAGAGCCCTAAGCGTTGGTACACTGACCGCCGGAGGTGGTTCCATGGCGCGTCTCGCGCACACCTACTCACCGGCAGCCCTGGACGCGGTCACTGTGCTGGGTTTGCGGATCGCAGCAGGGCGCCGTGAGCGCCGCTGGACCGTGGCTGAGCTCGCCGAACGGGCTGGCGTGTCCCTGAACACGTTGCGCGCTGCTGAACGCGGCGCTCCGACGGTTGCCGTCGGGGTGATGTTCGAGCTGGCGACGCTTGTCGGTGTCGAGCTGTTCGGTGTCACCCCGGGCGCGTTGGGCCCTGTCGTCGTGCGTGAGCGTGAGCGCCTTGCCCTGCTTCCAGTGCGTGTGCGTGAGCCGGCGGAACCCGTCGATGACGACTTCTGACGTCCGCACCCCGCAGCCGCCGGCGACGGCGTTCGTGTGGGTGTGGCTGCCTGGGGCAACCGTGCCGGTTGTGGCTGGGCGTCTGGACGCGGTCGGTTCGGTGTTCATGTTCACCTACGGGCGCAGCTACCTGGCCAGGGCCGATGCAGTTCCGCTCTACCTCCCCGAGCTGCCGTTGCGGACCGGGCGGATCCGCCCGCCTGGTGACCTGCGCGTGGCGGGATGCCTGGCCGATGCGGGTCCCGATGCGTGGGGGCAGCGCGTCATCCTTGCGCGCCAGCGCGGTCGCCTGGCGCCCACCCGCGACACCGGTGACCTGAGCCTGCTGACCTGTCTGCTCGAGTCCGGGTCTGACCGGATCGGGGCGCTGGACTTCCAGCCCAGCCCGACCGTGTACAGCCCGCGTCAGGGGTCGGCGACGTTGACCGAGCTGCAGACTGCCGCCGAGCGCTTCGAACAGGGCGAACCGCTGTCGCCGGCCCTGGACGAGGCGCTCCTTCGAGGCACGTCGATCGGGGGCGCTCGGCCGAAGGCGCTGATCGAGGACGGGTCTCGTCACCTGATCGCGAAGTTCTCCTCGATCACCGACCCGTACCCCGTGGTCAAGGCCGAGGGCGTAGCCATGGCGCTCGCACGGCAGGTCGGCCTGGACGTGGCAGGAAGCGAGGTGATCTCGAGCCTGGGCAAGGACGTCCTCCTGGTCGAACGCTTCGACCGGACACCTGTCGCGGGTCAGCGCCGCATGCTCGTCTCCGCGTTGACGATCCTGGGTCTGGGTGAGATGACCGGTCGGTACGCCACCTACCCCGACCTTGCCGATCAGGTCCGCGCCCGGTTCACCGACCCAGGCGCGAGCCTGCGCGAACTGTTCTCGCGCATCGTGTTCAACATCGCGATCGGCAACATCGACGACCACGCTCGCAACCACGCTGCCTTCTGGGATGGCACCCAACTGTCGTTGACCCCCGCCTACGACCTGTGTCCGCAGCCGCGTTCGGGCCAGGAGGCGGCCCAGGCCATGGCGATCGGACGGGCCGGTGAACGACGCTCACAGTTCCGCACCTGCCTGGATGCCGCCGATGTATACCAGCTCACCCGTGCCGACGCAGCCGAGATCATCGACAGGCAGGTCGACGTCATCCGTGCCCGGTGGGATGAAGCCGCCGACGGTGCGCGGCTGACGACGCTCGAACGCCAGGCGCTCTGGCACCGGCAGATCCTCAACCCCTTCACCACGTTCGACACCTGACCGACCGGATCATCGGGGCGTCGGATCTACGCGTGGTTGGTTCTCCAGGGGCGGGTCCCGGAGGCGGCGAGCAGGATGCGTAGTCGGTAGTGGGTGAAGGTGCGGAAGCCGTGGGCCAGGCGTCTGGTCTTCTCGATGACCCGGTTGATGGCCTCGGTGCCGCCGTTGCTCAGCGTGAAGCGCCGCAGAGGCCTCCCCGGCACCCGCCCAAACGACCGAACCCCCCGTTCGAAGCCCTTCCGGGCCCCGCGCGGGGGGTTCTGTCACTTCATGGCTCTGTGTCCGTCAGAACCCGTGGCGGGGTGTCGACAGAACTACCTGACCAGCGGCAACGCATCTCTCTCAGACGCGTCTTCGCGAGCTGGCAGCCAACAACTTCGGCACTCCTGTCACCTGCGCAAACACACCCGACTCTTCAAAAGAACCGGGACTCTTTTGAACGGGCATCAAGCCCGCCGACCGCCTCAAGGAGGCCACTCCTAACGTACTGCGAACCACCGACAACCGGCAGAGTTCGCCGGTTGCCGCATAGTGCCAACGCGCCGATCACACCGCGAGCTAGCCGGCGCTACCAGCCTGCTACGAGGCGGTAAGCACTCGGTAGCGGAACAGCACCGACGCCGGCCGGTAAGCAGGAGCGGTCTCTTCCCTCTGCACCTCGATCAGGTCGACAAGGCAGAGCGCTCCGTGCGCATTCTGCAGGATCGCCTGCTCGCCTTCGCTGACGACGATGGTGCGCCCGGGAGTCAGCTGGGCCGCGAGTCCCTCGCCAGTCGAGGCTCCCGAACGGTTGAGGCCCAGCGCGTGGATGGGGTCCCGCAAGACGTACACGGACTTCTGTCCGCAGCCAGACAGTTGCAGCTCGAACCTGAACTCACCCAAACCAAGCGAGTACGTCCTGCTCGGCGCCTTGTCGTACTCGAACACCACCTCACCTTCGAGGGCTGGGTTGCTCCACGAAGCGGGGTCGCGCTGACGGTCGATGACCTCGAGCCGCGCTCCTCGCGAGCGCAACTTCGCGGCAGTCACCGCGTGGTCTCGGTTTGCCGGCAGGTCCTCGATCCATCGCCATAGCTCTTCCACCTGCTCACTCCCGGGAAACGAGTCAGCGTGGAAAGCGTGCCCCTTGGGATCGTGCCCAGAGAGCCACGCAGGCAGGAGCAAGGCCGGGTTGTCCTTGAAGAGCACAGCCAGCCATGATTTTGGCTTCTGGTCGTGGACGATCTTAAACCAAACGTTCTCGATCTCGACGCCCGACCCAGGGACCGCATCCGCGCGATGGACGTAGTTCGCGTCCACCACCATGAGCACATGTCGAGCGTCGACCGCCCGACTCATGAATCCACTCAGGCTGTCGCCGTAGGAGACGTCCTCGTCGATGAGGACGTCGTACCCGACGGCCTTCATGTGCGCGGCAAGGAGACGCACCCACTGCCGGTGTTCATCGCTCGACCAGGCGTACGAGATGAAGACGTCCGCGCTCATACGCGCAGCATACGAGCCGAATGGCTACGCATCTGCTGCGCAGTATCAGCGTGGGCAGCATTCCGTTGGGATCGCTAATACGTTGGCCGCGTGGCCGGTGAACCAGCCACCAGTCCGTGGAACCGTGAAGTCTGATGGTGGAGGCTCGGGCCAGCAGGTCAACCTGCGCGGCCAGCGTGCCGCGCGATCGGCCGCGGTCGAGGTTGCACTTGATGCGTACCCGGACCCGCTCACAGAGCGTCGCCCAGGCCAGAAGAGCCGCACAGTCTATCCGGATTTCAGAATCCGGAATATAGTGAGGCCGTGGACACAGATCCGGTCGCCGTGCGTTCGAAGCTCCTGTTCGGGAACTCTCACCTGCTTGAGATGGCGGCGCTGATCGCTGAGACGAGCGTTGACCTGCGCGCGCAGGAGTTCGAACGTCGCATGGGACTCGTACCAAGCACCGTGCATCGGTCGCTGATGCGGCTGTCGTCAGCAAACCTGCTCCTGCGGCTCGACCGCGAGCCGGGCGAGCGTGAGCAGCGCTACGCGAAGGTGATGCATCCGTTCTGGGATGCAGCGCTTAGCCTTCGCGCCGATGCTCTTGAAGGGAGGTCGTCATGAGCGTGCTTGCGGCAGGGCACCGGATTCACCACGAACCTTGAAGAGCCGCTATGTCTCGCCGACAGTCCGGAGGCCGCCTGCAACAGATCCAGGAGCGTCGCGCCAGTCGCGGATACTGAGTGGCAGCACTCCAAACCGGAAGACCATGCGACAAATCCATCGCATCGTGATGAAGAGAGAGGCCAGAGAATGCCAGAGATCAAGAAGTTGCTCCTCGGTGACCACGAGAACCCGAGCCTGGAGCTCGAACAGCTGTTCGGCAACGGAGCCATCGGACGGTCGGCGCTGAACGCGGCTATCGCGTGGGGTCGGGAGGCACTCGATTCGAAGGGTGTTTCCCCTGAGAACGGGCTGTTGACCATCAAGGCTCTTCGTCAGGCCGAGCCCCGGTTGAGCCTGCGCCCGGCGACGTATCTCGCACAGCTGCTCGCGCAGTGATCAAGCTGTGGAGGAGCGGGGCTGCTGAGGCCCTGCTCTTTCACGGTTGTGTAGCGCCGCGGCTCACGTAGTCCACCGAAGTTCCACGGAACTCGGGACAACCTCCTCCTCGCGGTGTGAGACCGTGTCGGTCCAGAGACGATCCCGGAATCCGGGACCTCACGAATCCGAGGAGCCACATGTCACGCATCGCGATCATCGGCGGACACGGAAAGATCGCCCTACTCCTGGCGCGCAGCCTGACCGCTGACTCCCACGAGGTCAGCTCGCTGATCCGCAATCCGGCACACAGCGCCGACATCGCCGCGACGGGTGCCACCCCGATCCTCGCCGACGTCGAGAACCTCACCACAGAGCAGATCGCCGAGACGATCGCCGGGCACGACGCCGTGGTGTGGTCGGCGGGAGCCGGCGTCGGAAACGCCAAGCGCACGTACGCCGTCGACCGTGACGCCGCGATCCGATCCATGGACGCCGCGCTCCTGGCCGGCGTGAGCCGTTACGTGATGGTCTCCTACAACGGATCCCGCGCCGATCACGGTGCCTCGCCCGACGACGGCATGTTCGCGTACTACGAGGCGAAGGCCGCGGCGGACGACTACCTGCGAGGCACCGAGCTGTCGTGGACGATCCTCGGCCCGAGCGCCCTCACCCTGGAGCCCGCGTCCGGCAGGATCGACGTCGGCGCCAACCTCCCGCGCGGTGACGTGTCCCGGGAGAACGTCGCGCGGGTCATCGCGGCCGTGCTGGCCAGGCCGGCAACGATCGGCGCCTTCATCGAGTTCAACGACGGCCGGACCCCGATCGACGAGGCCGTCGACCTCGCCCCGTGAGGAAGGCGTCCGTGGGCCGATCCGCCGCTTCATGGGGTCTGACATGCAGCGGTACAGCGAGTGGCGCCACGGGCAGATGGTCGGCTCTGATCTGCGGTGATGCTGTTCAACAACGGTCTGCATACGGCTTGCAGCGGTACTGGTGAGTCGGCCTCGAGGTGAGTTGTCGCGCATCGATGCAGGTCAGAGCCGACCGCCGATGCGGGGCACGAGGAACACCGGAACGAGAAGTTACGATAGCGACTGGCCAACTCCGCGGTCAGCAGTCCCGATGCAGGTCAGCGGGGTAGACCCGATCGGCCGACCGTGTGGTCACATCGGCCCCGGCCACCACGCGAGGTCCTGCCTTTCGAACCTTGGCAGGTTCGTGAGCTGTCGGTCTGGGCGGGTTCAAGATGCCGCAAACCGGGCGAACCGACTATCGGCACGCTCTGCCGTGACTTTTCGTTCCAGTGTTCCTCGTGCCCCGTGACGTCTGCGGCGGAGCGAACGACCTGCGTCAGCTGGTCGCTCGGCCGCGCGCCCTGCATCCGTACGAGACGGGGACACCCGGCGTGCTGCTGTGCTCGGCCTCCACCCCGCCGGGCGCGGGCGTCCACGGCATGGCCGGCTACAACGCAGCCCGTGCGGCCCTGCACGGCCACCACGCGAGAGGAGTCGCATGACGACATCGCTCGCCGTGCGCGACCTGACGAAGTCGTATGCGGGAGTTCCGGTCCTCGACCGCGTGTCCTTCTTGACGCGACCGGGGCGCGCGCTGGCGCTCCGGGGAAGCAACGGGGCGGGGAAGACGACACTCTTGCGGTGTCTGAACGGATCGGTGCGGGCAGACGCTGGGGAGGTGCTTCTGGATGGGGCTCCGTGCGACCCCGGTGGTGCCGCGGCATGGACGTCGATCTACGGCGTGCTGGACGACTTCGCCTGGTTCCCCGAGCTGACCGTGGGCGACCACCTGTTCATGCTGGACCCGCACATCGAGCCGACGGACGCGCTCGGGCGGTTCGGAGCCGAGCACCTGGTGGACCGCACCGCGGCGTCGCTCAGCTCGGGTCAGGCGCGCCGAGCCGCCCTTGCTACCACGGTCGTGCGGCCGTGGGACGTCCTCCTCCTCGACGAGCCGGAGCAGCGCCTCGACGACGATGGCTTGGGCCTCCTCGTCCGCGAGCTGAAGATGTTCCTCGACAAGGGCAGGTGCGTTGTCCTGTCCACGCACTCCGATGAGCTTCACGCCGCTATTGACGCCGACGAGCTCCGCCTCGCATGACGGTGATGAGCGCGATCAGCACGACCACTGCCCGTAGGGCGTACGACGCCACCCTGGTTTCGCTGGTCGCGGCGGCATGCCTGTACGGTCTGGCGACCGCAGCGTTGGAACCAGCCGTTGCGGTCGCCCTGCGGGTGATCGGCGCCACGGGGCTGGCGACGGTCGCCGGCCTCGCGCTGTCCGGAGTCGTGCTCGTGACGTCCAGCCGGCTGGGGCCGATGTGGGTCACGGCCCCCGAACGACTCTGGCGTGCCCCACAGTCCCTCCTGCAGGAGCGGTCCCGCACAGTGCGGCTCGGATCCGCGACCGTCGCCGTGCTGATCGGCGTCGTCACCGCGGCTGCGATGCCCGGGGCGGTTCCGGCCCGGGCGGCGTGGGGTCTGGGGACCGCGGCCGTCGTCGTGCTGGCTTTCGCAGGCGCTGTCGCCGGTCAACGCCGCGACCGCTCCTCGACGGTCGGCGCTGGCGGGATGCTTCTGGGCATCGCCTCCGTGACTGTCGCGCTCGTCTGCACCGCGTCGGGTTGGCTCCCGCTCCTTGTCGTCGCTGTAGGGACCAACGTCGCTCTGCTCGCGCGCACCGGGTCGTCCACCCGCGCCCGCCCCGCACCGCAGTGGCGGCCCGCACCTCCGCTGTGGGAGCTGCGCCGGTCAGGCGCCGTCGTCGACGCGTTGCGCATGGCGACCGTGATGCTGGACGGCACCCCGCTCGCAGCTGTCACCGACGCCCAGCTCGCTCCCCGCCGCCGGCGCCTGGCCGTACCGGCGCCCGTGCGCCCTCTCGTGCGCATGCTGACGACGTCGCGGGTGATCGACCTCGTGCCGCTGCTCGCCGTCCCGGCGGCCGTTGTCCCCGTCGGTGGGCGCCAGGCCGGAGTCCTGTCCGTCCTGGTCCTGACCTACGTCTTCAGCCTCGCCGTGAGCCGGCTGCTCGACGTCTGGGTCGACAGCCCGGCACTCGCACGTACCTTCGCAACTAGCCAACCCCCTCTCGGCCCTGTCCTCGCCGTGACGGGCCTCGCGCTCACCGGTGCGTATGCGCTCCTGGGATGCGCACTCGCCGGTCTCGGGACGACCTGGGCCGCGATCGCCACGGCGGTCGCGGCGCTCGCCTGGGCGCGCCGGCTGTCGGGACGACGACTCGGTGCCCGGGTCGGCGCCCTGGTGGCGACCCCGATGGGCGCCATCCCGCTGGATCTCGCACAACGAGTCGCAGCGGGCATTGACGTCCTCGTCCTGAGCCTGGTCGCGCTGCCTCCGCTGACGTCCGGCGTCGCGCTGGCTGTGTCTGCCGCCGCCGCCGCGGCCTATCTCGCGGCGGTGACCGCACGCGGGCGATGACCTGGCGTGCTTCTCCGAACCACTCGCACTGGGCGACGTCGCGCCACTGGCCGCGCCACGGTGTGCTGGGACGCGTGTGTGGTGTGCCGAGAAGCCGGATCACCCGACCCGCGTAGGGCGATCTAGCGGGAGTTTCCTGGCTGTTTGGGGTGTCGGCCTCCCGCCCGCTAACGCCACTGGTGTCCGTTCCATTGCTGCTCAAGCCCCGATCCCACCCCGCCCGCCGACGTCGACCCCACCTTCCACACCCGGGGTACGAGGAACACCGGAACGCCACGGCGTGACCACGACCCTCGAGCTCACAGCGGACAGCGGTGATCGACTGGCCGGGGCACCCTTCGGGCTTGCCCGGGTGCGCGTGTGACCGCACGCACCAGGTAGTTCGCGCGGGCGTCATGCCACGCGCACCGGGGACGACGCCCGCGCCGTCGTCCCCGGAGCGATCAACCGGCGTGCGTCAGTCGGCAGTCACGTTCCCGCTCTCGGCGGCAGCGACGGGGACCACCACGGGGCGCAGGTGCGACCACGTGAAGAAGACCGCCGCGACCAGGGCCATCAGGATCCCGGCGATCACGTTCGCGTGCAGCCCGCCGGACTTGTCGAGCTGGGCCTGGGAGCTGAAGAACAGTCCCATGACCAGCAAGATCACCCCGTAGGTCCCGATGACGATCCCGATGATGTTGCGGATGTCGAAGGCGCCCGCTGTTTTCTTGCCCGTGGACTTCGGTGTCGAACTCATGGGGTGCTCCTTCCTAGACGAAGACGATGTTGAGGGTGGTCACCAGGACGAGACCGATACCGGCCAGCGGCAGGGGCCGCTGGTACCAGGGCAGTCTCTGGGCGTCGGCGTCCGTCAGCATCTCCTTCGGAGTCTCGGAGTAGACCAGGCCCACCAGTTCGGACGCCGGTTTCGGCGTCCCGCGCAGCGAGACCAGGATGCTCACGACGATGTCGACGAAGAACGCGACCCCGGCGGCCACGAAGCTCAAGCCCTGCCCGGGCAACGTGATCACGCCCGCCATGTTCATCCCGAAGACCGCCATCGCCGACCCGGTTCCGGCGACCAGACCGGCCCAACCGGCGGTCGGGGTCATCCGCTTCCAGAACATCCCGAGAATGAAGGTCGCGAACAGCGGTGCGTTGAACAGGCTGAACAGCGTCTGCAGATAGTCCATCAGGTTGCTGTAGCCGGAGGCGATGAACGCGGTTCCGATGGCGGCGACCGTCGCGCCCACCGTGGCCAGGCGGCCGATTCTCAGGTAGTAGTAGTCCGAGCGCTCCTTCTTGACGTACTGCTCCCACAGGTCGTACGTGAAGACCGTGTTGAACGCCGAGATGTTCGCGGCCATGCCGGCCATGAATGCGGCCAGCAGGCCGGTGATGGCGACGCCGAGCAAGCCGTTGGGCAGGACGTCCTTCATGAGCATCAGCAGCGCGTCGTTGTACTTGACGCCGGTGACTCCAGAAGGATCGGCCTTGTAGCCGGCCATCTTCGGCACCAGGATCGCGCAGATCATTCCGGGAACCACCACGACGAACGGGATGAACATCTTGGGGAACGCACCGATGATCGGGGTCAGGCGAGCCGCCGTGATCGACTTCGACGCCAGCGCCCGCTGGACCTCGACGAAGTTCGTCGTCCAGTAGCCGAAGCTGAGCACGAAGCCGAGGCCGAAGACGATCCCGACGACCGAGAGCACCGGGTTGTCGAAGCCGGTCAGCTGCGTCCCGGGCCAGGAGTTGAGCTGGGACGGGTCGCTGATCTTGTCCGTGAGCCCCTGCCAGCCGCCGACCTTGTACAGGCCGATCAGCGTGAGCGGGAGGAGCCCGGCGACGATCACGAAGAACTGCAGGACCTCGTTGTAGATCGCGGCGGAGAGCCCGCCGAGCGTGATGTAGGTGAGCACGATCGCAGCGGCAGCCAAGACGGCGACCCATAGGGACCAGCCGAGCAGCACGTGCACGACGGTCGCGAGCAGGAAGAGGTTGACGCCGGCGATGAGCACCTGGGCAGTCGCGAAGCTCAGCGCGTTGACGAGGTGGGCGCCGGTGCCGAAGCGGCGGCGCATGAACTCCGGCACGCTGCGCACCTTGGAGCCGTAGTAGAACGGCATCATCACCACGCCGAGGAACAGCATGGCGGGCACCGCGCCGATCCAGAAGTAGTGCATCGTCGGCATGCCGTACTCCGCGCCGTTTGCCGACATCCCGATGATCTCGACCGCACCGAGGTTCGCGGAGATGAACGCCAGGCCGGTCACCCAGGCGGGCAACGATCGGCCCGAGAGGAAGAAGTCCAGGCTGGTGGACACCTGCCGCTTGGCGGCGTACCCGATCAGCAACACGAACACGAAATAGATCCCGACCATCGCGTAGTCGACCATCTGCGCGTCGAGGCGCAGAGAATCACTCCCGGCGATAATCACGACATCGTCCTGACTGCAGGTTGCACAGCGTATTCCTATCGTTAGGGAGGCGGGAATGGATTGCCGCGAGGCCGATCAGGAGCACGACCGCGTCGCGGGCAATTCTCTTCGAGCCGTTCCGGACCATTTGAAGGTGCC
>Ga0075524_10000331_pt1 | contig 11577 bp, 11 predicted proteins | sample NGEPerone_FD_76826 | JGI IMG/M metagenome (GOLD analysis project Ga0075524, IMG submission 76826) | Arctic peat soil microbial communities from the Barrow Environmental Observatory site, Barrow, Alaska, USA - NGEE Permafrost154B-one | ecosystem: Environmental > Terrestrial > Soil > Wetlands >...
CATTAAGAGCTTGCGCCCGGGTTTCTGATTGTAACTGACTTTTACCATGAAGACCAGCAGTTCAAGTCCGAAGTGATTGCAGGCATAGCTCATTGCACTTCCCCACTGACCGGCTCCGGTCTCTGTGGTTATCCGCCTGACACCTTCCATCTTATTGTAATATGCCTGCGGGATGGCAGTATTTGCCTTATGAGAGCCTGAATAGTTACCACCCTCATATTTGTAGTATATCCTGCTCTTTGTTCCCAGGGCCTTTTCAAGGTTGGTTGCCCGGAAAAGGGGTGAGGGACGAAAGGTCCTGTACAGATCGAGGACCTCATCAGGAATATCAATGTATCTCTCAGCTGAGACTTCCTGTTTTATCAGCTCCATCGGGAAAATTACCGACAGATCATCAGGGCCCACCGGTTTTCCGGTGGCGGGGTTCAGCGGCGGCAACGGCTTATTTGGCATGTCTGCAACAATATTGTACCATTGACGTGGCATTTCTTTTTCGCTTAACAGAATTTTGGTAATCTTTTCCATAACTGTTTGATTAAGGTTAATAAATAAAAAAGGCACGCTGTGATCAGCGTGCCCTTTTGCATAATTATCTTATGATATTATATAATGGCTTGAATCACAGCTTCATCTTATGAACTGTGCCAGCGCCAGGTATATAATACTTTTGTCTTCATCTGATGCAAATATAACAATAATTCAATATCGCACTGTACAACATATAATTATTAACTTATAACAGGAAGGAGAATCCTAACTGTTATTTCCTGTGTCTTTCAGTTAACACTTTTTCTATATCTGTCAAGCTTACTGATTTAGCCTTCAGAAGAATAAGCAGATGATACAGCAGGTCAGCGGCTTCGTTTTTGAACAGATCATCATTATTATCCTTTGCTTCTATGATTAGCTCAACCGCTTCCTCACCTACCTTCTGTGCAATCTTGTTAATTCCCTTACTGAAGACTTTATTGGTGTATGAACCTTCTGTTTCATTATCAATTCTTTGACTGACAATCTCTTCCAGCTTATATAAAAAACCCCGGGCAGTATCTTGTCCGAAGCATGAGATTGATCCGGTATGACATACCGGGCCTGCCGGATTAGCCAGGATAAGAAGTGAGTCACTATCACAGTCGGCGCGTATCTCATTTACATAGAGGTAGTTGCCCGATGTTTCTCCTTTGGTCCACAGCTTTTTGCGGCTCCTGCTGAAGAATGTGACCCTGCCCTCCTGCTCTGTTTTTGAGAGGGCTTCTGCATTCATGAAACCCAGCATGAGTACCTGCATGGTCATATTGTCCTGAACAATAACAGGAACAAGACCGTTTCCCTTTTTAAAATCTATATTCACGATCTGATGTTTATATTATTCTTTGACAAATAGTCTTTAAGATCAGGGATTGAGATTTCACCGAAATGAAATATGCTGGCTGCCAGTGCTGCACTGCAGTCTGTTTCCATGAAGACCTCCCTGAAATGGTCCATAGTACCTGCTCCTCCGGAAGCGATTACGGGAATATTGACCCTGCAGCTGACGACTGCTGTTATGTCTGTTGAAAAGCCTCTTCTGGTGCCGTCAGAGTTCATGGAGGTAAGCAGTATTTCGCCGGCACCAAGTCTTTCTGCCTTCTCAGCCCATGCAGAAGCTTCCAGGGTAGTAGCCGTTCTGCCGCTGTTGACAAATACAAGCCATTTGTTATTGATCAGCTGTGTATCGATAGCCAGCACAACACACTGGCTGCCGAATTTTTCTGCAATACAGGAAATCAGACCGGGGTTATCTACTGCCGCGGTATTGATACTCACCTTGTCAGCTCCAGACCTGATAAGCAGCGAAACATCATCAATTGTGCTGATGCCGCCGCCAACAGTGAATGGAATATTGATTTCAGAGGCTATCCGTTCAACAAGCATTGCAAGTGTCTTTCTCTTCTCAATAGTTGCAGTGATGTCAAGGAAGACAAGCTCATCTGCCCTTTGACCCATATAAACTTTAGCCAGTTCAACCGGGTCGCCTGCATCCCTGATGCTGACAAAGTTGATTCCTTTGACAGTGCGTCCGTCTTTTATATCAAGGCATGGTATTATTCGTTTCTTAAGCATAACTCCGAAAGTTCCTTTAGTGTTATTTTTCCTTCATAGATCGCTCTGCCGATAATAGCTCCATCACATCCTGTCTCCTTCAATTTATCTATGTCATCGGTCGTTGTAATGCCTCCGCTTGCAATAAGCTTCAGTCCAGTTATCGTGAGTACCTCCCTGTAAATGTCAAGAGAGGGGCCCTTAAGCATGCCATCTTTTTCAATGTCGGTACAAACTGTATAGATTACTCCTTCAGCCCGGTATCGTTTCAGGAAGGTGATTATGTCAATGTTCGATTTTTCTGCCCACCCCACGGTAGCAATATTCCTGTTTCTGAAATCGGCACTGAGAATGATCTTTTCCGGGCCCCAGGCTCTCATCCATTCAAGATAGAGGGGAGGGTCAGTAACGGCAACAGTCCCGCAGGTAACCTGCGAGGCGCCGCTGTCAAATGCTCTTTTAATGTCGTCATCAGACCTTATCCCACCGCTGAAATCAATCCTGAGTGACGTTGACTCTGCAATTGTTTCAAGCACACTGTAATTCACTATCTTTTTGGTTCGTGCGCCATCAAGGTCAACCAGATGCAGGTATTTTATTCCATGATCTTCCAGCTGTTTTGCAACCTTAATCGGGTCCCTGTCATAGACCTTCTTTTTATCATAATCTCCCTGGATGAGCCTTACGCACTCTCCACTTATGATATCAATCGCTGCAATGATTCTCATAGCTCCAGGAAGTTTTTCAGTATCAGCGCACCTGTCTCTCCTGATTTCTCGGGATGGAACTGTGTGGCATAAAAGTTATCTCTTTGCATGGCTGCACTGAATGGGAGTATATAGTCGCAGACTGCAACGGTGTCAGAATTTATGCCTGCATAGTAACTATGCACATAATAAACGTTGTCTCCGGGTCTGATTCCACTGAAAAGATCGATTTGATTCAGGGAAGAGAAGTCATTCCATCCCATATGAGGAACCTTACCGCCGGAGGGTAACTTTTTGACCGCAGCATTAAAGATTCCAATACATTCAGTCTCCCCTTCTTCGGAGAAGCTGCACATAAGCTGCAGCCCCAGACATATTCCAAGTACGGGCTGCTCCAGTGACCTTATCACCGTGTCAAGGCCTCTCTCTCTCAGATACTGCATTGCTGACCGTGCTTCCCCTACGCCGGGGATGATTACCTTGTCAGCCGCGGCAATCTCTTCAGGCTTGTCGGTGATGAGACTTACATACCCCTCTCTGTCGAGTGCTGCCTGAACGGATTTTATATTTCCGGAACTGTATTTCAGAATTGCTATCATAATATCCCTTTGGTTGACGGCAGGTCACTACTGCCTGAATGTTTCAATGCCATTTTCACTGCCCTGGCAAATGCCTTGAACAGAGCTTCTGTTTTATGGTGCTCATTCTGGCCTTCTGCTTTTATATTAAGGTTGCACTTTGCGTTGTCAGAGAACGATTTAAAAAAATGATTAATCATTTCAGTCGGCATGCTGCCTATGCTCACTGATTTATAATCCACTTCCCATACAAACCATGGCCTGCCTCCAAAGTCTATTGCCACCTGTGCCAGGGCATCATCCATCGGTAGTATGAAGCCGTATCTTTCGATACCTCTTTTACTGCCGAGTGCGTTACTGAAGGCTGTGCCGAGGACTATACCCGTATCTTCGATGAGATGATGTTGGTCTACATGAAGGTCACCGTCAGCATAAAGGGTGAGATCAATTCCGCTGTGCCTGGCAAATTGTTCAAGCATATGGTCGAAGAACCCGATACCTGTTCTTATGGAGCATTTTCCTGAGCCGTCAAGATTCAGTTCCGCCCTGATCGTGGTCTCTTTTGTCTCTCTTATTACGGACGAGGTTCTGGGCATATTCTTCAGAAACCGGAAGATCTCACCCCAATCTGTTGTGGTCAGAACTGCACGGTAATTCCTTTTATCGGAGAGACAAATGGCTCTGCACCCCAGATTTTCTGCCAGTTTTATATCTGACTCCCTGTCACCGATGACAAATGATGAGGCAAGGTCAACACCTTGCGCCAGGTACCTTGTTAACATGGCTGTTCCGGGTTTGCGTGAAGGGGAGTTTTCTTCGGGCAGCGACCTGTCTATAAAGATCTCAGAAAAGATGATCCCTTCACTTTTCAGTATTGAAAGCATCTTGTACTGTACCGGCCAGAAGGTCTCCTCAGGAAAGGAGTCCGTCCCAAGCCCGTCCTGGTTTGTAACCATTACCAGCTCAAAATCAGTCTCACAGGTTATCCTGGAGAGGGCTGATATCACACCGGGAAGAAACTCAAGCTTTTCCAGGCTGTCAATCTGCCAGTCAGCCGGTTCATAAATGATGGTTCCATCCCTGTCAATAAACAGGACTTTCTTCATAATGTTATTTTTTCAAGTTCACTTATCATCCTTCTGTTTTCATTTGCAGTACCTACTGTTATGCGAAGGCAGTTGTTGATCATCATGCTCCGGTTCCTGACGATAATTCCTTTCTCCAGCAGCATATTATAAATATGATCGGCATCCATGACCCTTACAAGCAGGAAGTTGGCATCCGAGCGATATATCTTTTCCACTACCTTAAGTTTTGCCAGACTCTTTACCAGTCCGTTCCTCTCTTCAATTATTTTCTTTACCTGATCCCTGCTTTCACTTATCTCATCAAGTTTTTTCAAAGCAGCAGCCTGGTTTATTGTGCTTATATTGTAGGGAGGTTTCAGCCTGAATAAGTAATTTATTATTTCCTGGCCCGCGAATGCAATCCCGATCCTGGCGGCTGCAAGTCCGAGCGCCTTGCTGAAAGTCTGCATGACAACGAGATTCGGATACTGCATTATCTTAAGACTGAAAGAGGGGTGCCCGCTGAATTCGATATATGCCTCATCAATTATTACAATGCCTTTGAAGTTGCGGATTATGAACTCAATATCATTGCTGTTCATGCTGTTGCCAGTTGGATTGTTCGGTGAGCAGATGAAAATCAGCTTTAGTTTCACATCTTTAAAGTATGGCTCAACAGCGCTGATATTTAAATTGAAATTTTCATCGAGTGATACTTTTATGACTTCAATTTCATTTACTGCTGCTGAAACTTCATACATACCGTATGTGGGGTGAAAAATCAGCGCTTTATCGCTGCCCGGGTTACAGAAAATCCTGTAGCAAAGATCAATAATCTCATCACTGCCGTTTCCGGTGAAGATGTTTTCCACAGGTAGCCCTTTCAGCCGGCTGACCGCCTCCCTCAGTTTCCTGTGATACGGATCGGGATACCTGTTCAGGTGGCCGAAGGGGTTCTCATTGGCGTCAAGAAAGATGCCTTCACCGCCATCATACTCATCCCTGGCGCAAGAGTAGGGAATGAGTTTTCTGATATTGTCTCTCACGAGTTTTTCAGTTTCAGTCATTGTTCAGTGATTTTAATCTGATTGAAACGGCGTTTTTATGGGCATCAAGCATTTCTGCCTCTGCCATTAACTCTACTGCCGGCCCTAAGTTTCTTATTCCTTCGGGTGTGACTTCCTGGAAAAAGACCTTCTTCATGAAGCTCTCTTTTGACACTCCGCTGAAACTCTTTGCAAAACCATTTGTAGGCAGTGTATGATTAGGGCCACTTGCATAATCGCCGATGCTTTCACAGCTGTATGTTCCGAGAAAGACTGACCCTGCATTAATTACCCTGTCTGCCAGAGTGCGGTGATCAGAAACCGCTATAATGAGATGTTCAGGGGCGTACATATTGCTGAAGCGGATACAATCATCAAGCGATTTCAGCAAAATAAGGGCACTGTTTTCGAGAGCCTTTATGATTATATCTTTCCTCTTCAGCTGCTTTACCTGCAGTATAACCTCGTTTCTGATCAGGTCAATCAACTCCCGGTTGTCAGTCAACATAATTACCTGGCTGTCAGGCCCATGTTCAGCCTGTGAGAGAAGGTCCGCGGCCACAAACCGTGGGACGGAGGTTTTATCTGCGATTATCAGCACCTCGCTCGGTCCTGCGGGCATGTCAACAGCAATGCCGTCAGTCTGTACCAGCTCTTTTGCTTTTGTTACATACTGATTCCCGGGTCCGAAGATCTTATACACCTGTGGAACAGTCTCAGTGCCGTAGGCCATTGCAGCTATTGCCTGCGCACCGCCTACCCTGTATATAGCTGTCACACCTGAAACCGAGGCAGCATACAGAATCAGAGGGTCAATCTCACCATTTCTTCCGTGAGGAGAACAGAGGATTATCTCCCTGCATCCTGCCAGTGAAGCGGGTATGGCAAGCATGAGCGCTGTTGAGAAGAGCGGGGCCGTTCCTCCGGGTATATAGAGCCCTACCTTTTCTATCGGCACCTCCCTGCTCCAGCATCTCACACCCCTGATACTCTCCGTCACCTTTATTGCAGAGGTGGACTGGAGGTGGAACTTTTCAATGTTTAACCTGGCCATCTCAATGGCTGCTTTCAGTTCTTCCGGTACTTTTGCTGCTGCTGCTGCTATTACCTCTTCTTCCACTTTGAGCGCCACGGGAGCAAAACCGTCATACATCTCAGAGAATTCACGGATGGCATCGTCCCCGGCATCTTTTACTCTGCTTATGATGCTTTTCACAAGGTTTTCCAGGTCATTTATGTTAATGCCGGGCCTCCTGCACAGGTCACTCCATTCTTCCTGCGGCGGGTATAACATTGTTTTCATCACAGTACCATTTTTTCTATTGGAATTACCAGGATACCTTCTGCTCCGGCATTTTTAAGCTGATCTATTCTCTCCCAGAATTCATCCTCTTTCACTACGGAGTGCAGGCTGCACCATCCCTCTTCTGCAAGGGGCAGTATCGTCGGGCTCTTCATACCGGGCAGGATCCGGCAGATCTCCGCTATGGCTTCACGGGGTGCATTCAACAGGATATATTTGTTCTCCCTGGCATTCTTTACCGCCCTGATCCTGAACAGCAGTTTTTCCAGGATTAACTTTTTATCAGGAAGAATGTTCCTGTTTGCAATAATTACTGCCTGGCTCTTCATTATTGTCTCTACCTCCCTTAAGCCGTTCATAAGCAAGGTGCTTCCCGAACTCACGATATCACATATTGCATCGGCAAGCCCCACGCCCGGCGCGATCTCCACGCTCCCGCTGATCTCCTCAACTGTTGCAGTAATATTATTTTTTATAAGGTATTCACCCAATAACCGCGGATAGCTTGTTGCCACTCTCTTGTTCATGAAAAAACCGTGACCGGAATAGTTTTCCTCCTTTGAGATTGCCAGGCTCAGCCTGCAACCGGCAAAGCCAAGCTGTTCAAGGATATCCACTTCCTTATTCTTTTCAAAAGCCATATTCTCTCCCACGATCCCGATATCTGCCACACCCTGCTCAACATATTGCGGGATATCATCGTCACGAAGAAACAGTATTTCAATGGGGAAGTTACTGGCTACGATCTTCAGCGTTCCTGCACCGTTTGACAGCTTGATGCCACATTCTTCGAACAGTGTGCGCGAGCTCTCACTCAGCCTGCCGCTTTTCTGAATTGCAATTTTCAGTTTACTCATTTTCTCTTTTATTATTATCTGAGCAAACCCCACGGTAAAAAAAACCCGCCTGATCTGCTCAGACGGGTTCATGCTATTTGTGGTTACAATACACCATTCTCACCTCGCCTGAGTGCCAGTATGAAAATGATGATGATGTAATTTGAATAATGACATGGTATCCTGTTCCGCTACAAATATAGTAATTATATGATCATAATAAAATCATGACTGTATTGTTCATTTTTCAAATTCAATTCTCCTGAAAACTGCTGTGGTCAGAGTGGTTCGGTGCATCATTATTTTTTCTCTCCGTTGTTCATAACCCTCATCTGGTGATTTATTGATTCCTGGTGAATAGCTTTGAAAATCACATCAATAAACTCAGCGCTTAATCCTTTGGCCTTCGTCTTGCTCATCACCCTCTTTATTATTTCATCCCACCTGGTAGTCTGGAGGATGGTGATGTTGTTCTCTTTCTTGTACTGTCCGATGGTTTCTGCAACCTTCATACGTTTTTCAAGGAGATCGAGAAGATGTTCATCAAAGAGATCGATCTGCTGGCGTAGTTCTCCAAGTACGTCAAGCAGCCTGGGATCTGATGCAACAGGATTACGTATGACCAGTCTGCTTAAAAGCTCCTGCAGACCGTCCGGTGTAACCTGTTGTGCTGCATCGCTCATCGCTTTATCAGGATCATAATGAGACTCGATCATGAGACCATCGAAGTTCAAATCCATCGCTTTCTGGGAAATTTCTCTCAGAAATTCTCTTGATCCGGCAATATGACTGGGGTCACAAATGAGTGGAAGGTCAGGCAGGCGGCGACGAAGCTCAATGGGAAGCTGCCAGTTAGGCTGATTCCTGTAACTTGTTTTCTCATAGGTGGAAAAGCCGCGGTGAATAGCTCCCAGATACTTAATCCCTGCCTTCGCTATGCGTTCAACGGCTCCAATCCATAGTTCAATGTCAGGATTAACAGGATTTTTGACAAGCACCATCACATCGACACCTCTCAGGGCATCGGATATTTCCTGTACGGTGAACGGATTTACAGATGTCCTGGCCCCGATCCACACCATATCAATGCCAAATTTAAGAGCCTCATAAACGTGCTTTTCATTTGCCACCTCAGTGCCGACCAGCAGTCCTGTTTCCTTTTTGACATCCCTGAGCCATCTCAGTCCTTCTGCTCCAACTCCCTCGAAAGAATTTGGACGAGTGCGCGGTTTCCATATCCCGGCACGGAAAATGTTCACTGTGTTTAACTGGGCCAGCTGACGGGCTGTCTTTATCACCTGCTCCTCAGTTTCGGCACTGCATGGGCCTGAGATAAGGAACGGGCGGTTTTTATATCCTCTCCATTCCTGTATGGGCAATGTATTTAATCCGGTTTCCATGATACTGTAAGTTAATTAGTTAAGTATCTTCCTTATTTTGTTGGCCTCTTCCATAAGTGCTTTCAGGCCGTTCAGGTCTTTTTCGGCGATCATCTTCCTGAACAAACTCATTTTTTCGGTATAGGTATCAATTACTTCAAGTATGAAATTTGAATTCTCAAGAAAGATCGGAGCCCATGTTTCCGCGTTGCTTTTTGCCAGTCGCACGGTGCTTTCAAAACCACCGCCTGCAAGAGTCAGGATATTCTGTTCCTCGTGTTCCTTATCAAGAACAGTCAGTGCCAGCGAGAAGGAAGTAATATGCGAAATATGAGACACATAAGCAACATGTGTATCATGCTCTGATGACTTCATATATACGATACGCATATTAAGCGTTGTCAGCATCTTCTCAACCAGTTCAAGTGCATCATGATCGGAAAGTTCCGGATCGCAAATAATGGCAGGCTTATAATCGAAGAGCCTGCCAATGGCGGCCATGGGACCGGAATATTCAGTTCCGGCCATCGGATGTGCGGCAACATACCGGCCACGTTTAGGATGGTGCTTCGATATCTTTGAAATGCTTCCTTTTGTCGAGCCCATATCTGTTACTACCTTGGATGTTCCGTCAATCCTGTCAAGGATAACGGGCAACATTTTACAGTTTGAATCCACCGGAGTACACAGTATGATCAGATCACTTCTGTCAATGGCATTTTCCAGAGTATCAATTTCATCGACAAGTCCGCAGAGCTTTGCGATGTTCTGATGCTGAAGATTTGAATCGACGCCGATTATTTTATCGGCAAACCCCCGTTTGCGAAGGTCGATCATCATCGAACCTCCTATAAGACCTATTCCAATAACAGCGATTTTCATCTTTTTTTATTTGATTCCTGGTTAACGAAGTCAGCGTAAGCGGAAATTCTATTTTTAGCCTCTTCCAGCAAATCAGCCCTCGCACACAATGATATGCGTATATAGCGCTCACCCTTGCTTCCGAAAATAAATCCCGGGGTAATGAAAACGCCGGCCTTCTTAAGAATCTCTTCCACGTATTCCTCGCAGCTGGCAATTGTTTCAGGTATTCGCCCCCACACAAACAGTCCGACTTGGTTTTTGTCATATTGGCAACCAAGAATGTCCATTATCTCTTCAACTGTTTTACGGCGTTTTTCATAGACTGTGTTGATCTGTTCGTACCAATCCTGCGGGTTATTAAGCGCCTCAACGGCAGCCTTCTGAATGGGCAGGAACATTCCCGAGTCCATATTGCTTTTTACCCTGAGTATGCTCTTCAGGTACTCGCTGTGACCTGCCACCATGCCTATACGCCATCCGGCCATGTTGTGAGACTTGCTGAGGGAGTTCAGCTCAAGAGCGACTTCTTTTGCTCCGTCAACTGACAAAAGACTGAGGTAATTCCTGTTTAATATGAAGCTGTATGGATTGTCATTGCAGATCAGGATGGAGTGCGCGTCAGCGAAAGCTACCAGGTTTTCAAAAAGTTTTAATGATCCCGGGGTTCCTGTTGGCATGTGCGGATAGTTCACCCACATTAATTTCACTTTGCTCAGGTCAAGGAGCTCAAGGGCTTGCAGGTCAGGCATCCAGCCTGTTTTTTCATCAAGTTCATAGTACCTGATCTTGCCACCGACAAGATTTGTAACTGAGGAGTAGGTTGGGTAACCGGGGTCAGGAACAAGGACTTCATCGCCCTGGTTGATAAAGGCCATGCTGATGTGCATGATCCCCTCCTTGCTGCCCATGAGCGGAAGGATCTCATTATCAGGATTGAGTTCCACGCCGAAATATTTTTTATACCAGCCGGCAAAAGCCTGACGCAATTCAGGAATGCCAATATAGCTCTGGTATCCATGTGAGGTTGCTTTGGTGCTTTCATCAATAAGCCGCCTTACAGTATTTTCTGACGGGGCCTGATCAGGGCTGCCTATTCCAAGGCTGATGATACTGGCTCCGGCTTTCCTCATCTGGTCAATCTGCCTGAGCTTCTGTGAGAAATAGTACTCCTGCACACTGAGTGTACGGTCAGCCGGTTTAACTTTCATGGAGGATATTATTTGTGTTATAAACTCCCAGTACTTCCAGGTTGGTGGTGTGATTTTCCAGCGCTTTTTCAACCATCCCGGCGTTTGTGTCATCACTTAACTCAAGGTCAAGGTAGAACATATATTCCCACTCACCATTCAGACGCGGGACAGATTGAATCTTGGACAGGTTGATATTCATCTCAGCAAGCAGAACCAGCACGGCAGCCAGTGAACCGGGTTTGTGGCCGGTGGCAAAACAGACTGATATTTTATTTCCTCGAAAATTCTGATTTTCCTTATTGCCGATAACCAGAAACCTGGTGTAGTTCTTTTTATATGTCTCAATACCCTCGGCAAGTATGTTCAGGCCATAAATTTTTGCAGCACTTGAAGGACCTATAGCAGCGACCCCATAAAGGCTGTTTTCGCTTATGATTCTTGCACTTCCTGCAGTATCGGCGCTCTCAATAAGCGTTATTCCGGGATACTGGTTAAGAAATTCCATGCACTGGGCAAGCGCTATGG
>Ga0075524_10000332_pt1:0-10000 | contig 11573 bp, 10 predicted proteins | sample NGEPerone_FD_76826 | JGI IMG/M metagenome (GOLD analysis project Ga0075524, IMG submission 76826) | Arctic peat soil microbial communities from the Barrow Environmental Observatory site, Barrow, Alaska, USA - NGEE Permafrost154B-one | ecosystem: Environmental > Terrestrial > Soil >...
GTCAAGATTGAGCATAAAAACAATATTTTCATCCTTATGCGCCTTGACATAAGCTTCCGAGCCCAGTAAACCCATTTCCTCTTCCGCAAAGCCGATGAAACGGATCGTGCGATCCAGCCGTCCTTTTTGCCTGGCTAAGGCTTTGGCAGCTTCCATGATGACCGCGATGCCGGTCCCATTATCGACAGCAGCCGGACTGATATCGTGACCATCATAATGACCGCCGACGATAATGATTTCATCCGGCTTTGTTTTGCCTTTGATTTCACCGACCGCATTCAGGCTGGTTGTCGGAGCGGAAGCATTGTTGGACCAGATTTTTAAGCTAATTTTGCCGTGCTTTGCCGCACGCAGAATTTCCATGCCATTTTCCAAGGAAATTGAAATCACCGGCACTTCACAATTCTGACCGAAACGGGCGGAACCTGTTTCCGGAATTCCACCGCCTTCGCCGCGCATCCAAATAAAGCCGACCGCACCTGCTTCCACAGCACGTCCCAGTTTTTCACCTCTGTGCATCCCGCGATAATAAAAGGCTGGGTTTGCAGTACTAACCATGGCAATCGCACCCTTGAGGCGATCCCGGTTATCGGCATAGGTTTGCGGATCACCGTCACCCAAATAAATTAAAGGGGCTTCTACTTCACCGGCGGGACAATTCGGCAAGGCAATGCAGGCAAATTCCTTATTCAGCGGAGCAGTCATATGCAGGCTAGTCTCTTTGCGAGTCCAGCCATGACAATGGAACGACTCCGTCCAGGCCTTGTCTACTCCCAACTCTAAGAATCTTTTCGTCAGGAAAGCTCCTGCTTTGCGTTCTTCCTCGCTGCCTCCAAAACGGGAACCATAATCCGTGACAAATTCTTCAATGAAATCGGCTCCGGCACGGGAAGCGTATAAATCGGCTAGAATCTGATCATCCATCTCTTTCCAGAATTCAGTACTCATGACAGATCACTCCTTTGCTCTTGATTTAAATTATTCTTTCGCATTCCGCAGCAAAATTCCTTCTCTGTTTGCTCAATAAGATAATCAAACAGACTGCTAGACTCAGAAAAGCAAATTTCTGAGTCTAGCAGCCTGTTTGAATGATTTCTCAATGAGCTTCCCTTGTTAAAAACTGATTATTTTCTTCGGACATTTATCCACACAGAGACCACAGGCAATGCATTTATCCGGGTCAATGCGGTGAATTTGTTTCAATTCGCCAATCACAGCACCTACCGGGCAATTTTTAGCACAAATGGTACAACCGATGCAGCCTTCCCCAATAATGGGTTTAGCGCGTTTCTTATGTTCCTCGATGATCAGTGCATGGGTTGGACATTTGCTGACACACAAGCCACAATTACGACATTTGCTGTAATCGATCACAGGTATGTTGCGTAATTTACGCGGATTGGCTTTGAGCCAAGCTTCATCCTCGAAATCTTTGATCAATTTGATTGCACCAAAAGGACATGTTTTTTCACAAACACCACAGCCAATACAACCAGTATTACAGTTCGTATTGCGTACCGCTACTCCTTTATCTTGAGAAGAACAGTTCACATGCACGGCTGCAGCTTTTGGAATAGTGAGGAACAATTGTTTTGGACATTCCTTACTGCATAAACCACAATTTTGGCATTTATTTTCATCAACAACGGGAATCCCTTCGCTGCTCATGCGGATTGCATCGAATGGACAGACACGCACACAGTCTCCATAACCGAGACAACCATAGGCACAGGATTCCACACCACCGCCTACAATATTAGCAGCTCTGCAGGTTGGAATCCCTTGATAATCCGCTCTTTGACTGCAGCCACCGCTGCACATGACACGAGCCACTTTCATCTCAGCATCTGGTGCCACTTGCGTGCCCAACAGTTCGCTGATTTTTTGAGCCACGGCGGTGCCTCCCACAGGACAGGCATTGGCAGGCGCCTCCCCTTTGGCAATCGCTTCCGCCAGAGCTGCACAGCCGGGACGGCCACAGGCGCCGCAATTGGCACCTGGGAGTACGAACTGTATGGCTTCTACAAGCGGATCCACTTCTACTGCGAATTTTTTTCCGGCATATGCGAGTAAGCCACCAAAGGCTGCCCCCAGAGCGCCAAGAGATAGAATGCTGGTTAACATGGGACAACCTCCTTTACAATGTCAAGAATTCCTGGAACAAGCCCTGAAAGCCGTAAAATGAAACAGCCATTAATCCAGTGATAATCAATGTAATGGGAAACCCTTTCAGAGAGTTTGGAATGCTGGAAAATGCCAATTTTTCACGGACACCGGCCATTAGTACGATGGCTAAGAAATAACCCAAAGCGTAAGAAAATCCACTGACCATGGAAAAGAAGAAATTATAATCCTGTTGAATATTGAGAACTGCACATCCTAGAACAGCACAGTTGGTAGTGATCAAAGGCAGATAAACACCCAAAGCTCGATATAAAGTAGGACTTACTTTTTTGATCACCATTTCCACGAATTGAACTAAAGCTGCCACAACTAAGATGAAAGTCACAGTCTGCATATAGCCGATATTGAAAACATTCAGAATATAATGTTGAACCAACCAGGTAACAGCTGATGCCGCAGTCATAACAAAAGTCACCGCAATACCCATTCCCACCGCAGTGTCCAGCTGATCTGAGCAGCCAAGAAAGGAGCAAACGCCTAAGAATTTGACAAATATATAGTTATTAACCAAGATTCCCGCTATCAGTAATGAAATAATTCCCATTTTACTCTCCTCCTCTACTCTGCTTTCTTGCGATCGCTCATTAATTTAATGATACCAAGAATCACACCCAAAGTTATAAAAGCACCCGGCGCCTGGACCATGACTTTGGCAGCCGGAAAACCTGCTCCCAATAAATTGATACCAAAGAAAGAACCGTTTCCAAGCAATTCCCGTATGGCCGCTAAAATAAGCACTGCCAGCATATAACCTACACCCATGCCAAATCCATCGAGGGTAGAAGCGAGCACACCATTCTTATAAGCAAAACTTTCCGCTCTGGCTAAGATTATGCAATTCACAACAATAAGTGGAATAAAAATTCCTAGGGTGGTATGCATTGCAGGCATATAAGCTGCCATGACTAAGTCGACGACTGTAACCAGGGTAGCAATGATAACAATAAAACTTGGGATTCGGATTTTATCCGGGATTAAGTTTCGCAGCATCGAAATAAACATGTTGGAAAAAGTTAACACAAAAATGACCATGACGCCCATCCAAAAAGCATTGTCAACCGCTGTTGTTACTGCCAGCGATGGACACATTCCCAGAACTAAGCGGAAGACGGGATTTTCACTAAAAATACCATTGGTTAGTGTTTTTAGATATTTATTTTGCATTTTTCTTTGACACCTCCCCAAATTTCTTTGGTATGGTAAATCTCTCAATCAATGGTGCAGCTATATTCATTAATAGAATTGAAAAAGACACTCCTTCAGGATAGGAACCCCATAAGCGAATCAACATCGTAATCAGGCCGCAGCCAATGCCGTAAATCCAACGTCCCCGCGCCGTCGCAGGAGAAGATACATAATCCGTAGCCATAAAAATGGAGCCCAACATCATGCCGCCGGCTAACAGATAAAACAGACCGGAATTTAATCCATCTGCACCGAAGATACTGCCAAAAATATAAACCGTTCCAATATAGGCCAGTGGGATACGATAATCAATGACTTCCTTATAAATCAAGAATACTCCACCCAGAAGCAAAGCGAGGGCGGATGTTTCACCGATGCATCCACCAATATTTCCGATAAACATATCCCAATAAGTCGGCAGGGCTGTTGTATTGGGAATACCAGCTTTCAAAATGGCCAATGGCGTAGCGGTTGCCAGACCATCAAAAGGAGTTGTCCAATTCGTCATAAAGCTGGGCCAAGAGGCGAGCATCATCGCTCTGGCAGCCAGAGCGGGATTCATAAAATTGTGTCCCAAGCCGCCAAAAGCTTGCTTTACCAAGGCAATCGCAAAAACTGAGCCGACACCACCAATCCATAAGGGAGCTGCTACCGGAAGATTCATTCCAATCAGCAACCCGGTCAGGATCGCAGATCCATCGCGGATCGTAATTGGCTGATGCATCAGTTTCTGCACAACCGCTTCCGTGAGCACAGCTAACAGAATACTGATCAGCAGATGCATGAGAGCACGAAGACCAAAGTAAAAAACCCCTGCTGCCGCGGCCGGAACCAAAGCGGAAATCACGTAAAACATGATTTTCTGCGTGGTCATGGACGAATGAATATGAGGCGCAGATTGTATCACCAATTTTTCTTGTTGCATTTCAATTTCGCTCCTTCCGCGTTATTTTTTAGCCGCTGCCCGTTTTGCCGTAATATAGCCTTTGCCGACACGCATATAATGCATCAAAGGCAGTTTTGCCGGGCACACATACGCACAAGAACCGCATTCACGGCAATCCAGAATATTATATTTCTCGAGACCAGCAGTATTGCCGGCTTGCGCATACTTTGCTAAATAGAGAGGCATCAAGCGATAGGAGCAGGCTTCGATACAACTGCCGCAGTGAATGCAATCTGTCATAGGAGCAGGCTGAACTTCATTTTTTGTCAGCACAAGTATGCCTGTGTTTTGTTTGGTAAACGGAATCTCGGTAGTAAATTGCGGCAATCCGGTCATCGGACCACCCATAATCACGCTGCCCGGTTCTTCCGAATAACCGCCAGCCGCGTCAATCAGATCGCTGACCATCGTGCCGACACGTGCTATAAAGTTGCTCGGTGTTTTTACCGCACCGGTCACGGTTACCGATCGTTCGATGAGAGGCATACCTGTTTCCATCAAACGTCCAACCGCCCAAGATGTCCCGATATTGCAGACCACAATGCCGACATCCAACGGAAGGCCACCTGATGGGACCTCGCGTCCGGTAATCGCATAAATCAATTGACGTTCTTCCCCTTGCGGATATTTGGAAGCAAGCGGCACCACATCAATTCCTTTTTCCATCTTGACAACTTCATGCAGCGTTTCAATGGCACCTTCCATCGTGATTTTGACACCAATATAAGCATGCCCGGCTCCGGTTGCCTTCATGAGAGCTTTAATGCCTTTTAGAATCACCGCAGGCTGCTCCAAAATCACCCGGTGATCACAGGTAAGATAAGGTTCACATTCGACACCATTGATCACTAGCATGTCTATTTTCTTCCCTGCCGGAACTACTAATTTCGCAGCAGTAGGGAATCCGGCTCCACCCATACCAACGATGCCTGCTTCACGAATCATGCTGCGGATTTCTAGATCGGTTAGATCCGCTAACGCTTTCCCAAAGCCGATCGGTTCCGTTTTCGTATCCAGAAAATCATTTTCGATGGTAATTGCATTCACTGTTTTTCCATTGGAGAAATTAACCGGCCCGATCGCGACTACTTTGCCGGATACACTGGAATGCACCGGGGCACTGATAGCAGCTGGGTGTTCTCCGATCTTCTGCCCCATCACAACCAAATCACCCACCTTAACCAGAGGCTGACATGGTGCGCCAATGTGCTGCTGCAGAGCTATGACAACTCGTTTCGGCGCAGGCAGCGTAACCAATGGCATCTGTGCAGTCAATTTGTTTGCAGGAGGATGAATACCGCCTTTGAATGTTTTTAAGTGCATAAAAGTCACCTCTTACCATATAATTATTTATAAAATCCTAGCAATTTTAATACTTTCATATTATAGCATAGCACTTGTGTTATTGGAATATTACTTTCTCCACAAAACGAGCAGGAATCTGTCTGTTTCCCACATGTTGATTAAAAATTTTCTCAATCTCTTCTGGGATATTCGCCCGATACTCAAGTCTTGGCCAGGGTGGTGTGATCAATTGAAGGTGATAAAAAGAGTCATCGATATCAGTATATTCAACTTCTGGTTCCGGTAAGAAAATCTGCTTTCGCACAGACCACTTTTTAATGGATAGCCAAAGCACCGCAAATTCCTGCTGTTTACCGAGCGGGATGCGAAAATATATTTTTTCTACCGTCATTTGCTTTTCCGTCAAATATTTTCACCTCAAGTTATTACGAAAGCCAGCCGCGCATCGTCAGTACTGCTTCTATCAACTGCAGACGCTGATTTGACCTCTCCTTACTTTCGTTTTGCAAATAATTCAGCAATTCTTTACTGCCGTCACTGGCATTCGCGGTGACACGATCGATCAGAAAGGAGAGATATTGTTTGAAGTTCTTTTTTGCCAAATATTCCACGAAACTTTTTTTCGCATTCTTTATGTTTGAGTCTCCCGCGTGGCATGCAGTATCCCTCCTTCGATGCAGCTTCAAATTTATGGGCCATCTCAGTCATTGAGACGGCCCAATCGTTAAGAGATCAAAACTGTATCATTACTTCCACTCATTTAAGAGTTTGGCAAGAATCTGAATCCCCTTTACTATTTGCTCATCGGTTGGTGTAGAGAAATTCAAGCGTAAAGCCTGTGTTGGCTGGCTGGGATCCGTAAAAAAGTTATTACCCGGAACGACAGCGACTTGATTGAGCATAGCTTCCTTTGCAAATGCGACCACATCAACGCCTACCGGAAGCTGACACCAAACAAACAGCCCTCCCTCAGGCACAGTATGAACCATGCTTGGCATATACTCGTCTAATTGAGCCAGCATCAATTGGGCCTTGTGACGATAAATCTTGCGTAAATCTTCCAAATGCGCCGGAAAATCATAACGAGTTAACATGCGATCGCAGACCATCTGCGCTAAAATATTGGTATGTACATCGCTGGCCTGTTTCGCAATTGTCATTTTTGAAGTGATGGCTGCCGGTGCGCAGACATATCCAACCCGGATGCCGGGAGCAATGACCTTAGAAAAAGTACCGGCATAAATGACAATACCGACTTCATCGAACGATTTGATGGCAGGCACCGGTGAACCGCTAAAACGCAATTCACCATAGGGATTGTCTTCCAGAATCATGACATTGTATTTTATAGCCAATTCATAGACAGCTTTCCGTTTGGCAAGGCTCATGGTGCGACCGGTGGGGTTCTGAAAATTGGGAATCAAATAAATCAATTTTGCTCTGGGGTTGTTTTGTAAAGCAGACTCTAAATCCTCCGGACGGATGCCATCTTCTTCCATGGGTAAACCCACCAAATTTAAGTCGTAAGATCGAAACGTATTTAAACTACCGATAAAACTGGGATCTTCGCAGATGATGGTGTCACCTTCATTACAAAGAACTTTGGCAGAAAAATCCATCACTTGCTGTGCACCGGAAACAATATTGATCGAGTCAAAATCGCGTCCGATATTATAAGTCTGCTTCAGATAGCTTTTAAGTGTTTCCCGAAGAGCAGGAAACCCTTCCGATACCGAATACTGCAACGCTGAAATCGGGTTTTCTGCATAGATTTCGTCGGTAAAGCGCACGATCGCTTCTACAGGAAAAGCTTCCGGTGCCGGATTACCTGCAGCAAAGGGAATGATTTTCGGATCCGCTGTAGCTTTCAGGATCTCCCGGATAGCGGAAGGTTGCAGCGATGAAATTCGCTTTGCAAAAACATACTCCATATCAAATCCACTCCTACTCTATTTTAGATTCATATGTGCTAATCATTCGGCTTCGCATTGCTTGTTTCCTTCCTCTTGCGTCAAATAAGTCGTTTTGATGTAAGCGTTAAATAATACCCACCTCACAATAAAAAAGCCACCCGAAGGTGGCAAAGTCATAATTCGCACAGAATTCTTCTATTTGTGGCTTAACCTGCAGCTTTGTGGAATTTCCACTGCCCACGGCAGCAGCGCTTCTATCGGTTCTGTTTTATACCGTTGGATCTGCTCGATGACATACTCAAGATAAGCATACGGAATAAGCCCGTTTTCCTTTGCGGTCTCTACAATACTGTAAATCACAGCAGAAGATCTGGCACCAGCGGGTGTGTTGCAAAACAACCAGTTTTTGCGCCCAATTACAAAGGGTCTGATCAATCGCTCCGCTCTGTTGTTGGATAGCTCAAGCCGGCCATCCTCCAGGAAGGTGAGCAGATATTTTTTCTGATTCTGCGCATACGTAAGCGCCTTACCCAATAGACTCTGCGGTAAGCTTTTGCCTGTCTGCTGTGCAGCCCACGCGAAGAATTCTTCTGTCAGCGGTTTTGATTCTTTCTGACGCAAATCGTATCGCTCTGAGGCAGACATTTTTGTCTCAGTGCGCTCTATTTCAAACAGTGCATTACAAAACGCTTCGCCTTTTGCCTCAGGTGAATTTGCTTTGTCAGCGCAAACCGCAAGTGCTTCGTTAAACTTACGTCTGGCGTGGGCCCAACATCCGCACAGTGTGACACGATTATCTTCTAACTGGTGATAGCCACCCCAACCGTCGGTATGCAGATAGCCTTTAAAGCCCTGCAAATAGGTTTTAGCATAACTTCCCGCCCGCCCTATCTGATAGTCATAGAGCACAAGCGGTGCATCACAACCGGATGTACGGTAGACCCACATATAGGAGTCTGTCTGTGCCGGTCTATCCGGTTCACAGACAGACTCCAAGTTAGTTTCATCTGCATGCAAAACTGTTTTCCACAATCGCAGCAAGACCGTTGATGGATTTGCGCATATCGGTATGTCCGCAAGCTAAAAATACCGGCGTATCGTCCTTGATGTTCAGCATAGAGGCACCAGCATTGCTAACACAGCCGCTAGTAGTTCCCTATCCGTGCTTTCTCTCACCTCAATACTGAATTTTCCCGCCTGCAAAAACACGCTGCCGCCTTTTGTCTGAGGCAATACCGTAATTGCTGCCCAACCTTGCGTTACTTTAGCGTCTGCCTGCTTTTTGTCAAGCTTCAGCCATTTGTGCAGTGTGCTGACTGCAATGCCGTTTTCTTCACACCCTGCTTTTGTTGACACTCCGCTGCACTGATACAAATTTAACAGCTCGATCCTTTCTTGCTTTGTGTGGCTCTTGTGTTTTTGTATTTTTCTTATTTCCATGACAACACCTCCCTTAAAAGGTATTATCTCATTTCTAAGCATGTTTGACCACGTGGGTGTTATTTGACGCTTACGGAGATGCGGACGTTTTCAGAAGATTCATAGTGAGAAATATTCAAACCAAGGTGATTATATTCATCGATTGTTATTATAAAATAGAAATATAATCACCTCACGGTAAGAACTCCGGCGGTGTCCTGCAGGCGGCCTATGCGCTTCGCATGAGACGCCGCAAGGATGCCATCGGAGTTCGTTTATCACCATCCTATCACACCAAAACCAGCACACTCCATCCATCGTTACGTTTGCGTAATGACCAATGGTCATTTTATACCATTCACCAACACCTCACGGTAAGAACTCCGGCGGTGTCCTGCAGGCGGCCTATGCGCTTCGCATGAGACGCCGGAAGGATGCTGCCGGAGTTCGTTTACCACCATCCTATCACACCAAAACCAGCACACTCCATCCATCGTTACGTTTGCGTAATGACCTATGGTCATTTCCTACCAATTCACCAACACCTCACGGTAAGAACTCCGGCGGTGTCCTGCAGGCGGCCTATGCGCTTCGCATGAGACGCCGGAAGGATGCTGCCGGAGTTCGTATATAAGCGTTCGCTAAAAAAGAAGCACTCATGTTTGCACATGAATGCTTCTTTTCTTGTTTGCCCGGCAGTTACCTACTCTCCCGGAAGGTTGCCCTTCGAGTACCATCGGCGTGGGAAGGCTTAACGGCCGTGTTCGGGATGGGAACGGGTGGATCCCTTCCGCTATCGCCACCGGACTATTCTCAAGGTTGTGGTTTCCCACACCCTGAAAATTGCATAGAGAAGTCAGTATTCGTATCTCATTCTTTTTGATTCATTACTTTGTCATCATCTTGTATCTACTTTGCGTTGGGCTGACAACCTCACTTGCTTTTCGCAAAGCCGTTTGGTCAAGCCCTCGACCCATTAGTATCAGTCCGCTTAAAACATTACTGTTCTTCCACTCCTGACCTATCTACCCGGTAGTCTTCCGGGGGT
>Ga0075524_10000334_pt1 | contig 11562 bp, 5 predicted proteins | sample NGEPerone_FD_76826 | JGI IMG/M metagenome (GOLD analysis project Ga0075524, IMG submission 76826) | Arctic peat soil microbial communities from the Barrow Environmental Observatory site, Barrow, Alaska, USA - NGEE Permafrost154B-one | ecosystem: Environmental > Terrestrial > Soil > Wetlands >...
GTATCAGCGAGTGGCTGTGGGCGATGTGGTAGTACTCGCCGCACTCGTTGTTGGAGGTGATGTTGGTGGGCAGGGGGTTCTTGGTCCCGAGGTAGGGGCTCTCGCTGAACCAGGTGTCCGGGCCCACCAGCAGCTGGTCGGTGATCGCCGGGATCTGCGTGGGAATGGGGTTGGTCAGGGCGTTCCAGTTCTCGACGTCCTTCCAGTCCATCAGTGCGTCAACACTCTGCCCGGGCTGAACGTCCAGGTCGTACTTCTGGTACGACAGGTCCTCACCTGCCGGGCCGGCCATCGCGTGGCCGTCCTTGTTGACCACCCGCTCGTCACTGCCGTGGGGGTGGAACGGGTAGTTGACGGTGCCTGCGTTGAGGTAACGGATAACGGCAGGCAACGGGTTGCTCGAGGAGTTGAACGGTCGGATGTGGACGAGCGCACCGTAGGGCTGGTTGGGCAGCCAGGAGGCGTTGTTGGGTGCGAGCGTGTCCGGCATGGTCCGCCCGTTGATCAGGAAGTACCGGGGCGTGAAGCTGTTCCAGTCGATCGGCTCCGACCTCTCGACCGCCAGGTGCAGGTCCGGGTCCACCTCGGACAGCATGAACACGTACTCGTGTCCCGGGCTGTATGCCGAGTCGGGGCGGTCGTTGACATGACACACGGTTGCGCCGGTCGCACAGGTGCTGCCGCTCGGGCGAACGACCAGGGCGCCATACATGCCCATCTGCACCTGTTTGTTGACGTCAGTGCCGCTCTCGTACAGGTAGGTGCCCGGGGTGCCGGCAATGAAGGTGTAGGTCACCGAGGGGGTCGCCGTGCCTGTCTTGGCGGCTGCACCTTGCACCATCGAGGTCAGCGAGCCGGTCGTGGCAGGTGGGATGGGGGTGGTGTATTGCGGCTGGGCCGGGTTGCCGTTGGCCTTCACGCCCTTTTGTCCCGGGAAGACGATGGACGTCGCCTCAGGCAAGGTGTTGTGCAGGATGACGGTGACGGGCTGCCCCGAGGTCACGCACAGTGTCGGCCCCGGCAGCTGGAAGCCGCGGGTGCTGTTGCCGTAGCTCCACATGTAGATCGAGTTGCCGTCCGGGGTCGACATGAAGCCGTCCTGCGCGGTCAGCGAGAACGTCTGGTGTGCGTCGGTGTCGCACAAGAGCCCTTCGGAGGTGGCCGCGCCGGCAGTGCCGGGGTTGGTCACGGCCGCGGCAATGATGAGCGCAACGACCGTCGCGGCAACGGCGAGGCGCCGCGGGGCGAGGTGGGAAACGAGATTCATGGCATCTCCTCGGTCGGTGTCGTCACGCGTTCGCGACGGTTTGCTGTGGATAGTGGCCGGGAGCCCCGACGAGGATCTTCGTCATCATGCCGCCGTAGCCGGGGCCGCCTCCGTTTTGCAGGTAGGAGTAGCCCCGGTCGTACAGGAGGTACTCCCCGGGGCTGGGCGCCGTGAAGATGACGTCGCGGCTCTCGCCGGGACCCACGTCCACGGTGTTGGTGGTGATGTAGTTGGTGACGCCGTCGCGGCCCCTGAGAAGGCTGGCGTCCTTGGCCACGATCTGCAGGTCGATGTTGTCGACGCTCATCGCGTGGTTCTGGTAGCCAAGGTTGGACATCCGCAGCAGCACCCGCTCACCGGCGTTGCACGTGACCAGCGAGGAGTTCGGCTGGCTCTGTAGCCGGGGGTCGGCGGATGTCAGGTTGCCGTTGGAGTCTCTGCCACCGTTGGCCGCGATCGTGTCCGGGTAACCGCGTCCGTTCAGCAGCCAGAAGCTGGGATCGTAGTCGGTCCAGTCGCTGACCTGGATGTGCGCGTCCCGCCAGTGTGCGGCCGACCACAGCTCGGTGATCATGAAGGCGAACTCGCGGTCGTATCCGGTGCTGCCGTCGCCGTCGTTGTAGGCAAACTTGCTGTAGGGACGGCCCTGGAACGTGATCGGCGTGCCCCTGTTCTGCTTGGGCCGAACGAAGACCATCCCCGTCATGCCCATCTGCACGTGCTCCACGTCCTCGAAGTGGCAGTGGTACATGTACGTGCCGGCGTCGTGAGGACGGTAGAAGTAGTCCAGGTCACGCCCGACCGGGACCGATAGCGAGAGCTCGGGGACACCGTCGAACAGCGGGATCGCGTTGACGAAGCCGTGCCAGTGCAGGGTGTGCCCGTCGAACAGGTCCGGGCGCACCAGCAAGCCGAGGTTGGTCAGCGTGATGGTGATGTCGTCCTCTTCGTCGAAGGCCATCATCGGCGCGCTGATCTGTGCCTTGCCGCGCTGTGCGGCCACCTGGGCGGAGGTGAAGTTCGTGACATCCCGGAAGCCGAACACATAGGTGTCGCGGTTCAAGGGCGCCAGCGAGTCCGGGAAGAACGGCAGGTCGGCGGGGGCTCCTTGCGGCATGGAGACCCAGCCGTCGGTGCCAGCCAGGTGCACCGTCTTCTGCGGGTGCGTCCCCGGCGTGTAGGCGGCAAGCCCAGGTGCCGCACCGGCCACCGGGGCGACGAGCAGCCGGGAGCCGAAGACAGTGGCACCAGCCACGACCGCTCCTCCGGTGAGGAACGACCGGCGGTTGAAGCCGGGGAGTGATCTGTTCTCGTTCACGGGATCTCCAGAAGGCTGAGTCGGGTGGGGGCGGGGGTTGACCGGGATGGTGGTCATGGCAGCTGGTCCGAGCCAGCGTCGTACCGGTTGAGCAGCGAGGGCCGGGGCTGGCCGTCGATGTCCGGGGTGGGCGCGCTGACGGTGTAGGTCCAGCCCGAACCACCTGGCCCCCACCGCACGAGCGTGCTGGCGGCACCTCGTCCTCGGGCGGAAGAAGCCGCAGGAGGCGGAGTCAGGTGGTAGTTGCCCATCAGGCTCAGTGGCAGGATCTCTGTCACGATCACCGCCTGCCGGAAGGCCGGGTAGGTGCGCAGGGGGGCGATGTCCACCGTGACGTCGAAGGGACTCACGAAGAGCGGGTCGCTGCCCGCGGTCAGGTTGTCGGTTCCCTGGGTCGTCTGGATGACGGAGCTGATCGGCGAGAGCGGGCCCGAGCCGTCCGTGGAACCCATGTCCCAGTTGTTGGCGGCGCCGGTGGTGATGCCGTCGAGGATGCCGCCGCTGTAGCTGCCGGCACGGTTGTCCCAGAAGATGTCATTCAGCAAGGTCGGCTTGCTGAACGTGGTGGCGGCCAGCGTTGCCGAGCCGTTGAACAATGTCGTATTGCGCAACCTGGCCTGCAACGGGTCGCTGTTGGCGCCTGTCGAAAGACCTGCTGGGGCTGGACTGCCGTCGCTGGTCACCGCTGTGGCCGTGGTGATGTTCTTGGCCACCGTGTTGTTCACGATGTTCACGAAGGCCGCGTCATCCAGGGCCAGTCCGCCGCCCTCATGGGCCGAGACGTTGTTGCTGATGGTGTTGTTGGTGATCGAGATGGTCTCCGGGTTGGACCGGCGGACATGGCTGCCGCTTGTCTGCAGCAACCGGAGTCCGCCGCCATCGTCGTTGGCCAAGTTGGCCTGGATCACGTTGGCATCGATGGTTACCGGACCCGAACCCTCGGACAGCTGTGTCGGGAGGGCCGGCAGCTCACCGGCGACCATGACGCCGCCGCCTTCGTCGTAGGAGGCGTTGAACCAGATCCGGTTGTGGCTGATCTTGCCGCCCGAGGCGTTGTAGCCGAAGGCCGAGACCGCGCCGCCGTACTCGGCGGAGTGGTTTCCGCAGATGGCGTTGGCGTCGACCAGGTAGTTGTTGCTGCCGGTGAACAGCCCGACACCGCCGGCGAGGTTGGTGCCGCCGTTGTCACGGATCTGGTTGTGCGCCAACACGAGGTTGTCGTTGTTGTTGTCACCGACGTAGGGGGTACCCACGCGAACGCCTCCGCCGTAGGAGCCGCCGTTGCCGCGGATCACGTTGTCGGTGAGCTGAAGGCCTCTGACATTGCTGTGCACGTAGATGCCGCCGCCCTGGGTGATCAGCGCGCCGGTGGCGCCGTATGGCGTGGCGACCCCGCCGGTGATCGCGTTGACATTGCCTGCGAAGTCAGACTGGGCCCCGCCAGTGATCGTGAAGCCGTCGATCGTCGTGGGGTAGGACGCAGGCACGTTCCCAGAGGGGTCGTTGAGCACGGTGACCACGGCTGCATCCGGCACCGCCGGGTTGCCGGAGTAGTTCAGGCCGCTCAGTAGCGTGATCCAGTTGGCTCCGCTCGGGAGGTCGGGGTTGAAACCGGCCCCGTCGATGATCGATCCCGGCACGTAGGTCGCGCCCTGGAACCCGCCTGGGCCCACACCCTGGATGTGCACCTGACGGTGCACGATGACGTTCTCCGTGTACTCACCCAGCGGGTTGTCGGTCGTCTGGGCGTTGGGCCAGACCACCACCAGCCAGTACCTGTGGCTGTTGTTTCCGTGAGCCGCCTCGAGCGCGGCCTGGATGGTGGAGTAGTGACCCGGGGCTGAGCCGCCCACCTCGGCGATCAAAGGGTTGGTGGCGGAGTTGCCCTGAGTGCCCGACGTTCCCAGGACCTGGATGGTCAGGGCGTTGTAGGTCGACAGGCCGTTGCTCGCAGTGATACTGAGTGCGACCGCTCCCAAGGGCGTCGAACTCGGCACTGTGAAGACCACCTTCGTGTCCGACCAGGAGCTTGTGGTAGTCGTAACGCCGTTGAGCTTGAGGTCGGCGAGGAGAGTCCGGGTCGCACCGAAGCCGATGCCGTTGACCGTCACCACCCGCCCCGTGGTCCCGCGAACGTACGGGTGGTCGACTGCGAACACCTGAGGTGAGGTGGCTCCGAGGTCGCACATGGTGGGGTTGGCCACCGTGGTGTCCGGTCCAAGGACCGTCGCAGCCACCTGGGTCGGCGCTTCGTCGGTCACCGTGTAGAGCCCGGGCCAGCCCTGGAAGTTCGTGGCGATTGTCCTGAACCTTGGGTTGTAGTCGGGGTTCTGTGCGCCGGGTTGACCTGGGTCGTTACCCACGAACCGGTACATGTTCGGGCACGGGCCTGCGGGCACCGGGCAGTTGAACGTGTCCGTGGAGGGGACGAGGGCCTCGTAGAGGCCGTTGAAGTCGGTGTGCGTGGTGTAGCTCAGCCGACCGAAGGAGTCGTACAGGCCCACCGGCACGAAGGGCAGGCCCTGGGCCTCGCCGTAGTTGACGCTGCGCTTGTCCAGGGTCAGGCCCAGGTCGTTCAGCGTCAGCCCCCAGAAGTGGGTCGGCAGGGGGACGTCGGTGAACAGGTTGAAGTTGGGTGCGGTGGCCTGGCTGTCGCGCACCGTGACCAGCTTGTCAGCGCACGAGGGACGGTCCAGGCCTTCGAACGGGCTGCCGCCGCCGTCCAGGAAGGCCTGGTTGGTGACCTCTACGTTGTGCAGTGCGCCGGCGCAGTCCGAGACGATGCCGCCGGTCTGCGAAGGTGGCTGGCTCGGCGGCAGCGGGGTTGCCCGCGGCGCCGGAGCGGCGTTGTCGGCCGCGTCCGGGGTGGCCGGGGGGTAGTTCTGCTGGGGCAGGTAGGTGTCTCCGTCAAAGACGTTGACGTCCTCCTCGGAGGTGGCCTTGTACATCGGCTTGCCGCCAACAGGGTTGTCGGGGATGTCCACGGAGACGATGTAGTCAGCGGGGCGAAGGTCCTGCTCCTCGCCGGCTGGCAGTGGTGCGTAGAGAGCCAGCCCGCCCGGGTTGTGGACGGTGTCGGTTGCCGGCCACAGGTTCAGCTTCGAGGTGCCGAACCCGTAGTTGCCGTTGACGGTCTGACCCGCCGAGGTTGGGTCGGTCGTGTCGCTCGGGCCGACGGCGACGCCCATCATCGGCGCCTCCACGCACATGCGTGACTCGTCGGCAAGGGTGGTCGGGTTGATGATTGTCCCGAAGTCGGGCAGGGCCTTCTGGTCGGTCAGCAGCGCTCCGTTGTACTGCCGGGCCGTGCAGCCTCGCGGTGGCGCCCAGGTCTCGGACGTGTACGCGTCCTGGAGCTCCGGTCCCTTGACCAGGGCCCCACGGTCTGCGCTTGTGGAGTCCAGGGGCACGATCTGCTTGCCCTGACGGCAGGTGTTGGCCTTCTCGGCGTCGGTTGTCGCGGTGCAGGGGACCGATGCGTAGAGGCGAACGTCGACGTTCGGGATGCCGGGCGAGTAGCCCTCGGTCGCTGCCTGGGCCGGGTCGAGCTCGTTCCGAGTCGTGTCGTAGCTGACGGTCCCGACGATGCCTCCGTTGGTGCCGGCGTCGTAGGGCTGCACGCCCCAGTCGATCTGGCTGCCCAGGCCGATGATGGGCAGGAAGTTGAGGTCCACCAGGGCGCCGAGCTTGGTCGTCGCCTTCGTCTCGTTCTCACCCCGGTAGGTGATACCGGTCGTCTTGTAGCGTGTGTCGAAGGCCTCCAGCACCAGCCACTTGCCCATCGGGTAGGTCTCCGCGATGTCATAGGTGCCGCTGTCGTCGGTGGTGACCGCGTTCGTGGCCTGGTCCATCATCGAGTTGTCGCGCTCACGGACGGTCAACGGGAAGGCGGGGATGCCCTCCTCGCCGGTGTCACGCTTTCCGTTGGCGTTGGTGTCCACGAACACACTGCCGTGGATGTGGGTGAACCATCCGACGAGGAGCTCCACGCCGACGTCGGTCAACGCTCCGTTGGCGACGTCAACGTTGACGCTCCACAGGATGTAGTCCTGGTCGTCGTCCCACATCGTCAGCTGGTAGGTGCCGTTGGGAACGTTCTTGATGTCGAAGGAGCCGTCGACAGCACCACGGCCGACGTAGATCTGGGCATCACCGGCTCCAAGGTCGGACAGAGCAACCCATGGCGACTTGATCGGGGCTCCCACCTTCGTCCCGGCGAACCCGTCCGGCCCAACCTGGCCACCTGTGCCGCCGACGTATGGCAGCCCCGCATTCACGACGCCCTTGATCTCACCGGTTGGCACGTTCGTGCGCGGGATCCTAATCGCCTGCGTGCGAACGAAGCCGAACTGCACGGACGGCACCAGCTCGGTGCCCTTCAGCTGCTCGGTGTCGTAGCCCGTGGCGCCTTCCTGGCTCCAGATGTCGTGGTCGTGGCCACCCTCCAGGGTCGTGGTCTGGACCCACTGGTAGGTCTGGCCGGCGGCGGGGACCGGCGGCGTCACCGTGGCGGCGAAGCGGTTGGGCCCCATGTTGGGGATGACAATCTCACCGGTCGCGTTGCTGACACACCTACCTGTTGAGGCGGGGTCGATCACGGGCTTGCCAGAGTCAAAGGCGATGGGGTTGTTCGGGCGCTGGGCGTCAGTCCACAGGCGCTGATTTCCGGCCGAGTCCGTCACAGGCAAACCGGTGGCCGGGTCTGTCGTGGTGTGCATGTACTTGGTGCAGATGGCGTTGCCGTAGTAGTCGACGCTGGCGGGGCCGAAGACGTCCGAAAGGTGCGCGGTGAAGTCGGCCAACCCCTGCTCGGCGTCGACCTCGTAGGTCGCGTCCACGGGCATGTTGTCGTTGAACACCTGAATCCGCAGGGTGGTCAGCGGCAGTGGTGTCGGGTTCATCTCGACGATCACCGGTGTGGCCGTCTGGCCGTCAGCCACAGTGAAGTGCTGGCCGTCGATCTTGAAGCCGTCCGCCATCACCGAGATGAGGTATCTGCCGACCGGAAGGCCGTCCAGTGCCTGGGTGGAGCTCAGGTCGTCCTGGTTACCCTGGGCGATGACGGGGGCCTGCCCCGCGGTGTTGCGGATCGAGGGCCACTGACACGTGTCGGCAAACTGCGGGTCCGTGCTGCCCACAGCGCCGGCGGAAGCCGGAAGGCACTTGTCGGTGCCCTGGTTGAGAGCTGTGCCGGGATCACCGACGTCGTCCAGGTTGATCAGCCACTTGTATGCGGTGATCGCATCACCTTGGTGAACGAAGCCCGGGCCGCTGTTGACCGACCGGGCACTGTTCACCAGCAACGTAATGCTGCCCGGCGTGGCCGCCGCGGCCGGCGGCGCCCAAGGCGGCACCGTGAGCTGGGCGATGACGACTGCCAGCGTCGCCAGAACTACGACTACTGCTCGTCCGCGGGTGACCCGACGTTCCATGACGACCTCCACTGTGGGGACCTTTGCTTGAGTGTCGGGTTAGGAGAGCCTTCGCTAAGGCCACCGAACAGTCACCTCACGCAACGTTCATGTCCGGCCATGTGGGCGTCATCGACCGTCACCCGACGGTCATGTGTCTGTCATCCAGCCGCGGCACGTCACGACGTTGGGACAAGGCGCTGTGGAGTCCAAAAACGTTGCTGTGCAACGCTTGTGGCCACTGCCGCAGGTATCTGAAGGCGATCTCGCCAGGCAATCTCGCCAGGCAATCTCGCCACTCTGGTTGGTCAGGCGAGTGATACGTCGCAGTAACTCGTCTCATACGTTTGGTGGAACGATGAATCCTCCGAACTACTGTTGAGGTAAGCCTTACCAATTCCTATCCTGAGTGAGCGTCTCAGTTGCGTGTGGCGGCCCCAACGGGCCGCCTTTGCGGAAGACAGGGGTTGGGCATGAGGTCTGTTTTCGGTGTTGGAGGGGTGGGTTAGCCCATGGCCCTCTTGCTTGTGGTGGACGACGAGCCGCGAATTCGCACCGTCCTGAACCGGTCGCTCTCGGCCCAAGGCCACACCATCTACGAGGCATCCGATGGTCAGGCTGCGCTGGAGCAGCTCGAATCTCGTGACGTGGACCTGGTGCTCCTCGACCTCGTGATGCCGCGGCGTAGCGGGCTCGACGTCCTCAACGACATGAAGCAGCGCATAGCCAGCCCGCCAGTCATCGTGCTGACCGCCGTCACCGACATATCGGCCCGAATCCAGGCGCTCGATCGGGGCGCAGTGGACGTCGTCGCCAAACCTTTCTCCACCTCAGAACTGTCCGCCCGCATCCGACGACACCTGCACCAGACGCCGGCGCCGTCGGGTGAGCAGCGCTACCTCGAGGCCGGCGGCGTGCAGCTCGACCTCCACCGCCGCCGTGCACTCACCGCCACAGGGCCGGTGAGCCTGACCGGGCGCGAGTTCGCCCTGCTGGCCCACCTGATGCGTCGCAGCAACGACGTGTGCTCGCGGGAGGAGCTGCTCCACGACATCTGGGACCTGAGCTTCGATCCCGGCAGCAACGTGGTCGACGTGTGTGTGCGCCGACTGCGCTCGAAGCTGCAGCCAACCCCTCCGATCGAGACGGTGCGCGGTGCCGGCTACTGCTTCTACGATGAGTGAAGGCGCCCGACTCACGGGCAGGTTCGACCCCGGCCGGTTCAACCGCCGTCACCTCGTCGCGGTGTGGACGGTGTGGGCTCTGGCCTGCGCAACCGTAATGTTCGTGCGGCCCGGCCAGGAAACAATTCCTTATCACCTGGGCTGGGCAGGCTTCGCGCTTGCCTTCGGACTCGGCACCTGGAGCAGGTGGCAGCTGGTGACGGCGCTGGCCTGGTACACGCTCGCGACAGGGGTTGCCCTCGAGCGGAGCTGGCTGCTCGGCCGCATCGGATGGGACGAGACCACCGAGATCCCCTTGATGTTCCTGCTCACCCTGCTGATGGTGTGGCACGTCCGGCGCCGCCAGGCTGCGCTGGGTCACATCACGAGGCTCGCCGCCCGCGACATACAAGCCTCTCTTGACCGTGAGCAGCTGATGCGGCTGACCTCCCATGAGCTGCGCACTCCGCTGACCATCGCGCAGGGCTACCTCGAGCTCTTGCAGACGCGCGCCATCGAGTTTGAGAACCAGTCGGATCTCTCGGTGGTGGCTGACGAGCTGAAGCGACTTTCACGGGTCAGCGATCGGCTGATCCGGATGATCCAGCTGCAGGAAGACCCGACCAGCGAGATCGTCGACATCGACGAGGTCATGGCTCAAGCGGTCGAACGTTGGCGGGTTGTCGCGGACCGCCAATGGATTCTGGACGTCGGCGCCGGGCGTGCTCTGGGGTCGCCCGAGCGTTTGCGCACCGGGCTCGACACGCTCGTTGAGAATGCGATCCGCTACACCTCGGAGGGTGACACGATCCGGCTGGCCGGGTCCCGGCGGCTCGAGCAGGTTTTCGTGGGCGTGTTCGACAGTGGAGTCGGATTCAGCGACCAGCAGATCTTGGCCATCAACGCCGGCGAGGAATCGTCGCCTGCCTCTACGACGGCGGAAACAGTGGCGGGCTTGGACACGAAGGAAAGCCTTCGAGGAACCGGCCTCGGCCTGAGCATCGTGCGAGCCCTGGCGAACGCGCGCGGTGGAACCTTGCACGCGTCTCATGCACCCGAGGGCGGGGCTGCGATGGTCATCAGCTTCCCCCTGCACCTGCCCAGCGAAGTTGCCCCGTTTGTTCGTGGGGTGGCCTCAGGCTCCCTCCCGGCTCGACCCGCGGCGCTGAGTGAGCGGCGTGCGTCTCGCAGGCCCGCGTCGGTGATGCCCCCAGCAGAATCGTGAGTCGGTCAACACGGCGCCACCCGCGCTCGCCGAACGTGCTCGGCGAGCCACGCATGATCTTGCTCACCCACGGCATGGGACCTTCGACCTTGTGACCGGGCCCTCTGACCCGGCAGCATCAGAGATGCCAACGTCCCACCTGGGTTCGAGCAAAGCGCGGAGGTGGCGGTGAACGCTGTGGTCAGGCTTTCTCGCACGGACTTCGACGCTGTCGTCATGGACCTGGACGGGGTCGTCACCGACACCGCCTCCCTGCACGAGATGGCGTGGAAGCGCATGTTCGACGGGTTCCTGGCGACCTGCCCACCGCGACAGGGAGAGGACCACCGGCCGTTCGAGAATGAGGACTACCGGCGTTTCGTCGACGGTAGGCCTCGCCTCGATGGCGCGGCCGGCTTCCTGACATCTCGCGGCATCGAGCTGCCCCTGGAGAAGATCCACGCCCTGGCACTTCAGAAGGACGTTGACTTCCAGGAGCTCCTGCGACAGGAGGGCGCGAAGCTCCTGCCTGGCGCAGTGTCTCTGCTCACCGCGCTGCGCCGTGCGGGATTCCGGACGGCGATCGTGTCCGCGAGCCGCAACTGCACCGCGGTTCTGGGCCGGGCCGGCATCACCGAGCTTTTCGACGCGCAGGTGGACGGTGTTGTTGCTGCTGAGCTCGGGCTGCCGGGCAAGCCGGACCCGGCGGTCTACCTCGAGGCGGCAGGGCGGCTGAGGACTCCACCGGAACGGTCCGTGGTGGTCGAGGACGCGCTGGCTGGGGTTGAGGCGGGACGCCGCGGCGGCTTCGGCCTGGTCATCGGGGTGGACCGTGCCGGACATGGGCAGGAGCTGCTGGCTCAGGGCGCGGACGTCATCGTCACCGATCTCGCCGGCGTCGACGTGGCGCAGCCATCCGCGGCGGAACGGCCACGGCCGTGAGCGACTGGGTTCTCGCCTACGAGGGGTTCGACCCGGCATACGAAGGTCTGCGCGAGGCCCTGTGCACGCTCGGCAACGGGTACTTCGCCACTCGCGGAGCCGCACCGGAGTCGCGGGCGGACGGCGTCCACTATCCCGGCACCTACGTCGCCGGCTGCTGGAACCGGCTGACGGACAACGTCGACGGACAGACGGTGGACAACGAGAGCATGGTGAACCTGCCCAACTGGCTCCCGCTCACGATCGCCGTCGACGAA
>Ga0075524_10000338_pt1 | contig 11502 bp, 10 predicted proteins | sample NGEPerone_FD_76826 | JGI IMG/M metagenome (GOLD analysis project Ga0075524, IMG submission 76826) | Arctic peat soil microbial communities from the Barrow Environmental Observatory site, Barrow, Alaska, USA - NGEE Permafrost154B-one | ecosystem: Environmental > Terrestrial > Soil > Wetlands >...
GATCAAACGGCGCGGGCTTTGCGGACGGCGGCCTGCCATCCGGCGTAGAGCTTGTCGGCCTGGCCCCGGGTCATGGCCGGAGTGAACTTCCGCTCGTCGACGGCCAATCTCTCGATGGCTGCGGTCGAATCCCAGAGTCCCGCCCCCAAGCCCGCGAGATAGGCGGCCCCGAGCGAGGTCGTCTCCACCGCCTTCGGACGCGCGACCGGCACGCCCAGGATGTCGGCCTGGAACTGGCAAAGGAAGTCGTTGGCCGAGGCGCCGCCGTCCACACGGAGCTCCCTCACCCGGAGCCCCGAATCCTTGCGCATGGTCTCGAGGACGTCGCGGGTGGAATAGGCCATCGCTTCGACGGCCGCGCGGACAAGGTGGTTGCGGCCGGCGCCGCGCGTCAGCCCGACGATCGTGCCTCGAACCTCGGCGTCCCAGTACGGCGCCCCGAGCCCGACGAAGGCCGGGACGAAATAGACGCCGGCGTTGTCCGCGACGGCCCCAGCGGCCGCCTCCGACTCGTTGGCTGTCCCGAGCAGTCCGAGCTGGTCGCGGAGCCATTGGATGGCCGCTCCGGCCACGAACACGGATCCTTCGAGGGCGTACACGGCCTTGCCGCCGGGGCCGCAGGCGACGGTGGTGATGAGGCCGTGCCGGGATTCGACAAGCTCCCGCCCGGTGTTAAGCAGGATGAAGGAGCCGGTCCCATACGTGTTCTTGATCGCGCCCGGCCGGAACCCGGCCTGACCGAAGAGGGCCGCCTGCTGGTCTCCGGCGATGCCCATGACCGGGATGCCCGCCGGGAGCCGGCCCAGGCGGACCGTCCGCCCGAACTCGCCGGAAGACGGCAGGACCTGCGGCAGGATGGCGGCAGGGATGCCGAAGAGATCGAGGAGATCATCGTCCCAGTCGAGCCGGCGGATGTTGAAGAGCATCGTCCGCGAGGCGTTGGTCGGGTCGGTCGCATGGCTCGCCCCGCCCGTGAGCTTGGAGAGGACCCAGGCGTCCGTCGTGCCGAAGGCCAGGCGACCCCGTTCGGCCCGCTCGCGGAAACCGCCGCGGTCGAGGATCCAGCCGGCCTTGGTCGCCGAGAAATAGGCGTCGATCGGGAGACCCGTCTTCTTTCTGATGAGATCGCTCATCCCGGGCTCAGCGGCAAGCTCGCGGCAGAGGCCGGCCGTGCGGCGGCACTGCCAGACGATCGCGTTGGCCACGGGCCGGCCCGACTTGCGGTCCCAGATGACGGTCGTCTCGCGCTGGTTGGTGATGCCCACCGCGGCGATCGACCGCCCGGGGACCGTGGCCAGGGCCTTCTGGATGGTGCGATAGACGCTCCTCCAGATCTCCTCCGGGTCGTGCTCGACCCAGCCGGGGCGGGGGAAGTACTGGGGAAATTCCTCGTAGGCCGAGGAGACGGCGCGGCCGCGCCTGTCGAAAACGATGGCCCGGCTTCCGGTCGTGCCCTGATCGACGGCCAGGACGTGGTTCACATCAGACCCTTTTCCCGGTCCAGTCGAGGATGTCGCGAAAGACCGTCTCCCGGCCGAGGTCGATGGAGAGCGCGTGGAACATCTCCGGGTACTCGACGATCGTCTTGTCGGCCGCCGCGACCTTGCCAAAGACCTTTCGCCCAGCCCGCTCGTCGACGAGATGGTCGACGCCGGGGATAAGGAAAAGCGAGGGGACCGAGAAAGTCTTGGCCAGCCGCCCGGCCCTCCCCTGGACCGGAAGGAACGAGGCCAGGAGCTTCAGACTGGCGACGCGAAGCTCGTCGGGATTCTCGTTCATGACCGCGGCATACTCGGGGTCGCGGGTGGCCATCTCCGAGGTGAAGGGGAGGTCGATCATGAGCTTCGGGTTGAACGGCAGGAAGAGAGCGAGCTTGATATAGTCGCTCGGATGGAACTTCATGCCGTTCTTGAAGGCCGGAGCGATGAGGACGGCGCCGGCGAACAGACCGGGGTGTCGGCCGGCCACGTCGTAGGCGAGGAGTCCGCCCATGCTTTCGCCTAGCAGGAAGACCTTCTTTCCCGGGAGGTCCCGGCCGATCGTCTCCCGCAGCGCGAGGATGTCCCGGTTCCAGATCTCGAACGAATCGACGTGGCCGCGCGGCCGCTCCGGCGTCCGGCCGAAGCCGCGGAGCTCGAGGGCATAGGAGGCGAAACCGTTGGTCGCGAGATATCCGGCCAGGAAATCCCAACGGGCCGTGTGGGCGCCGAGCCCGTGAACGAAAAGGAAGACGGCTTTGGGCGAGGCCGGCCGGGTCGTCGCGGCCGGCGACGGCGCGGCGTCCCAGCGGCGGAACAGGAGATCGGTCCCTTGGAGTTTGGTCATGGCCGGATTATAGCAAAGAGGGTGAGTCCGGTGAAAGCGGCGCGCGCCCGGCCAGGCCGTGTTCGGGAGGCTTGAACGCCGGGGAATTTCTCTGTATGATAAGTCCGAATTCGGAACAAGGAGGTCTGGTGCCTAGAGGAAACAGAGCTTTCAAGAGCGAAAAACGAACCAAAGAGCTGAGGCGTCTGAAGAAACAGGAAGAAAAGCGGCAGCGGAAGCTGGCCAAGCTCGCCAATCCCGAGGGGGAGCCCGAAGTCTTCTCGGCCGACGAAGCGCCGGCTGCCCCGCCCAACCCGGACGATCCCGAACAGGAAACTTCCTGAGGCCGTTCGCGAACGGACGGGATCATTCTCCTCCGGCCCGAAGCCCCGCCCAGGGGCCGTATCAAGGGTCGGGCAAGATCAACAAGGGTCCCATGAAGCCCACCGGGCGTCCGGCGTTCGTCGTGCTGGCTCCGCTGGTGTTCATGATGGCGGCTGTGGCCGTTCTCGGGCGACCTCCCCTGGAGCGGACCCTCTTTAAAGACATCCCCTCGACCGACCCCGCACGGGAAGTCGTCCAAACCGTCCTTGGCTCGAGGTTCTACTCCATGCGTGACGGCTTCGCGGGCTCAGAATGGACCGCTTCGGGCTATGGCGGCGCCTGGGAACGGGCCCGGCGCTATTTCCCCCGCAACACTTATCTCGTCCGGCCCGGAACGTACTTCATGACCCACGGCTTCGACGCGGACGGCCGGCTCTTCATGGAGGTCCATGAATCGGCTTATCTGACGCTCTGCGTCGAGAACCGGCGGACGTTCGTGGCTGGCGCCATCGTCAAAGATTACCGCCGGATGCTCGCGGCGACGAACGGCCGGGAGGCGGCCGCTTTGCAGGAGAAGATGGGGGGTCTCGAGCCCTATTTCCGTACGGAAGAGGCGAACCGCCGCCTCCGCAAGGCGCTGGGCGAAGCCTTCTACCTCCGCCTGCTCAAGGAGCTGCGCGAGGAGGATTACCACATGATCGCCGGCGGGCTCATGCATGAGGGAATGCATGCCGGGATGGACGACGCGCTCGTCGCCCGCGTGCAGGCCGAGTTCAATGCCGGCCGGCGGGCCGTCCAGTGGGACGAGCTCCGGGCGTTCACGGCGGAGATCGGCTATCATGCGGCGTATTGCCGATGGGCCGCGGGCGATCTCGCCGGCCTCTGGCGCCCGGTTGAAGGCCTGCTCAGAGAGCTCGAGGGCCTCAGAAAGAGACCTCGCCTCCGACCCGGTCCTGATCTAGAGCGGTTCGAGAAGGTCCGGGCACAAGCCGGGGCCCGCGCCGCGCTCATCCGGCTCAGGATGCGCGAGGTTTGGCAATCGGCCCGGCGCATGCAGGATCTTGCGGGGAGCTTCCGCACGGATTATGTCAAAAGCGCCCCGCCGGCTGAGATCGAGGAGCTGTTCGCGAGACTCGACCGCGACACGAGCCGTTTCGTCGGGGCGGCCGGTCAATCCATCCAGACAACGGAGCTCGCCGTCCGGTCCCTCGAAGAGGTCCTGGACGAGTGGAGCGCCTGGGGGGCGGGGCGGCGGCCATTTCCGCCTCCGATCACGGATTCCCAGGCCATCTCCAGGCAGGTCAAAGACATCCTCTGGCCCGACCCAGTGGCCGACGCGGCGGCGGCCCTCATGAAGAGGGCGGGAGTGGAGCTCGAGAAGGAGCGGTCGTCCTCGTGAGCAGGCCGTCCAAGCCCCAGGTTTTTTCGGCGGCCAAGTAGCGCAAGGGCTTTTTCGGCGGGACGAATGACATCGCCCGTTCCGCGAACGCCGTTATCGAAAGTGCCGGATTGACTCCGAGGTTCTCCGGGATCTGGGAGCCATCGCAGATGATCATACCGGCGTAGCCTTTGACCCTATTCCGCTCGTCGATGACGCCTTCTGCGGGCGTAGGGCCAAACGAACACCCGCCCAGGATGTGCGCAGTGATGGGCGCATTCACCGTGACCTCGGTGACGACGTTGGCCGCGACGCCGTCGATCCGTCTGGCCAGGCGCCGTCCGAAATCGTTTCCGGCGGGGAGCCAAGTCGGGTTCCGGCGGTCCGTGCCCGGTTCGGATACGAGGAAGCTGGCAAAGGGAAAGAACCACGGTCGGCGCCGTTTGAGGTGGAAATAATTGTCGACGGTCTGCATAACCAGCAGGATGATCGCCTCCTTGGCCCAACCGGAGGGCTTGCGCAGTCGGAGATTTCGGACCGGGTGGCGCAGCTCATTCCCGGCGCAGCGAAGGATCCGCGGCGTCTTCTTTCCGCCGTCTGTCAGGGCCGCGACGAGAGGGAACATGACGTCGTGTCCTTGGCCGAAGCGCACCGGCTCGAGGTGCGTGTCGTCATCAGGATGGACGCTCGAGGTGATGGCCACGCCACGACTGAAATCCGCGCCGGCGGCCGGCGGCCGCACCCCGAGGAGTGTTTCGCTGTTGGTCCGAGTGTACCGTCCGACGTGGGAGGATAGTCCCGGCAGGCGGCCTTTGTTCTTCATATCGAGGAGAAGCGTGTTCGTGCCCAGCGTGCCGGCGGCGACGACGAGCCCTTTCGCCCGGAAGGTCAGGCCGCGGCGGCCGCGCAGGGGCCCTGTCGTTTTCCTCGTCCCGACGCGGTAGCCTTCGGTCCCGCCCGGCGAGAGCGGCTCGATGTCGACGACCCGGTTCTCGGCGAAGATCCGGGCGCCGAACTTCTCGGCAAAATAGAGATAGTTCTTGTCCAGGCTGTTCTTGGCGTCTTTGCGGCAGCCGGTCATGCACTCGCCGCAAAGCTCGCAGCCAATGCGGTCGGGCCCTTCGCCATCGAAATACGGGTCCGGGGCGGGCTCCCCTTCCTTCCCGAAATGGACGGCGACGTTCGTCAGGCGGTAGGTCGCTTCGCGCCCGATCTCGGCGGCCGTTTCCTTCATCAGGACGTCCTGGGGAGTCTCGACAGGGTTACGGACGACACCGAGCATACGGCCGGCCAGGTCATAATAAGGAAGGAGCTCTTCTTTCCCGCCGAGCCCGCGGACGCTCGGCCGCTCGAAAAAGACGTCCGGAGGCACGTAGAGCGTGTTGGCATAATTGAGGCTGCCGCCGCCGACCCCGGCGCCGGCCAGGATGAAGGCCCCGTTCAGGAGGCGCAGGCGCCAGGTGCCGTAGAGGCCGAGGGAGGGCAGCCAGAGGAATTTGCGCAGGTTCCAGTTCCGCCGGGGGAATTCATCGGCGTGCCAGCGCTTCCCGGCTTCGACGACGCCGACCGTGTAGCCTTTCTGGGCCAGGCGCATGGCGGCGACGCTGCCGCCGAAGCCCGATCCGACGACCAGATAATCGAAAACGAGCTCGTCCGTCTTTTTCATTTTTCCCGGTTGCGCCCCACTCTATAGGAGAGGCCAGGCCCGGTCAAGACAACTCCCGGGGAAAAAGAGCTTGACAGACGGCTTGCCATAAAATATATTCCTGTGCGTACATGTTAATAGCATATTCACATTAATATGAACGTATAGGTACATCATGAACAAAGACGTCCTATCCCTCGATGACCTGGCCCGCGAATCCGGCGTCCCTTCGGAAAGCCTCACTGAATGGACCGAGACCAAGCTCCTGAAGCCGGCCGGTTTCACCGACGGCAAGGCCCCTTTGTTCGCCGCCGCCGGCCTCGATCGAGTCGCCCATATCAAACGACTGGCCGACCTCGGCTACGGCACCGAGGAGATCCTCAAGATCATCAAGAAGGTCGGCCTGCCCCGTGACGGCCGCGGCCGCAAGCATGCGGCGCATAAGGACCGCTTCCTCACGGTCGGCAACTTGGCCGAGCGCTCCGGCGTCAGCCCGCGGACGATCAAGCACTGGGAAGACAAGGGCATCATCGAGCCCGACATGCGGACGGAAGGTGGCTTCCGTCTCTACTCGGACTCCTACGTCTTTCTCTGCCAGCTCATCCGCGACCTGCAGCTATTCGGCTACACGCTCGAAGAGATCAAGGCCGTTTCGGACGATGTTCGGACGCTCATGGCCATAGAAGCCGATCTTGATTCCTTCACCCAGACCGAGGTCGAGAAGCGGCTCGCGGCCATGCTCGAGGCCATCCGGGCCCTGTTCGACAAGATGAAGCTCCTCGAGGAGGGCGTCGAGCGCTGGCAGGACCTGCTCAAGAAAAAGAAGAAGGACATCCTCGCTCTCCAGGCCAGAAGCAGGAAGCGTGGAAAAGCCGCCATGGAGACGAGCCATGCCTAAGATCGTTTTCATCGAGCCGAAGGCCCCGAACCTCCACATCTTCTCCCAGTTCCCCCTGCCTCGCTTGGGGACGCTCATCCTGGGGACGATGATGAAGAAGCGCGGCTGGGAGGTCGAGGTCTTCGTCGAGGACCTCCGCAAGATCGACTACGACGTCCTTGCCGCGTCCGATATCGTCGGGATCTCCACCATCACTTCGACGGCGCCCAGGGCCTACGCCATCGCCGACAAGGTCCGGGCCATGGGCGTCTCCGTCCTCATGGGCGGCCCGCACGTCACCTATCTGACGGACGAGGCCCTGGAGCACGCCGATTTCGTCATCCGCGGAGAGGGGGAATCCGCCCTGACGGCCTTCATCGACGCCTGGGAACGCGACAGAGACTTTTCCGCCGTGCCCAACCTGTCCGTGAAAACGGACGGCCTCATCGTCCATCACCCGATGCTCCCCCTGGAGAAGGACCTGGACGCGATCCCCTATCCGGACCTGTCCCTCCTCAAGCCCGACCCCGGGCGCCTCAAATTCACGCCGCCGATCCCCGTCCAGACGTCGCGCGGCTGCCCTTTCGATTGCTCGTTCTGTTCCGTGACCGGCATGTTCGGCAGACAATACCGGTTCCGCTCGACGGAAAATATCATCGAAGAGCTCCGTCCGTACGACCGCTCCGGGAACGCCGTCTTCTTTTACGACGACAACTTCGCCGCCAACCGGGAGCGGACAAAAGAGCTCCTCCAGGCCATGATCGACGAGCGCTTCAAGTTCGAGTGGACGACCCAGGTGCGGGCCGACATCGCCCGGGACACGGAGCTCGTCCGGCTGATGAAGAAGGCCGGCTGCCATACGGTCTATATCGGCTTCGAATCGGTCAACCCCGAGAGCCTCGACGCCATGAAGAAGAAGCAGACCGTCGCCGATCTTGTCCAGGCCGTCCGGGTCCTGCGCCGCTACCATATCCACATCCATGGCATGTTCGTGCTCGGCTTCGACGAGGACGACTGGAAAACGGTCAAGAGGACCCTCCGATTCGCCAAGAAGGCCCGGCTCTCGACGACGCAGTTCCTCATCCTGACGCCCCTGCCCGGCTCGGAGTTCTATGACCGGATGAAGGCCGAGAAGCGGCTGCGCTTCGGCGACTGGGCGCTATACGACGCCCACCACGCCGTCTTCCAGCCCGCCCGGTTCACACTGCCCGACCTGCAGAAGGCCCAGATCTTCTGTCACAAGAAATTCTATTCGCTGAAGCAAACGGCCCGGAAGCTGGTCGCCGGGGAATGGCTCAGCGTGGGCGTCGCCCACTACGCCCGAAAGCTCAACCGGACGTGGAAGCGCCGCAACCGGACCTTCCTCAGGGTCATCGCCCTGCTCAAGACCCGGCGGGGCTCCCGGGGCCGCGTCTCGGTGGATTACAAAGAGGACATCACCCTCGAGTAAGACGGGAAAGCCCAGGGCCCGGGGAAAATTCTTGGGACACGATCCCTTTTCCGGAGAAAAGGGTCATGTCCCGAATTTCCCCTTGTCCCAGTTTTCCCGAACCGTTTACATCCCTCTCCGTATCCACTAGAATAGGCCTCGTATTTTCGCATCACCCAAGGGAGTCGCCCATGCCCAACGTTCTGACCGTCCGGGGATTGAAAAAATCCTACGGCAGCCAAATGGCCCTGGCCGGCATCGACTTTGAGGTCCAGGCCGGAGAGGTCTTCGCCCTGATCGGCCCCAACGGGGCCGGCAAGACGACGACGCTCCGGATCGTCGCGACGCTCCTCACGTCGTCCGCCGGCGAGATCACCTTTCTCGATCGCGACCTCTGCAAGGACCCCGATTTCGTCCGGGAGAAGATCAGCTACCTCCCCGAGGAAGCCGGCGCTTATAAGGACATGAAGGGCCTCGACTACCTTCACTTCATGGCCAACTTCTACGCCCGGACCCCGGAGGAGGAGAAGGAATTCGTCGACCGGGCCGTGGCCATCACCGAGCTCGGCGACCGGCTGAGGACCAAGGTCGGCACCTATAGCAAGGGCATGACCCGGAAGCTCCTCCTGGCCCGGGCCCTGATGACCAAACCGGTCCTGGCCATCCTCGACGAGCCGACCTCGGGCCTCGACGTCCTCAACGCCCTGGAGGTCCGGGAGATCGTCCGCCGCTACGTCAAGGAGGGGACGTCCGTCCTTCTCTCCTCCCACAACATGCTCGAGATCGAGTTCCTGTCCGACAGGGTCGCGCTCATCGACAAGGGCCGCATCCTCGACTCCGGGACACCCCAGGAGCTCAAGGACAAGCACAACGCCAAGAACCTGGAAGAAGTCTTCAGGAGTTCCGTCCGATGAAAAGATTCACCAACCTTCTCAAGAAAGAGATCAAAGAGCTGGTCACCAAGCAGCTCATCATCTCGCTCGCCTTCACCGTCATTCTCTTCAACTTCATCGGGCAGGTCAGCAAGAAAGAGGTCCGGAAGGCCATCGGCGTCCAGACGATCTCCGCGCTCGACGAGGACGGCTCGGCGGCCTCCAAGGCCCTGGTCCAGGGCCTCGCCTCGGCGCGATTCAAGATCCTCGACCAATCGGGGAAAACCAAAGAGCAGGCGATCGAGACGGCCAAGGCCGGTGAATCGAAGCTCCTCCTTGTCATCCCGAAGGGCTTCGGCGATTCCCTCACCGAGCTCAAGCCGAGCGAGATCGAGACCTACTCTTTCATGAGAAGCTTCTCCCTCATCGGCACCCGAGGCCAGATCGTCGTCCAAAGCGTCATCTCCGCCCTCAATGAAGCCCTGTCCAACAACTTCCTCAAAGAGAAGCTTCCCGGGATCGACCCGGCCAGTCTCAAGAAGCCGATCAAGAGCAAGGACTTCGTCGTCGTCCAGGACCGCATGGCCGAGGGATCGGCCAACATGGTCGCCGGATTGATCTCCCAGCAGTCCCTGCTCATCCCCGTCGTCTTGATGATGATCGTCATCTACTCGTCCCAGATGGTCATCTCGGCGGTGGCCATGGAGAAGCAGAACAAGACCCTGGAGACGCTCCTGACCGTACCCATCAAGCGGACCTCGATCATCACGGCCAAGATGCTCGCGGCCGGCCTCGTCGGCCTGATCTCGGCGGGCGTCTACATGGTCGGCTTCAAGGGTTTCTTCGGCGGCATCGGGGATGAAGCCGGCCTGGCCGGGGTCCAGGCCAGCGGCACCGCGATGATGCGCCAGCTCGGCCTGTACTTCAACACCTCCGGCTACGTCATCCTCGGCCTGTCCATCTTCCTGGCCATCCTGGTCGCGCTGGCCCTGGCCATGATCCTCGGCGTCCTGGCCGAGGACTTCCGCAGCGCCCAGACCATGATCATGCCGCTGATGTTCATGGTCATGATCCCCTACTTCATCTCCCTGTTCGCCGATATCAACACGGTCTCGCTCCCGATCAAGATCTTCATCCTGGCCATACCCTTCTCACACCCATTCCTGGTCTCTCAGAACCTCTACCTCGGCAACTACGGCATGATCGCCGCCGGGCTCGCGTATATGCTGATCGTGTTCGTCATCCTGGTCGTCTTCGCGGCCCGGATCTTCTCGACGGACAAGATCCTGACCATGAAGCTCCGTTTCGGCAAGAAGAAAGCGGCCGTCGCCTGATCCTTCGGCCGGGACGGATAGCGCGCGGGGATTGAGCGAGGATCCCCCCGCGATGAAACGGCTGCCTTCGAACCTCGCGTTTTTCATCGGAGCCCGGGCCACCTCCAATACCGCCTACCGCCTGGTCTATCCGTTTCTGCCCGTCTTCGCCCGGGCTTTCGGGGTGGACCTCGAGACGATGTCGCTGGCCCTTTCCGCCCGGTCCGCCTCGGGCGCCCTCGGGCCGCTGCTGGCGCCATTCACGGACCGACACGGCCGCCGGTTCGGCCTGTCCCTCGGCTTGGGGCTGTTCGCGACAGGGGCATTCTTGGCCTTCGGGGGACCGACATTCCTGCTCTTCACGGTCGCCCTGGTCCTGATGACCATGGGCAAGTACGTCATCGACCCGTCCATCCTGGCCCACCTGAGCGACATCGTCCCCTACGAAAGACGCGGCCGCGTCCTGGCCTTGACCGAGCTCAGCTGGTCCCTGGCCTTTATCCTCGGCGTCCCGGCGGCCGGGTTCCTCATCGTCCGCTTCGGCTGGAGGTCGCCGTTCCTCGCACTGGCGGTACTGGGTCTGGCCGGGTTGCTCGTCGTCCGGGCACTGCCATCCGGAGGGGCCTTGGCGGTCGTTGGCCGCGGCGAAGGGGATACGGCTCCGGCAGGAGGCGCAGGCCACCGGGCCAGCTATAAGGCGGTTTTCCGCTCCCCGGCTGCCCTGTCCGGGATCGCCATGATCCTGGCCGTGAGCATGTCCAACGAGCTCGTCAACTTTGTCTTCGGCGTCTGGCTCGAGGATTCGTTCGGGCTCAAGCTCGCGGCCCTGGGGGCGACGGCCGCCGTCATCGGCGTCGCCGAGTTCGGCGGCGAAGGCCTGGTCGTGGCCACGGTCGACCGCCTCGGAAAGACGAGGGCCCTCATGATCGGGCTGGCGGCTAACGCGGCCGCCGCCCTGGTCCTTCCCCTGGCCGGGAGGAACATGGGAACGGCGCTGGCCGGGCTGGCCTTGTTCTACCTGACGTTCGAGTACACGGTCGTCAGCCTGCTTCCGGTCATGAGCGAGATCCTGCCTCAGGCCCGGGCCACGCTCCTCGCATTCTACGCCGCGTCCTTCTCGGTCGGCCGGGCCTTCGGGTCGCTCCTCTCCCCGCGGCTCTATGGCCTTGGCTTCACTGCGGTCGCTCTCGTCGCAGCTGGGCTCAATGCCATCGCCTTCCTCTTTCTGCTCCGTCTCCGCCACTTGACGGCCGGAAGAGGTTGAAACCCCGCCCCTGAGGTTGCAGCGGGAGGCCCGACGAACCCTACCCCGCGCCTAGGCCCTGGAGTGCTTACGCTCATACCGGCGGATGAACAGCCA
>Ga0075524_10000344_pt1 | contig 11420 bp, 7 predicted proteins | sample NGEPerone_FD_76826 | JGI IMG/M metagenome (GOLD analysis project Ga0075524, IMG submission 76826) | Arctic peat soil microbial communities from the Barrow Environmental Observatory site, Barrow, Alaska, USA - NGEE Permafrost154B-one | ecosystem: Environmental > Terrestrial > Soil > Wetlands >...
ATGCTATACTTGACAGGGTAGTTCATGATGCACATCGAATGGAACTCGCAGGAGAATCATTGAGAAGAAGACAAAAAAACAATGTCAATGAAAATATTGAATCAAAATAAATAAATCTAATTTTGTAATACGCTAATCAGGATAAGGATATGATCGTTCTTAAAACTCTCAAAAATGGGTGGTCAAATTACACCGGCGCAGGGTGGTCAATTTAGCCGGCAAATCCACTATACACGGCAATCGATGAAACGCTGAAAGGGAAAGAAATCCCGATGCCTATAGGATTCTCATTTTCCGATCAAGAAAAAACAGTGCGAAGTGATTTCAGGATAAAATGGTGGCAAGACCCAACAACATCAACCTACCAGAATATTAGTGTTATTCCAATTGGGAACCTGCCAGAAGAACCATTTGATATTTCCGGGCTAAGTTCTTCAAGGTTTTATTCTGCTGACGAGAAACCCGTCTTCTTCGGGCATTACTGGTTCGGTGGACATCCTCAATTATTAAGGGAGAATATCTGTTGCTTAGATTACAGTGTTGCTGTGAATGGGGTGTTAGCTGCTTACAGTTTTGACGGAGAGAAAGAGCTCTCGAATGATAAATTCACCTTCGTATAGTCGAGATCCCTCTATTAAAAGACAATTACGCATTTAATGCACCTGCTTGTATCACATCATCAGAATAGCCAATGTGAACGATAAAGATGTTGTACCCTGGCGTGGGTGCGTGGATTGAAACAGTTCGCATTGCGTTTGCATCCATTTTTAATGCGTTCGCATCTCTTGGAGTGTGTGGATTGAAACCTTGGTCACAATGTAGAACTGATTGGCCCAGTAATAAAAGGCTTGATCGAGAATGTTACAATTGCTCCATTATCTTCCATTCTTGCTGTTACCGTTCTTGGAAAAACCAACGATCTGTCCGGAATGGACATATATAATCCACTTGTGGGATAAGGCGGCTAAAATAGAGAACGTGTAGCCAAACATCAGTTTAATACTAAGTGAGAGGATTGGCTGTTGGCCGGAGTCTGATTTCGTTACAAGCTTTGTTCATTTCCCATAAAAAAAACTAAAAGTAGTTCCAGATAGAAATAGTTCGTCAAGAATGATTTCTTTTGCAGGCATTAGAAAGAATGAAATTGGCCTAATCTTAAGCAGCCTTTTTTTAATCTCACTAACTAATTGTGCTAATTTATTAGCTTGTCATATGTCGATGCAAAAATTTAAAGACGATCCTGAAGCGCTGCTACAATTGGCAGAAGGCAACCTTGACGCTTATCGTTTTTTATTTGACCACCATTTTACAGATCTTTGTAACTTCCTGTTGATCTATTTGCACAGTAAAGAACTTGCAGAAGATATTGCGCTCGAAATTTTCACATTCATCTGGGAAAAACGTCAATCACTTCAAATCAAAGCAAATTTCAAATCGTTCCTTTTTGCCGCAGCCAAAAATAAAGCAATCACGCTTTACAGTAAGGAACATCAGAAGTTGTTTACCCAAATCGAAAACGTTGAATCAGCAATGCCAAATGATTCATCTTCTCAGTTTACGATGGAAAACAACGAACTCCGTGATCTGATTAATGAAGCTATCCTCAACCTTCCGAAGAAAAGCCGACAAGTCTATCAGTTAGCATGGGAAGAAAATCTCTCGTACAACGAAATTGCCATTCAACTCGGATTAAGCCCCAAAACGATTGAGAACCATGTGGGAATAGCACTGCGTAAACTGCGCGAATCGCTGAAACCGTATTACAAACAGCTATTTATGTGGTGGTTGATTATGCAATTTTTAGAATGATATCCCTAATCGTTTCGGGTTGAAAATGCGAATATTGAGCTTCTGGCTATTAGGAGCTGGCGACAGGCAGACTCGTATACTAAAGAATCAGAAACCATCTTAACTTTTAAAGGATTAGTGTCAAATAGTTTGCACAATCATGCCAGTTTCAAGTTGTCAGAAACCAGCTGCTTATTACCTAATCCATTTAAGACCTTTTTAGGAAAAAACGCAAACATCTTATCTACGGCATTAACAAGCAAGCCGCAAGTTGCCAATTGCCAGTGGCTGATATTGATCTTCAAAAAGTTGGAACAAGATATAATCCTCTCACTTCGTCGTGTTACATCATTTTCAAAATAATTGCAATATCGTTTGGGGGTTTTTCCAATTTTCATAGACATATAATTGAAACAACTAAATATGGAATCGATAATCACCCCCTGGGATGCAATTGCTGCCCGGCTAAAAAACGAAGCTAGCACTGAACAACTTCTTCAAATGGAGGAATGGCTCGAATTATCGCCAGAAAATCCAGCGATCTTTTCGGAAATTATGAATACATGGTCACTTACCAAATATAAAACTGAGTTTTACGAGCCTGATAAATCGATTAACTGGGAGAAATTAATGAAGCGGATTGGCCATTTTCAAAGTCGTAGAATAGAATTAAATACCTGGTACAGGTGGATAGCCGCTGCATCAATAATTGTCGTTGTTTTCCTGGCAGGTCTTGGATTGGGCGAACGCTTTTTTAAGCGATCAGGTTCTATTCAACTAGTCAGAATAATATCACCTGAAGGCAGTAAGACACAAATTGTTTTACCCGATAGTACCCATGTTTGGCTGAATTCGGGAGCTGAATTGCAGTACACAAGTGATTTTACAGCTCAAAATCGTCAGGTAACCATGAAGGGCGAATGTTTTTTCGCTGTTACAAAAGATCCGGGACATCCTTTTATTGTTAACGGAACTGAACTACGGATCAAAGTTTACGGAACCCAGTTTAATGTGAACGAAGACCGGTTTACAAAGGGAACCGATGTTACATTGATTTCAGGAAAAGTAGAGGTTTACAGCCAGAATGACAAATTGTTATCAAAGTTGATTCCGGGAGAACAATTGGTTTACACCAATGGATTAAGTCAGGTTCTGAAAACAAAGGATTCCGAGGCAGTGGCATCATGGATTAATAATATGCTGATCTTTAACAATCAACCATTTGAAGAGGTGATTCATTATCTCGAAAAATGGTATGGAGTGACTATAACACTTGATCGGACATTGTATTACAATTACAACTATACATTTAAGGTGAAAACCGAAAGTCTGCACGAAGTGCTTGATTTAATATCGTTTATAACGCCTATCGAATATCGGATTGAAGGAGAAAAAGTAACCATTAAATACCAGAAACATATGAAGAAATAAAGGAAAAACAGACACAAAAAAACAGGAAGCGTTTTAGACTCCCTGTTTATTAATGTAGTTTATCATTAAACCGAATTTTCTGTGCAAAATGCTTCCTGATAAAAGTGATGCACAAAAGATTCATAAAACTAAATCATTCAAAAGTATGAAAATTTTAATTCATTTGTGTTGGCGTGAACCTGCCACACAAAAAATTCTTTTAACTATGCGATTAACGTTATTCTTGCTGGTTATTAGTGTTTTTAGTGCATTTTCAAATACCTATGCGCAAAAAACCAAACTGGACATCAATGTTCAAAACAGAACTGTAAAAGATGTTTTAAATGAAATTGAAACTCAAAGCGAATTTTTCTTCATGTACAACAACAAGCAGGTAGATGTTGAGAGGATTGTTAATCTTGACGCAAAAGCTACAACTGTTGATATCGTATTGCAAAAATTATTTGCAGGAACCGATGTAAATTTCAAAGTTGTAAACCGTCAGATTTTGCTTTTCCCAACTAACGAAATCAATTTATCGGCTCAGCAACAAGACAATAAGATGTCAGGTAAAGTTACCGATCAAACAGGTGCTCCTCTACCCGGAGTTGCCATTGTCGTAAAAGGAACTACGATCGGCATTGTCACTGATACTGACGGAAAATATACGCTATCGAATATACCGAATAATGCCACCCTTGTATATTCCTTTGTAGGAATGGGCACTAAAGAGATAGTCTATAAGGGTCAACCAGTTCAGAATATGGCATTGACAGAAGATGCTATCGGCGTTGAAGAAGTCGTAGTAATCGGATACGGAACTGCACAAAAGAAAAACCTTATGGGTGCAGTCGATAAAATAGGGGCAAACCTACTTGAAGACCGTCCGGTTAGCAATGCGATGCAGGCACTTCAGGGCGCATCCGCGAATCTGGTTATTCAGCAAAAAAGCATGAACCCCAACGACAACAGTATGAATATCAATATTCGCGGGGTAAGTACAATGAATAACAACGACCCGCTAGTTGTTATTGATGGCTTAATTACTGAAATGGAGAGCTTAAACAAGCTGAACCCGGCAGATATTGAAAATGTATCGGTATTGAAAGATGCCGGTAGTGCTGCAATATACGGATCGCGTTCGTCGAATGGCGTAATTCTGGTTACTACCAAAAAAGGAACAAAAAACAGTAAACCTGTTATTCGTTTAAATACTCTTGCCGGAATGCAGGATACCAAGGTACTTTATACGCCGGTAAAAGGTTATGAAAATGCATTACTCAGAAACCAGGCACTGATAAACGGTGGTTCATCTCCCATTTATACACCTGCACAAATCAGAGACTATCAGTTAAAAGGCGATGGCGAATGGTTTTTAAATGGCATATTACAGAATGCGATGCAACAAAACTATAATGCGAGCATTTCTGGCGGTAATGAAACATCAACTTATATGGTATCTGCCGGTTACTACAATCAGGCAAGCAATTTTGTTGGAAATTACGGATTAGAACGGTATAATTTTCGTACTAATCTGGTAAATGAATACGGCAAATTCAAAATCATAGCATTAATGGCATATAACCGTACAATGCAAAATGCTCCAAACGCCAGCGCGGGAACTTTAATAGTTGATGGGGGACGTATCCCAAATTATTACAACTATAAAATGAAAGCCGATAACGGTCATTACTTGACTAATGATGTTTTGTCAGAATTTAACCCCCTGGGACTTCTGGAAGCCGGTGGATATCAGAAAAAAGACGATGATAATTTTAACGGAAGCCTTAACCTGGAGTATAAGATTATCAAAGGACTAACGGCAAAAGGATTAATTGGACTGGATTTAAGCGCAAATCATAGATATATCAGGGGATTGGAAGTGCCGTTCTATGCCAGTGAAACAGCAACAGTACCCAGTTCCTTTGCCAACAGCACAAGAAATACCGAAGATTACAACGAAAAAAAGTACATCCTGAATACCCAGTTTATGCTGGACTACAATAGCACTTTTAATGAAGTGCACAATGTTACAGGATTACTGGGTGTTTCAAATGAATCGTATACAAGGCAGGCAAACGAAATCAAGAAAAAATATACCGATCGTGATTTAGGTCTTCCTGAATCAGATACAGAACTTGATCCAAGCAGTTATAATACACCTCAACAGACTCAGGAACGGAGTATTTATTCATTGTTCGGACGATTAGGTTATAACTATAAAAACAAATATTACAGTGAATTCAGTTTTCGTTATGATGCTTCATCAAAGTTCGCTAAAGATTATCGTTGGGGATTCTTCCCTTCAGTCTCTGCAGGATGGAGGGCGTCTGAAGAAAACTTTATGGCTTCCTACAAAGAAAAATTTGGAGATTTAAAAATCAGGGGCTCATATGGTGTATTGGGGAACCAAAATGTAGACGATTATTCCTACTTCACAACTTATTCCGTTTATACGAACTCATATGGGTTCAATAATCAGGCAGTATCAGGTACAGGTTTCAGTTTTGGAAATAGTGAACTCAGATGGGAAGAATCAGCCAATTTCAATATTGGTACGGATGCTTCTTTCTTGAAGAATAAGCTCTATGTATCATTGGATTACTTCAATAAAATCACATCAAATATCTTACTAACACCAGTTGTACCAACCGTCTTCGGAGGTGCAGTGGCCAAAGAGAATGCCGGAAAAATGAGAAACCAGGGTTGGGAGGCAACAATTGGATTTCGCACAAAAACAGGTGCTATCAACCACAATATCAGCCTCAACATAGCTGACTCACGAAATGAAGTAACTGATTATGGCGGAAACGAACAAATTGACGCAAGTGATCAAATGCTAAAAATCATCCGTGAAGGTGAAGCGTTAGGATCCTATTTTGGATACAAAACCGACGGATATTTCCAGAATTATACCGAGATTGAAAATAGCGCTTTACCAATTGGAGCCACCGTTCAGCCAGGTGATGTTCGCTATAAGGATGTCAATAAAGATGGCGTAATTGACGACAAAGACCGCCAGGTTTTGGGAAATGCATTTCCCCGTTATACATTTGGATTGAACTATGAAGTGAAATGGAAAGGTTTCGATCTGGGTCTTTTGGTTCAGGGTGTAGGCAAGCGTGACATGTTTTTGCGTGGTGAATTGGTTGAGCCATTTCATTCGAATTATTCCTACGTAATGTATACTCACCAGTTAGACTACTGGACACCAACCAATCCGGATGCCAGATGGCCACGTTTGTCGTCTCCGGGTTCTGCATCCAATACAAATAACTATCAGAAAAGCTCTGATATTTATATATTCAATGCCTCATATATCCGCCTGAAAAATATCCAGGTTGGTTATACCTTACCTAATCAAATCACTTCAAAAATCGGGGTGCAAAAGTGTCGAATTAGTGTAAATGCACAAAATCTCTTCACATTATCCAATGTATCGTTTATTGATCCAGAATCTTCGGAGTTCGGAAGCAACATGGGAGGTACAGGAGGTGCAGGAGCAAACAGCGGACGTAACTATCCTACGCTGAAGTACTTTGGATTTGGTTTAGATTTAGAATTTTAAAAAAAGAATCACGATGAAAAAGAAATTCTTACAATATAATGCGGGAGTTGCATGTATTATTCTTTTATTGTTTACTTCTTGTAACAAACTGGATCTTACACCAACCAATAAATTCACCGATGCTAATTACTGGACTTCTGCGGAAAAAGCAAACCTTGTTTTAAATATGGCCTATAGCCAGATGAATAACAATGACTATTTTTTCAAAACGGAGGCTTTGTCAGATAATTTATATGAAGGTCGCGGTTCGAGCAGCGAAAAAGCCATATCTTCGGGTCAGGCAGATGCAGCAAACAGCCGGTTTGCAGACGAATGGAAAAATTGCTATGAAGGGATTAAAACCTGTCATACTTTCCTCGAAAATGTCGACAGGATTACGGCAATGGACGAGACATTGAAAAAGCGGATGAAGGCAGAAGCCAGGTTTATAAGGGCCTACCTATATTTCAGATTGACCACATGGTATGGCGACGTACCTTTGTTCGATCACGATCTCACATTGTCCGAGACAAGAACCATCACACGTTCATCGCAGACTGAAGTATTAACATTTATTGGTAGCGAATTGGATGCAATATTGGCAGATCTTCCCGCAAAAGAAGCTTATTCTGATGCGAATAAAGGCCGGATCTCTTCTGGCGCAGTAATTGCATTGAAAGCACGGTCCTTTCTTTACAGTAACGACTGGGCAAATGTGGTGACTTCGAGCGAAAAGCTGATTAGCACAACAACTTACGGCAAATATGATTTATTTCCTTCCTATGATGGACTTTTCCTTCCGGAAAACGAATACAACAGTGAAGTAATTCTGGATCTGGGCTATGTTCCCTCATTGAGGACATGGGGAAATTATTACGATTACGCTCCACTTTCGGTTGGAGCCAGAATAAATTCGCTTGCCCCGACTCAGGAACTGGTTGACGATTATGTCATGCTAAACGGGAAATCAATAAGCGCCACAGGTTCAGGATACAACGAGGATGATGCATATAAAAACCGCGATCCAAGACTTACGGCAACGGTTGTGTATCATCAATACCAATGGAAAAAGCCAGATGGTTCATTTCAAACCATCTATATTAAGCCAGGTACGGCACCAAACGAAGCAGCAGCCGTTGACGAATATAAGGGACAAGGAACGAACTCTACTTCCACAGGATATTATATGAGGAAATACTACGATCCCACCTCCCTGGCAAGCTTTACTTCGGGTTTAAACCTTATCCTGATCCGTTATGCAGATGTTTTACTGATGTATGCAGAGGCAAAAAATGAATTAGGGCAAATGAACGAAAGTATCTGGAACATGACGATAAAGACAATACGTTCCCGTGCTGGATTTACAGATCCTGAAGCGTTGGTTTATAATACCAGCTGGACCAAAGCAGATTTGCAAAATATTATCCGCCGCGAACGTCGCAGCGAATTGGCACTTGAAGGATTAAGGATTTTTGATATCCGTCGCTGGAAAACTGCGGAGACTCTTCTTAACGTCAATCCTCACGGAGCAAAATATGGCGATGCCGGAACAGATAACGGATATATTCGTCTTGACAAAAGATCCTTCAACAAAACCAGGGATTATCTTTGGGCTGTACCTCAGTCTCAGAAAGATATAAATCCAGGTTTAGGTCAAAACACAGGTTATTAAAATCAAGAGTACAGAATTTAAATCGTGAATTAGAAATACAAAAAAACATATAGTTATTATGAAAAAAATACTAGTTAAACTGGCAGTATTGGCATCTTTACTTATTGCATTTATCGGTTGTAAAGATGACACTTTGAAAGATACCAAAGTTACGGCAGTGAAGTCTCTATATGAGCCAACTGAAGGGAAATCAGTTGTATTGCAAAGCTCGGCATCGGCTTCTCTCTATTTCGAATGGGAACCAGCCAAAGCAGAAGATAGTGGTATGGTCTTATATGAAGTGGCATTCGACAAAGTAGGTGGTGACTTTTCATCTCCGCTATACAGAATGGCATCCGACAACAACGGAGGTTACAACCATGCTACGCTTACCCACAAACAACTGAATAAAATTGCCGGAATGGCCGGAATCGAATCGGCAGCTACAGGTAAATTGATTTGGACTGTTTTCTCTTCAAAAGGGATCAACGATATAAAGGCTGATGAATCCAGGACGATCGAAATTACCCGTTTGTCAGGATTTGCTGATATCCCAGTTGATGTGTTTGTAACAGGTGAAGGCTCAGAAGGCGGAGCAGATCTATCCAAAGCAAGTATAATGAAATCGACTTCAAACGGTGAGTTTGAAATTTATACAAAATTAACTGCTGGCAAAACATATCACTTCACGGATGCAAAGGTCGGAACTCCCCGTCTGTTCTATGTTCAGAACAATTTAGTAAAGGAAGGTGTAACTACTGTTACAGCAGCTAAAACAGGTGTCTATCGAATTAATCTCGATTTTAACTTAGGGGCCGCAGTTTATACCGAAATTACTGATATGCAAATGTTCTTTTGTCCGACAAATTCATTCCTGTTCTCGTGCGACTATACCGCTAATGGGACCTGGAAAGCTTTAAGCAAACCAATTACCTTCAAAACAGAAGGATGGGGTAAAGATGAACGTTATAAAATAAAGATGACCACAATAAATGCTGCCGGCGAAACAGTTGGAGAATGGTGGGGAACACCAAATACCGACAGCAGACCGAACAGCTCAAGCCCGGCATCATACTACTACATATTTCCAGTTGATAATGACCAATGGAATGGTAAATTCAAATTTGCTTCAGAAATTGACGGAAGTTTGTCTGATGTAACAATCTTTCTCCAGGCTACCGGACCATATACCCATGAGGTAAAAAAGGTAGGTAATCAATAAATTACATTAACAATCAGATGGGCGGGCATGTAAATGCCTGCCTTTTTTTGATAAATCATGCGCAATAACTGATAATTATGAATAAATGTTATTTTTTTCTGTTTTTAGTCATCATAGCATCTCAATCCTGCAGTAAAAAGAATACCCCCGTAATTAATGATAACACCGAGTACACAATTGATTGGAATGCCGCAGCCGACAGCAGCAGTTCAACTCTAATTAACTCATTTTGGAATGCTTCCGAAAAATATTTCAACTCGAACAATAGTGGATTGAAAGATTTTCAATACTGGCCACAGGCACATGCGCTGGATGTTATGATTGATGCCTATTCCCGAAATAATAACAGCACTTATAAAACAACCATTGATCAGTGGTATGATGGTGTAAAACTGAAGAATGGCAATACTTTTCTGAATCAGTTTTACGACGATATGGAATGGAATGCCCTTGCAATGCTCCGTGCTTACAATGTAACTTCAGAAGAAAAGTTCAAAACCGGAGCAATAGATGTTTGGAAAGACATTCAAACTGGATGGAATACAAATGCTGGCGGAGGAATTGCATGGAAGAAAGATCAGCCGTATAGTAAAAATGCATGCTCAAATGGACCGGCATGTATACTTGCAGCCCGTTTATATCAACAGTTTAACGATGCAAAGGATAAAGAGTGGGCAATTAAGATTTATGATTGGGAGAAAGAGTATCTGTTTAATACTTCGAACGGCGCTGTATATGACAATATCGATAGCCATACCGGCGAAATCAAAACAACATGGATATTTACTTATAACCAGGGAACTTTTCTCGGATCTGCACTTGAATTATACAAAATAACTGGCGACAAAGGATATCTGAACGACGCCATTAAAGCGGCTGATTACACACTCAATAACCTGGTCGATAGCAACGACAGGCTACTCAAAAACGAAGGTACCGGAGATGGAGGATTATTCAAAGGCGTTTTTATCCGCTATTTTACACAACTCATCCTAAATCCTGATTTGAGCAGCACGATTCAGAAAAGATACATAACCTTTCTCAAACACAACGGAGAAGCCCTCTGGAGAGAAGGCACCAATAAATCGTTGATATTATTCAGTCCTTATTGGAAAACAAAGCCGGGAAGTACAACTGATCTGACAACACAAACCAGTGGTGCAATGCTGATCGAAGCTGTTGCACTTCTGAAAAAGCGAAACTTACTGGAAAATTAATTTGTTTGCCGGAGAATTAGAAATATATTGAATAACCTAACGGTTAGTATCTTGCTCATCAAACAATTACTAATTATGAACAAAACCAGCTTTAAAAAAAATTGCTATAGTTTTCCTTGGGATTCTGGCACTCCCAGGTTTTCATGCAAGATAGGAAAACAAAGACTTGATTCGTGCAAAAGCGACACTTCTACAAATCTACAATTCAATCAAGCCATCAAGGTAATGATGTGATCGAGACTGGCGGATTTGAAATAATGAAGCGATTAAGCCTCATGATGGATTGGATCATTTGTTTCTATATCCTGATAAAAATGGCTCCTTTAAGAACTAAATGCAAATAGACTTCTGAATCAACCACCTTTTAATTAAAATCTCATGAAGAAAAATATTATTACCGTTATTTTGTTTTTGGCTACTACATTTTCTTTACAAGCACAAAAACAGTTTACCGACTTAGTTAATCCTTTTTTAGGTACTGCCACCTTATGGGACAGTATAGACATCGGGTATAAGCCTACTCACAGGACCTGGGGCGCCGAAGTCTTTCCGGGTTCTTCGCTACCCAACGCGATGGTACAGCTC
>Ga0075524_10000345_pt1 | contig 11396 bp, 9 predicted proteins | sample NGEPerone_FD_76826 | JGI IMG/M metagenome (GOLD analysis project Ga0075524, IMG submission 76826) | Arctic peat soil microbial communities from the Barrow Environmental Observatory site, Barrow, Alaska, USA - NGEE Permafrost154B-one | ecosystem: Environmental > Terrestrial > Soil > Wetlands >...
GGACGGGCAGCTCATCGCCACCCGCCCGATGACGGCGAACGGGTTCGCGGCCCAGCAGGTCACGACCACCGTCACCGGGCGCGCGCCCGGGACGCACGTCTACCGGGCTGAGCTGTTCAACGCGGCGGGGACGTCCACGAGCTCGGAGGTGAGGGTGGTCGTCATCCGCTGACCGCGCGGCCGCTGCCCGCGTCGGTGCACCCTCAGGGTGTGTCGACGCGGGCGGCGCTACGTCCTGGACGGGGTGACGCCGAGACGATCGCGAACGGCCACGCGCGTCGGCGCAGGCCCAGCCGCAGGCCTTCGACCCGGGCCAGTGCGAGCCCGACGACGATCGTCGAGAGGAGTGCGAGGCATCCCGTGAGGACGAGCGCGAGCCGGACGCCCATCTGCTCGGCGAGCCAGCCCTGCAACAGTCCCCCGCACGCGTGGCCACCGAGGAGAATCGGGCTGTAGAGCGCGAGGACCCGTCCGCGGACCGCCCGCTCGGCGGACAGCTGCACGAGCGTCGAGGCGGACGTGAGGAAGAACAGCGTCGCGACACCGACCACCACGAGCAGGGCCACGAAGGCGACGTGCACCGGCATCACCGCGGCCACGATCTCGACCGCACCGAAGGCGCCCGTACCGAGCACGACGCTCCGCGCCCGCAGCCGCGCGAGGCGGGCGGCCATGACCGCCCCGGCCAGCGCGCCGAACGCGGCGGCGGTGTTGTAGAGGCCGAGGCCCGCGGCGCCCGTGCCCCACTCGCCCGCGAACGCCGTGAAGACGACGGGACCGTTGAGGCCGAACGCGCCCATGAGACCCGCGAGCACCATGACCCACGCGAGCCGGGGTCGCGCGAGCACGTACCGCACGCCCTCGCGGACCTGTCCGCGTCCCCGCGCGAGCCGCGGACCGGGGTGCATCTCGGAGCGTCGCAGCGACAGGAACAGCGCGCAGACGGCCAGCGCGACGATCGCGTTGGTCGCGTACGCCCAGCCCTGCCCGACGGCACTGATGAGCAGGCCCGCGGCCGCGGGGCCGATCATCCCGCCGATCTGGTTGAGGGCGTTGTTCGTGCTGATGGCCGAGCGCAGCATGCCGTCGCCGACGACCTCGCCGACGAGGACCTGCCGCGCAGGCTGCTCGACCGCGGCGACGAGCCCGAGCAGCACAGCCATCGCGTACAGGTGCCAGACCTCGACCCAGCCGCCGAGCGTGAGGACCGCGAGCGTCGCGGCGAGCACGGCCGAGCAGCCCTGCGCGACGGTCACGATCCGTCGCTTGTCGTGCCGGTCGGCGAGCACGCCGCCGAGCGGGCCGAGCACCATGAGTGGGAAGAACTGGAGCGCGACGAGCAGGCCGACCGCGGCCGACGAGCCCGTGAGCTCCATCACGAGCCAGTCGCTCGCCATACGCAGCATCCACACGCCGCTGCTGCCGAGCAGCTGGGCGCCCGCGTACCGACGGAAGTTGGCGATCCACAGCGGTGAGCCGGCTGTCGGGGCGTCGGCGACCGGGGTGGCCGGCCCGACAGGCGCCTCGGTCGCGTCGTCGGGCGCGGACCGCATCAGGGAAGTCGGACGTGCTGCGGACCCAGCTGGTCGATGCGGTCGACCCCGAGCAGGGCCATCGTGCGGCGCACCTCGCGCTCGAGGATCTCCACGGCCCGGTCGACGCCGCGCTCGCCCCCGGCCATGAGGCCGTACAGGTAGGCGCGTCCGACCATCGTCGAGTCCGCGCCGAGCGCGAGGGCCGCGACGATGTCAGCGCCCGACATGATCCCGGTGTCGACCCAGACCTCGGCGCTACCGTCGAGCGCCTCGCGGACGTCCGGGACGAGACGCAGGGGGACCGGTGCCCGGTCGAGCTGGCGGCCGCCGTGGTTCGACAGCACGATCGCGTCGGCCCCGGCGTCGACCACGCGGCGCGCGTCCTCGACCGTCTGGATCCCCTTGATGATGAGCGGACCGTCCCAGCAGCTGCGCAGCCACTCGAGGTCGGCGATCGTGACCGTCGGGTCGAACAGCGAGTCGAGCAGCTCGGCGACCGTCCCGTCCCACGACTGCAACGACGCGAACGTCAGCGGCGCTGTCGTCAGGAGGTTGATCCACCACGCCGGGTGCATCGCGGCGTCGGCCACAGTGCGGGCGGTCAGGGCCGGCGGGATCGAGAAGCCGTTGCGCGCGTCGCGCAGGCGCGCGCCCGCGACCGGGACGTCGACGGTCAGCACGAGCGCCTCGAACCCCGCGGCGCGCGCGCGGGCCATGAGGTCCTCGCCCGCGGCGCGGTTCTTCCAGACGTAGAGCTGGAACCACGTGCGGGCGGTGGGCGCGGCGGCCGCGACGTCCTCGATCGACGTCGTGCCCATCGTGGACAGCGCGTACGGGATACCGCGGCGCTCGGCGACCCGCACGACCGCGCGCTCACCCTCGTGGTGCATCATGCGCGTGAAGCCGGTCGGCGCGAGCGAGAACGGCAGCGCGGAGGGGCGTCCGAGGATCTGGGTCGTCGTGTCGACGTTGCTGACGTCGTGCAGGACCGAGGGGCGCAGCTCGAGGTTGCGGAACAGCGCGCGCGCGCGTCGCAGGCTGATCTCCGCCTCGGCGGCGCCGTCGGTGTAGTCGAAGACAGAGCGCGGCGTGCGCCGACGCGCGACCTGACGGAGGTCGCCGATGGTCAGTGCCGCGTCGAGCCGTCGGCGCGTGCCGTCCAGCTCGAGGGGTCTGGCACGCAGGAGCGGCCTCAGCTCGGACCACTTCGGGATCTGGCGTTCGGTCACAGGAGCTCCTCGGACACGTCGTCGTGTGGCTCGCAGGTGCACGTCGGTATGGACCTGGGGCACCGGGTGGGTCGCGGGTCGGTTGAATCGGTACAACCGCAGTCTGAGCCCAGGGTAGGTCATCCCTGGGGGCGTCGCGTCGGCCGACGCCAGGTGTGACCCACAACACGTTTGTAACGATTCAGTCCAACCGTTGACATGGCAGGGGAGCGCCGCCTACCGTCCGGAATGCGCTTTCACCCCTGAGCAAGGAGGCTCACAGAACTATGAAGCGGATCGTTCTCACCACCATGGGCATGGCGGCCTCGGTCGCTCTGGCCCTTGCAGCCTGCAGCAGCGGGGACTCCGGGACGAGCACACCCTCGACCGACTCCTCGACACCCGACACCTCTCCCGTCACCATCACGTTCAGGTGGTGGGGCAACGACGACCGAGCGGCTCGCTACACCGAGGCGCTCGCGGTCTTCAAGGAGCAGTACCCCTACATCACGGTGCAGACGAGCTTTGCGCCGTTCGCCGACTACTGGACCGCGCGCTCCACCGAGGCAGCTGGGCGCGCACTTCCGGACGTCATGCAGTTCGACTCGTCGTACCTGCGCGAGTACGCGGCCAACGGCCACCTGCTCGACTACACGCCGTACATCGAGTCCGGCACGATCGACCTGGCGAACTTCGACCAGGAGCTGGTCGGCGCGGGCGCGCTCGACGGCGAGCAGGTCGGCATCGCGATGTCGACCAACACGCTCGCGATGTTCGTCAGCCCGGACGTCGCGGCCGCGGCCGGCGTCGAGTTCCCCGCGGAGGGCTACACCTGGGAGGACCTCAACAGGTTCATCGAGGACGTCTCCGCGGCGGACATCAAGACCGCCGAGGGCTACAAGACCTACGGGAGTGGCGACTACGTCACGACCTTCTGGTTCTTCCTCCAGTGGCTCGTGCAGAACGACCAGCAGCCGTTCAACGATGACGGCGCGCTGAACTTCGACCAGGACGACATCGTCGAGTGGCTCACGCTCTCGGCGGACCTGCGCGACGGCGACCTCGTCTACCCGATCAACCGCGGGCTCTCGCTCGCGCCGCTCGGTGGGTTCACCGTCAACGAGGTCGTGTCCGAGTCGAGCTGGGACAACTTCCTGGCCGGCTACAGCGCCGACTCCGGCAAGACCAACCTCGAGATGGTGCCGATTCCGTCGGGAGACGACGGCGAGACGCACAACTTCTTCCGGCCGTCGATGCTCGTGGCCTCGGGCGCGAACACCGACCACCCGGAAGCAGCAGCGACGCTGGTTGACTTCCTCCTCACGGACCCCGAGGTCGGCCGGATCTTCGGCACCTCCAAGGGTGTTCCGGCGGACTCGGCGCAGCGCGCCGCGATCGTCACCGAGGAGGGCAGCATCGACGCCAAGGTCATCGCCTACGAAGAGGCGATCGCCGAGACCGAGACCTCGCAGGCGCCCGTGCCCGTCAAGGGATTCGGGACCATCGAGGCCAAGTGGAAGGCGCTGGGCGAGGAGCTGTCGTTCAAGAACATCACGCCGGAAGAGTTCGCCCAGCAGTGGTGGGACGAAGCCGAGATGGCTATCAGTTGAGGCAGCAGGAGCCCCTTCCTGCTTACGCACGACCGGAACGAGACACCGTGACCCTCATCGACGAGGCCACCGGTACCCAGAAGGTCTCGGCCGCCCCGCGCTCCGCTCTCAAGCGGAGACGGGCGGCCGAGGCCCGGGCCGGGTACGCCTTCCTCACCCCGTGGCTGCTCGGGTTCTTCCTGCTCACCGCAGGTCCAATGATCGCCTCCCTCTACCTGTCCTTCACGGACTACAACCTCTTCTCGCCGCCCGAGTGGATCGGCCTGAAGAACTACACGATGCTCTGGAACGACCCGCAGTACCGCAAGGCGTGGCAGGTCACCGGCACGTACGTGCTGTTCGGGACCCCCACGAAGCTCATCGCAGCGCTCGCGGTCGCGATGCTCCTGAACAACACCCGGCGCGGACAGGGCCTCTATCGGTCCGTGTTCTACGCTCCCTCGCTCATCGGTGCGTCCGTGTCGATCGCCATCGTCTGGAAGGCGATGTTCATCGACAAGGGCATCGTCGACCAGGTCGGCCAGATCTTCGGCGCCGCGGGCGGCGGCTGGGTCGGTGAACCGAAGCGCACCATGCCGATGCTCGTCCTGCTGACCGTCTGGCAGTTCGGTGCCCCGATGATCATCTTCCTGGCTGGCCTCAAGCAGGTGCCGAACGAGCTGTACGAGGCCGCAGCGGTCGACGGTGCAGGTCCGGTGCGCAAGTTCATCAAGATCACGTTGCCGATGCTCTCGCCCGTGATCTTCTTCAACGTGCTGCTCGAGACCATCCACGCGTTCCAGATCTTCGCCTCGGCGTTCATCATCTCGAACGGGACCGGTGGTCCGGCGAGGTCGACGCTCTTCTACACCCTGTACCTGTATTTCCGCGGCTTCGTGGACTTCCGCATGGGCTACGCCTCGGCGATGGCCTGGATCCTCGTGCTGGTCGTCGGGCTCATCACCTTCGTGTTCTTCAAGACCTCGAAGTCGTGGGTCCACTACTCGGGAGATTCGAAATGAGCCTGGTGAGTGCGCCCGTCGACGCCGGGACGGCGACCTACCGGTCGGACGAGAGCGCCGCCCGCTCGGAGGTGCTCCGCAAGAAGCACCGCACGAGCGAGCGGTGGAAGTCGCTCGGCTTCCACGTCCTGGTCCTGGCCATCGCGGTGGTGGTCCTGTATCCCGCGGCGTGGATGCTCATGTCGTCGTTCAAGCCGTCGAGCGAGATCGTCGGCTCGGTGAGCCTGGTCCCCACCAACGGGTCGTTCGACAACTTCACGAAGGCGCTCTCGGGCATCGGCGGGGTGTCGTTCTGGCGGTTCTTCATGAACTCGCTGATCCTGGCGCTCGGGTCGGTCGTGGGGATCACGGTGTCCTGCTCGGTCAGCGCGTACGCGTTCGCGCGTATCGACTTCCCGGGGAAGACCGCCTGGTTCTCGATCATGATCGGCACGCTCCTGCTGCCGTTCCACGTCGTGATCATCCCGCAGTACATCGTGTTCAACCAGCTCGGTCTGGTGAACACGTACGTGCCGCTGCTCATCGGGAAGTTCCTGGCCTCCGAGGCGTTCTTCGTGTTCCTCATGGTCCAGTTCATGCGGAACCTGCCGCGCGAGCTCGACGAGGCGGCCCGGATCGACGGCGCGGGGCACGTGCGGATCTTCCGCTCGATCATGCTCCCGCTCATGAAGCCCTCGCTCGTGACGAGCTCGATCTTCGCGTTCATCTGGTCGTGGAACGACTTCTTCGGGCCGTTGCTGTACCTGAAGAAGCCCGACCTGTACTCGCTGCCGATCGCCCTGCGGCTGTTCGTCGACCAGACGACGACGTCCGACTACGGCGCTCAGATGGCCATGGCTGTGCTCGCGCTGATCCCCGTGCTGCTCTTCTTCCTCCTGTTCCAGCGCTACCTGGTCGAGGGCGTGGCGACACAGGGACTCAAGGGATGACGTGTGAGGCTTCTGCGAGGAGCGCACGACCCGACGACCCCTCGCCCCGCGCCGTCCCGGCGGGGCGAGGGCTGCCCGCGAACCGTGGCGCGCGGTTCGGGCTGTTCGGCGAGGTGCTCACGGTCGGACTCGCGGTATCGGTGCTGTCGTTGCCGGTGATCACCGTGCTACCGGCGATGGCCGCCGGGGCCGAGCACCTGCGCCAGCACGTCGAGGCCCGCCCCGACTCGCTCGGCGACCTGTGGCAGGCGTTCGTCGCGGCGTGCCGGGGCGTCTGGCTCGTCGCGCTCGGCGCGTTCGCGCTGTTCGGGCTGCTCGTGCTCAACATCGAGCTCGCCGGGACGGTCGCGCTTCCGGGGGCCACGGGTGTCACGGTGGCCAGCGCGGTGCTCGCGGCCGCGCTGTCCGTCGTGCTGCTGCGTGCCGCCGCGGCGTGGGAGCTCGGCGCCCGCTGGACCGACGTCGTCCGCACATCCGCACGGCGCGCGAGGACCGACCTGTTCGGGTCGTTCATGCTCGTGGTGGCCCTCGGGCTGTGCGCGGTGATGGTGTGGATGCTGTTCGCGCTCGCGGTCGTCGTCCCGGGGCTCATGGTGCTCGCGGTCGTCGCGATCGAGCGGCGGGGGAGCCTCTGACTCCGCCCCACCTCACGCAGAAGGGCCCCGGGACCAGTGCTGGTCCCGGGGGCCCTTGTGCGTTCCCGGCCGGAGGGCGGCCGGACTGCTCAGGCGCGCGTCGCGGTGCCCTCGAACGCGGTCCACGACTCGGGCGCCAGCGTGAGCACCGTGCGTCCGGGGCCGTCCTGGACGACCTGCGGGGTCCCGAGCTCGCGGATGCACGCGGCCGCGACCTTGGCCGCGTGCTCCGGGCCCTCGACGGCCGTCTGGTGGTCGGCGACGACCTCGAGGCCGCCCGTGAGCGCGATCGCGAGGCCCGGGTGAGCGATCTCGACGTCGACCGGCTCGGACGAGCGGTTCACGAGGAAGAGCGCGAGCGCGCCCGCGCCGGTGCCCGAGGAGCCGTCCGCGGAGAGCGCCGCGCCGTCCCACGTGGCGGCGGCGGTCACGACGGGGACCGCGCCGTGCTTGGCGGTCGTCGTCGTCGGTGCGGTCACACGCAGGTCGAGCGTCGTGCCCTGCGCGAGCCGCGCGGTCGTCGCGAACGGGTAGAACGTCGGCTGGCGCCAGGACCCGCCGCCGGGCTCGGTCATGATCGGTGCGATGACGTTGACGAGCTGTGCGAGGCACGCGACCGGCACGCGGTCCGCGTGGTTGAGCAGCGTGACCAGGAGGTCGCCCACGACGACCGCGTCGAGACCCGAGTAGACGTCCTCGATGATGCGCGGGGCGTCCCGCTGGAGAGGCAGCTTCTTCTCGCCGACGAACCGCGTCTCGAGGTACCAGACGTTCCACTCGTCGAACGAGATGGTGATCTCCTTGTCGGAGCGCTTGCGCGCTCCGACCGCATCGACCGAGGCGACGACGCGTCGGATGAACCGGTCCATCGCGGTGCCCGACGCGAGGAAGCTCGCCCGGTCGCCCCCGACCTCCTCGTAGTACGCGTGCATCGAGATGTGGTCGACGATGTCGTAGGTGTACGAGAGCACCGTCTGCTCCCACTCGCCGAACGTGTCCATCTGCATCGAGGACGACCCGCACGCGACGAGCTCGATGCTCGGGTCGACGAGCTTCATGGCCTTGCCGGCCTCGGCCGCGAGCTTGCCGTACTCGTGTGCGTCCTTGTGGCCGATCTGCCACGGGCCGTCCATCTCGTTGCCGAGGCACCACAGTCGCACCGCGTAAGGCTCCTCGCGACCGTTGGCGATCCGCATGTCGGCCCACTTGCTGCCGGCCTCGCCGTTGCAGTACTCGACGAGTGCCACGGCCGCCGCGACCCCGCGAGTGCCGAGGTTCACGGCCATCATCGGCTCGATGCCCTCGCGCTCGGCCCACTGCAGGAACTCGTCGGTGCCGACCTCGTTGGGCTCGATCGTCCGCCAGGCCAGGTCGATGAACGGCTTCCGGTCCGCGCGCGGGCCGACGCCGTCCTCCCACGTGTAGTTGGACACGAAGTTGCCGCCCGGGTAACGGACCATGCTCACGCCGAGCTCGTGCGTGAGCTCGGCGACGTCGGAGCGGAAACCGTGCTCGTCGGCGGTGGTGTGCCCGGGCTCGTAGATCCCGGTGTACACAGCCCGTCCGAGGTGCTCGACAAACGAACCGAAGAGGCGGCGGTCGATCTCGCCCACCCGGAAGTCCGGGTGGAGCAGGACCTGGGTGCGTTGGTTCTGGGCCATGGGTTCTCCTCCGTGTCGGCGGTGACGCCGGACTGTCTGCAACGATGTAAAGCACAGAGTAGTGCGCAACGGTGGTGGCGTGGCTCACATCTCAGCGCGCTCGCGTACTAGTCTGTCAGTGAGCGGAACGCGCTTTCCCAGAGAGCGCGACGAGGCCCTCCCCAGAGCGGCGCGATGGCGCGTCGAGACAGGATCCACCGTGACCGACACAGTCACCCCCGAAATCGCCCCGACCCGACGCCGGTACGCCGTGGCGGGGACCGGCGCTCGCGCCCAGATGTACGTCGAGGCGATCCTCGGTGAGCACGCCGACGTCGCCGAGCTCGTCGCGCTGCTCGACCCGAACCCCACCCGCATCGACTACTACGACGCGCTCGTGGGCGAGCGTCTCGGGCTCGCGGGCCCGGCCGGGCTGCCCCGGTACACCCCCGACAGCCTCGAGCGGATGGTCACCGAGCAGCGCGTGGACGTCGTGATCATCACGAGCCCGGACTACACCCACGCCGAGCTCGTCGCGCGCGTGCTCGCCGCAGGGGCCGACGTCGTGGTCGAGAAGCCGCTGACGACCGACGCCCCGGGCTGCCGCCGGATCACGGGCGCCGTGGGGGAGACCGGCCGCGACATCGTCATGACCTTCAACTACCGCTACGCGCCGCGCAACGCGTCGTTGCGTGAGGTGATCGCGTCGGGCGTCATCGGCGAGGTCACGTCGGTGCACTTCGAGTGGGCCCTGGACACCGTGCACGGCGCGGACTACTTCCGGCGGTGGCACCGTGAGAAGAAGAACTCCGGCGGCCTGCTGGTGCACAAGTCGAGCCACCACTTCGACCTGGTCAACTGGTGGATCGCCGACGTGCCTGCTCGCGTGTACGCGTCGGGCGCGCTGCGGTTCTACGGCGAGGAGAACGCGACCGCGCGCGGGCTCGGCAAGCGACCGCTGCGGGGGACCGGGGCAGTCGGCGACCCGTTCGCGCTGGACCTGGCCCACGACCCGCGGCTCAAGGCCCTCTACCTCGACGCCGAGCACCACGACGGCTACCTGCGCGACCAGGACGTGTTCGGTCCCGGCATCACGATCGAGGACAACCTCGCGCTGCTGGTCGACTACCGTCGCGGCGCGACCTTGACGTACTCGCTCAACGCGCACAGCCCCTGGGAGGGCTACCGGGTCACCGTCAACGGCACCGAGGGACGCGCCGAGCTCGAGGTCATCGAGCGCGGTGCGATCGAGCTCGACGCCGAGGGGAACGCGGTGCTCGACCCGAGCGCGACGCCCGACGCGTTCGCGCGCGACGAGCTGCGCCCCGAGCGCGACCGCCTCGTCGTGCAGCGACACTGGGAGCGCGCGTACGAGCACACGATCCCGGCCGGCATCGGCGGGCACGGCGGCGGCGACGCGATCCTGCTCAAGGACGTGTTCCGGGGCGCGTCGGCCGACGACCCGCTCGGTCGCGCCGCGGGGTACCTCGACGGGCTGCGGGCCGTGGCGGTCGGCATCGCGGCCAACCAGTCGATGGTCACCGGGCTGCCGGTCACCGTGACCGATCTCGACCTCGGCGCCGACCTCGCGCTGCCCGCTGCGCCGCTCAAGGACGCGCGCCGATGAGCGGGGCGGCACCGTTCCGGCGGACCGGCACGCGCCCGAGCATCGGGGCGATGCACGACGTCGGTCGCTCGATCGACGTCACCTGGCGGGGCGAGACCCTCGTGCGGTACGTCTACGTGCCCGACGACGTGCAGCTCGAGAGCCCGAGGCCGTACCTGCACCCGCTCCGCACGCGCGCCGGCGACGTCGTCACCGAGTACCGCCCGCACGACCACGTGTGGCACAAGGGCATCGCGTGGTCGCTGCCGTGCGTCGGCCCGCACAACTTCTGGGGCGGGCCCACGTACGTGCAGGGAGAGGGGTACGTCCAGCTCGACAACGACGGCTCCATGGACCACGAGGAGCTCACGCGGCTCGACGTCGTGGGCGACACCGTGACCCTTGAGCACACCCTCGCATGGCACTCGCAGGCGGGCGCACACGTGGTCTCCGAGAAGCGCGAGATCGCCGTGACCGTGCCGGCCGACCGTGACGACGCCTGGGTCCTCACGTTCGACACGACCATGACCAACGTCTCGGACGAGGACCTGCCGATCGGCAGCCCCACGACCCGGGGCCGCGAGAACGCCGGCTACGGCGGGCTGTTCTGGCGTGGGCCGCGCTCGTTCACGGGCGGCACGCTGCTCGCGCCCGACTTCGCGGGCGGCGAGGAGATCCGCGGCGAGCGTGCGGAGTGGATGGGCTTCACGGGCGCGCACGACGGCTCCGGGAGCCGGTCCTCGATCGTCATCGTCGACGGCTCCGACAACCCGTCGCACCCGCCCCAGTGGTTCGCGCGCAACGAGTGGTTCGCGGGGCTCAACCCGGCGCCGTTCTTCAGCACCGAGGTCGCGTTCGACGCGGGCGCGACGCTGCGGTTCCGGTACGCGGTCGTGGTGGCCGACGGCGGGGTCGATGCGGCGGGAGCCGCCGAGCTCGCGGCACTCGGGTGCGGACGGCTGGTCCGCGCCCCGACCGCCGAGTGAGCACCGAGGCAGAAGCGACGGCAGGGCACCTGTTCGCGTACTTCACCGGCGAGCACGAGCACGGTGAGCGCGTCTCGTTCGCGGTCAGCCGCGGCAGCGAGCCGATCGCGTTCGAGCCGGTCGCGGGCGGTCGACCGCTGCTCGAGTCCGGCATCGGCGAGGGCGGGGTGCGCGACCCGTTCCTGCTGCGGGACACCGCACGCGGTGTGTTCGTGCTCCTCGGCACAGACTTGCGCGTGTGGCCGA
>Ga0075524_10000348_pt1 | contig 11358 bp, 11 predicted proteins | sample NGEPerone_FD_76826 | JGI IMG/M metagenome (GOLD analysis project Ga0075524, IMG submission 76826) | Arctic peat soil microbial communities from the Barrow Environmental Observatory site, Barrow, Alaska, USA - NGEE Permafrost154B-one | ecosystem: Environmental > Terrestrial > Soil > Wetlands >...
ACCCAGCGCAGCACGTCCTGCAGGCTTCGCCCGGTCAGGGCTGCGGCGTGGAAATACGCCTGGATGACCTTGGCGGCCTCAGCCGCGTAGAAGCGGGCCGCGTCGTCGCCGTGCCCGCCGTTGACGGCGCCTTTGACGGTGCCGGCGGTGAAAGCCTTGGCACGCCGTTCGGCGACCATCGGGTCCACGCATCCGTCGATCGGGTCCCAGATCAGCTCGGGGAGGCCGACCGCGAGCCCGAAAGGGTCCAAGACCACGCAGGGCCGGTCATCGCTGGAGCGGCCAGTCACGCTGAGCAGGAGATCGTCGAGTTTGGTCAGGGTGACCAACGCGGCGCCGGGCGCGGAGAGCAGCGCGGGAGTGAGCAGGTCGAGGGTCTTGCCGCTGCCCTGGGGTCCGATGACGCCGGTGGTGCGGTCCCACGGCACCCACAGCTGTCCGCCTCGGGGTTCGCGTGCCTGGCCGATCCGCCAGCCGACGCCCCTGGGGTCAAAGACTCGCAGCTTCATGGCCGGCTCCGCTGTTTGCCGTAGAGGTCGGGTCGTACGACGGCGCCGTCGCATCGACGTTGAGCGCCTGGGCGAGGCGGTGGAGCATCTCGGGCCGTAGGGCGGAACTGCCCAGCTCCCAGCGCGAGATCCGCTCGCCGCCGGCAACGTCGATGAGGCGGGCCAATTCGTGCTGGGTCAGGCCCATGCGGATACGGGCGTCACGCAGCGCCAGTGGGTCGACATCAGATTCCACTCGCACGAACGACACCCTAGGCGTTCACGTGGCCGCGAACCCGGATGCCAAAGTCATCCAACAACCAGAAGCAGTGTGACCTGGTCCGTCTTGACGTAATTGTCACGGTGACGATGGCTGGCCAAAGTTGGGCCAGATCAGGTGACCACAGTCATCAGCCGTGAACAGCACATTGCCCGGTCAAGTTTGAAGAGCTTTACGCGCCAACTATGAACCGCACACTGCTTCACGACCAAGTGAGGCCGCCGAGAGGAAGGGGGCACGACAAGCAGGGGAGCGCGCAAGCCGACCCACGCTGAGAGCCTCCCGTGCGGTTCTTGCCCTCGCAGGTGACCCTGTCGATCCCTCAACCAAAAGTCCAACACTGGCATACTATCCCTGACACGACCAGTGGACTCCAGATCCCGGCAGATTCTCACCAAGGGAAGGATGATGTAATCATATGCCTTATCAGCCTCACAAGCAGGGAAAGTACATCTATGCGTTCGCAACCTGGTGGGAAACTGACCGCAATAGACTCGCCATCATTCGTTTCGTCGCGTACGCACTATTTGCGGCAAGTGTCGCTGGTACAGTCTATAGCGCCATAAAGTCGGTTCTCCCCACCTGGGCTGTCACGCTATACGCTGCTTTCGCCGTTCAATTAGTGTTCATGACTTTCATGTACGCAATCAAGCATAGTGGCGAAGAGGACATCAGGCATGCCCTTTACCTACTGCGAGCAGAAAGAGTCGCGGAATGGAAACTCGAGCGGGATATGCTTGCAGAATTGGCGCGCTTCGCATTCTGCACCAGCAGCAGCATCGATCCCGGTAACTCACTTTCATCTGCGAGCCCTCGGCGCCTTGGTGCGCGCAAACCAATCTGGCCTCCGGTCGACACTAGGAAAGAGGTTTGCCGATTAACCCGCCAAGCGCTAGAGACCAAAATAGCAAACATTGAAGATGCGCGGGTGAACGATCGTCCTCCCGCTGAATCTGATCTTCTCCTGCAAATAGATTTCATCGCCTACAGTGCCGAAACCCTTATCAGCCTGTCGCGGGACGTGACAGCCGAAATGGATGACCTGCTTCAAGGATCTACACGATACGAGGGTTCCATCCGGGTGAGGATTCTTGTCCGCGACACGAGCGAAAGCAGTGAATGGCTTGTCCCAATTGCCTTGGACCAACATAGAGACGTCCAGTATGCAAGTGATCTTCGAACTCGCTTCCGCAACGTTAGACAGTCCGCCCTTCGTGAGTTCGAAGAATCCTTGAAGGTTCTCTTTTCCCCAAAACAGGTCCACTTCCACGTGAGAGGCTACAGGACGGAACCGCTCATCAAAGGCATACTCATAGACGGCGTGGAGGGCATTTTTGGTCTATACACAATAGACGAACTCAAAAACCCAGACGGATGGGATTATAGTGGTCACGCAGTGACGATGTCCCCCTGTAACATAGCTGGCGATTTTGTCCAATCAACTGCGGCATATTTCTATAAGGTTTCGTTCAACCAACTCTGGGAGAGCATGAATCTCACCACTGTCGTCGATTAGGCGCTTTGGTGTGGCACCCAAGACTCGGCCGAATCGCCATTTCTCAGCGGTATATCTAAGACTAAATGACCATTCTGGCGATGGTCCCGAAAACTACATTTTGACTTTTTCTATCTCGCATGGCATCGCCTAAGACCGCAGCCTCGGTCCCCCCCTGTCGCTGCCCGTGGACGAGATACCTAATCCGTCATCGCGCCAAGGGCCAACTGATAATCGCGCCTCGCTTTGGGTCGACGGATTCTTGAGGCACAATTGTTAGCGACGCACGGGGGTTTCGCGGACTGAGCTATAGCAAGAGTTGAACTAGGGCCCAATTAGCTCAAGGATCTCTTCAAGTCTTGGTATTCCAAGATTACCGATGCGCTGGCATTTTAGTGCGGAGGCCGTGGTTGCAAAGACTACTGCTCGATCCATATCCCAACGGTGCGTTAGACCCCAGACCATAGCACCGAAGAAGACGTCTCCAGCGCCATTGGAATCAATGGCAGCGACCCTCTTTGGCTCATACAGCATTTCCTCTTGCCCGGAGGTGCATACAATGGGCCCATCCCCATGCGTCATCACACATGTAATATCTTCCATTCCAAGCATGAAGGCTCGAGTCGACGAGAACCCCGCCTCTTGCGAAAGAGTAGCCCAAGTTGCCTCTGGTCCGACCATCAAATCGGTCAGTCCGGCCATCTCCACGAAGACGTCCTTATATGACCCGAGGTCCACCGCTACGAATATGCCACGCTCCCGCGCAGTTCGCGCCAGCTCCACCGCAGTCGCAGCATGACGTCCGTCCAGCACCAGCGCTTGAGCCCCCAGAAGCACCGATGATGGCACTGATTTGCGCAGTTCTGGACCGGCAGGGGAGTAGGCGATGGTACGCGATCCTGAATCCCCAGCAAGCCATACCTGAGTTTCACGAGTGCCAACTCCCCGATCTGTTACAACCAGGGATACATCGATTTCCCTACTGTCCCTCAGCTCCGCGGTGACTCGACGACCGATGCTGTCGTCCCCAACCGCACCGACAAAACGCGCCTCGGCGCCGAAGTTACGAATGGTCATAAGAGCTCGAACGGCCGGGCCTCCGACCTGTTTGAGGCTCTTAGTCGCAACCACCTTCTCGTCTTCACGGGGATACGATGGCATCATCATGACGTGGTCACAAAGAATCCACCCCATACCGACATACACCGGCGAGCCCTCTGCCTTCTTCATTCGACTGAGCCCACTGCGCGAGCAAGGGTAGATTTCACGGAGCTGTAAAGCACACTTACGTTATCTGGCCCATCACCACGCTCCAGTGAGTCTATTCCTGACTGGAGCGCCGTCATCAGAAACGTACGTTGGTCCTCCGATACCTTCCCCTCCACTCCAAAAATGGCGCGCTGAAGATTGGAGTGACTCGCCAGCAGCCCGATCATCGCCCTTAAGATCCCGCGGAGGCTGGCGAGCCCCTCTGTTGCATACATATCACTAAGTCTACGCAAGAATGTTGTGAGCTCGGCTTGCACCTCTCTATTGCCCCCTTGGACTGCGAGGGAGGCGCCGGCCAGAACACTCTCCACGAGAATAGCTGCCAATTCAGGGCGCCACAGGAGGGGCGCGCGACCATATTCGCCAGAGAGTCCGGCGCCAAGCACCGCAAAAGTGAATGATCTATTTAGATGATTCATCCGCTCATGCTCATCACTCCGAGCCTGGCGGTCTGCGTGAGCCCAGACTTCAAATCCGGCTCGCGCAACAGCCAGTTGATACGAGCATGCAAGCTGTGTCTCGCTTGTGTACAACCTGGCAGCGTTCTTGTCGATCGTCTCGTCAATCGCTGCTTCAAGGTTCCTGATGTCTTCCGCCAGTGCCCCGTCCAGCAGGCGGTCACGGACGATCAACTCGTTCTGGGCACGAAGCCAAAGAAGCCGAGCCAAGGCTCGCGTGGTCTCGCTGTCGGCAGATACACGTGCAGATCCCAGTTGTTTCGTGGCGTCTTCTAGAATTTGGCGGCTCCCGCTCGCTGCCCCGCGCACTAGGAGTGCCGCCCCCTTGCACAATGCGAAGATCCCCATCAGTGCGTCGTTGTGCTCTAGATCCAGGCGATCAGCCACGGAATCTAGTTCACTAAGCAGTCCGACGGCTGTCTCCACAGAGAACCCTTGCCTGCTCGTCACCACAGCATGCGCGCGTTCAAGGATTACTGTGGCTGCAAAGTTGGGATGATGTGTGATTTCACGGTCGCTTAAAATCCTATTTGCGATCGCAACAACAGACTCAGTGTCTCCAATTACCCCAGCAGACCTTCCCGCGTCCATAAGGCGGGCAATGGACTGCCGGTATCTCGGGGGAAGCGAACTACTCACCTTGACTCATGTCAGAGTGAGCACATCTTCGATAGCGGCAGACACAGCATCAACGCCAAGCCCAATGGAGTCTCTCAACTCAAAATAGGGGCCGCTTCTTGCATAGTCGCGTAATGCAACCGCTCTGAGTGGTGCGGGCCGGCGCGAAACCAGGAGTTCCGCGACTGCTGAGGCGAGTCCTCCCCTGATGAAGTGATCCTCCACCGTTACCACCCTGCCAGTCTTCGCCACCGAAGCCATAATGGCATCCTCATCGAGAGGCTGAACCGTGTGCACTTCTAGGAAGTCAATGGAAGCCACACCCTGCAGTTTGGCAAGCCAGTCCATGCAGAAGCCCACGTGCGGACCGTAGGCCAACAAGGTAACGTCAGATCCTTCTGAGCGCTTGATTGCCCGACCAATTTGGAACTCCTCGGTTGCGCTCGTAAAGACGGGCAACGGCTCACGGTAGAGCCTCAAGTATACTGGACTGCTACGCAGATCGACAGGAGCGGATTGAGAAACGGAAGCGCGAATTGCGTTCTCAACCTGATTCGCGCATGACGGTGCCACAATAGTGAAATTCGGCATCGACCGCATTATCCCGACATCTTCGATAGCGTGGGCCGAGGGGCCATCCATTCCATTTGAAATACCACCATGCGATCCCACAATATTTACTTTAAGCTTGTTGTGACCAATCCCCTGCCGGATATGATCCACTGCCCGTCCAAGAAATGACCCGAATGTCACTGCGAACGGTATGGCGCCTTCTGACGCTAGGCCGGCGCAGATGCTTATCATATCGGCCTCAGCTACACCGCAGTTGATGTAACGGTCTGGAAACGCCTGTTTGAACTCACCAAGGTTCACGCTACCCCCGAGATCAGCGGTGACGACCATGATGCGTGGATCCTCTTGGGCTAGTGAGAGAAGGGCCGGCCCGAAAGCCGTCCGCAGCGCCACATTCTCGCCGATTTGGTACACTTTTGTGTCCTTTCGATGGGGCTAGTTTAGGCCAGCCAAGACGGCGTCGGCGTGGCGCCGGGTACCCAAGACTCGTCAGGCGAGGGAGAGACAGACTCGTCAAGGGCACCCATGGCTTCGAGGAATAGATCGTTTGTTATCTTTCCGTGATGCCAGTGATAATCGCCCTCCATATAGGGGACGCCTTTACCCGTAACGGTGTGAGATATAATCATGGTTGGACGATCGCTTGTAAGCGAATCATCCAATGCGGCGCCAATTTGCCGAATATCATGCCCATCGATCTCGTGAGTGTCCCATCCAAAGGCGGCATATTTGCCAGGCAGGTCGTCCATGATTGGCATGATCTCATGAGTGGGGCCGTTTATCTGATTTCGGTTAACATCTACGAATGCGGTCAGGTTTCTCAGTTGGTGACTACCGGCGAACATCACGGATTCCCACGTGGAGCCTTCCTGCTGCTCACCGTCGCTCATCATGACAAACACCCGACGGTCTTCATTCTTGCGCCGAATTGAAAGCGCCGCGCCTACACCAAACCCGAGCCCCTGGCCTAGGGAACCGGCACTGCTCTCGACGCCTGGCGTAATACCCCGCTTGACGTGTCCTTCAAGACGCGAGCCAAATTGACGAAGCGTCTCCAACTCTCGACGGGGCAAAAAGCCGCGCAAAGCGAGACAGGCATAGTAACCAGGAGCGGCATGACCTTGCGATAAAAGAAAGATGTCACGTTCCGGCCAATTCGGTTCTTCGGGACGCACTCGCAGGTAGCCACCGAAGTATAGGGTGATCATTACGTCGAGGGCAGACAACGAACTGCCTGGATGCCCCGATTGTGAGGCCCATAGCGACTTAAGCGTGTCGACCCGCGCTATGCGGGCGAGTTCGGTGATCTCGGCGATGTCGCGCATGTACTTCCATTTCTTAATGGAGGGAGGTCTTGAACCTTTGCCTACGAACGGCACTTGTGCAGCAGGGCCCAGCGAAACGACCCGAATGAAGACTACATTACTGAGGACACCCGCGAGTTCGCCTGGGTGGGTGTGCTCCGGAGTTGGCTTGGGCAGGACTCCCCGGTGAACTGCTCGTTGTCTGCCCCCGACGTGTCGCACACGTTTGGGGGCCCGGCTGGAACATCGGGAGGCACCCCTTCCCTTGGCCGAACTGGTGAAGGCGGTCAGCAAGGTTGAGGTTGCAGCGGGCGACACCGAGGACATCGTCGAGCAGTTGACAGTCCGGGTGGGCCTGATGCAGCAGGCACAGGCGTTCTGGGCCTGCTCGGTGAGCCAAAGGTCCAGGCGTATTGGCGTGGCATCTTCGTGGGTGCCCGCTTCGCGCGTCTGCCTGACGACCCACCGCATCTCGAGGGCTTCACCGTGTCGTCCCAGGTCGATCAGGGCGGCTGCCATGCGGTCATCGATGTCAACGAACGCGCCGGCATGGCCGGGCGGGCGGCCCAACTCCCGGGCTCGCTTGGGGACCAACTCCTGGCTTTGGCGTCCCAGGTAACCCGGCAGTTGCCCGGGAACCAGGGCGACATCAACAGCCGTGCGAGCTGGCCGATGGAGTGTCGAGGTTCGTAGCGTTGTCCCATACGCTCAGCGCCGCATCCCGACGTTCAGCGTGTGAGCCGGGCCTAGGACGGCCTAATGGTCCGTCTTCGAATTGGTCTGGTGGTTGAGGGCTGCGCGGCCTCGCTGGACTTTTTCGATGATGTCGGCGGCGTTCGCCTTCCATACGAAGGGCTTCGGGTCGTTGTTCCAGTGACCAGCCTAAGTCGTGATCGCGTCCTGGAGCTCGGGCACGTTGGTGAAGGTACCGCGGCGTAGCCGCCGGTCGGAGAGGTCCTTGAATGTCAGCGATCATGAAATTCCCCAGGTCTGAGGGGTTCTCGATCACGTAATTCCCCACCCCCGACGCTCACGTAATTCCCCATGGGGACGACGTGCGTGGCGTACCGGGGTGTGGTCCTCCAACCGAAGCAGGCTCTGGCTTACCAACAAGGGTGAGTGAGGAGCCGATGGCAAGGAGGACGTTCGAAATGATCGATCTGATCGAGATCTACGTGCACTGGTATGCGGGCCGCTCCCAGGCCCAGATCGCCGACAGTCTGGGTATGGACCGCAAGACGGTGCGCAAGTACCTGGCGCCGGTTGCGGGCGCTGGGCTGGTGGTCGGTGGGCCGCCGGTGATGACCGAGGCGGACTGGCGGGTCCGGGCCCAGTCGTGGTTCCCGGCGCTGGTCGATAGGGGCCTGAGGCAGGTGACCTGGCCGGCGATCGACGTGCACCGGGACTACGTCACCGCCCAGCTGAAGGCCGGTGTCACGGTCTCCACGATCCATCAGCGATTGGTGCACGAGCACGGGTTGGAGGCGTCGGTGGCCTCGCTGCGGCGCTGGGTGGCGGGGAACCTTCCCGAGGAGGTCCGCCGCGCGCAGGTGCGGGTACTGCGCCCGGGACCGGTCGAACCCGGCAGTGAGGCGCAAATCGACTACGGCCGCCTCGGGATGTGGACCGACCCGGCCACCGGCCACAAGCACACGGTGCAGGCATTCGTCATGGTGTTGTCCTGCTCCCGGTACATGTTCGTGCGCCCGGTGCTGCGGATGGACCAAGAGGCCTGGACCCGCTGTCACGTCGAGGCGTTCGCGTTCTTCGGCGGGGTCCCGGCCCGCCTAGTCCCAGATAACCTCAAGACCGGGGTCGACAAGCCGGACCTGTACGACCCGAAGATCAACCGCTCCTACGCCGAGCTGGCCACCCACTACGGCACCCTGGTCGACCCGGCGCGAGCGTTCAAACCCAAGGACAAACCACGGGTGGAACGACCCATGCCGTACGTGCGGGACTCCTACTGGCGGGGGCGGACGTTCACCACCCTGGAGGGCATGCAGGCCGACGCGGTCCGCTGGTCCCGGGACGTAGCCGGGGCCCGGTCCTGCCGTCCCCTGGACGGAGCCGCACCGGCGGCCGTGTTCGCCGCCGTGGAGGCTCCCACGTTGGGGGCGCTGCCGGCGACCCCGTTCGTGCTGGCTACCTGGGCCACCGGCAAGGTCGGCCCGGACATTCACGTCAAGGTCGGCCCCGCCCTGTATTCGGTGCCGTGGCGCCTGATCGGCCAGCAGGTCCACGCCCGATCCACCGCGACTATGGTCCAGGTCGTGCACGAGGGCCAAGTCGTGGCCACCCACGTGCGACGCGAACGTGGCCGGTCCACCACCGTGGCGCACTACCCGCCGGAGAAGATCGCGTTCCACATGCGCACCCCGACCTGGTGCCGGCACGTCGCCGAGCAGGTCGGCCCGGCGTGCACCGACGTCATCGCAAACCTGTTGGAGGTCAACGCCTTGTTCCGGCTCCGCGCCGCCCAGGGCGTCCTGGGCCTGCGGGACAAACACACCCCGGCCCGGTTGGAGACTGCCTGCGCCAAGGCGATCGCCGTCGGCGACCCGTCCTACCGCACCATCAAGGGCATCCTGATCGCCGGCACCGAAACCACCAACGAGGCCGGCGACCAAGCCGGTCAAGTCACCCATGTCCCGGCGTTCCTGCACGGCCCGAAAACCCTGTTCGAGCCCAGCGACGAAGGCGACCTCGCACCCGTCCTGGTGCTGCACACCGCCCCAGCCCTGCCCACCCACCAGCCGATCGGAGAGGCCCGATGACCGTCCTGAACCCCGCCCTGCACGACACCTTGCGCACCCTAAAGCTCACCGGGATGCTCGACACCCTTGACGCCCGCGTGGCCCAGGCCCGCACCGGGGCCCTCGGCCACCTGGACTTCCTGCAGGTGCTGTGCGAGGACGAGATCGCCCGCCGCGAGACCGCAGCCCTGGCCCGCCGGCTGCGCCTGGCCCGCTTCGAGGAACAGACCACGATGGAGTCCTTCGACTTCACCGCCAACCCCAAGGTCCCCGCCGCCGCCCTGCGCGACCTGGCCGCACTGCGCTGGCTGGACGCAGGGCAGTCGGTCATTCTTTACGGGCCAACCGGTGTAGGCAAAACCCATATCGCCCAAGCGTTGGGGCACAACGTGATTCGCCGCGGCGGGCAGGTCCGCTTCATCAAGACCAGCCGGGTCCTGGCCGACCTCGCCGGCGGCCACGCCGACCGCACCTGGGAGCGGCGGCTGCGGGAGTACACCCGCCCCGCCGTCCTGATACTGGACGACTTCGCGATGAGAGAGCTGACCGCGGCCCAAGCCGACGACCTGTACGAGCTGGTCTCCGAAAGGGCCGTCCAGGCCCGGCCGCTGATCCTGACCTCGAACAGGGCCCCAGCCGACTGGTACGCCCTGTTCCCCAACCCGGTAGTAGCAGAGTCGCTCTTGGATCGGCTGATCAACACCAGTCACCAGGTGCTCATGGACGGACCCAGCTACCGGCCCCGCAAACGACCCCGACCAGTGGACTCGACAACAACCCAGAATCCGGAGTAGACACAGCACACGGACCACGCCCTGAGGAATTAAGTGATCGTCACCCCTGGGGAATTACGTGATCGTCGACACCTTGAACCAGCGCGCAACGAGATTCACCCAAGAGCTCGATGTCGGGGTGAAGTGCAGGTGCCTCGTCTGCAGTCCCGGTGCGCCAGCCATGTGGTGATCTCCGGTGCCTTGTGCGCTGACAGGTTGTCCAGCACGACATGAATAGCCAGACCGCGCGGGACGCTGGCGTCGATCTGCTTGAAGAACCGCAGCACGTCCTTGGCGGCGTGACCCTTCTGGCAGTGGGTCAGCACCTCACCGGTCGCGATGTTCATCGCCGCGAACAGATCGGTGGTCCCGTTCCGCTTGTAGTCATGGGTCATCGTGCCGGCCCGACCCGGCACCATCGGCAGGCTCGGCTGGGTGCGGTCCAATGCCTGACATTGGGTCTTCTCGTCGAAGCTGAACACCACGGCCCGACTTGGGGGCTTCAGGTACAGCCCGACCACATCGACCAGTTTCTCCTCAAAGCGAGGGTCGTTCGATACCTTGAATGTCTCGACCCGCCAGGGCTTGAGGTTGTGATCGGCTCAGACCCGGGCGATGGTGTCCTTGCCGACCCCGAACCTTGCGGCCAGGGACCGGGTGGTCCAGTGCGTCGAGGTATCAGCGGGCTTCTCATGGCAGGTGACCCGCACGATCTCGGCCACCATTCCTTCCGGCAGGCCGGGATGTCAACGCCGGGCCAAGACTGACAGTTTCTGCTGGGCGGATTCCAGGGCAGTAGGGGGTCAGTCTTCAGGCGGCATCGACAGTCGTCGCCGCCACCTTGCGCACGGCCCCCAGGCCCTCAGCTCCCAGGCGGAGCCGGACCAGAACCCGCACAGCGTCCATGCCGAACAGGCTCAGGAGTGCGACTGCTCGCCTACAAGGACGCTGGGCCACTCCCATCTGGGAGACTCCCCGGTACCCGTGGGAGGCGAGCGCCTGGCCGCCATCACACACATTTTTCGCCACATCTTTCAACGACAAACAACGACAACTGACCACAGGCGTCCAGTGGTGAGAATCACGGATCTGGTTGTGACGCAATGGTTTCCACAACTAACGACAACTCTCCACAACTGAGTAGTCCGAATCAGCGGGTTGGGGGTTCAATTCCCTCACGGCGCACTGTATGTGCAGGTCACAGACCTGCGGATTGGCGGTCCTCCTCCCGGGAGGGCCGCCACACACATTTAACCCACACTTTTTGGCCACACGGCTGAGCCGACTGGGCAGTTCAGACCGTACGGCGTTTGGCCCGCTTGGCGAACCCGTCCAACGCCGAGA
>Ga0075524_10000349_pt1 | contig 11331 bp, 10 predicted proteins | sample NGEPerone_FD_76826 | JGI IMG/M metagenome (GOLD analysis project Ga0075524, IMG submission 76826) | Arctic peat soil microbial communities from the Barrow Environmental Observatory site, Barrow, Alaska, USA - NGEE Permafrost154B-one | ecosystem: Environmental > Terrestrial > Soil > Wetlands >...
CTCGGGACTGTTGCGGTGGCCTGGGATTTCAGCCGCGCGGCCGCTCGCGCGGTCGCCGATGCCGTTCCGATCCTGGAAAAGGCACGGGAAGTACGGATCGTAACAGTGGCGAACGAGAAAGTCCTCGACAGCAAGCATTCGGCGGAGGAACTCGCCAAGAATCTGTCACGGCATGGCATTGATGTGGTCCTCGACAAAGTGGATGCAGCAGGGCGGACAATCGGCGAGGTTCTCGAAGCGTATGCGGCTTCCTGCAAGGCAGACATCCTTGTGATGGGAGCGTACGGTCAAAGCAAATTTCGGGAGTTCTTTCTTGGAGGCGCTACCAAGAGCCTGTTGTCCAAGCCCCCGATTCCGATTTTGTCTTCACATTGACCGTGGTTGTCGTGGCGGCAATTCCTTCAAGTCAGCGGCCGCTGTGAATCGGCATGGGGTCCCGAAGCCGATCGGCACGCTAAGCTATTGATCCACCCAATGATGGAGGGGTCACTCTTGGAAGCTTATTCACACTAGTCGGCCCCCTGGTGCCTCCCGACCCCCAACGCACCAGCGGCGCTCCTGGAGTCATATGGCGGGGTAGCCATTACCGGGTATTGGCCGGGGTCGTCCGGCCCGCCGGCGGGTTTTGTCTTGCGACTTCGCTGGTCTCCGATCTAATCTCTATGGGCAGGGCGTGGCGTCGGGAGCGGCAGAGTGGCGTGGTTCACACCATCAAATGTTGTCGTCCCAATTTTACCGGACATCTCGCGCGAAAGCCCCAAAGCGACTTTCGATAGCGTAGGATTCCAGGAAAACCGGCCGAGCCCGCAAATGCGCGTCGGCTTCACGGTGCACGCGTCAAGGAATGGCGAAATTAACGAGGTGCAACAGAACAGCCCAACCCTCACCGTCGCCAAAGCTCGAGGGCTATTTAAAACAGGATGGCAGGTTCATATTTCCGATTCCGCCGGACGCCAATACGCCCCTTCGGAATTCGATGAAATTCTAAAATTCGACCGCTGATAGCCCGCAGGTCACGCGGTGGATCATTCGTCATACTCAACGAATTTCTTATAGATCCAATGCCGCCCGTCACGGCGCCGCCAGACCTTCCCGGACACGAGCCGGCCGGTAATCGATCGGCGCGGAATGATGACCGTCCGAATGTGCCAAACTTCGGCCCATGCCGGCGCCGGCTGCAAACTGTGAGACTGATCAATATCGTGACTGTTTGCTATCATGGGCGCGGGCCTCGGGGCGAAATAAACAAAGCCGCCGAGCGTAATATGATCGCCCGACGGCTTCGCCATGCTGGGTCCGGATGGGGACAATTTCCGGTGCGATCACGCTATCGCTTTCGCGCGACGCCGCAACGAAACTCGTTCGTTAAGCTGAATACAGGCGCTGCGGGTTAGTCTAATTCTGGAACCGCAAACAAAAAAGTTATCGATCACGCGCCATCTTGCGGCGTCCCCAGTGCGGGTCTTTGCGATCATGATTGAACACGCGCTCGACGTGGCGCTTAAGCGCTAGGCCACGACCATCTCGACCAGGGGTGCTTTGATCGTCGTAAGGCGCTGTTCAAGCGCGGTGATAGTGTCCCGAAGATTGTCCCGACGCGCTGCCAGTGTTCTCGCGAGGATCGGATAGGCAGGCTCGGAGCCCGGGCACGTTCTTCTTCGGTGGTAATGTCGCAATCGAGGAGCCGGACGAGGCGATCGAGGTCGCTAATCATCGTGCTGATCTGGGCCGCTTCCCGTAACGCGACGTCGCTCGCCCTCTCAAAATGACGCTGGTGTTTGATCTGCAAGCTCCCAAATGACCTATCTCGGTACACCCAGGATCGATTCCAGCGTGCCCTATGCAATCGGTCGCAAGATCCTTGCCAGCTTCGGGCGTCCGCCTGCGCGCGGAGCGAATGAAGGCGGGGGGAGAATTGAAAAGGCCGCCGGCAGTATGACCAGCGACCTGCCGGGCTCAAAATTGCTCAGTTCTAAAATGGCCCCGTGCGCCCCGGTGTTTGTAGATTTGCACTGGCGAGCGAAGGGAGCGAATCAAAACTGCTGTTCCATCAAAGGAACAAAAACGCTGTTGCGGCTGGGACACACACTCAGGCTACTCATCCCGCGCCAGCTTCCGCTTTCCCCAATACGTATTTTTGCGCGACGGATCGAAACCCCTTTCGACGTTCCGCTCGACCGCCCGCTCGATACCCATTTTCGCGAACAGCATTGGTCCGCCGTTTTCGGCGGCGTCGATAAGCATTTGAATCGCAAGCCGCCAAGCGGATTTCGCCGCTTGATTTCGGTTCAGAAGAAGCGGCGGCTGCAGCCTTCTCTGACTGCTGTCGAACGCGCCACCGGACTACCGCGCCGGCTTCAGTTCTAGAAGGGGAATGGCTGCTGTTGGCGCGAAGCGGCCGGTCGGCCGACAAAAAACTCTTTAAGACAGGCCGGAATAGTTTCGACTACTTGTGGAGTCGACGGTGATCTCGGAGTCGCTGCCGGCCGCGGTACCTCGCTTGGGTCGGCGCACGGTTCTCACCTTCGCGCCGCTTCCGCCTCTGTAGAAGAACGGATCGCCCCCCATCGGACTCGATCCGGGACACGCCTACGCCAGGCGGCATCTCGAGCCGCTCCATGACCTCTCCCGTTCGAGGATCGACGCGCCTCAAATCGCTCTCGTTATCTTCCGTGCAGTTCGCGGTCGATCCGCGGACTTATGAGTCCCTCGCGACGGGAACATCATTCATCGGACAGCGGAGCAAAATGCAGTCGACTTCGGGACACAAGACTGGTACCCACGGCCTCATCGAGTTTGCAAGAAATGCCTGATTTTATTGGATTGTTGTGATAGGCGCGGCAATCCATCCGACTCCGCCAATGTCACCCTCGCGGGGCAAATCAAGGCCGTCCGATTCGCCGACGCAGCCATGATCTTGGCCACGTGCATCTCCCTTCGAGAATGCGACGGCGGGGCCTTCCAGCTTGGGGGTCCCGCCGTCGCTGTCTATTCCGTCCAATCAGTCAGCGCGCTACGCTGCCTTTTGCAACGGATAGGTCTGCAATCGCCGCGCCGAAAGAGCACAACCACATTCATGGACGGCGCCCTGCTCAATCACGAAGCCGCGTTTCTCGAGCGAGGCGCGAAGGCTTTGGTTCGCCGCGGGTTTCTGCGCATCGACCCAAACCACCAGCACACCACTGGGGCTGAGAAAATTCACAAGCCAGTCCAACGTCGTCTCGAGAGCATGGAGCGTGCGCCGCCGCCAATCGACAAGCGCGACGTCATACTGCCCGGCTGGACGGCCGCAATTGCCCGTTGCTGCTGCGCGGAAATAGCCGCGACGATGCAACTCCAGCATCAATTCCATGCTTTTAGAGCCGGCCACGACAATGCGGTGCTGCGTTGAGCAGCCCGCAAGCGTGATCATCGGGTCAACAATTCTGTCGCCGGTGGCGACCTGAAGGGAAGCCATGATATCACCTGTTCTCGTTCGCTCTCGCTTGCTCGGGCCGACGCGGCCTCTGGAGCGGAATAGGACTGCGAAGCTGCAGACCTTCCGTCCGCCGCATCCTTTCGTTTGCAGGTTTTCGGATGGCCTATTGTCGGCGCGAGATCGCTTGACTCATGCCGCCAATATCTTCACTGCCGAATAAAATTTCGAGAGCAATGCAACGTCAGTCGTATAAGAGCCGCATAAGATCGCGCCGCGCGCTCGAATCGGGGTCGAAAGAATCAAAGAAGCAAAGTTGCCAACCGGCCGGCGTCGCATCCGCCGGCTATGTCTCGACAGCAGCGGTCTCGTCGGGCTGCCGCTGTACCAGGATCATGTCGATGCGCCGGCCATCCATATCGACCACCTCGAACCGCCATCCGCCATGGACAAAATGATCTCCCGGTTTCGGCAGTTCATGCAGTTGCGAGAGAACGAAACCGGCCAGGGTTACGTAGTCGCCGGAGGGGGCCTCGCTCATCCCGATCAGCTGCATCACATCGGAGAACTGGACGAAGGCATCGATCAGGTATGAGCCATCCTCGCGGCGCGTGATCTTAGGCCGTGCTTGGGAGTCGATCTTGGGCAAATCGCCGGCAACGGCCTCGAGCAAGTCGGTACGGGTGACGATGCCTTGGAGGGCTCCGAACTCGTCAACTACGATGGCGGTATGAACTGGCGTCTTTCGGAAAAGATCGAGCGTTCGAAGAACCGTGGTCGATTCGTGCACGATCAGCGGAGGCTGCGTTAGCCGTCCCACGTCGGGCGACTGTCCATCCAGGAAATGGTCGGCCAGGTCCTGCTTGCGCACAATTCCGATGACCTCATCGATCGATCCGCGGCAGACCAGAAGCTGAGCATGCGGGCAAGAGCGGATTCCGCTTAGGACCTGCTCCCTTGGACCGTCCAGATCCACCCATTGCACATGCGGCCGCGGGGTCATGATCGTACGGATCGGGCTGTCCTCCAGGTCGAGAACGCCCTCGATCATGTCGCGCTCGACGGTGTGGATCACGCCCAATCTGGCTCCCTCCGCCACGAGGTAGTGAATATCATCCTCGGTCAAGGCGCGTTTGAGTTGCGGACGTAACCGCAGCATACGCAGAAGGAGATGGGTCGACCCGTTAAGCAGCCAGATCACCGGTGCGGCCGCCGTCGCCACCATCGCGAGCGGTCGGGCGACGCGAACCGCGATCGCTTCCGGATTGCTTAGGGCGATATGCTTGGGCCCCAGTTCCCCGATGATGAGTGCGGTGTAGGTCACGCCGATCGTCATGATGACGATGGAAGCCGGCTTGCTATAGGCGTCCAGGTGAGGGACGACCAGCAGCGCCTCCTCCAGTCTTTCGGCGAGCGTGGCACCGCTGAAAATCCCTGCAAGCATGGCGCTGGTGGTGAAGCCGATTTGAACGGCCGCCAGCATGCGCGCTGGATCGTCAATCAGCGCGAGCGCAGCCTGCGCTCCCGGTCGTCCCTCCTTCAACAGCGGCGCCAAACGCGAACGGCGCGAGGACACGATGGCAAACTCCGCCATCGCAAAGAACCCGTTGAGCATGAACAGCGCCAGGACGACTATGATTTCGAGGATCAACATTCTGGATTTCTATCGGCCGATCAAATTTGGTTGCAAGCAAAATGCCGGTAAACTCTCATGGCGAGAGTAGCCCGCGTCTCATGGGAGGAACACGACCGGGGGACCGCGGCCTATCAAGAAGGTGAGGCCGAGCGGAAGCGCGGCGAGAAGGACGAGAAGGAGATCGCCGAAGTTGAACATCGCATTCCTCTTTCAGAAGATCGCCGGAATTACGGCGCATGACCGAATCCGCCCGACAGAGGTTGCGCTATCAATAGGGGAAGCGCAGGCGCGACTATTGATCTTTCGCAACTTCGGACCGGCGCCGCGGGCTGCGGCTCCACATCATTGGAACGTGAACCCTTTATTCCTGAACAAGGCGATGCAGGCGTCGACGGCCGCGCGGTCGTACAGGCGCCCCTTGCCGGTTTCGATCTCGGCCAGCGCGGCGTCCAGGCCCAGCGCGGCCCGATAGGGACGGTGCGCCGTCATCGCCTCGGTGACATCGGCGACGGCAAGGATCCGCGCCTCGACGATGACGGCCTCCGCGGCGAGGCCCCTCGGATAGCCCGAGCCGTCGAGCCGCTCATGATGCTGAAGTATGGCCTCGGCAATGGGCCAGGGAAACTCGATGCCTTTGACGATGTCGTATCCAGTCTGCGGATGGGTCTGGATGAACTGCATTTCGAGCGAAGTCAGCTTGCCGGGCTTGCTGAGGATCTCGGCCGGGATATCTATCTTGCCGACGTCGTGGATCAGCCCGGCGAGAAAGATCCCGCGAATCCGGTCCTCCGGCAGGCCTCTGCTTGTTGCCGCCGCGATCTTTGCGCTGATCTGGACCTGGCGGCGCGGCCGCAAACTCATGATGCAGACGCTTGAGCGCGATACGTTACCGCTTGCCAATTTCATCAAGCAGATTCACGGCAAGTCGCGCGTGCGGGGCACCGCGGTCTACATGACGAGCCGGACCGACGTGGTGCCGGTGCCCCTGCTTCATAATTTGAAGCACAACAAGGTCATCCACCGGCGGATCGTGCTGCTGCATGTGGTGACCGAGAACGCACCGTATATCGCCGCGGATCAACGCTTCCAGGTTACTCATCTGATGGATGATCTCCATTCGGCTGTCATTCACTATGGCTTCATGGAGCAGCCGGACATTCCGCAGGCGCTCGAAGCCTGCGGCTCGGAGCAAATGCGGTTCGATCTGATGGATACGTCATTCTTCGTCGGCCGGCTGACGATCGTTCCGGCTGCGGCGCCGCGAATGAGCCGGATCAGAATCAAGCTATTCGAGGCGATGGACCGCAACGCATTGGCGGCGACCGAATTCTTCCGCATCCCGCCCAACCGCGTGATTGAATTGGGCGGACAGATCGAGCTCTAGGCTGGTGGTGAAATCTTGCTGCGGTTTCGTGCGCCCAAAGTATCCATCTGAACAAAATGCACGCCGATCTTCTCATTCGGACGATACGTTTGATGCAAATCAAGTTGAACTGTGTTGGAATTGCTATTTTTCGCTCGCCTATCTTGATCGTCAAATCCTCGCTTAGAAAATCATCGAACTGAGGAGCAGGACCAATGCCCGTAAAGACTAAAAAGGCGATGAAGGCGAAGAGGGCAAAAAAGGTGAAGAAGCTCACTGTCAGGGCAACTGCTAAGAAGGCAAAAAAGGCGAAGAAGCCTGCTACCAAGAAAACTGCTAAGAAGGCAGTCGCTAAAAAGTCTCCTGCTAAGAAGGCAGTCAAAAGACATAAGCAGCGGAAAACGAAGCCAGCAAAAACGTCGGTGAAAAAGGCTGCCAATAAGCGAGCTACGAAAACACCTACAGAGAAGACGGCGTGGAAAATCAGCCCCGCAATTAGTCAGTCTGTTGTAGAAATTGATATTTGGAAAAAGGGCGATCTAAAAATCGAACACCTGACGGTCTATCGCTCGGGTTGGATTATCGTTGACCAATTGCCGGATTTCAGCGGTTACAATCAAGACGAGGGTGTCAATATCTTTGAAGAATTTGAGTTCGAGGAGCATCAACTCCTGGATGGGTCCCAAGAAACTGCAGTTTTTCCAAAAGAGCTACCTTTAGAAGAATGCGATCGTCTTATGGCTCTTTCGGAGGCAGAGTTGGTGGACGAGGGTTGGACGATTGAATCAGCAACTCGTTTCAATGGACCTCTGTTAGTAGAACAAGTTTGAGCTCCTAACACTTACACACAGCCTTGGTGATCACCATGCGTTGGATGAACCGTCGCCACTTCTTGCAGGCCGCAGCCTCATTGCCGCTCGCCTCCGCGGCCGGCGGGCTCTTTACTCCTGCGCGTGCGCAGGCGACGCCGTTTGATCGCTCGATCGTCCGGCAATTGGCCCGCGATGCAGCCAGCAAGCGGTACAAGGCGCCCGATACCAACTTGCCGAACAATTTGAAGAACTTGGACTACGACCATTATCGGCAGATCCGGTTCCTGGCCGAACATGCGCTTTGGCGGGGCGAAAAACTGCCCTTCGAAGTGCAATTCTTCCATCGCGGATTCTTCTATGCGCCGCGCGTAGACATCTATGAAGTCGCAAATGGCCAGGCGACCAAAATTCCATATCGCCCAGACGAGTTTTCCTTCGGGAACAACCCGCTGCCCGATCCCCAGGCCGATTTGGGCTTTGCCGGTTTTCGGATTCACGCACCGATTAATAGGCCGGACTATTACGACGAGGTGTGCGTCTTCCTTGGTGCAAGTTATTTTCGCGCGGTCGCCAAAGGCGAAATATACGGCCTATCGGCGCGCGGATTGGCGATCAACACCGGTGAGGCCAAAGGCGAAGAATTTCCTTCGTTCAAGACTTTCTGGATCGAAAAGCCTGCGGTGGACGCCAATTCTATTGTCGTGCACGCCTTGCTTGACAGCGAAAGCACGACAGCAGCCTATCGCTTCACGATACGGCCTGGCGACATCACGGTGTTCGACGTCGAAATGGCAATTTATCCGCGTGTCGACCTCGATCACGCCGGCCTTGCGCCGATGACAAGCATGTTCTTCTTCGGGCCTAACGACCGGATCAATGTCGACGACTTCCGTCCCGCCGTGCATGATTCCGACGGGATGGGGATCTACAACGGTCGTGGCGAGGAGCTATGGCGTCCGCTCAGCAATCCCAGGGATCTGCAGATCAGTACCTTTTCCGATCTCAATCCTCGCGGGTTCGGCCTGATGCAGAGGCAAAAGAATTTTCTCGAATATGAAGATATCGAGTCTGGTTTTGAGAGACGCCCAAGCCTGTGGGCTGAGCCGATCGGGGACTGGGGGGAGGGATCGGTTCAGCTGATCGAAATCCCGACCAAGGAAGAGATTCACGATAACGTCGCCGGCTTCTGGCTGCCGAAGAATCCGCTGCAGGCCAAGGGCGAGCATACCTACACTTATCGTCTGCATTGGGGACCAGATAACCCCAAGGCCACTTCCCTCGTTCGATTTGTCCGAACTGGCGTCGGCGCCCGGGGCGAAGGCATCAAAATATTCGTTCTCGATCTGACCGGCGACCGGCTGAAGTCGATAGATCCCAAAACCATACATGGCAACGTTACCGCGGAAAAAGCCGAAATCAAAAACATCGTCATCCAGCCAAACCCGGCGATCGGGGGCTGGCGATTGAGCTTTGAGGCTTCCGTCAAAGAGAAGACGCCGATCGAACTTCGCGCATCCCTGATGCAGGGCAATGATGCCATATCGGAGGTGTGGGTTTATCGATGGACACCCTGAGACAGGATCCCGATCTCGAATTGCCTCGCCGCAGGCTGCATGGGCAATTTCTCCCGCCGGAATCGCCGTTGGCGATGTCCAAACAGCAATTGCGAGGGGCTCAGCCACGCAAGGGCGAAGGGAGACCTGCGCTGGCGCCGGTAGTAGGCTTTCGGCGTGCCTGCATCTTCGTGGGCACTGCGTTAATGACGTCCGCCGGTTGCTACGAAATGTACCAAGTGCTTCAGGTCGGCGGCGTTACGATCCTCGAATGGATGGTGCTCGTTCTGTTCGTGCTGCTGTTCGCCTGGATTGCCTTCTCGTTCATGTCGGCGCTGGCCGGTTTTGCCGTGCTGCTGTTCCGGATAAAGGATCCGCTCGGTATCGATCCCGACGCGCCACTTCCGTTGATCGAAAGCCGAAATGCGATGCTGTTGCCCACCTATAACGAGGACCCTTATCAGATCATGGCCCGGCTTCGGGCGATGTGCGAATCGGTCGAGCAGAGAGGCTATGGTGCGAGCTTCGACTGGTTTGTGTTGAGCGATACAACCGACCCTTCCGTTTGGATTGCAGAAGAGAAATGCTTTCTGCGGCTCCGGGAGGACCTCGGGACCGGCAACGTTTTCTATCGTCATCGCCCCGAAAATACCGCCCGGAAATCCGGTAATATCGAAGACTGGATCAAGCGGTTCGGAGCCGCCTATGATCATATGATCGTGCTGGATGCCGACAGCCTGATGACCGAGGATACCATCGTGCGGCTCGTGTCCGCGATGGAGGCGCATCCAGGCGTCGCTCTGATCCAAACGTTACCTGTTGTCGTAAATGCGAAAACGCTGTTCGCCAGATTGCAGCAATTTTCCGGACGGCTGTATGGTCCGCTGATCGCTGCAGGCATTGCCTGGTGGCATGGCACCGAAGGCAATTATTGGGGCCACAACGCCATCATTCGACTGCGCGCGTTTGCGCAGGACGCCGGCCTTCCCGACCTGAAGGGCAGCAAACCCTTTGGTGGGCATATTCTCAGTCACGATTTTGTGGAAGCCGCGCTAATGCGGCGAGGAGGGTGGGCGATCAGGATGGCGCCTGCTTTGGGAGGCAGCTTCGAGGAGTGCCCGCCGTCGCTTTTGGATTTCGCCGCCCGCGACCGCCGCTGGTGCCAGGGCAACCTTCAACATCTCGCGGTGCTGCCAGCGCGCGGGCTGCATTGGGTATCGCGGCTTCATCTGCTTATGGGGATTGGCTCATATCTCACGGCACCGCTCTGGCTTTTATTTCTGGTTTTCGGAATCCTGATCTCGTTGCAGGCGCAATTCGTCCGGCCGGAATATTTCCCGAAGGGCTTTTCCCTGTTTCCAAAATGGCCGGCGCAGGATCCAATCCTCGCGGCATGGGTCTTTGTCGGCACGATGGGTCTTCTGATCGTGCCCAAAATACTCGCCTTCATTCTGCTCGGAACGCAAACCCGAAACCGGAAGCTATTCGGCGGAAGCCTGCTGGTTTTTGCGGGCCTCATCATCGAAACACTTTTGTCAGGGTTGATTGCACCCGTGATGATGGTCTTCCAATCGGTCGCGGTCGGGGAAATCCTGTTGGGACGCGACGCCGGTTGGCAGGTTCAGCGCCGAGACGATGGCGAACTGCCTCGCGATGAACTGATGCGCAAATACGCCCTGCCGACCTTTTTCGGCGTAGCGATGGCCGGCAGCGCCTACGCGGTATCTGCGTCTTTGCTGCTCTGGATGGCACCGGTCATTATCGGACTGCTGCTTTGCGTTCCGATTGCGATACTGTCGGCAAGGGTTTCCAACCATAATTCCAGATTGTTCTGCACCCCCGAGCAATCCGCTCCCCCTCTGGTCCTAGTTCGTGCAAACGAACTGGCAAACGTCTCCAATGAAGTTCGGTCGTCTCCGCTACTCGAACTCCACGATGATCGCCAATTGCTGGAAAACCATCTCTCGAACTTGCCCGGTGACAAACGTCGCGAGCGCGGCCAGATCGACCCACATCTGGCGATTGCGCGGGCGAAGATCGAGGACGCGGAGACATTCGACGAGGCGCTGGGTTATCTGACGGCGCGCGAGACATTCGCGGTTCTCAACTCGCCAACGATACTGCGGGCCGTGTGCACTATGCCGCGCGGTAACGGGTGAGGGAAGCTCAAGCGGCTCCAACCATGTGTGGGTGCTTGCCCGGACCACCGGGATTCCTCCTCCACCCCGCCCTCCGCGTCGCTCTATGTGAGCGTATCATTTTAACCGGCTGAGCAGTCTGGCTCTCCCAAGAACGTACGTACTCGCGACCGACTGCTCCTGGCGCAAGGCGGACATTCCTAAGCGCGACCTTGCATGGTGAGGAAGACGTAGATCCAAAGATCCTTTCGCTGCAGGCCACACAGCCCGTTGCAGGATTGGCCAATCTTCGCTTCAATCGTCTCTCATAGCAAGAAATACGTCATGGAGGATCCATGCCATCGATCGTCATCGCCCAGGGCGGCGGCCCCACCGCCGTGATCAACCAGACCCTGTGTGGCGCCATCCTTGCCG
>Ga0075524_10000350_pt1 | contig 11327 bp, 7 predicted proteins | sample NGEPerone_FD_76826 | JGI IMG/M metagenome (GOLD analysis project Ga0075524, IMG submission 76826) | Arctic peat soil microbial communities from the Barrow Environmental Observatory site, Barrow, Alaska, USA - NGEE Permafrost154B-one | ecosystem: Environmental > Terrestrial > Soil > Wetlands >...
ATCGCTTGGGATAGTGGTCATTGACGAACAGCACCGCTTTGGGGTAAGTCAGCGTGCGAAGATGTGGCGGAAAAACTTTATCCCTCCGCATGTCCTTGTGATGACCGCCACCCCTATTCCCAGGACTTTGGCAATGACAGTCTATGGTGATCTTGATGTTTCGGTGATCGATGAACTGCCACCAGGCCGAAAACCGATCAAAACAGTGCACTATTTCGAGAATAAACGTGCGCAATTGTATGATTTTATCCGTACAGAGATTGCAAACGGCCGACAAATTTATATTGTGTATCCGCTCATTTCTGAATCAGAAAAGCTTGATTACAAATACCTGGAAGAAGGTTACGAGCATATTCAAAAACTCTTTCCATCTCCCCAATATTCGATTGGCATGGTACATGGCAAGATGAAACCTGCTGCCAAAGAAGCTGAGATGCAGCGCTTCAAGCGAGGTGAAACACATATTCTCGTTGCAACTACCGTAATTGAAGTAGGTGTCGATGTGCCGAATGCTTCTGTAATGATTATTGAAAGCTCCGAAAGATTTGGATTATCGCAACTTCACCAGTTGCGAGGTCGTGTGGGGCGCGGTGCCGAACAATCATTCTGTATATTACTGAGCGGTTTCAAACTGGGAGTTGATAGTCGCAAGCGCATCGAAACAATGGTGGCAACAAACGATGGATTCGAAATTGCCGAAGCTGACATGCGCCTCCGGGGACCAGGCGATATAGAAGGGACACAGCAGAGCGGAATTGCCTTTGATTTAAAAATCAGCAACCTTGCAAAAGATGGTCAGATTCTCCAATACGCCCGTGACATTGCTACAACCATCATTGCCGAAGATCCGATGCTCGAACAACCCCAAAACGACATTCTGAAGAAACAGTTAATTGCTTTGAAAAAGAACCATTTAAACTGGGGATCGATTAGTTGACGGAAGAGAGGGGGTGAAGGGGAGAAAGGGTGACGGAGCGATGGATTTCTCTTTGTCTCCCACTCTCCTTTTCTCTACTACTTTCTCGTCACTGGTCTTTTAAAACCAGTCGCGCCTTTTAAATAACATCACACTCAAAATCGATATCATGAACGACCCGAGGATAACCCACATAAACGCAAAGTTGTTATGCTCCAAAAAATTAGGGATATTCATTCCAAAAATACTGGCAATCACCGTTGGGATCATCAATATAATTGATATGCTGGTCAATTGTTTAATAATCACGTTCAGGTTATTCGAGATCACCGAAGCATACGAATCCCTGATTCCGCCTAGAATATTGCTATAGATCGTTGACGTTTCGATCGCTTGCCTCAACTCAATTTCGGCATCTTCGTAAAGATCTTCATCGAAAAACTCCTTACTGAATTTAAGGTTTTTTATTTTTGAAAATAAGATGCCGTTGCCACGCAGCGATGTGATGAAATAAACCAGCGATTTCTCGATTTCCATAAGGCTCTGAAGTTCCTTATTTTTAATCGACCTTTCCAATTCTATTTCAGCCTGCCTGATCTGGTTATTGATCTGTTTCAGATATTTAAGGAACCAAATGGAAGATGACAAGATCAGTCGCATCACAAAATCAAAATTATTGGCCACGTTGATGTTTTTGCGCTGTGTGTAAACGGTAAAGTCAGCCAACATCTGGGTCTGGTAATAACAGAGTGTAAGATTCACCTCATTCGAGAAAATAATTCCAAAAGGAACCGTTATAAAGGGTGCTCCGTTATCTGAAAAATGGGGTATCCGGATAATAAGGTATTGGTAATCGTCATCCACCTCAGAGCGAGGACGTTCGTCCGTATCTGCAATGTCGGTCGTAAATTCAGTCGGAATATTGAATTTCTCACTAATAAATGCCACCTCCTCTTCGGTGGGACATTCAACGTTGATCCAGCAATTGGGAACCCATTCTTCGATAGGACGGAACCCTTTATCATTTTTTAAATAGGTAATCATAACACTAATCCTCAATTAATTTACAGAGGTAATTAGCACATCAATACCCCTTTAGTTAAAACTTTCTATATCCGCCGGATGGTCGTCCATGTGATTAATATATTTTTTGCAATGGTAGGTTTTTTTTTCAAGAATCTGACATTTCAACGTGATTAGTTTTCGATGTTATTTTTCATTCGTATATATTAGTATTAAGTTGCTGTATATCTTTAGGATCGAAGAACATAATTTCGTATAATCCAAGTATCCGCTCATGGAACTCGCATGCGTTTATACATCTTCTTTTGCGGTATTTGTACTATGCTCGTTTCACACGTTCAAATATATGTAAGACATTAATATTCAATTCGTATTAGCAGTATCACTTTTTTGACATCACCACCGGTATGGAACTCGCATAAAAAATTTAAACATCCTATTTGTGTTTGTCTAACCATGCTCGTTTCATCCGGAATTTAACCTTAAGTTAGCAATTAAGATAGCAGAATGGTTTTTTTCTTGGTTCAAAAAACCTACTTTTGCGCCGCAAACCAATATCATTAAAAACAATGGACGAGGGGCCTGCGAGTACATTAATTAATAACCTGATCTAGCGGGAAAGCCAACTCTCTTGTTTGCCCTCTTTGCTAAATCTCAAAAGTCAGGAGGGGAATATGAATTCAATAACCACATTTTTTTTCAGTCGTGTCATTGGTCAGAAAGCATTTGACACCAATAGTAATTGCATTGGGACCGTCAAAGACTTGTTAGTTGATCCCGACTCTACAACTCATTCTTCAGGACATCCTGTCGTGAATGGCATTAAAATTAAGTTTAAAAAACAGATCGCATTTTATTCATTTCAGAATTTCCGTATCGAGAAAGCAAACGGAAAAATAAAAATAATTTGCAGTGAGTTAATCAAATTATCTGAAGACCAAATCAGTAATAATCTTTATTTGGCGCTGACGGTTCTCGACCATCAGATCGTCGATATTAATGGCAGGAAACTTGTCCGGGTAAATGATATCAGGCTCGTAACGATCGTTAACGACACCTTTGCTGTTGCCGTTGACATCGGAATTGAAGGATTATTACGCCGAATTGGCATTGCCAAGCCCCTGAAAACCATTGTCTCAATTTTTAATGGAAGTATTCCCTCCAAGTTTATACTCTGGGAAGACGTTGAAACAATTGACTCCTCAAGCACAAATATCAAACTCTCGAAAAGCTATACGAAGCTCCAGACATTGCACCCTTCCGATCTTGCTGACATTATCGAAGATTTAGGTCGCAAGGCTAGTGCCGAGGTTTTTTCAGCACTCGATGACGAAAGAGCTGCCGATGTAATGGAAGAGCTCGAAACCGAGACCCAGGTTCATATCCTGGAAAGTCTCTCGATCGAAAAAGGGGCCGATGTTTTGGACAAAATGCCGGCCGATGAAGTTGCCGATATTCTCGATGCATTGGAAGACGAAAGAGCTGAACAGCTGCTCAACGAAATGGAAAAAGACACTTCCCAGGAAGTCAGGGAATTGCTTGTTTATCCGGATCATACCGTTGGTAGCATCATGTCATCCGAAGTAATGTCATTCAATCAGAACATGACCATTGAGGAAGTTCTCATTGAACTCAGGGCACAAAAACCGGAAATGGAAACCCTGTACAACCTCTTTGTTATCGACGAGAATGAAATGTTACTGGCCACTTTTTCGATACGCGATGTCGTAATTTCACCTCCCGATGTAAGGATTAATCAGATCATGAAACCTTCGCCAGTTCATTTAAGCGATTACCAGAAAATTAATGAAGTGGCAGAAATCGTTTCGAAATATAACCTGTTGGCAATACCTGTTGTCGACAAGAAGAATGTATTAAAAGGGATGGTGGTCATCGACGACGTGATCGAAGACCTAATCCGCAAACGCAGAACGAATAAATAGAGGTATTGGGTAATGTTCAAGAATAAAAAGACCTTATTTAGTCAGATTGGCATCTTTTTAGCGATTCTGGGACCGGGTATAATTACGGGAAGCGTTGATAATGATGCCGGTGGAATTACAACATATTCAGTTGCCGCGGCTGTTTACGGTTACAACCTGATATGGACACTGATACCTTCGTTTATTGTGCTTGTTGTGATCCAGGAGATGAATGCCCGAATGGGTATTGTGACAGGCAAAGGACTTGCAGACCTTATTCGTGAGAATGCAGGTGTTAAGATTACCTTTTTTATATTTATCGGATTACTGATAGCCGACATTGGGAATACAACCACCGAATTTGCGGGGGTGGCGGGTAGCATGGAAGTTTTTGGCGTCAGTAAGTATATTTCAGTACCCATCGTTGGATTCCTGATCTGGTTCCTCGTTGTGAAAGGAACCTACAAAATTGCCGAACGTATCTTTCTCCTTTTCAGCGTGTCATTGTTGATGTATGTCGTTTCGGCATTGATGGGCAAACCACATTGGGGTGAAATCGGTCATGCCATTATACACCCGCAGCTGGATATCAATACACACAGTATTTCGATGATCATCGGTATTATAGGTACCACCATTGCACCATGGATGCAGTTTTACATGCAGTCTTCGGTTATCGAGAAAGGGCTGAAAATGAAGCAATACAAATACACGATGATTGATATTGTGGTCGGTTGTGTTGCCACAGTCGTCGTTGCTTTCTTTATCATGGTCGCTTGTGCCTCTACGTTGCACCAAAACGGGATTCAGATCAACGAGGCGAAAGATGCGGCTTTAGCCCTGAAACCGCTTGCCGGTGAATTTGCATCACAGGCATTTGCGTTTGGACTCTTCATTGCTTCTGTTTTTTCAGCCACTATATTGCCGTTGGCAACCGCATTTTATGTTTGCGAAGCGTTCGGTTTCGAAGCCGGTATTGATAAAAAGTGGGACGAAGCGAAAGAATTTTATGTCCTCTATACAGGCATCCTGATCATAGGCGCCGCCATCATCCTGATTCCCAATGCGCCACTGATTGCCATTTCGTTGTGGACGCAGGTAATCAATGGGATGCTTTTACCCGTTGTACTGGTTTGCATGATCTTATTGGTGAATAATAAAAAGATCATGGGAAAATACGTGAACAAGCCCATTAACAACATTATTGGCTGGGGAGCCGTAACTGTTCTTGTGGTATTATCGCTGGTGCTTCTGTTGATGCCGATTTTTACGAATGCAAATTAAGAGTTGGAAAGATTTCATAATGGAAATGATGGGTACACAATTTTATGAAAAAATATAATAGTCAGGCTAATGACACAAAAAAAGCGGGCCATTTGGCTCGCTTTTTTTGTGTCATTTTTTTTTGCGGAGAGAGAGGGATTCGAACCCCCGGTACCGTTACCAGTACAACGGTTTTCGAAACCGTCCCATTCGACCACTCTGGCATCTCTCCTGATCATATTCCGATCGTATCGGCCACAAAAATAAGAAAACTATCTTATTCTCCTGTTAAATTGATCAGATTCTTCATTTCTCCTGTTGATGCAAGAGGCACTTCTTAATAATTCTGATTTTTCAGAATCGATTTAAGAACTGAATGAAATCCGGCGCTCCAAGAACCAACGTAAAATTTTCCCGGGCCTACGGCTCCGGGAGAATTTCATTTTTCGACTATACGTATATTAAAAGGCAGAGACGTTGCATGCAACGTCTCTACAACAAAATCAATTATTCGATACAAATTGTATATCAAATTATTAGATCAATATTTAAAAATCTTGCCTCCTGCCATTACCTGCTGGGTTTTCTCATCGAAGGTTGCTTTTTGTCCGGTGCGCAATGCTGCAGTCGTCATGATATTGGCAATTGAATGGCTGTACCCGGCCTCAACTGGTGCATTGGTCTTCACATTATTGGCACGAACACAATCCATCCAGTTCTTCATGTGCGCATTAGTCAAAGGATCGGACCCTGTATTTGAGTCGGTTTCCACTTTTAATTGCGGAAGCTCGAAATCAGCGAGCAAATTGGCTTTCATTCCCATCTCTTTGGCATATTTTTCTTTTAAACCGCCATCGGAGGATACTTTGTTTGTATCAAGATCCAGTTTCCCGCCATTTGAGAAATACCACTCTTTGGTACCACCCGACTCGTTCGTCTGACGTGATGAATAAATCACCTGGAAGCCTTCATTTTTATTATCCAACGGGCCGTAATCGAAAACCGCAGTCATCGTATCAAAGTTTCTACGACCATCTTTCCATACATATACGTCGCCATTTGCTGCAACCGATCTTGGATGAGGCAAATTGGTAAACCAATGCACTGTATCAATCTGGTGAGCCATCCACTGACCGGGAATACCCGATGAGAAAGGCCAGAAAAGACGAAATTCCAAATATTTGCGTGGATCCCACTTTTCAAACGGACGGTTCATCAGGAATCGTTTCCAGTCGGTATCAGATTCTTTTATTGAAGCAACTTCACCCGGACGACGCCAGCGACCTGGCTGATTTACATTCCATGTCATTTCGACGGCACAAATCTTACCAAACTTTCCTTCCTGAATAAACTGGTGAGCTGCCTGATAATTAGGACCTGAACGGCGCTGAGAACCAATCTGGACAACTTTACCTGATTCCTTGACTGCTTTCTTCGCAAAAATGGCATCATCCATCGTTTCGGCAAAAGGTTTCTCGCAATAAACATTCATTCCGGCCTTCACCGATTCGCCACATAGCATAGCATGTTGAAAGTCAGCCGTTGAAATGATTACCGCATCCATTTTCTGATTGTAAAACTCATCGGTATTGCGCGCTTCAAGCGGTGTAGTTTCATTGTTCTTTTTGACCCAGTTGAGTCCGTCATTACGACGTTTGCTCCAAAGATCGCAAACAGATGCAAACTCGAAATTCATCTCTTTCGCATATTTCTGAAATGCCGGCCCCAAAGCCGATTCAAAACGGTTTGAAAAGCCGAGGATTCCTACCCGCACACGGTCGTTTGCACCAATGATCCGGCCATAACTTTTAGCGCTCATTGCCATACCACCTAAGGTTAAACCGGCAGCGCCAATCGCCGATTTCTGAATAAATTCTCTTCTGTTCGACATGATAATTGATATTTAGTAGTTGATGTTCTTTACTGATTACGACATCTGAATTTTGAGTTACTAGCTACTGGTAACAGGTAGATAACGCTTCGCAGGTAATCTTTCTTTTATTATTAAATTTAGAAAACATGTAAAAGTCAATTTTAGAGAGGAATACCCTACTTAATTGCCAGATGCGAATCGCAAGTTGCCAGATGCCAACAGCTAATTACTGTCTAAAATCCAAATTCTGCTATACCTTAGGTTCCCAACCTTTTGCATATTCACGTCCCCACAATTTCATACCATCTTTATCCAGAATGTGTCCATCTTTCGTGTTTACATCGAACGATTTTCCAATCCGGAATCCAATATTTGCGTAATGGCACATCATCTGACTGATTGCACCCTGCTCAATCGGCGAATTTAGTTGTGTCTCCTTACCCCTGATTACATTAAAAAAGTTCTGAATATGGGTGTCTGTCATATCTCCGCCTCCACCAAGCGCGGTTCCGGCTTCGATGCTGGCAGATTTACTGCTTTTAACTAGTTTGCCTTTCCGGTCGAATAGTTTATAACCTCCACGATCAACAAATACAGAACCTTCTGAACCATAAATGATTGTTCCACGGTCAGCTCCGTAAGTCAGCATTGCGTTGCGACTTTTACCGTCCCATTTAATAATTTTATTTCCCGGAAAGCGGAACGTGGCATCCATTGTATCGTACATCTCCCAGCCATCATTGAGGAAGTGTCGTTTTGCGGCTTCAACATCAACATGTTCAGGGTAATCAACCTGCAATGCCCAACGTGCAACATCAAGTTCGTGTGTTGCGTTATTTCCCGTTTCAGCAGTTCCCCAGTTCCAGCCATACCAATGCCAGTTATAATCCCAAATGTTGTCCATATATTCAACACGTGGAGCAGGACCCTGAAAAAGTTCCCAGTCGAGACCTTCAGGAACAGGTGCCTTTTTTTGAACCGGACATTCGCCCCTGGAATTGGAATAAAAAGCGACTGCTTTAAAGGCGGTACCAATCACCCCTTTATGAATTTGACTTATTATATCAATCGATTCAGGAGCCGAACGTTGTTGGTTACCCATCTGAACTACTTTCCCATATTTCTTTTGGAATCCTACAAGTAATTCACCTTCGCGAGGATTGTGACTACATGGTTTCTCAATATAAACATGCTTTCCAGCCTCCATCGCCATCCAGGTTCCCGGTGCGTGCCAATGGTCGGGAGTTGCATTGAAAACAGCATCAACCTGCTTATCTGCAAATACATCACGAATATCATTGATCAAAGTTGCTTTGCCTTCCACTTTTCCCTGGAGATCTTTCCCAACCTTTTCACGCTGGTGTTTCATCACGTCACAGATATAAACCAGGTCCACATTATTTTCTTTGTCCTTCAGCGCAGTATAATAACTACTTACACGGCGTCCACATCCCATTAAGGCGACATTTATCCGGTCGTTTGCTCCGATGATTCTCCCATAACTTTTGGTGCTAAATGACATTCCGCCAAGCGTTAATCCCACTGCACCAACAGCTGATTTCTGAATAAATGTTCTTCTGTCTGACATAGCTTGTTACTTAAAAATTTATATTTGAGTTTATTGATGAGTTCTTCCGTGTGCGGTAACGCCACGAAGATAAACAAAAACATGAACAGACCGGATATGTTTTACAACATTTAAAGATTTGGTTGAACACCAATCAATACTGATATTTTTGTAATTCAGATGGTTGATAGTAACCGGCAAACCGGATAAAAGATGAAATAGCCATGAGAGAAACTTCTCGCAAAACCAAAAATGATTATATGGCTATTCCATGCTACAACTAAAAAACAAATTGTAAACGCATGAAACTAACAATGAGAAGTTTAATTATTTGTATGGCATTTTTCATAACCAACAACACATTAGAAGCCAACGATACAAACAGGCACATAGGAATGAAATGGGAACTTGGATATGCCACGACAAAAGAGGCAAAGCCTGAAAAATGGATTCCGGCAACAGTCCCTGGTGCAGTTCAACTTGATATTGCAAAAGCAGAGAAATACGCACCCTACTATTATGCGGAACATTGGAAAGACTACCAATGGATGGAAGATAATTATTACACCTATCGTTCCAACTTTAAAAAACCGGAACTCCTGGCAACCGAAAAGCTATATTTTATTTCGAAAGGCATTGATTATCAATTTGAAGTATACCTAAATAATGAGAAATTATTTGAACAGGAAGGGATGTTCACCGCTGTCGATATTGATTTAACTGAGAAGTTAAAAGAGAGTAACACTTTGGTAGTAAAAGTATTTCCTGCTCCAAAACTGCATGCCAAACCTGTTGACAGAACACAGGCATCTCATAGCGTTAAACCAGCCGTAAGTTATGGGTGGGATTGGCATCCACGTCTATTGCCACTGGGAATCTGGGATGAAACTTATCTCGAAATACAGTCAACTTCCTACGTTAATGATATTCATGTAAACTATCAGTTAAACAACAATTTATCAAAAGCGGACATCTCGTTGGAGGTGAAAGGACGCGCATTGAAAGGCAGTCACTATAAATGGAGTTTGAAAGATAAAACCGGAGTGGTCGTTTCTAAAACAGAAGGAAATATCGAAAGTGATGATTTTAAATCAACTACCACTCTTGATAATCCTAACCTATGGTGGCCTCATGATAATGGTGAGCCCTATTTATACAATTCTGAATTTCAATTAATTGATAATTCCGGTAAGGTTCTGCAATCGAATACTTCAAAAATAGGTTTCCGCCGTGTGAAATTAGTGATGAACAGCAGCGCATGGAGTGATCCCGAAGGATTTCCAAAAACACGTAGTGTTCCACCTATTCAGTTTGAGATTAACGGCCGGAAGATCTTTTGCAAAGGAAGCAACTGGGTGAATCCTGAGATTTTCCCCGGAATTATGACGCGCGAACGATACAATCAATTGTTGACTTTGGCCAAAGAGGCAAATTTCAATATCTTAAGAGTCTGGGGTGGAGGAATTGTCAATAAAGAATCGTTTTTTGAATTGTGCGACGAAATGGGGATATTAGTCTGGCAGGAGTTTCCACTGGCTTGTAATAACTACCCCGATGATGCTCATTATCTCCAAATTCTTAAACAGGAAGCGACTTCTATAATCAACCGGGTAAAGAAACACCCTTCGCTCGCTTTTTGGTGTGGTGGCAACGAGCTTTTCAATAATTGGAGTGGCATGACCGACCAATCATTGGCCTTGAGAATGTTGAACAGCCAGTGTCTGGAGCTTGATCCATCCACTCCGTTTATACCCACATCCCCGATAATGGGTATGGCGCATGGTCACTATGTGTTCCGTGAATGGTCAACAAAAGAAGAAGTTTTTCAGGAGATGGCCAGATCGAAATTTACAGCTTACACCGAATTCGGAATGCCCGCACCCTCTTCTGTGGAAATACTAAAAACTATTATACCAAAAGAAGAACTTTGGCCACCAAAACCAGGAACCTCATGGGAAAGTCATCATGCTTATAATGCATGGGTTGGCAATACCTGGTTATGTGAAGATATCATCGAAGATTATTTTGGCAAATCAGAATCTCTTGAGCAACTTGTTGACAATGGTCAACTCTTACAAGGTGAAGGTTACAAATGCATTTTTGAAGAAGCACGCAGGCAAAAGCCCTATTGTGCAATGGCAATCAACTGGTGCTACAGCGAGCCCTGGCCTACAGCTGCCAATAACAGCATTGTAAGTTATCCTAACATTCCGAAACCCGGGTTTTACGCTGTTAAAAACGCATGTCGGCCAGTGTTGGCCAGTGCTAAATTGCCAAAGTTTAAATGGACGGAAGGAGAAATTTTTTCTTCAGATATCTGGATACTGAATGATGATTTCAAAGACCTGCCAGCGGGGAAAGTGATCATAAAAATTGTAGCTGAAGATGCAGCAATTACTATTCTCGACTGGGATTATAATGCGATGAATGCGAATATAAACCAGGCAGGTCCAACTGTTCGATACAAACTCCCGGCATGGAAAACCGACCGGTTCAGGGTTCTCCTCGAAGTGGAAGGACATCCTGAATATAACTCAGAATACACGCTGGCTTATCAACCGCGTACCATCAGGGGGAAAAAATCCACAGCAGTTATGAATCAATAATTATATCAATAGCTATGAAAAATTTATTCACTATTTTATTATTAATCTGCACATTTCAACTTTTTGCACAACCCAATTCTGCGCCAAAGCTACCATATTGTTATGACGAACTGACAGCGCCAGATTTTGTAAAGGCAGTTGAATTATCCGAAGGTGT
>Ga0075524_10000353_pt1 | contig 11316 bp, 22 predicted proteins | sample NGEPerone_FD_76826 | JGI IMG/M metagenome (GOLD analysis project Ga0075524, IMG submission 76826) | Arctic peat soil microbial communities from the Barrow Environmental Observatory site, Barrow, Alaska, USA - NGEE Permafrost154B-one | ecosystem: Environmental > Terrestrial > Soil > Wetlands >...
ACTTCACCTTGGCGCCCGCGGCGATGAAGCGGTCCATGCGCAGACCCTCGAAGCGCGCCGGCTCCTGCCAGGCGAGCGTGATGCCGCGCCGCGCGCGCTCGTCGACGGGCACGCCGCGCAGCGATTCGCCGTCGAGCAGGATGTCGCCACTGTGGTGCGTATAGCCGGGCAGGCCCATGATCGTGTTTGCCAGCGTCGACTTGCCGGCCCCGTTGGGCCCGATGAGGGCGTGGACGTGGCCTTCCCAGAAGTCGACGCTGAGACCGTTGAGTATGGGCTTGCCGCCCAGCTCCAGCGTGACGTCGCGCAGTTCAAGGATCCCCATCGAGACTCCGATCTTTCAGAGCCGGCGCGGCTCATCGTTTGCTCGCCGGCGCGGCGACTACGGCACGAACGTCTTGCGCACCGCCTGCGGATGACCCTCCCTGCCGTACTGGCCACAGGTGAAGCATTCCGACAGCAGCAGGCCTCGCTCCTCGCCTGTGGCGACCACCGAGTAGCCTATTGCCACGAAGAAGCCCGGCGCGCGCGCCGTCGCCCAAAGCTCTCTGAGACGGCGCTGGCGCGCCTCCCCTTCGAGGGTGATCAGGAGGCGCCCGCCGAGGCCGCTCCCGCGATACGCCTGCGACACCGCGATACGGCCCACGACCGGCAGCCCCCTGTAGTCTTCGAGCGAGACCGTCCCCACCATGCGGTCGCCGTCGAACGCCCCCCCACATGGCCAGGGGCGGCTCCGGGGACTCCGTGATCTCGAGATGCGCGGCCTCGGCGAGAGCCAAGGCAGCCGCGTGGTCGTCGCTGGGCGCGATGATGAGAGTGTCCGTGAGCTTGGCCATCGGTTGAGCTTACTCCGTCCCGGGCCTACGGGTCAGCGCAACTCCGACTCCGACAGCACCTCGCTCTTGATCAACGAAACGAGCCGCTGAAGGGCCGCGAACACGTTGTCACGGATATCTCCGGCCACCAGCACCTTCATGATGTCGTCGCCGCGGAGAGTGGCCCCTCGTTCGCCCATCCGCGCACGACGTAGACGCCCGGCCAGGTCGCGGCCTCGACGAGCACATCCTCAAGCCGGTCCCCGTCGGTGCGGAGCAACATTCCGCGCACGGGCTCGCCGCACCTCGAAGTACCGCGCACGATGCTTTGGTGAGCAAGGATCACGCCGATCGCAGCGGACCCCGGCTGAGACTTCACCTCGTGGATCCAGTCGTCGACCTCCGCAGTGCCCATGACCTCACCTCCCTGTTCTGCTGATCGTAGTCCAAGAGCAGGCGCTTGCATTCTCGGGCCACGGGTATAATATGGGCATATGCTCATAACAAACAGGTGGCAGCTCATCTGCCGCCGTGCTCCAAGGAGGAGACATGCCAGGTAGAGACGGTACGGGACCCATGGGCTTCGGCCCGATGACAGGTGGCCGACGGGGCTTCTGCGCCGATGCGGCGGCATCGCCAGGCCGCGGCGGCGGTCATGGCCGGAGAAACCAGTTCTACGCCACCGGGCTCACCGGGTGGCAGCGGGCCGCGCAAGCCGACGTCCAGGCAGCAGCCCCGATCGGCGACTCGCCGGACCCGTTCGCGCTCCTCGATGAGAAGCTCACCCAGGTGCTCGAGCGTCTGGATCGCCTCGAGTCTGCAGGACGCGACTGACATGGGCGGACAAGCGGCACTTGGCGGCGGTCGTGGCGGCGGAGGCGGTCGCCGCCTCGGAGGCCAGGGCGGTCAAGGTCATGCCGGCGGCCAGGGCGTCCGTCAGCGTCGTCGCGACGGCAGCGGGCGCGGCGCGAACGTTGGCCCCGGCGGCGGCGGCGGCGACATCGCGAAAGGTGTGACGGCCGCTGTCATTGGGCCGGCGCCCGAGGCTGAAGTGCCGCCGAGCGCCCCGGCCATCGTTGCCCGGGCGCGTACCGTGGCCGTCGTCGCCGAGCCCGCGTCCTGCATCGCCTGCGGCTTGTGCGTCGAGACGTGTCCACGAAATGCGATCGCCCTCGAAGAGACCGCTGTGATCGACCCGCAGCTCTGTAACGGCTGCGGGCTGTGTGTCGACGACTGCTCGTATGGCGCGCTCGCGCTCGCGGAGGTCTGAAACGATGCGCATCGCCATCGCCAGCGGTAAGGGTGGCACCGGCAAGACGACGCTCGCGACCAACCTCGCGGCGCTGCTCGCCGCGCGCGGCGTGACAGTCCGGCTCCTCGACGCCGATGTCGAGGAGCCGGACTGTCACCTCTTTCTGCATCCTGCCGTCGAACGCCGCGAGCCGGTGCGCGTCCTGGTGCCGGAGGTCGACGACGCGCGCTGCACCGCCTGCGGCGTGTGCGCCGAGGTGTGCGCCTTTCACGCCATCACCGTCATCGGTTCGACGGTCTTGGTGTTCCCCGAGCTTTGCCATTCCTGCGGGGCATGTGAGCTGCTCTGTCCGGAGAAAGCCATCCATGAAGAGGGCCGCGACACCGGTGTGGTCGAGCACGGCACGGTGACGCTCCCCGGCCGGCCGGCGTTCCCGCTGGTCACCGGAGTCCTCACGGTCGGCGAGGCCAAAGCCGTGCCCCCGACCCGGGCCACGTTGGCGGCTGCCGGCGACGGCAGCGTCGACGTCGTCCTCATAGACGCCCCACCCGGCACCTCGTGCCCCGTGATCGAATCGGTGCGCGGCTCCGACCTCGTGGTGCTGGTCACGGAGCCGACGCCCTTCGGCCTGCACGATCTCGTGCTCGCGGTGGCGATGGTGCGCGCGCTCGGACTGCGCTGCGTCGTGGCGGTGAACCGCGCCGACCTCGGCGACGACCGCGTGCACCGGTTCTGCGCCGATCAGGGCATCGAGATCGTGCTCGAGCTACCCAACGACCGGCGGATCGCCGAGGCATACGCCCGTGGCCAGCTACTCCTCGACGCGGTCAACGGCTTGGAGCAGACGCTGAGCGCGGCGTGGGAGCGCATCGTCGCCGCCGCGCAGACAGAACAGGGGCGCTCATGACGCCGCCCCGGGAGCTGGTCGTGATCAGCGGCAAGGGCGGCACCGGCAAGACGAGCGTGGTGGCGGCGTTCGCGGCTCTGGCCGGCGGCGCCGTGCTCGCTGACTGCGACGTCGACGCCGCCGACCTGCATCTGGTGTTGCGCCCGGAGCTCGGGGCCGAGCACGAGTTCAGCGGTCGCCGGCAGGCGATCATAGACCCCGAGGCCTGCACCGCCTGCGGGCGCTGCGCCGAGGTCTGCCGCTTCGCGGCCGTGCTCGGCGCCGCCGACGACACCTACTCGATCGACTCCATCGCCTGCGAAGGCTGCGAACTCTGCCGCCGGGTGTGCCCCGCCGACGCCATCCACATGGTGCCGGTCGTCAACGGCGCCTGGATGGTCTCCGAGACGCGCTTCGGACCGCTGGTACACGCGCGTCTTGGCGTCGCCGAAGACAATTCCGGCAAGCTGGTGACGCTGGTGCGCAACGAGGCCCGCCGCGTGGCCGAGGAGCGCGAACTGCCTCTCATGATCGTCGACGGCTCGCCGGGCATCGGCTGCCCCGTGATCGCGTCGCTCGCCGGGGCGGATCTGGTGCTCGCGGTGACCGAGCCGACCGTCTCGGGTCGTCACGACCTCGATCGCGTGCTCCAAGTGGTACGGCAATTCCGGCTGCGGTTCGCCGTCTGCGTCAACAAGGCGGACCTCAACCCGGAGCTCGCCGCGCGGATCGCCGCCGAGGCGTCCGCCGCCGGCGCGGCGTTCGTCGCCACCGTCGGCTATGACCCCGCCGTGACGCACGCCCAGGTGGCGGGCACCGACGTCATCGCCTATGGCGGCCGCGCCGCGGCCGAGATCGCGAAGCTGTGGGGGGCCGTGAGCGCATCGCTCTCACCGTCCCTGGAAGGAGAGGTGCGCGGTGCATGAAGGCCAGGTGACCCAAGGACCGGCGGGCGGCAAGCATGACCCGGGTTGCGCCCACGCCGAGGGCGACCCCCACCGACAGCAGGATGAGCTCGAGGTCCGCATGCTGCTCATCCGCCACAAGTTCCTCGTCCTCTCGGGCAAAGGCGGCGTCGGCAAGAGCACGGTCGCGGTGAACCTCGCGACCGCGCTGGCCGCCGCCGGTCGCCGCGTCGGTCTGCTGGACGTCGACCTCCACGGGCCGAGCGTTCCCGGCCTGCTGGGGCTGGAGTACACACCCCGGCCCGGCAGGGCCGGCGGTATCGCTCCGGCGCCCGTGAGCGACAACCTCTGGGCCATGTCGATCCAGTTCTTCCTGCCCGAGGACGACGACGCCATCATCTGGCGCGGGCCGCGCAAGTACTCGGCGATCCGCGAGATGCTCGCCGGCGTGGACTGGGGCCATCTCGACTGTCTCGTCGTCGACGCTCCTCCCGGCACCGGCGACGAACCGCTGGCCCTGGTCGAGCTGCTGGGTCAGGGCGCCGGCGCCGTGATCGTCTCCACGCCGCAGCGCGTCGCCGTGAACGACGTGCGCAAGGCGCTGGGCTTCTGCAAAGCGCTCGACCTGCCGGTCGTCGGCCTCATCGAGAACATGAGCGGCTTCGTCTGCCCGCACTGCGGTGAGACCACCGACATCTTCTTGAGCGGCGGCGCCGAGATCATGGCCGCCGAAGCCGGCGTGCCGTTCCTCGGCCGCATCCCGATGGATCCGGCGGTCGTACTGGCCGGGGAGCGCGGCGTGCCTCACATGCAGGCGTTCGCCGGGTCGCCGACGGCGGCCGCGTTCGCAGCCGCGATCGAGCCGCTGCTCACACTGACAGAGCGTCCCGATCATCGCGTCGCCACGACCGAGGGTAGCTGAGGTAGACGATGTCCGCCGCCGTCAGCGCGCAGCAACTCGTCTACGGGCCGGTGCCGTCCCGCCGGCTGGGGCGCTCCCTCGGCGTGGACCTGGTGCCTTTCAAGACGTGCACCTACGACTGCGTCTACTGCCAGCTCGGTCGGACCACGCGCAAGACAGTGCGCAGGCAGCGGTGGGTCGACCCGACGGATGTCGTGGCTCAAGTGCGCGCCAGGCTCGAGTCGGAGCCCAACGTCATCGCTCTCGCCGGGTCGGGCGAACCGACCCTGCATGCGGGGATCGGTGACGTGATCGCCGGCATCAAACGGATCACGGATGTGCCGGTGGCGGTCATCACCAACGGGTCGCTGCTCGGGCGCCCGACGGTACGCCGAGGGCTGGCGGCCGCCGACATCGTGGTGCCGTCGCTCGACGCTCCCGACGATGGCCTGCTCCAGCTCATCAACCGTCCCCACAGGGCGCTCCGGTTCGGCGACGTGGTCGACGGGATGATCGCGTTCCGCAACGAGTACCGAGGGCAGATGTGGCTCGAGGTCATGCTGCTCGCCGGCGTCACGGGGATGGTAGCCGAAGTGGAGCGGCTCGCGGAGCTGGCGGCGCGCATCGCCCCCGACCGGATCCAATTGAACACGGCGGTGCGCCCGCCGGCTGAGTCGTTCGTGGCGCCGGTCGCGGACTGCTCTCTGCAGGAGTTCGCCGGTCTGTTCACACCCCATGCCGAGGTGATCGCCGACACCGCGCCTGCCGGCGGCGACCGAGTCGCCGCCCGCGCGGACATCCTGGCACTGCTCTCGCGCCGCCCGTGTACGGTGGCCGACATCGCCGCCGGCCTGGGGATCCACCACGGCGAAGCGCTCAAGGCGGCCACCGCACTCGTCACCGAAGGCGCCCTGGATCTGTACACCCACGAAGATCGATCGTTCTACGTGGCGGCATCCGCCACCGCTGAGAATCGAGAAGAGGAGAGACCATGAAGGTAGCCATCAGTGCGCAGGGCAACGACATCGACTCCCTGGTCGACCCAAGGTTCGGCCGCGCCCGCTGGTTCATCGTCGCCGATACGGAGACCGGCCAGTGGCAGGCTCACGACAACGCCGCCAACGTGAATGCCAGCGGCGGCGCCGGCGTACAGGCCGGCAGCACCGTGACGGCGCAAGGCGCCGAGGCGGTCATCACCGGCAATGTCGGTCCCAACGCGCATCAGGTCCTCGCCGCCGCGAACATCGCCATCTACCAGACGGGCAACGGGATTAGCGTGAGCGATGCGCTCGCCGCTCTCAAGCGCGGCGAGCTGATAGCGCTAGAGGCTCCGACCGTGAGCGGTCACTGGGTCTGAGGAGGAAGGAAGCAGCCATGAACGGAGACGGAAGGCCCAGGAATCGCCGGCAGCAGCGCGGAGGGCCGGCCTGTGACGGCACCGGGCGGGGCCGCGGCCGTGGCAAGGACAACGCCAGGGGCAGCGCAAGCAGCCTGGGCGGGCGCACCGCGACACGTGCGCTGGTCGCGGTCGGCGCCTACGTGGCCCAGGATCTTCGCGACGCCGAGGGGCTGACGCGTCCGCTGCTGCGCCGGGCCGCGCTGCGTCTGGCGCTGAGCCGCAGCGCGCCGGCTCGGCGGCTGGGTGACGCGTACCTGCGGCTCGATCCGCCGGAACCGTCGGAGTTCTCTAGGAACGCGGATGTCATCGAGATGACCGGCTCTTCTTCCTCGCCCCGGGCGCTGCCCCCGGCGCCGGGCAGCGTCGAGCACGCGCCGGTGGACGACTCCCCCCCGCGTTGAATCCCCTGCCGTGCCCGGCTACAATGAGCATATGCTAATAACTTTGGGAACGGTCAGTGGCGCGCCCGCCGATTGAACGCGCCGTGGGCGGCATGCCACGTGTGACCCTGTTCAAGCCGGCAGGCGTCCCCGGCCGCGATCTCGAACAGCTGCCCCTCGCCGTCGACGAGCTCGAGGCCATCCGCCTCGTCGATCTCGAGGGCCTCAGTCACGAGCAGGCCGCCTCGGCCATGGGTGTGTCGCGGCAGACCGTCGGCCGCGTGCTGGAGCGTGGTCGCGCCAAAGTCGCGGAGGCCCTCGTCGGCGGCAAGGCGATCCTCATCGGTGGCGGCCAGTACCGCGTGGAGCCGAGACGGGTGTGTTGCTCGGCCTGCGGCGCCGTCTGGACCGCCGCCCCCGATGCAGCACTCGCTGCCGTATGCCCCTCCTGCGCATCGTCCAACGTGGGGACCTGCTGGGATCCTGCGGGACGTTGCGGCATGGGACACAGAGGCCAAGGTGGCGGCCGAGGCCGAGGCTGCGGCGCCGGCGGAGGTCACCACCGAGGCGGCCGCGGCGGCGGCCAAGCATAGATCGACGTACCGATGAATCCACAAACGAGAGCGAGAGAGTCATGACTGACGAGATCACCACGAAGACGCGCATCGCCATCCCCTCCGAACTGCCGGGTGGCCTCGACGCTCCCCGCTCCGGCCACTTCGGCCGCTGCGACTGCTTCACCATGGTCGACGTGGCTGACGGCAAGGTAGGCGAAGTGGAGATCCTTCACAACGCCCCGCACACCGAGGGCGGCTGCATGGCGCCGGTCCTCCTGCTGGCCGAGCACAACGTCGACGCGATCGTCGTGGACGGCATCGGCGGCCGTCCGCTGATGGGGTTCAATCAAGTCGGCATCGCCGTGCATGCCGGTGTAGGCGGCGACGTGAAGACCACTGTCCTCGCCTTCATCCAGGGCGGCCTGCCCGTCGTGGGGCTCGAAGGAGCCTGCCAGCACTGAGCGCTCTCGCCTGGCGGCTTGAGCGCCGCGACTACGACGCCGGCCGCGGAAGTCGGCTACCGCTTCGCCGCTACCACCGCCAGGTGGTAGGGCAGCCTCGTCCCCGGCTCGTGCGCCTCGATCTCTTCGAGGCCCATGCCTGCGACAACGTCGCGCACCGCGGCGAGACCGAGAACGTGATCGAGCGGCGGGCCGACCGGCCGCTCGCGGTCGCCCCAGTCGACCACGACGAACAGCCCGCCCGGGCGCAGGAGACGCACGACCTGTGCCAGCGCCTCGGGCTGGTCGTACAGATGGTGGAGCACGTCTACCATCACGACCCGGTCGGCGACGGCGTCCGGCGCAGGCACCTCGTTGGCGTCGGTCTCCACGACCTCCAGCCTGTCGGTCAGCTCGGGAGTGATCTTGACGCGGAGCATATCCGCGAGCCGCGAGAGCGCCTCGACGGCGATCACGCGGCCTCGCGGTAGAGCCTCGGCGACCGCGACGGTGTAGACCCCGGTCCCTGCGCCGTAGTCCACGACGGTCTCGTCGCCTCTGAGGCGCAGGAACGACACGACGGCCGACTGCGGCAACGCCTCGAGGCGCGCCGGGTCTTCGAGTCGACCCGCGTGCTGTGGATCGAAGGCGTCGGCCATCAGCCGGTCACGGTCGTGATCTCGAACTCAGGCGGCTGATGCAGGTGCTTCTTCACTGCGCAAAGGTTCATCGCGCTGATGACGGCGCTGCGGTACTTCTCGGGGAAGTCCGCCGGCAGCTCGAGCTCGAGGTCGATCTTGCTGATGAGGCCGGCCGCCGGATCGTGGTGCGTGCGCATCGTGATCTTGGACCCCCCCGGGTCGATGTCGCGCTGCTGCATGAATCCGAGGGCGTAGATACCCGCGCAGGTGCCGATGGAGGCGAGGAAGAGGTCGAAGGGCGCCGGCGCGGAGTCGTCGCCGCCACCGCGCGCCGGCTGGTCCGTCTCGATGGTGAACCCGCCGTAGTCGGCGTACACGCGCTTGCCGCCCGGGAAGTAGATCCGCATGTCCATGAGTGGTCCTTTTCCGGAGTCTCTGGTCTCGGTGCGCAGGCTCCCCCACGCACGCCGTTCACTGCTCCAATGATTGCCATGTTGCGAAATTACGAAACTTGGCAATAATAGCCTCATGAACGATGACCGCCAGCGATACGCCATCCACGCCGCGGTGTTCGCCGCGCTCGCGAACCCTACGCGACACGAGCTCATGCATCACCTCTGCGACGCGCCGCGCACGCCCAGTGAGCTGGCCGAACTGCTCGACGTCAGCAGGCCCAACGTGTCGCAGCACCTGGCGGTGCTGCAGCGCGACGGGCTAGTGAAGCGCTCGCGGCAGGACGGCCGCGTGCTCTGGGAGGTCATCGACCCGCGACTGTCAGAGGCCTGCGCGCTCATCGACGAGATCCTCGGTCATGAGGCGGCTCAGCGCGCGCACGTCCTCGTCCCCGAAAGGTAGGCACACCATGCTCACCAAGAACGAAAACACCGTCGACCGCGTCGTGCGGACCATCCTCGGGATCGGCCTCGTCGTCGTTTCGATCACCAGCCTCGGTATCACGTCTGCCAAGCCGCTCGGTATCGTCGCGGCGCTCATCGGCGCCGTCCTCCTGTTCACCGCCGGCACAGGCTCGTGCCTGCTCTACCGCCTGGTCGGCATCGACACGTCCAAGTAGTACCACCAGGAGAACCCACATGATCAACGTCAACGTACAAGCCTGTCCGCAGAACCACCCCTGTCCCGCGGTGAGCTCCTGCCCCGAAGGCGCCATCATCCAGGACGACATCTTCTCGGCGCCAAGGATCGATCACGAGCTCTGCACCGACTGCGGCGCCTGCACACAGGCCTGCCGCGTGTTCTCCCGGGTCGCGGACGAGGTCGGCGTGCGCTGATGGCGCGCTTCGACCTCGTCTGCCGCGACTGCGCCCACCGCTTCGTGGTGGTGACCCGCGTGGCGATCCGCGACAAACAGAAGCGCTGCCCGGTGTGCGAATCGCAGAACGTCCGCCAGACCTTCGCCGGCTACCTGCGCAACGGGGCGCTGTCCGACGCGTTATGCGGCGCCCCGCAGCGCAGCAGCGGCTACGGCTGAGGCTGACGCGCCGGCGCGGTCGCGCCGCCCGCATCGCCCGCCATCGCCCCACGGCATCGCCCTCCAGCGGACTCATCGAAAGGCTTCCGTGAACGTCAAGCGCCTCATCCTCGTCCTCGGCCTGGCCGGCTTCATCGTCATGGCCGACAACTGGGTGGTCTCACCGCTGCTGCCGTCCATGGCCCGCGCCTTCTCGGTCGATCCCGCTCGCGCGGGAGTCCTTATCGTTGCATACATGCTGCCCTTCGGCCTCTTCCAGCTCCTGTACGGGCCGCTGGCCGATCGCTTCGGCAAGCTGCGCGTGGTGACCATCTCGCTGGCGCTCTTCACGCTGGCGACCGGCCTCTGCGCGACGGCCGTCGGCCTCGTCGACCTCACCGCGTATCGCGCCCTCACCGGCGTCTTCGCGGCTGCCACCATGCCGGTCTCACTGGCGCTGATCGGTGACCTCGTGCCCATGCAGGATCGCCAGAAGGCGATCGCCAGCTTCATGGGGATCGCCTTTCTCGGTCAGGCGACGTCGATGACCATCGGCGGGACGATCGCCGCGGTCTCGAGCTGGCGTGGCTGTTCATCGCCTACGCCGCCGTCGCCGCCGTGATCACCGTTGCGCTGTATTTCAGCACGCGCGAGGTCCGCGGCCGGCTGCGCGGGGATCCGCAGAGCGAGTTCCTGCGGCCGTACGGACGGCTGCTGGGCCACGGGCCCAGCCTGCGCACCTACCTTGTCGTGTTCGTCGAAGGCCTGCTCATTCTGGGTTCGTTCAGCTACGCCGGCGCCTATGCGGCCAAGGCTCTCGGCCTGCAGACCTTCGGGATCGGCCTCCTCATGGCCGTCTTCGGCGTCGGCGTCATCGCCGCCAGCCGGCTCTCCAGCCGCCTCGCGCTGCGGATCGGCCGGCCGAGCCTCGTGGCGCTGGGCCTGGCGTCGGCCGCGGCGGCCGATCTTCTCGTGGCCGCGGCCGGGTCGCACCTCGCGGCGTTCGCGATCGCCGTCCTTCTTCTGGGCCTCGGATTCATGTTCGCGCACTCGTCGCTCCTCACTACGGCGACGCAGTTCGCGGAGAAGGCTCGGGGGGGCGATGTCGCTGGTCGCGTTCGCATTCATGGTCGGCGGCTCCATCGGGACCATGCTCGCCGGTCGCGTCATCCTCGGCACCAGTTATCGCGACCTCTACCTCGCATTCGGGATCGCGCTCATCGCCCTGAGCGCCGTGGCCCTGGCGGCCGTCCCCGCACAGGGCGCGCAGGGTGAGAAGCGGCCGCTGCCGCTGCGGTCACCGCGACCCGACGAGGCCTGACGGCCGACGCGGACACCGGAAGCGGTGGGGCTGAACGCGGCGGGCCGGCATAGTCGCTGGCGCCTCGGGACGTTGAGCGTACGTCCGACGGTGTCGTTGGGCGTACTTCCAACGGTCCCACCAACGGAATAGCCGCCGAGAGACACTACGCCCGGAGCCTGCACGGTGTTTCGCGTCCACAACCTGCGCGGCGTTTCGCGTCGCGACCCGGCGTTTCGCGCCCGAAGGGCACGGGTAAGCCCGGCGCATGAAGGCAGACGCCCCCGATCTCAGCCTCGACGAGTTCATGATCGAGATGGGCCGCGAGCCGGTGAGTTTGCTCACCCACGAGCGGCTCATGGACCTCGTCCA
>Ga0075524_10000359_pt1 | contig 11243 bp, 10 predicted proteins | sample NGEPerone_FD_76826 | JGI IMG/M metagenome (GOLD analysis project Ga0075524, IMG submission 76826) | Arctic peat soil microbial communities from the Barrow Environmental Observatory site, Barrow, Alaska, USA - NGEE Permafrost154B-one | ecosystem: Environmental > Terrestrial > Soil > Wetlands >...
AATAATAAACTATCATTGTTAAGCATTGTAAAGGAAATTTAGGATTAACTAAATTAATCTGTAAAGTGAAACCAGGATTACTAACCAAATGTGTAAGGTTTTTCTAGGACGAGACACAATGAAAAAACAGGATGATTACTGTTCTCTTTTTGATTAGAATCATAATCCTTTTCGAGATTTGAAGTATACTCTTCAAGTAACTCTTTAAATTCCATTTTACTCATATTGACTGTCATCATTAAAAATAAGTCAATTTAGAGTTTCTACAAAAATAATTATTAGCACCTGATTAGCACCTACTAAATGAGGAAAGCCCCGATAAATCGGGGCTTTCTGTACCCGGAGCGGGACTTGAACCCGCACAACCGTAATGGTCACAGGATTTTAAGTCCTGCGTGTCTACCATTCCACCATCCGGGCGGAATTAGGTGGGGCAAATTTATAATAAATAATTCTTAATAAAAATTATTTAACCGCAAAGGTCACAAAGAAGGCGCAAAGTACACAAAGCAGTAGAGACGCCCAACTTGAGCGTCTCTACATATTATTTAACGAGGATTGGTTTACCCAGTCCGACCTTTTCAAGATCATCAAGCTGAGTTTTGGCATCTCCCACTACAACATAGTACATTTTAGCAGGATCAATATACTTATTTACTAATGCGAGTTCTTTTTCAACGGTCAGATCCTTTATGAATTTTTCTTCCCGCTTGATAAAATCATCGGGCAGATTGAAGGCAGTCATAGTATTCAGCATGCTGAGAAGATTACCTAATGTTTCAAACCTCAGAGCATTGCTCCTCATAAGAGAAGATTTTGTGAAATCAATATACTCCTGCGGAATGCTTTTCCTGTATTTCTCCATTTCTGTTTTGAAAATTGTAACAGACTCAAGAGTTGAATTAGTCCGAACCCTTGATGTGGCAACAAAAGTTCCATAGTTTTTGGAACCAACAATATTCGATCTGGCTCCGTATGTAAATCCTTTTTCTTCCCTCAGAATAAGGTTAAATATGCCATTGAATGATCCTCCCAGTTTATAATTGGCAACAGTTGCCGGGAAAAAGTCAGGATCGGTTCTAGGAAGTGAAGGAGTCCCTATTGCGATAACTGATTGTTTTGCCCCCGGAACATCAACAAAATAGATCTGCGATTTATCGGGAGCACCCGGAACTTTAATTTCAGGTATTACCACTTCCTTTGGTTTCCAGTTCAGGTTCAGACCGGAGAGGGCAGCCTTAACTCTTGCCTGATCAACATCTCCCACAACAAGGAATTTGGCTATTGAAGGGGACAGATACTTATTATAATAATCCTTAAGATCATCAATGGTTATAGCTATTACAGAAGCTTCTGTACCAGTTGCTTCCGTGGCAAGGATATTATCCCCAAACATAAGTTTATTAAGAGCGGTCGAGGCAAGGTAATCGGGACTTGCTGCATTACGTTTGAGAGTATTAATGATGCGGCTTTTTGCGAGAGCAAATGATTCAGCGTCCCATCTTGGCTCAAGAAGCATCTCCTGAACAAGCGCAAGGGTTTTTTCAAAGTTTTTAGCCATCGAGCTTACCTCTACAGAAATATCTTCGTTACCTGAAGTAACCCTTATTGAAGCACCTAAAAGCCCAATAGCATCTTCAAGCTGTTCAGGCGTTTTATTTTTGGTTCCTTCGTTCATCATTGCAGATACGAGATTGGCAACACCTGCTTTTTCAACTTTATCAAGCATATGGCCACCATCTATAACTATCGAATATTGTACAAGAGGCAGTTCATTTTGTGCTATGCCCCATACCTTAATTCCATTTGATAGTGAAGCTTTCCAAGGCGTGGGTATAGTTACTCCTGGGTCAGGTCCAAGCGTTGGTTTAACAGATCTGTCTAGTTTTGTTGGTGTTTTAACTATGGGCTCTTCTGCTGTTGTGGCTGTTTTAACTTCAGCAGCCTTAGTTACATCTTCCTCCACAATACCAGCATTTTTTGATCCTTCTGCAATCAGATTTACTTGTCCTTTTGGTACAAAACTTGTTTCAACAAAATTCTTGCCTTTTATATATCTATTATATACAGCTTTTATATCAGCCATTGTGACGGCCTTAGTGGCTGCAAGATCTTTCTTATAGTACTCGGGATCACCAGTGTTCATTGTATATTCTGCAAACTGGAATGCTTTGCCCTGAACACTGGCAAATGAATTATAGAACCGGGTTTCATAACCTGCTTTTATCCTTATGAGATCTTCTTCGTTGAAGCCATCTTTCTCAAATTTAGCAAAACCTTCAAAGATTGCTTTTTCGACATCAGTCAGATTAATATTTGGATTGGCTGCAACAGAGATTGAAAAACTGCCGGCCAGTTCCTGTGATCCGTTTCTGGTCATGACCCGCGATGTAAGTTTTTTATCTTTTACCAACACAACATAGAGTGGGGATTTCTTTGTTCCGGCAAGTAAATCACCAAGGAAATTAAGGGCATACGAGTCTTTTGAGTAACGCTCAACGGTCGGAAATACCATTGTCAGCTGTGGCGCTTTGGCGAAATTATCTTCGTGATAGAGCTTTATTGTTGAAGCAAGTGCAACAGGCATCGGACCTCTCTTTTCTATTTTTTCTCCTGTTGGGATTTCACCGAAATATTTAACTATCCATGACTTAACTTCTTCCTTATTGATATCTCCTGAAATAACCAGAGTTGCATTATTTGGGGCGTAGAATTTCTTATGAAATGCCCTTACATCTTCTACAGTGGCACCAGTTAAGTCTGCCATTTCGCCGATTACGGTCCAATTATAGGGATGCCCTTTCGGATAAAGATTTTTCCCGATCAGTCCCTGATTGAAACCATAGGCAGCATTATCCACGCTCTCTCTCTTTTCATTCTGAACAACATTCTGTTGATTAGTCAGGGCAGCCCTGGTAACTGTATTTTCAAGGTAACCCATTCTGTCAGATTCCATCCACATTGCCATTTCAAGTGCATTTTTCGGGACAATCTCATAATAGTTGGTTCTGTCCTGGTTAGTGCTGCCATTCAATGTTCCACCGGCGCCCTGGATGTTTTTGAAATATGTATCTTCAGGGACATTTTCCGACCTCTGAAACATCATATGTTCGAAAAGATGGGCAAAGCCTGTCTTGCCAGGGACCTCGCGGCTGGATCCTACATGATAGTAAACTGCGAGTGCAGCTATAGGGTCTGATTTATCAACATTGAGAACAACAGTTAATCCATTGGGCAGTTTATACTTCTCAATCTGAATTGAGATATCTGCATCTTTCTTCTGAGTCTGAAAGGAAGAGAGAGTGACAATAATCAATAAAAGAAGAAATGAAATCGCATGTTTCATGATTAATTTTTTAAAGGTTTAACTTTTCAGTTTGGAGTTTCGAAGTTAAAATAAAACCTGAATTAAAAATCTCTTATAACATTATTTAACAGTTGATTGGTATTTTATGCCGGGCGTCATGGTTTTAAATAATCAGATCTGTCTGTACCTCAAAGAAATTTACACGGGAAAGAAATGGCAGGCGGATTTTGGAAATTAAAAAAAATGCTTATTTTTGCCCGTGATTTTGCGGGAGTAGCTCAGTTGGTAGAGCACGACCTTGCCAAGGTCGGGGTCGCGGGTTCGAGTCCCGTCTCCCGCTCAAAATAAAAGCTGTGCCAGGCTCAACAAAAAAAGCATCTGGTGCAACCAAGACAAAGCCGAAAGTCAAAAAGTAGGCTATTATACGAAAGGCGCTCCGGGGAGCGCCTTTTTCTTTGACGAAAAAAGTAAAGAGTCCACTAATTTTTAACTGGTCCCCAATCAATCAATGTATTATTTTCAAAATATAGCCATGTACTTCTGTATGTCCAGTTTTCCTTTATGGTATTACCACTGACTATCCTGTTCACTTTTTCAGCTATACCCCAGCTGTCTTTTACCATATCAGAATTCATCCCCTTCCATATCTTTCCTGAAATAAGCCTGGCAGCCATATTTGATCCATATTTATTTTCAAGATATGATAACCTGCTCTGCTGCTGTTCCTGAACAGGCTGTGTCTCCTGTATCGCAGGCTGAGACTGGATTACTTGTACGGTCTGGGAAGGCATTTTATCCAATACTGCCTGGCGTTTAAAAATATAACCTTCATTCTGATCAAAGACGACATGTAAGTAAGTGCTGTCTGAATCAAGTACTTCAACGACTGAGTCAGCAGGAATGATCTGAATTACTGTTGTAAGGTCATCTTTTGTCGCGAACAAACGGCTTGAAGATTTCAAAGTAGCCGTTGCTATATTCTGATTGGCAGGCTGGTTTTGTTCCAGCGCCTGAAGCTTATCAGTTTTATTTGTCTGTGCTTTAATGGAAAAAGCGCAAAAAAGGATGAGTGATATTAAAAGTAATCTTTTCATATAATGTTTATTGAGTAAACGCAAAAACTGTACCAAATTTAAAAGGCTTAACGGCGCAGAGGCACAAGGGCGCAAAGGTGTCATAAAATAATCCGGGGTTTACCGTTGAGCCGTTGAACCATTGTGCCATTGAGCCTTTTTTGTTATCAGCATCAATCCATCCCTGATCGGTAAAATGACTTCTTCAATTGCAGTCTCTCTTCTGACCATCTCATTAAAATTGATTATTCCCCTTGTCTGAGGATCAGTTGTCTCTTTTTCAAGAACTTTCTCTCCCCACAGAACATTATCAGCAATTATAAATCCTCCGGGATTTACCTTATCTATTATAAGTTTGTAGTATTCAACGTATTCTCTTTTATCACCATCGATGAATACCAGATCAAACATAATATTTAGTCCGGGTATAATATCCTGAGCTCTTCCGGTTAGCTGTGTAATTTTGGAATCAACTCCTGCCTTGCAAAAGAAAGAATGAGCGAAAGAACTCAATTCATCATTTATTTCTATAGTAATAAGTTTGCCGTCCGGTTTAAGACCCCTGGAAAGGCATATTGCGGAATAGCCTGTGAATGTTCCGATCTCAAGAATATTATCAGGTCTTACCATAAGAGAAAGCATTTCAAGAAATTTCCCCTGAAGGTGGCCTGAAACCATGTTCGGATTTATAAACCTGATATGGGTCTGCCTGTAAAGATCCTCAAGAACAGGATCTTCCAGTGAAGAATGATGTTCAATATATTGTTCCAGTTTTTTGTTCATGGTTCTTCTATTAAGTCCGAAGTCCGAAGTCCGAAGATCGAAGACCGAAGTAAATATTTGTTCTTACTTCTGTCTTCCGTCTTTATTTATATATTAAAGTCGACATTTTCGATGGTTCAAAAATATCATTTGCAGTTTCCAGTAATTCAGATGCAGTAACAGAATCCAGTTTTTTGCACAGATCCTCAATACTTTCAATCTTATTAAAGAAAAGAAGACTTTTGCCAAGACTCAGCATCAGACTTTCATGGTTTTCATATCCTCTGACCAGATAACCTTTTATCTGGTTTTTTGCCTTGCTTAACTGTATGGTTCCAAGTTTTGTAGTACGAAGCGTTTTCAATTCCGCCAGTGCTAAAGAGATACTTTTGTCGAGATACTGATTATCAGTTCCAAAATAAATTGAAAATATGCCAGTATCGTAATAGGGGTTGTAGCTCGATTCTACATTGTAGGCAAATCCATGTTTCTCGCGTAGCGATAAATTTAGTCTTGAATTCAGCCCCTGACCTCCAAGGATATTATTCAGGAGAAACATTCCCATTCTGCGTTTGTCTTTCAGGTCGTAAGCCAGATTCCCCAATATGCAGTGGTTCTGGTAAGTATCCATTTTTTTTGTAACAGAGACTGGCTTATATTTCCAGGGCTTGTTTATTCTATTGTTGCTTTTTCCCGTGACAATATCCGAAAAATGTGTTTGAAACAGCTTCAGAATCTTTTCATCCGATATATTACCTACAGAACAGAACACCATCTGACTGGTATTGTAATTATTTGAGATAAAATCGCGGATCTTCTTTTGTGATAATGATTTTACCGAATCAGGAGTACCAAGGATATTACGGCCAATCGGCTGGTTTGAGAAAATAAGCTCTTCAAAATCGTCAAAGATGAGCTCTGAAGGATTATCGAGATAGGAATTAATCTCCTCAATAACTACATCCTTTTCTTTCTCAATCTCTTTTTCGGGAAAAACCGAATCGAAAGTAATATTGCTTATTAATTCTATAGCTCTTGCATAATCCTCTTTAAGAAAAGAGGCATGGATAGCAGTTTCCTCCTTGGTTGTATATGCATTAAGTTCCCCGCCAACATCTTCCAGACGGCTGAGGATGTGATAGGCTTTTCTTTTCTTTGTTCCCTTGAACAGCATATGTTCAATAAAATGGGCAATCCCATGTTCAGGAAGTGTCTCATCGCGCGAACCGGCATTGATTATCAATCCACAGTGAGCAACAAGCCCAGGTATGCGGAGATGAACGAGCCTGATACCATTATCGAGAGTGTTAAGGAGGAGATCCATCTTGTGTTATTAGTGAGGAAGCAAAGGTACCATATCATTAAAATGATTCCAAATGGAATTTTTTTTGCCAAAGTATTTGGTTACTCGGATTTGAGATATATATTTGCAGTCCGAAAAGGAGGTGCCATAGCTCAGTCGGTAGAGCAATGGACTGAAAATCCATGTGTCCCCGGTTCGATTCCTGGTGGCACCACTTCTTAGAAACGTAAACCCCGCAAGATCAATGATCTGCGGGGTTTTGGGTTTTAATACGTGATATGCATAGCTTTTAATCCAAACGGATGATTTTACCGGTACCTCTCTTCTCAGCAATATTAATAACCGGAGTTCCATAATATCCAATATTACCTGGTCCACGTATAAATGCATCAATATTATCGGAAGCATTGATATTAACATCTCCAACAGATTCATTATAAATTGCAGCATCCTTACAGTGTAGACTGTCGGCATACATACTGGAGCCATAACGGTTCCAGATCCAACAACTTTCAGCTTTCCCTATAAAATGAAAGTATCCGAGGGTGTTGGAATTATTGACGGCAAGAAAATGATTGCATTTAAATACAAGCCTTACCTCTGCAATTTCTCCTCCGGCAATAAGACTGAACTGATCTGCTTTTATAGTATCTGTATTTGAAAGATTTATAGGATCGGAAGATTCTATATACTTTAGGTTGCTGAAATGGAGGGCAAGAGCGTTTTTATTCGGGTTGAATGAAATTTTCTTATGATCATCTATAATAAGTGTATCATTCTTAATAAGTGCATCGATGGAATTAATATCGTTTTTTCCCGTAATAACCAATCGGTTTGTAGAATCCTGGATCAGAACGAAATTGTAAATTCCTGAGATTTTCACAGCATGAAAATCCTCTAAAATAATTTCCCGTCTACTTTCATCATCATCAAATAATATTTTCTGACACGAGATGATCAAAACAGAGACTAAAATAAGATAGATATAAAAGCTTTTCATTTGGTTCTTTAATTGTTTTATATCACCAGTAATACCCTATTCCGTATTCCAGACAATCGGCTTTTGCCATATGCGATTTTATAGATATACTCCCAATAAGATTCCTGGTGATCAGGTATTGTATCGATATTTTGTTATAAACCGGCGTAATAACGGTACTTTTTGAATAATATAGATAATGTCCGATCTGAATTCCCAGAACAAGTTGTTTATATCGGATCGTGTAAGAGGCATGGAGGCCAAACCTGATTAGTTTGTAAAAATTTTTCTCCGGAGTACCATCTTCACTTGCCAGGGCTTCGCTTATAGACTTGTCATATGAAAGATCGGCTCCCAATCCGATTTTCCTTTTGTGATTTAAGATGCGCTCCAGATTATAAGAAGCTGATGAGACAAAATATTTTTTACCAAGCAGGTTGTCATAAACCTTTGTTCCAGCCGAATATATAACCGATTGAACATACCTGTTTTCAATCCCGGGAATTTCCGGGTCGAGGATGATTTTACCCTTATTATTGAAAATGTAATTAAGACCGAGCGAGAATGAACCAGCATTAATACCATAATTGGGCGATCTCGTCTTTCCGTTCGAAAAATGTGTAACTCCGGCTTCAATCACAAGTTCACAACGAGGGAGAATTGTTACTTTTCCGTCTATTCCAAGATGGATGTATATATTTGTATGAGAGCCGATTGCCCGGTTTAGGTGATCTTTATTAATGTCGAATATTTTGGGAAGATAAGCCGCTCCGCAAGAGATCTGGTAATTGAACGAAAACTTTTCAGTATGCTTGAAAAACGGGATATTGATAAAAGTGTATAAAGCATATGCTTTGCCAAAGACATCGTTATTACCGAGGCTCCAGTATGAAAATCCTACACCTTGCCTTGGGTAACGATACAGTTTTTCCCAGAAATCTTTTCCATATGTAGGGAAACTTACTGAAAGGTCATAAGCATAAATATCTTCGTGAGTAAGATAGCGCAGGGCTTTGTAAAAAGGAAGATCCATGCCGGTATGTATTCGGGGCTCTATAATGAACGGCCTTTGAATTAATTGCGCTTTAGCTGCCAATCCGGCAAAAACAAGTATAAAGATTAGAAGTCCGTTCTTCACGATTAATAATATGGAAGAAACAAAGATAAAATTTTACCATTGAGTATGAAAACTATTTATCCATGCCTGGTTCCTGCATTACTAAATAAAGACCCCCAAGATCAATGATCTGCGGGGTTTTGAGTTTTTTGAAGTGCCGCTCTGAAAAAAGAGCTATTTTTGTCTTCATGATAACTATCATCGACTATAAAACCGGGAATCTTGGTTCTATTCAGAATATTCTGAAAAGAATAGGTGAGGAATCGGTTGTTACTTCGGATAAAAAAACAATAGCAACCGCAACAAAGATTATCCTGCCGGGCGTCGGAGCTTTTGATACCGGGATGAGAAATTTATCAGAGCTGGATCTTGTTGATATATTGAATAAAAAGGTGATTGAAGAGAAAATCCCTGTACTGGGGATATGTCTGGGTATGCAATTGCTCTCCTCAGGCAGTGAGGAGGGATCTTTGAAAGGACTTGGTTGGATTAATGCTTCAACAGTCCGTTTTAAATTTGAAAACAGCCTGGAGTACAAAATTCCACATATGGGCTGGAATTTTATAACTCAACATAAAAAAAGCAAATTGCTCGACAATATGTATTCCGATCCCAGGTTTTATTTCGTTCATTCTTACTTTTTTAAAGCAAAAGATCCTGAAGATATTTTAACTTCAACTACTTATGAAAAAGAATTTACTTCATCTGTCGAAAGGGGAAATATCCTGGGTGTACAATTCCATCCCGAAAAAAGTCATAAATTCGGAATGAAGCTCCTTAAAAATTTTGTTGATCTTTATTGATATGAAGATAAAAAGGATAATTCCCTGTTTGTTGCTGAGAAATAATGGACTGGTAAAAACAGTAAAATTTAAGGACTCAACATATATAGGTGATCCTATAAACACTGTAAAAATATTCAACGAAAAAGAGGTAGATGAGCTTTTCTTCCTTGATATTGATGCTACCAGATTGCACAAGGAGCCTCCTTATGAATTAATTCAGAATATTGCCAGTGAATGTTTTATGCCATTTGCTTATGGCGGGGGAATTCATTCATTGCAGCAGATAGAAAGAATTATAAAATCAGGTGCAGAGAAAGTTATCATAAATACAAATGCTTTTCTTCAGAAAGAATTTCTTGCCGAGGCAGTTCATCAATTCGGGAGTTCTACAATTGCAGTTTCAATTGATGTAAAGAGGGAATTCCTGAAGGGAAATGTGGTGTATGTAAAAGGAGGGACACAGAGCACGGGTTTGACTCCTGTAGCGTATGCCAGGAGAATTGAGGACGCAGGCGCCGGTGAGATATTAATAAATTCCATTGACCGTGACGGGGTTATGGAAGGGTTCGACATTGAATTAATAAAAAGTATCTCAAACTCAATTAGGATCCCGGTTATTGCTTGCGGCGGAGCGGGTACCCTGAACGATTTCAAATTGGCTGTAAAGGAAGGAGGAGCTTCAGCTGTTGCTGCAGGAAGCTTTTTTGTTTTTCATGGAAAGAGACGGGCTGTATTAATAACCTATCCTTCATATTCTGAGATTTCAGACTTATTTAACTAATCAATGACTACAGAGAATTATCAGATCTGCAATCGTTGTATAATGGACACAACAGACCCTGAGATCGTTTTTGATGACCAGGGGAATTGCAACCATTGTACATCAGCTCTCCAATTGTCTGAAAAAATATGGTTCCCCGATGAGAGGGGAGAAAAAATCCTGGATCAGATTATAGACAGAATAAAGATTGAAGAGAGAAATAAAGAGTTTGATTGTATTATTGGTCTGAGCGGCGGTGTTGACAGTTCCTATCTGGCTTATCTTGCTGTAAATAAGGGATTACGCCCGTTGGTTGTTCATGTTGATTGCGGCTGGAATTCTGAACAGGCTGTAAAAAATATTGAAAACATTGTCAAAAAACTCGGGATCGAATTGCATACTTTTGTTGTAAACTGGGAAGAAATGAAGGACCTTCAACGGTCTTTTTTTAAGGCAAGCCTTCCGGATCAGGATATCCCACAGGATCATGCAATATTTGCAGCTTTATACAATTTTGCCGATCGGAATAATATCAGGTATGTATTCAACGGATTGAATTTTGCGACAGAAAGCATTATGCCCGAAAACTGGGGATATCAGGCAATGGATTACAGACATTTGAAATCGATCCATAACAGGTTTGGAGAAAAAAAATTAAAAGACTATCCGCATGTCAATTTTTTCCAACGGTATATCTATTATACTCTCATAAAAAAGATGAGAATAATAAATCCACTGAATTATATAGATTACAGGAAAGAAAGCGCAATTGATATTTTAAAAAAGGAACTTGGATGGCAGTACTATGGAGGAAAACACTATGAATCGAGATTTACCAAGTTCTTTCAAAGCTATTATTTGCCGGTGAAGTTCAATTTTGATAAACGAAGAGCTCATCTCTCAAGTCTTATTGTATCAGGACAAATTTCACGTACTGAGGCCATTGAGAAGATGAAAGAAAACGTATATGCTGAAAGCGAAATAGGGAATGATCTTGAATTTGTTGCTAAAAAACTTGACTGGTCACCTGAGGAATTCAGATCAATTATTAATATGAAACCAAACCGGCATCAGGATTTCCCGACGAATGAAAGTCTGTTCAGGTTTGGGATGAAATCAAAAGAGTATTTGAAGAAAATTTTCAAGTAATCCTTAAA
>Ga0075524_10000363_pt1 | contig 11224 bp, 10 predicted proteins | sample NGEPerone_FD_76826 | JGI IMG/M metagenome (GOLD analysis project Ga0075524, IMG submission 76826) | Arctic peat soil microbial communities from the Barrow Environmental Observatory site, Barrow, Alaska, USA - NGEE Permafrost154B-one | ecosystem: Environmental > Terrestrial > Soil > Wetlands >...
AGACTAAAATAAAGTCAATGATAATTACCGGGTTTGATGCAGAATTCATACCGGTAATATTCGTGGGATTACTCCCAACGGTGCTGATAGCCTCGTTTCTCTACAGGCCTGCCATCGATAAGGACGGATTTTTCGGAAGTTGCAGTCCCAATCACGGTATATGATACGCCTGCAACCGGATGACGGTGCAGGGGCAGCGTAAATATCAGCTCGTAATCCCCTCCCCCGTACAGCGCAAGTTCGCGGGCCTGGTCTTCTGGTATCCCAGCGGGAAATGGCAGTTTTGTTGAATCAAGGGAAAAACCGCATTCATTCACACTGAGCAGATCATAGAGCGAGAGTGCAACCCCGTCGCTGTCGTCCATCATGGCACTGACACCTCCCCGTGCTAAAAGCCGCCCTTCTTTTACCCTCGGTTGCGGTTCGAAGAGTGTTTTCTGGTACCGGACATACCCGTCAAGATACGCCTGTGCCTGACCAGGTATCCCGGTTATACACACAAGATCTCCCGGTTGAGCGCCGGTACGACGCACAATGGAGGACCTGTCTACAAGCCCCAGACCGGTAGTCACGATGGTGAGTTCGCCATGCCGGTCTATATCACCGCCGATAATTTCAGCGCCGAACATGGTGCAACAATCCTGTGCGCCCTGCATGACCCCGGCCAGGTCCTGCCATTTATCAAGCCCGACTGCAATGAGGAGATATTTTGGCTCGGCACCCATGCTCGCAATGTCTGAGAGCGTGACTGCAGCACTCATCCATCCCATCTGCCATGTGCTCATACCATCCACAAAATCTGTAGTACGGTGGAGCATGTCCGTAGTCACCACCATGATCTGGTGACCGAAAGGCACCTCGGCGCAATCATCCCGGCATTTCTCTTTTCCGACAATTCCCATCACGACGTTTAAGAGTTCACGGTCATCCACTCTTGCGCACCTCCTTACCCCGTTCGCTCTTATACTCTTTGAACATGTGCTCGATCATATCGGATTTCTTTTCCCGTTCATACCGGTCCTGTTCTTCCTGCCAGCGTGCCAGTGCAGCTTCAAGCGTTTCCTTCCCGGAGAGGCCCCGTTTTCCCCTTACCTGAACGCCGGTGTCTTTGTCAGAGAGGAGAGGGACTCCCAGTTCCCGGAATACCGGGAGCATTAACGGATCACTTTCAGCCAGCATTTGAGTACCTGCAACAACTGCCTTCACCTGGATTCCCGCGAGATCCTTGACCACACTTCTTCCCCAGCCGTCAAGCCGGGTCACAAAGATAATGTCTCCTTCTGCGATCCCCAAATCCTCAATAAGCCGGCGAAGCCCTTCTTTTGTCAGGGCCTCCATCACTTTGACCGGCAGAACGTCGCCATCCATCGATAACTCGGCAAACTGCTTGATGCGTACCAGCCGTCTGGAAAGATTCCGGGTATACCGCTCTTCTTTCCGCAACCGTTTTTTTAAGCTCTGGATGATGGCATCTTTTTTTATCACTTCAGCATCCTTTGCAAGCCGTGCATCCTGTGACGTGTGGATCTTCCGGACACGTGCCAGGAGCCTCTGGATTTCGTAGTCCTTTTCCTTGACTTCTTCCTGCAGTTCTCCAATAAAAGTACGGAGACGCTTCACCATCCCGTCAAGCACCCTTACCTTCTCATCGTGCTTTACTTCGACCGGTACATGGGGTGTTTCAATTGACGGCGCCGGTGTTACGGTATTCATATCACCAATAACCTGATCCAGTGACTGCCCCCTGATAACCCGTGCCCGGACTTCGTCAAGATCGTGACCCGGGGGAATTCGCTTCATTAAGTTCTGGAACTTATGGCGGTACTGGCGATATGCATCAAGTGCGGCAGATAGTGCATCCCGCTCATGATCATTTCCGTAAGCAAAGGGAGCTGTAAGCTCAATCTTGGTCTCAACATTCACATCCTGTTTGGGGGTGTAGGCTACCGCGGAGAAGGCCCTCCTGATCTTTTCTACCGAATAGGGCATTTCCTGCACATCTGACGCGATAATAAGTGGTTTTCCAACGCGGCAGAGGGATTCGACGACATCTCCCATATTCATCTGCCGGGAACTTGCCAGATGAAGCAGGTTGCCATCGAGATCGAGCGCTGCAACAGCCGTAGTTGTACCAGGATCAATGCCGACAATCAGGTACCGCGGCTTACCGGACAGCGGACGGAACCGGATTCTCTCGAGGCGTTTGCCACTTATCCGGACCTGGACATCAGCGCCGCGGTACGTTGAGACCGGGACCTGGTCTCTTGTTGAAAAGACCCGGAATGACACCCTGCTGCACCCCCCAAACGCCCGGGTCTCCTTCTTTTCATACCGGATCCCGGCTGCAACGAGAGCCATCTCAATCTCCCGCCCCTTTAACTGCACTGCTCCATGAATCTTGCGAACATACCGGTTCTGGCTCCACCCGCCTTTTCCTAATGACCGGTGCCGGCTTACCACAACCTCGCTTTCGTTCTCGAATGCGATAACCTCTGCACCCGCTCCAAGAGAGGCAACCTGCGCTGTTGTCCGGGCTTCAGCAAAGGGGTCAAACCGGTTAAAACGGATATTGTACCTCGCGGCAACCTTACCGAGCGTTTCCTTGCGTTCCCCACCTGTCACCTGGACAAGCCGTGTGTGCGGGGGCAGGTTCTGTAAGAAGAAAAACAGTTCATGCTGGTCGACAGCGATTTCCTGAAGGCTGTCCACCGCAAGGATATCGGGTTGTTCCTCGTTGAGCACCCGGAAAAGCCGGAACATCGAGACCTCAGATTCACTCTCGATTGTCTGTCCCTCCATCCGGACAAGGGCATACATCGGACGCCGTGACCGTGACCTTACTGAACCTTTGATGACGTCAATACCAAAGACCTTTAATCGATCACGCATCGCATCGCATCCCCGCGATCATACTGCACATTGTATTTCCGTTTAAAAAAAGTGAGGATATTATCGATGTCACGCTCCAGAATTGACACCGCATTCGGGTGAGTGGTTCCCACCCACTGTGGCCAGTCAATGATAACGCACCTTCCCTCATCCATCAGAATGTTATATTCTGAAAGGTCAGCGTGGATAATCCCCTCGTGATATGCAATGCCTGCATAGGTTATGATCTCATCAAGGACTTCTTCTGGCTCTTCAACGCAGCAATGGTTAAGATTCGGACCGTTTATCAATGCCATCACTACGGTATGGCGGTTCTGTCCGATGGGCAGTGGGACACTGACTTTTGGATGCAGGGCGGAAAGAGCCTGGTATTCCCGTTCCGCCGATCTCCGTGATGCAATCAGCCAGGGGCAGTGACCTTCCACGGGCATGTAATCCCGGTTGAGACGTGCGGATGAGAATGAACGCCCCCCAATCCGGTGAAACTTGATAGCAACCGGGCCAAGTCCCAGAGCTTCATATACTACAGACTCCTTTCCCTCGCCAATCTTCGATCCAAGTGCCGATATCGTCCCGTTCCGGGTGAGGGTCATGAGCGCAAGCGTGTCGTAACCACCAAAAACAAGGGCATATCCATCGTAAGGCACAGGATTGAACCGGACCATACCCCAGTCAATCAAGCGGGCGAGGCGGTAATTGACTTCGGATTCTGAAAGCTTGGTTGCTATTTTGATCTGTTCCAGCGGCACCCATGCATAGTGTTTCATCCCGCGTTCAAGTGCGTTGAGGATGGATTTTTCATATTTATTCAGAGTGCGGATATGCTCCGCGGCGATGACCATAATCGTTAGAGTGGTTATGTGTAAGACTATAAAATCACATCTTAGGTGTCACTGGAAACTGATCAGCACAACCTTAAACATCTTTTATCGTCCAGATCACATTGGAATTTGCAAATGCAGTGCAGTAAGTGCAGGAAGACGGCCGTACTTTTCCAGGAATACTCCGGACAACATCTCTGCTCGCAACACTTCGAAGCAGACGTTGAAGCAAAAGCTAAACATGAAATCCGCAGGCACCAGTGGATGGACCCCGGTGATCATATTGCAGTCGCATTATCCGGTGACTCGTGCAGCAGCGCCCTTTTGTATTTTTTAAAAAAACTTACAGCAAATCGTAGGGATATACGCATTTCTGCCATAACGGTTGATGAAGGAATTGCCGGGTATAGTTGCCAGGAAGGTGCCTTGCGGATAGCTGAACTGCTGCACACGGAGTTTTTAAAGGGATCTTTTCAGGAAAACTTTGGGATGACTTTAGATGAAATCTCACGTACAAAAGGTACCCTTTCCTGCATTTATTGCCGGGTGCTCCGGAATTTCCTGCTGAACCAAATCGCCCGGGACCACGGGATAACAAAACTTGCTTTTGCCTCAACTCTGGACGAGCAGGCTGAATCGGTGCTGATGAATGTACTCCGGGGAAGTCCTGATATCCTGGTTCGTTCAGGGCTACCTGTAAGGGGAAAAATTCCCAGGATATTCCCGCTTATGGCTGTCCCAAAGAAAGAAGTGGAACTCTATGCGGGTTTTCATATCAAAGGGTATAATCGATCCCGCTGTCCTTATAATAACAAGCGATTTGAAGGAGATGTCAGGGTGATGCTGAACGAGTTCACGATTCGTCACCCGGCAACAAAATACGCACTCCTGAACCTGGAAAAAAACCTGGCAGGTGCATGTGTTTCCATGACAGACTCCTTTTCTTCCTGCGAACGGTGCGGCGAACCGGGAGACGGTTTATGCAGGAGCTGCCGTATAATCAGTGAGGTAACGGGCCATGGCACTTAGGAGAGGAAGAGCCTGGAGGATGATCCGAAATTCTCCCGGTATACAAATCTCGATATATTTCTTTGCGTTTGCCGTCCTGATTGGCGTTAATGCATATATTTTTCATTCCTACTATCCAGTGCTGGAGAACAAACCCCTCTCATGGTCCGAATCACTTCTTTTTGTTGTCGAATCCATGACAACGGTCGGGTATGGCTGGCTGTTACCCTTTTCAAATGATATTACACGATTGCTGGCGATCCAGATAATGCTGTCCGGCGTGATCATGATCTTCGTTGTTATCCCGCTGCTCCTTGCCCCCTTCCTTACCACTCTGCTTGCTCCCTCACCGCCACGAAGAACCCCTCACCATCTGTCAGGGCATACCGTCGTCATGGGATATGATGAGCTCACCATTTCTGTGATTGACAGCCTCACCATTTCTGACCATGATATCGTTATCATTGAACAGGACAAAGCAAAAGCCCTTGAAATTGCCACCCATTACCGGAAACGTGCTTATGTAATATGGGGAGATTACACCGATCCCGGCACATGGTCGGCAGCACATATTACGAGTGCAAATTATATCGTAATCTGTAAGGATGAACGGCAGACAGCCAGCATCGTTCTTGGCATTCGCGGACAGGTAAAAGGCAAGATCATTTCGATTGTGGATAAGCTCTCCTTTGACCGGTATCTTCGGTTTGCAGGTGCAGATTTCGTACTTTCTCCCAAACATGAAACGGGAAGGATTCTCGCACGCCATGCTGTGCTCAACCCGAGCGGGTATGCAGACCAGGATATACCTGGTCTGGACAGGATCAATATCAATATCCAGCAGGCTACCGGGCATGAACTCAGGCTTATCAACATCCCTCTGGTTTTCGGATGCAAAGCTGCGTTCAAATCCCTGTTTGATCTTCACCTCTTTGAACGATTCGGCGTTATCGTCCCGTTTCTCTGGAAGTCCGGAAATTTCATTTCCTCGCCCGGCGAAGATATTGTCGTCGATAATACGACATCACTGTTCCTTTTTGGCAGGGCTGAATCTATTGTAGCAACACTGCAGGAAGAGTTCAACTCCGATGGGTGTTCAGATGCCTTTGCAGTGATCGCCGGTTTTGGGGATGTTGGTGTGGGTGCATACCAGGAACTCCACGCTTCCGGGGTGTCCACCATGATAGTTGATTCAAAGCAACAGGACGTAAATCAGGTTGTTGGTAATGCTGAAGATGAGAATATACTCAAAAAGGCCCGTATAGAAGAGGCACGGTTCTGTATTGTTGCCCTTAACGATGACAACGTGAATATCTTTACAACACTCATGGCCCGGAATTTAAACCCGGTCATCCGTATTCTTGCCCGGGCCAACGAACCGGCTTCAGTAGAGAAACTCTACCGTGCGGGAGCTGATTATGTTGCCCTCCTTCCCATGATTGGTGGTCAGGCAATCGCCAGGATCATCCTTGCTGATACCGTCACCATTCTTCTTGAACTGCCGAACAACGATCTCGTGATCCTTAAACATGTCCAGACGACCTACCCCCGGCCCTTGAAATGGTATATCAGAAAAACCGGGGTCCGGATCATCGGAATCGAAGGATCTGGTCGCTCTGTAGTTGCCCCCGATCATGAGGAAATTCTTACTGAAGGAGATGCTGTTATCGCCGTTGGAAATACCGAACAATTGAAAAAGTTCATCCGTCTACTCTAAGCAGGGGAACTGTTCATGGAAACCGAACTCGGGTGCAGGATGGGGCAGGTAGAACAGATGATCCGGTACGCGTACTGGACCAGTGGGTGCACAGGAATTGTCGTGGGGCTGAGCGGGGGCGTGGACTCAGCTGTTGCAGCTTCGTTCTGTTGCCGGGCAATCGGGGGTGAAAAAGTAATTGGGCTTTCCCTTCCCTCGTCAGTAAGTAATCCGGCCGATATTACAGATGCGGCTGCTCTCTGTGAAAAAACAGGTATGGAGCACCGCGTGGTAAGCATAGAGCCTATGCTTGACGGGTTCAAAACCATGCCGGAGTTTAAGGAGACACGATACCTGCTCGGTAACCTTATGGCCCGGATACGTATGGCAGTTCTTTATTATCACGCCAACCGCGATCAAAAAATTGTCTGTGGCACATCAAACCGGAGCGAATATATGCTCGGTTACTGCACAAAATTCGGCGATAATGCAGCTGATCTCCAGCCTTTGCTTCACCTGTATAAAACTGATGTTTATGATTACGCTCAGGAGCTGGGAATACCGGAGTCAATTATTAAAAAGGCACCCTCCGCGGGATTATGGGAGGGACAGAGCGACGAAAAAGAGATCGGTCTTTCCTACACAGAAATTGATACTTCGCTGAAAGCGCTTGAGCATCAGCAGTGGCAGGCAGTAACACCCACAGAAGAAAAGGTACTTGGGCTCGTGAAAAAGAGCGAACACAAAAGACTTTTGGCACCTAACCTTTTAGCAGTACAGAAAATACTGTAAGGAATTTTTCCGGGAAATTGAGGAAGGAGAGTGCATCCTCGTTGCCTATCAGATTGTAGAGAGGTGCTTTGCATATCCGGTGCGTCCCAATCCCACAGCTGGCCCCGGTATGCCTTATTGGGGGACAGTCTGGATAAAAAGAGTTTTTTTGCATCCTGCCGGAACTCATCTCATAATACGCAGCACCATGATATTTTTCATACTCACCATATTCGCTCTGGAATGCCGTTGAAACAATATTTGCCATGGTGAGCGTTGTATCCGGTGTGGGATTGATGGATATATGCCCGTATTCCGGCGGGATAATCACAAGGTCGCCGGCGCTCGCAGAGATCATCACTACATCATCATGTTCCCGGGACTGGAGAAGGTAATGTGCCTGACCATCAATAACTTCATAGATCTCCGGATAACCAATCCCGGCAGGATTTTTCGGGTGATAATGCCCCTTGGTCTTCACCCATTCGCCACAGATTGTCCGGGGGGGGATAATGGTGAGATCATATCGAAGGTGGTGTTGGTGCAGCCAGCTCCGATCCTCATCCGACTTTGCCAGATCACGGTACATAAAATAAAGTGAACCACTGCTCGCGCACGATGGGTCGGCAAGGACGAGGCGCATATCCTCAATCGTCCGGACCGATGGTTGAGGAAGTTCACCTTCCCATCCAAGCATCACATCTTCTTTCGTATTACAAGTAAATAATACCCGGCGCCAATTCCAATCAGAACGATAGCCCCCATAATTGCTACCAGGGGTATCAATCCACCTGGTACTGATCTTGGTTGCACATTGACCGGTACATTAATAGGGTCTGAAACCTGGCTGTTATCCAGTGCATCACGATACCTTACCTCAGTATCAATGGCATATTCCCTGACAACCGCTGAATCATCAACAAGGACCTGATAGCGTGCAGTCGCGTTTTCCCCGGGTTTTATATCTCCAAGGTATGCTGTATCATCACTGCTTTTAAACGGCTCCACTACTGAAAGCCGGGCCTGGGCATTATATGCTATCGTGTTACCCCGGTTCTGGTATACGACCTCAATCACCTTTTGTGATCCCTGTTCTACCTGCACTGTCCCCGATGAGATCGTGAAACTGATTTTTCCACCAACGGGAATGCCAATAGTATCTGCAGCTGAACTCACCACATCTCCCTCGTGGTTCTCATACATAACAAGAACATCAACAGGATATGACTGTTTTTCTGCCTCACTGGAGATCGCTACTTTATATCTGCAGGTAACCGTGCTGTTGTGGGGGAAATCCCCGATAAAAACACTGCTGTCCGATGGAATTATCGGACTTGCTCCATTCCGAAGTATCTTTACGGACGCCTTTCTGCCATCCTCCAGCCCGATATTTTTGATCGTGAGGTTCAGGTACCCCTCAGTCCCGACATTCAGATTTTCCGGCACAGCTTCGAGGACTTCAATCTTCACCTGATGTTTGATTTTTATTGTTATCGGGATGGTTTCATTCACCTGCTTATAATTAAACCGGAGAACATCTGCAGCTTCCTGATCTGAGGAGGAGAGATACGTATAACTAATGGTAAGAGGCAACTGATACTCCCCAAACGTGGCATCTGAAGTTATTTTTGTTGCAATTGCGACGTTTGCGATACCCTGACTTTTAATATCCCCGACAACCTGCGGGTCGGTTTTAATAATAACCGGAGAATTCCCGGCTGCTAATCCGATAGTTACCATCTTTGCAGTTGTGGGCAGGTCATCCTGTTCGATCGTTCCTTTTGTTACGAATTTGAAATCATTCACCCCACTATTCCACACGACCACCTGAATAGTAGCGTCCTGCCCTGGGGTAAACTCGTTGGTACCCGATAGTGCTGCCGACATCTGGGGACTTCCGCCAAGATATGTCGTTACACCAATAACCGGCGTTGTGATCCAGAGCCCCAGCGCAAGAAACACAATTATTATCTGGTAATAATTCATGAGACATCACTTGTTGTTATTGTTATAACAACATTTATTACAGCAGGATATAAAGTGATGTTTCAATGAAATTGCCGTCAGAAAATCCTGTCCGGGTTATTGAATGTCTAAAATCACTCGGTCTGACAAAATATGAAGCACTCGTATACATTGCTCTTTTGAAGCTGGTTAGTGCTACGGCAAGCGAGATTCATGAAATATCCGGGGTTCCTCGCGCGTCGGTCTATACTGTAATTGATCAGCTTCTCGATAAAGGACTGGTCTCTGTATCACTGTCGGCACCCAAACGGTTTGCTGCCATTCCTCCGGAAGACTCCATTACCAGACTAATGGACTTAATCGAAAAAGATGCGCAATATGCACGTGATACCTTATCATTGGTATATCGGGAACGCATGACCCCGGGACTTGGAACCGGGGAGCTTATCTGGAATGTCTACGGTATAGAAAATATCAAAAAACGGTTCGCGGATCTCATTTCCAATGCGAAGCAGGAGATCAGAATTATTGCTCACCCCCAGTTTTTATCTCCTGATATTCAACAGATCCTTACCACTACGGCAAATCAAATCAGTGTTGAAATTATCACCCCCCACTGGGCAGGAGAGACTCCCAAAAAAATGAAAGTATATGCCATAAAGCATCCCGAAATCCCAAAAGAGCTTGATATGGCAAAGGATATGATGGCAGGCGGAGTCTGCATCATCGACGATCGTAGTGTAATCGTTCTATTGGGAGTGGGAGAGGAAAATGCAGTAGCACTTTTTTCAGAATCCGATGGCTTTGTCCGTTTCTTTGTGCGTTACTACAACCTGATCTTCGACTGGGCCAGAAAAACCAAGGTAAAATAAGAGACTGGGGATTAATAATCTCTGATTTCGTCCATCTGCGAGATATCCATCAGTCCCTTCATTGCCTGTGTCTGCACCCAGCGACCACCTTCTCGTATTGCAGCCATCGGATTTGTCCCACCCACTGCCGCGATAGCGACGAACTGCGGGCTCACGGGTACACCAAGGAGTGGAAGATTCGGGATCCCAACTTCGAGTATCCCGGTGAGACTGCTGGTTGAGAGCTCATCCAGCACAGTACCGACCTGGTGTTCAGCTTCCATGTGAAATTCCCTGATATTTGCAAGAATTGACCCGCTTCCCGTTCTCATAACACTGGTGATAGCAGTCGTCTTCTGGGAGATCAGCACCTGAAGAGGATCGATTGTCGTGTGTTCATACAGGATGATGTGGGTAAACCGCATGGGGGTTCGTTTTTCTATCTCGACAACCCCGCCCCCGATAGGAGTGATGGGAATTCCCCTCCGAATCAGGATTCCATCAAAGGTAATGCTGCATATTGTACATATACCGGTGAATCCTTTTGGGACCACGTACCCGGGCATTTTATCGCCGGAAGAAAGGAATTTGACACGTCCACTTACGGTAACCCCGGTCTTGTACGCATCTTTAAGGGTGGAGACTGCAAATTCGAGGTCTTCGTTTTTTATGACGGACAGGTTATACACAACTCTGCCATCACCCGAGGCCGGATCAAAAGTCACCTGCATTGCAAAATCTTCAATGCTGTGGTTGACGAATTTGAGCGGGACAAACGGGACAGTCATTATAGTAATTTCAGACATCGCAATAGAAAAATTGTTCTATAAGACCATGGCAATTTATGTATGATGGAACACGACATGCGGGAAAAAGCCAAACATGCAATGCGGCTCATTCTTGAGGCAGCCCGTTTTGAGGTCGAAGAAGTTGATGACCCCCTTGACCTTTCTGCGGTACGTGACGAAACCTGCCTCCTGGTGCTCTGTTCAAATGACAGTGACCTGATCAGCCAGTTCGACAAAACAAATTACAGCCTCATGATAGACGATCATGAGATGACCTGCAAGAAGCTCCTTTTTTCTATTGACAGGGATATTGTGACAGAAAACTGTATCCATTGGGGTGTCGACGAATTTGTGCGGTACACCGGGGAGGCCGTACTCGCCGACATCCTCGACCGGGAACTTGCCTTGGATCTCACACCATCGAAGGGAAAAAAA
>Ga0075524_10000364_pt1 | contig 11221 bp, 12 predicted proteins | sample NGEPerone_FD_76826 | JGI IMG/M metagenome (GOLD analysis project Ga0075524, IMG submission 76826) | Arctic peat soil microbial communities from the Barrow Environmental Observatory site, Barrow, Alaska, USA - NGEE Permafrost154B-one | ecosystem: Environmental > Terrestrial > Soil > Wetlands >...
GAAATAAATAGAGATACAAAAACGGAAACCATACCTGAAGGTTCCGTCAAATCGAAGTGATTGACGACTAATTACTCCTTGAAGGTAAATCGCTTTTCTTTAGTTCTGAACGGAGTTTTATCCCCATTACTAGGGCTGATCCTAATATGACGCCTGCCGAAACTAAATCCAATATTCCAATCATTTGTTCATTCACCTTTAGTTTTACTGTTCAAATAACCAAAGAGTACTGAATTAGATATAAATGTAGTTATGATATGTTCATAACTTTTATGAAAAACAGGAAGAGTTTTCAAAGTAATAATTTTAAACTGAACACATGTTGATCATAAAGTTTTTTTATTGAACGTTTAATTTCACCCAAAGATCCGAAATACCCATCTTAACTTGAGGAAATATGTGTTGTCATGTTTAGAACGGATTTTTTCTGCCTTGTTTTGATTGTGATAAAGCATTTTTCTATCATTTATGGCTTAGTCAAATGTCTATTAGAAATCTAAATCATCACCCAAAAGGACAGATTTTTGAGCTATTTTTTGTTGAACATTCAATTTTTCAATATTTATATGAACAAATCTTAACTACCTTTAAGTGCATTCCAGAGGTTCTATGGTCAAAACACGGGATAAATTATATAAAAAAATGGTGGAAAAATTGGATAAAACTGATATAACATCAAAAAAGTCATTGAAACTCTAAAAGCCAACGATAAGGTAATTTCTGAAATTCGCTCGCTAGTCCTCATGGTTGTCCAGCAAAACATGGCTGACGGAATCCTGTTTTCAACAGGAACCGACACTTCCATAATAACCTACCACGCAGTCAAATACAAACCAAAGATGCCCGCGCTAACAATGGCTTTCAAAGCATGGCCACCCCAAAGACACAACGGACTCGGAGTTTATTGGAAAGCAAAAAGTGGTGCTTGAGGAAGACGACGTTAACGTCACAAGCAAAGAGCAAATGCTGTACTATGAAATGTTCAGAAAACACTATGGGAAACCCTCAGAAGTTTACGCAGATAAAATAGGCAGACAATGCCCAAACTGCAAAAGCTAAGTAAAAACCAAATTGGGATTCTGCAAGGTATGTGGAACTTACCCAATCTGACCCTTTTTTTGGGTTATTAATTAAAATGCACGATGGGATTATTTAGGTGACGAAATCATGTGTGGAATAGTAGGAATTTTTAACATAATTGAACCGGTAGCCCAAACAAGAAGTAAAGCGCTAAAAATGGCTACTAAAATAAGGCATAGAGGTCCAGATTGGAGCGGCATTTACAGTGACGACCAAGCAATTTTAGCCCATGAACGATTGTCCATTGTCGACGTGGAACATGGTGCTCAACCGCTCATAGATAAACTCAACGGAAACGTTCTTGCCGTAAACGGCGAAATTTACAATCACGTGCTTCTTCGAGACAAACTAAAAAAAGAGCATTTATGGCAAACAAAATCTGACTGCGAAATAATTTTGTATCTCTACGAAGAGTACGGTCCAGATTTTGTGGGCCTCTTAAACGGCATGTTCGCCTTTATCTTATACGATAAGAAAACTGGTTGCTACTTCATCGCACGTGACCACATCGGAATTATTCCCCTTTATGTTGGTTGGGACGAAAAAGGCACATTTTATGTTGCTAGTGAGATGAAAGCCCTCAACGACTACTGCACTGACATTCAAGAGTTTCCACCCGGACATTATTTGCTGGGTACTAGAAAAAGCAAGAAGTTTGTGCGTTGGTATAAACCAGATTGGGCAGAAAAGATGCCGAAGAAAGCTTTGTCTCTGATTGATCTTCAAAAAGAATTGGAAAAATCTGTTAAGGGACAAATGATGTCGGATGTTCCATACGGCGTTCTTATCTCCGGCGGGTTAGATTCTTCGCTTATAGCTGCCATAGCTTCAAAGTACCGTAAAAATCGCGTGGAATCAGGAGACAAAGAAGAGGCATGGTGGCCAAGGCTGCATTCGTTCGCCGTTGGATTGGAGGATTCGCCAGATTTAAAATATGCGCGAAAAGTCGCAGACTATATCGGAACGGTACACCACGAAATAATATTCAATATTCAGGAAGCTTTTGACGCAATCAGAGACGTTATCTATCATTTAGAAACATTTGACGTAACCACAATACGTGCCGCCACGCCAATGTATTTGATGGCGAGGAAAATAAAATCCATGGGCATCAAAATGGTTCTCTCTGGCGAGGGCGCAGATGAAGTTTTCGGTGGCTACCTATACTTCCACAAAGCACCCAACGATAAAGAATTCTACGAAGAAACCGTGCGAAAACTCTTCCTGCTCAGCAAATACGACTGCCTACGCGCAAACAAAGCCACTGCCGCTTGGGGGGTTGAGACGCGTGTGCCATTTTTGGATAAAGAGTTTCTGGATTTCGCCATGGGCTTTGATCCCAGCGAAAAGATGTGTTCAGGCGACAAAATCGAGAAGTACGTGTTGCGGAAAGCATTTGAAGGCTACATCCCTGACGAGATTCTTTGGTGCCAAAAAGAGCAGTTCTCCGATGGTGTCGGCTATGGATGGATAGATTATCTCAAAAGGCATGCGGAAAGCGCAGTTAGTGCAGAAATGATGAAAAATGCTAAAAACCGTTTTCCTTTGCAGACACCTTCATCAAAAGAAGAATACTACTACCGCGAGATCTTTGACGGCTATTTCACAAGTCCCTCTGCAGCCTTGACGGTTCCAGTTGGTCCAACAATTGCCTGTTCAACGCCAACTGCCTTTAGGTGGAGTAAAGAATTCGCCAAAACAGCTGATCCCTCAGGTAGGTCAGTCAAAGATGTGCATGAGTATTCTATGGAAAAAACAGCAAAAGAGTAGAAAACCATAATTTTTACTTCCGACTCCCAACTTTTTTGCATTAGATTTGATTCTTTGTCGTAGTGCATTTCTTGAAAGATTATTTGACAGGTTTTCACATCTTTATTTTTTAACAAATCATGTTTTCAGTTTTTATACATTTTAGGGTAAAAAGGTTCAGTTTTTTATAACAATTATGCACAAATCACAAATAGCTTTATATCCAGAAGATGACACGGGTATAAAAGTTAAGGGAGAACCATAATTGCAAAATGTTGAGAGTTCTAGATACGCTAGAACCCTTGGAGAAAGGATGTAAAACAATGAGTCGATTCCTAGCATCTGTTAACATATTCGTGGATCAAACCCAAAAAGAAAAAGTGTTGGCTGCTCTTTCGCAACTAAATGGCATTGAAGAAGTCTACGATGTCGCAGGCGAATACGACATAGTGTCTTTAGTTTCTGCCTCTTGTATTGAGGAGTTCCGCGAGTTTATGCATCAGAAAATTATGAAGATTAAAGGCATAAAAAGCACTATAATCACAATCATTTTGGACCCTCATAAAGGACCCAAATGTCTATTAAAAAAAGTGAAGTCCACTTTAAAGTAGAAAAGGAGCGAAAGGCGCCATAGTGAATCAACGTGCTGTCTTTTGGAGTTTCAAAATAGATGATAGATGCAATTCAGACCTTATCAGTCATTCTCATACTTGGAATTACAATACTTATAGCGAAACTAATCGCACCCTACATTGTCCGAGTTTATAATCGAACCCCCAGCCGCATAGACAAAGTCGTAGCCCCTATTGAGAATTTTATTTACAAAATATGCAGCATAGACCCCACTCATTCGATGGGTTGGAAACAGTATTTTCTTGTTGGCTTACTGCTTAACATTGCACAGATGATTATAGCTTTCATAATCCTTGTTTTCCAAGGAAATTTGCCGCTTAATCCTTTAGCCTTTCCAGGATTAAAGTTGGACCTTGCATTCAACACAGTTATCTCATTTGCAACAAACACAAACCTTCAACATTACAACGGCGAAGCCACTTTGTCTATATTCAGCCAGATGACAGCAATCCAATTTCTCCAATGGACCTCTGCAGCAACTGGAATATGCATGGGAATAGCGTTCATACGCGGATTTATCATTGGCTCCAAAAACCTTGGAAACTTCCACGTTGACTTCGTGCGAACCATAACCAGAATACTTTTGCCAATGTGCTTCATAGCATCGATAGTTTTCATCGTTATGGGGGTTCCTCAGACCCTTAACGCTTCCACAACAGTAACTACTGTACAGGGTACAACACAATCAATTCTTGTAGGACCAGTAGCTTCTTTAGATGCAATAATGCAGTTGGGCACCAACGGAGGAGGATTCTACGGAGCAAACGCTGCGCACCCATTCATGAACCCATCACCTTACTCGAACATATTCATGATAGCCTTGATGCTTCTTCTACCAACAACACTTATCTTTGTATTTGGTGACTTGCTTGGCAAAAAACGGGAATCTCGACCTCTCTTATGGGGCGCGTACATTCTTTTCGGAATTAACCTCGCAATAGCCTTAGCCCCAAATATTCCCCTTGTAGCTTCAGGAATTGAAACGCGAATAGGTGGCTTCATGTCAAACTTTTGGATGGTTACAACAACTGCTGCCACTACAGGATCAGTTAACGCAGCACTTTCGGGTTTGCATCCATTAACTATTACCTCAGGATTTCTCGGAATGTTTATTCAGTCAATGCCGGGTGGAAAGGGTATTGGTTTAATGTACATGGTAATGTACATAATAATCACGGTTTTCATCGTTGGTTTGATGTCTGGACGAACCCCAGAATACTTAGGAATCAAGATTGTAGGGCGAGATGTCAAACTTGTCATGATGACTTTCTTAATTCACCCAATAATAATCCTTATACCCACAATTCTTGCATACGTTTCTGGAGAGGCAGCAGCTATAGGCGTTGGCACTAACTCCTTAGGTTATACTCAGATTCTTTATGAATTCACCTCTGCGGCTTCAAACAATGGCTCAGATTTTCTTGGCGCATCGGCAAACACGCCATTTTTCAACATTGCAACTGCGATTGTGATTCTAATTGGCCGCTACGCTCCGCTTGCGATTTTACTAGCACTTTCAGGTTCTATGATAGGCCGAAAAAGAAGTGGAACTTCAGGCCTAAAAACAGACAATCCCGTGTTTACAGTCGTTTTGGTAGCAAGCATCATTATATTAGCGGTGTTAACGTTTTTCCCGTTCTTGGCGCTTGGGCCAATTTCATCATTCTTCGGGGGGTTAGTGAATGGCTACTGATGACGGGAAAACTTTGAAATCATCAAAGAGCAAAGAGTCAGCCCCAGCTGGATTGAGGATAGGTTTCTCCAAAAAAGTGCTTATTGATTCAATAGTTCGTTTAAGCCCCAAATCATTGGCAAAAAACCCAGTTATGCTAATAGTAGAAATCACTTTCTTCATCGTAGCTGCAATGGCAATAATTCCACAAGCTTTTATACCCATAGCCAGTTTGAGCCTGCAAATCTTCTACATTGAAGTTGCTGCAATCCTTTTGCTTACAGTTTGGTTTAGCACACTCTCAGACGCTCTTGCTGAACAGCAGGCCAAAAGCACAGCCGGTAGCCTTAGAAAACTTGAAACCGAGGTCTCCAGCAAAAAAATTGTCACCGAAGAATGGACAAGAAAGATTATCCCTGTGAAGTCAACTGAACTTAAAAAAGATGATCTCATACTTCTCGAAAAAGGCGACACCGTGCCTTTAGACGCTGATGTGCTTGAGGGGATTGCGATGATTGACGAATCACTTGTCACAGGTGAATCAGCCCCAGTTAGAAAGGCGCCAGGAGACTCGCTGATTGGAGGCTCAAGGATAGTCAGCGACACTTTAACAGCGAAAGTTACCACGAATCCTGGAGAAACTTTCATTGACCAAATGATAAAGATGGTTGAATTCTCTAAGAGACCAAAAACTCCCAATGAAGTAGCTATAACAACGGTTTTGATAGGGTTAACAGCCATCTTTACTATAATCATACTTGCGCTTCTTGGAATGTCAGTCACTCTGGGTCTTGGAGCAGACCTTTCTGTTTTGATAGCGCTTTACGTCTGCCTATTGCCCACAACCATCGGTGCCCTGTTACCTGCAATTGGGCTTTCCGGAATGTCCAGACTATACAAACACAAAATAATCGCTAAATCAGGCAAAGCCATAGAAACTGCTGGCGATGCTGATGTTGTTCTTCTCGATAAGACAGGCACTATCACTGTTGGTAATAGAAGGGCGATAGAGTTTGTTCCCTTTGAGGGTCATAAGGAAGATGATGTTGGAGAAGCCGCGTTTCTCTCGTCATGGCACGATGATACCCCCGAAGGACGGAGCATACTTACGCTTGCATATGAGAAAGGCTTTGTTCCAATCGAATTAAACTCTCTTGCGCTCTCAGAAACAACCCCTTTCTCAGCTAGCACGCGTACGAGCGGGGTCAAAATAACTCATTTTGGGTTAAAGCTCCCGAAAGGAGGCAAATCCGGGCATGATCGATTACGTTTAAGACGAAAATCATCAACCATTTCTAGTGAATCCGTTGGGTCAATGCTTGAAACAGAAATTGACATAACCAAAGGCGCTCCTGAATCGATTAAAAAAATGGTTGTTTCTGTTCCCCAGAATTATGACCTCATCGTAGAAGGAATTTCTTCAGCTGGAGAAACGCCTATTGCAATTGCCAGAAACGGGAAAGCTATCGGGATAATCAGGCTAAAAGACGTCCTCAAAGAAGGCATTAGAGAAAAAATCCAAGCCCTCAAAACGATGGGTATACGGCCTGTGATGATTACCGGAGATCAACCTTTAACAGCAAAAAACATTGCTTCGGAAGTTGGAATCGATGAATACGTTGCACAAGCAAAACCAGAGGACAAATACAGTATAGCCAAGAAAGAACAGGCTGAAAGCAGAATCGTTGCTATGATAGGTGATGGAACCAACGATGCTCCTGCACTTTCTGCCGCCGACGTAGGGTTAGCCATGAATTCAGGCACTGAAGCTGCTAAGGAAGCAGCGAACATGGTTGACTTGGAATCGAATCCAGCAAAAATAATTGATGTCGTTATGCTTGGTAAACAATTGCTCATGACTCGTGGCGCCGTAACGGCTTTTAGCATTGCCAATGATATAGCCAAGTACTTTGCAATCATGCCAGTTCTTTTTAGTGCGGCAATACCACAATTGCAAGCCCTAAACGTGCTGCAACTCAGCCTGAAAAGCGCGGTTCTCTCAGCTCTTATCTTCAACGCAATAATCATACCGCTATTGATTCCTCTAGCTATGCGAGGCATAGCATTCAAACCTACTAGCACCATGTCGCTTTTCCTAAAAAACACACTTATTTATGGTGTTGGCGGAGTCATTGTGCCATTTATTGGAATTAAACTCATAGACCTACTGCTGGTAGGAGTGTTTCACATTTAGGATGGATAATAATGAATGAAAAAAATGAAAAACTGAATTTCAAACCGATAATAGGCCTCGCAGTAGTTTCGCTATTGATATGCGGGTTGTTCTTCCCGCTGTTGGTTACGGGCATTGCTCAAGTTTTCTTTCCTTATCAGGCAAACGGTGATATTGTTCAATTAAACGGTAAAGATGTTGGGTCTAACCTAATTTCCCAAAGTTTCACATTGCCTATTTTCTTCCATCCCAGAAACGATTCAGCCTCTGGAGTGGACCCTGACATCACTCTTCAAGATGCTTACCTTCAGATACCACAAATAAGCAACGCTACAGGCATTTCTTCGGGGGCACTAACAAATATTGTATCTCAAAATAAAGAGGGAACGCTATGGATTTTTGGAAGTCCCTATGTGAATGTTCTTCGCGTTAACCTTGCACTTATAAAAGAATATCCTGCAATCTACAGCAATTTTACAGGGTAGTGCTAAAAAAGGTTCAAAATAATAGAAACTATTATTCAAAGAAGAAAGCTCCAAGTTCATTACATCCCTTAAGGAACTACTCCTATCAGTTTGCCTTCTTCGTCAACTACAAGTAATGCTCTATTATTGGGTGCGAAACTATTCCGAATTCATAGCAAGTCTGTCGGCAATTTCAGGTGGTACATTTTGGACCTTTGTGAGCACTCAATACAATCGAAGTTACTGTACTCTTCACGCCCTTGATCTTCATAATTCTGTTTTTAAGAATATCTCTAAATGACTCTATATCTGAAGCCTCTACAAGCGCAACGATGTCGAATTCGCCTGTTACTTCGTAAAAATCCTCTACTGCGTCTATATTGGAAAGACCCTGAACCACGTCATCAATGAGGGACGCCTCAACGAAAATGTTTACAAAAGCATGTAATTCATGCACTTATTTCACCAGCAACCTGTCGTAACTTCTTCTATCTTTAGAAGGATAAATGAAAGTAATTTACTTTTATATAGGTTTTCTTTTTTGTTTCCAGCAAGAAAAATCAGCCATAACTTATAAGATTTCTGATTCAGAATTGTTAGGTCACAAAACTTTATACAGTGGTCTATCTAACTTTAAATTGATGCCGACTGTAAAAGATTTTATGACAAAAAATGTCATCACAATTGGTGCTAATGAGTCGGTGCTTTATGCTGCCAAACTAATGCACCAACAAGATGTCGGTGATCTTGTGGTAATGGAGAATAATGTGCCAAAGGGCATAGTTACTGAAAGAGATTTAGTTAGAAGAGTGATGGCGCAGAAAAAACCGCTTGATATTAAAGTCTCCGAGATAATGTCGGACCCGCTAATAACAATTGAAGAGGAATCCTCAATCAGAGATGCTGCGAGGATAATGGTGAAGTACAAGATTAGGCGACTTCCTGTTACGAAAAAAAATGTGTTGGTCGGTATAATAGTCGCTTCCGATTTTGCTAAACATGTTAGTAAGAAAACCTTAAGTGAAGAAATACTGGCTGCCATAAGTCGATATCCCTTCGCTGACGCCAAACGGTGAGCGTAGCAACTTAAAATATACGTAAGCGGAATGAAGCCAGTTGTTCAGTTTGATGTCTTTTGGAATCTCGTAACAAATGGCTCCCTTGGCTTATTTAGGCGGCTTCTCAAATTGGCGAATTTTGGTTCTCAAAAAAGCTCAAAAGTTACTTAACCAGCTTTTTGGTCTATGACCTGATATGGAAAATAACGATTCTTCAAATAGTCAAGGTCGGTTTGAGGCCTCAGTTAACATTTTTGTCGATCAGTCTAAGAAGGCGCAAATTATGGACGCCCTTTCTAAGGTTGAAAATATCGAGGAGATTTATGACGTGAAAGGCGAATTTGACATTGTTTCTATAGTTTCAGCTTCTTGCTTGGAAGAGTTCCGTAATGTATTGCAAAATAAAATCATGAAGATCAAAGGAGTAAAAAGCACTATAACCTCAGTGGTTCTTGAAACTCATAAACGTCTCAGAGTGATTAAATAATACTTAGGGTTAATTCGCGTCAAAAGAGTTCAGTAGAATTCCAACATATTTTTAGCTTGAGCTAATTTTTTGCTACATATGTAAGGCAAAATTTGAAAATAATGTTTGATTGGCTGGAAAAGTATAAATATGTCCAACACCTGTGCAGTTAGGCAAGACGACCCATATGTCTAAACTACTAGCATTCGTGGATATCTTTGTGGAAGCACCTGAAATGGATAGTGTCCTTGAAGCTCTTGGTAAACTTGAAAACCTTGAAGAACTTTACGAGGTAACCGGAGAGTTTGATATAGTCACTTTGGTCTCAGCAACAGATATTGAGGAGTTCCGAGATATTCTTAAAAACAGAATTATGAAGATTAAAGGAATAAAAAGTACCGTCAGCTCAATTGTCTTGAAAGCTCACAAAGGACCCAAATGTGAAGAGACCTTAGTTCCCGCAACAACTTAAATTTTAAAAGAATAATTTTCTTTCTTAAAAAAAGCATTTGTTCATCTTTCACATTAACTAAGTTAACAAAATTACAGACTTTTTTTAAAAAAATAAAAATTGGGTTTAATTTGCAGTTTTTCTGGCTTCAAACTATTTCATCGGTGAGAGCACAATTGATGTTTCTGTGCGGATGACGTTTGGGTCTTTTTCGATGATTTTGTAGACTACTTGGTTGATGTTTTCAAGAGCTGGTGCTTCCAAGATTATGATTGCGTCGTATCTGCCAAAGATTGCATCTGCGACTATTGCTTCTTTGACTTTTTCTTTTATTCGTTGGACTACTTCCAGCGAAGTGCCGGGTTTGGTGCTTAATAGGATGTATGCCTTCATATTTTTTCCTCTGAGATTTATTTTTGTCTGATATTACTTGAGTAAACTGTACCTTTGTATATAAATTTTATGTAAAGTTGAAAAGATTTAATGTAAAATCGATAAATATTATACCTTTGTTTAAACTTAAAATTTTTAAGAGATTTGGAACAAATAAAGGCAATCTTAAAAAAAATTAAAGCTTAATTTTAAAATCTTCTTTTACAACATTAAGAGTAATATCAGTCATCGTTTTCTTAATGTGAGGCGTCACAAGCAAATTCTTAAGCAAACTATTCAACCCGTCCCGATCCTTAAGCTTCACAATCGCAACAACATCAAAATCACCCGTGATTTCGTAAAGAGCAATAACATTGGTCATTTGCGAGAGCTCATTCTCCAAATCCTTAAGGAACCCACCTTCAGTTTGAATAAAAACTACAGCAGTTAAATCATAACCTAACTTAATAGGATCAAGAATTGCCGTGTAGCCTTTCAGTATGCCGTTGTCCTCTAAGTTTTTGATTTTTGACGCTGCTACAATGCTTGAGAAACCCATTTTGTCAGCTAGTTTTCGGAAGCTTAACGTGCAATCTTCCTGCAAGATGTTGAGAATTTGGAGATCAACTTTGTCGATTTCCGATTTATTATTTAGTTTTTTTCTCAAAATGGTCGCTTCGTGATGGGCTCGATTAGACATATTTGTTTTCGTTTGGTGGTTATTTTATGCTTTCGATTTTTACAGTTTAACGCCTGTTAGGCTATTTTAAACATTACTGCACATTTATTGTGCTCATCTATTTAAAACTACCCAGTTAAACAATATTAAACACACAACCTATTCACTTGTTAAAAGCAATAGTTTTACTTTATAGATTTTTCAAAACGGCTCGTAAGAATCAGAACCATGCAAAATGCCCGAACACAAAAAACTTATAACCATACAGCCGTTTCTTTGCGTAAAGGCTCATGATTATGAAGTTTGGTTCATTCACGTTTCAATCACAAAAGCCTCAAGGTTTCGATTTTCATGTTTTGCGATTAAAACTCGAAACAGGCATTAGGCTTACACCAGTTCCAGATATGATTAGTAACATTGCCGT
>Ga0075524_10000366_pt1 | contig 11215 bp, 10 predicted proteins | sample NGEPerone_FD_76826 | JGI IMG/M metagenome (GOLD analysis project Ga0075524, IMG submission 76826) | Arctic peat soil microbial communities from the Barrow Environmental Observatory site, Barrow, Alaska, USA - NGEE Permafrost154B-one | ecosystem: Environmental > Terrestrial > Soil > Wetlands >...
AAAGTGGATACCCGGCTATATATCAAAGGGCTTTCCGGCTCTTTGGTCTTCATGGCTCTCTACGGCATCATCGCAGCTTTTCTGCTCTTTACTTTCCTCTACATCTTTCTCGGCGTTTTCACTTCCGTGGTGATCTGTGTCCCGTCCTGCTTTTTCTGGCTCTACCGGCTGAACACGATACAGAAAAATCTGGGGCCGGAGGGTTGGAGCAAAAAACGGACAGCGCGTTCTCTTCCTCAATTTGTATGCATCAAAAGACGAATCTGTCAATTCCAGAACCTATGAAGATCAAACCGATTGAAGAAGTATTACCTGTTCTTGGATTCAACGGAAATGTGCTGGTCTCGGATAACCTGGACCTGACCATCGGGTTAAAGCTTCACCTGCCTGAAGTGCTCACCTGTAGCGGTGAAAAGATCCAACAGTTGCACGACACTTTTCGACGTGTTGTGAACCTTCTTCCAGCCGGAAGTTTGCTCCATAAGCAGGATTTTTTTCTCGCAGACAAGTTCCGTAGCAACCTCAAATCAGATGGAAATCAGACAGAAAGCCTGACGGACTCATATCTGCAACATTTTGAGGGAAGGTCATACCTAAGGCATGAATGTTACCTCTACATCAGCATTTTGAATAAAGGACAGCTAAAGGATTACCTTTCCTCTTCGCTGATCTTTTCAAAAAGGGATCGCAACACCCTGGATCTTCAGTATGACAAGATCCGGGAACTTGAGGCCAACCTGACCTCGTTATTCTCCCAAAGCGGAATTGGCTGCGCACCTTTAACGAAGGAAGAGGCTGCCGGAGATGAGCATACAACAGGACTCATCGAACGGTTTCTGACGTTGAACTTTCAGGGTAAGGAACCAATCCTAGGTGGTATCGACTTTCGCGACCGGCTAAAGGTGATGGACCGGTTTGTGGAGATCCTCAGTCTGAGTGATTATTCACATATGCCCGGAGAGGTAAAGCCAGCAACCTCGCATCCGCAGACCGGACTTCCTGTCTCGCTGGTTTATCCTGTCACCTGGAATCTGCCGTTCTCGCATGTGACCAACCAGTTTATCTGTATACCTAGGCAGCAGGAGGTAAAAGCAAGTCTGGAGGGAAGTTATAAAAAGATCTACAGTCTCTCGCGTTTCTCATCGGAGAACCGGATCAACGCCACACTGATTGAGCAGTTTCTGGATACCGTGCAGACATCAGGTGAAAAGATTGTCAAGACCCATTTCAACGTGATGTTATTTGATGAGTCGATCAGGCAACTTAAGCAGAACAAGAGTGAAGCCAGTTCTGCCTTTTCCATGATGAACTGTTTTCCTTACCAGCACACTTATGATCTTCCACTGTTGTTTTTTGCTTCGCTTCCATATTCGACGCAGCTTCCCGAAACGGAACTGTTCATCACCCAGGTTCCGCAGGCCTGCTGCCTGACCAACTTTGAAGGAGGTGTGCACAGCAGTGATTCTGATTTCACATTGCTGCTGTCGGAAAGGCTAAGTGGCTGTCCAGTGCGGATAGACTTATCGGATGAACCGGTGAAGCAACACCTGATACATAATCGCAACAAGATCATCATTGGAGGTTCAGGCTCGGGAAAATCTTTTTTTACCAATCACCTGCTACGGCAATACGCAGAGAGCGAAAACTGTCATATAGTTCTGCTGGACGTCGGAAGAAGCTACGAACTGCTGACCCGTTACCTGGATGAAAGGCTTAAACATCTTGGAGGTGCGATGATGGTTGAATTTACAGCCGAACACCCGATCTCATTTAACCCGTTCATTATCTCAGGTGAACCTGATCCGGAGCGCCGGCAGACCATCCTTTCGGTGATCTGCACGATCTACCGCGAGAACCTCTCGGAGATGGAAAAAGATGTGATAGCCAGGGCTATCTCTGCTTATTTTATCCTGGAAACACCCGAACGCTCCTTCAATGGATTTTACGAGTTCTGCCGTGATTATATTCCTGAACTGGTTAGTGATCAAAAACTCTCCTTTAATGCCCCCGAGTTTTTCTTTATCCTGGGCAAATATTACCGTGGCGGAGAGTATGACTTTTTACTTAACAGGGAGATGGAAACTGATGATTTTTTCCATTGTCCGTTTATTGTTTTCGAGCTGGACAATATCAAGGATCACCCCATAATTTTTCCTGTAGCCACCCTGATCATCATCGACATTTTTATGCAAAAGATGCGTCGGCTCGTAGGGGTTCGTAAGGTGATCTGCATCGAGGAGGCATGGAAAGCAATCGCCACCCCGCAGATGGCCGGTTACATCAAGTACTTTTTCAAGACCATCCGCAAGTTTTTCGGAGAGGCGATGGTAGTTACCCAGGAAATCGATGATGTAATCTCATCACCTGTGATCCGCGATGCGATTATCAACAATGCTGATACACGAATTCTGCTGGATATGGGGAAGTTCCGGAACAAATTTGACAATATCTCCCAGACCCTGGGCCTTTCACAGTTCCAGAAAGAGCAGATCCTCTCTATAAACCGGAATCTTCCTCATGATCGCAAACTCAAAGAGGTCTTTATCGGACTGGGTACCTACTCACAGGTCTTTGCTCTTGAGGTGAGCCGACCGGAGTACAACTGTTACACAACAGAACAAAACGAAAAGGAGCAGATCCTTAAAAAACTGCAAAACCATTCCTCTTTTTTTGAAACCATTAAAAACACTTGATTATGAAACGAGCATATTTCCAAAACTCAAAAATGGATGAGAATCATCTTATGCGAGTTCAAGCCGGCAATAAAAAAACAAATTATTTCCGGATTAAAATTTATCTGACTATTATTTTGTCCCTGATAACCCTTTTGACATTGAGGGTTTACGGTCAGGCTCCTGTCACCGATGTTGGAGCAGGTATCCAACGGGAAGCCCTCTGGTCGCAGGAGAAAGAAATCCTTTCGAATATCAACTGGTACAATGTCCTGATCAGGGCGCTCAACGGAGATATTAAAGGATTGACAGGAGAACTTTTGGGCATTGACCAGAAGATGATGGAGAGTCTCGAAAAGGTCTCCGCGCTGATCAAAGATTACAAACGGATTCAACAAACGCGCGATATGCTCGGGAAGATCACAGGCATCTATACCAGCAAGCTGCCACGGCTGATACAGGATGAGAATTTTACGCCACAGCAGGCCGCTGTGATTGTACAATCATTTGATCTGATTCTTGATGACTCCCGGCAACTGGTTACCACAATCCTGGGGGCCATCACAAAAGACGAATCTTTTCTGATGGATGATAAACAGCGGTACGACACGATCAACGGAATCTACATTGAGGTTCGTAAGCACTACGGCACAATATGTTACCTCTACAATAAATTGCTCTATGCTTCCTACCAGAAGAGTTTTCAAAGCAATAAGCTGGAGAGCTTTGCCTTCTATTACACTCTTTATCAATAAATGCCATGGAAAAATTTAAAACAATAATAGCCATGAAAACAACCCGTTGGCTCGGAATAATTATTCCATTGATACTGATCATTGAGCTTACAAGTATTGTGCAGCTTCATGCACAGGCATTTGCAATCAAACGATGGCGTGGTACTTATCCGCAGCTGAACGGAAACTATCCTTTATCATTTATGGCATTTAAAGGCGGTTTTATTATTCCGGTGCCTCACTTTTTTGTCCGTACCTGGCCAACGCACTACTATATCGAATTGGGTGCCATGCCGGTAACTGATTCTGAAAATCTGACTGGATCAATAAAAACAGGATTCCTAAGGATTGTGGAGAAAATACTTGAGCGATCTCAGATACAGAAACGTTCTGAAGAGACGGCGCAAATCAAGGAGAACAATTTGCAGCAAAGAGATATCGAACTAAAGCTGTTCAATTCCCGGTCTGATTACCTTCCTGATGTATATGGTATTGCAGATCAGTTTATCAGACTTTACCAAAGTATCAGTAACCTTGAAAAACAGGCAAATGCAGGTACTATTGCACAAATCAGTCGCCGGGAGGCTGATGAACTCGTAGTCCGTTTTATCATGGTCAACCTTTTACAAACCGATCATGGTAAAAAACTGGAAGCCTTTTCCGAAATCCGAAGTGAGTTGACCCGGCAGATCGGGGATACGGATTATGTGAACCGAAAGGTTTACCACTTTAACTTTTTCAGCCAGGATGCCGATAATGCCTATGCATTTTTAACCCGCTAAAATCAATCCTAAAATCAAACCAAAAATGAACAATACGCTATTACAAATTATGAATACTGACAGTTTTTTCCGCTTCACAGATGTTCTGGTGCGCGGTGGTGTCGAAAATGCCAGGGTTCTTGTGGATATGGCCAGGGCCATCGGAGGTATCGCCACAATTTTATATATCTCCAAACGGATCTACGAACAGCTGATTGCCGATAACCCGATCTCCATGTTGCCACTACTCCGACCTTTTGCGCTGGTTTTGGTTATCACCTTCTGGGGTCCGTTTGTGAATCTTTTGATGGTACCTACCAAAGGACTCACTAAACTCTCCGAGGCTGTCTATGCAGACAAAAAGCACATTGTAGCCGAGCGGCTCAAGGATAAGCAGAACGCCATTCTATCGACTGATCTCCCTTCGTTTTATGAGAATCAGGAGAAGGAGGCAGCCCTTTGGGATAAAGGAATCAATATGCTGCTGACTACCTATAACATTGTTTCGGGCAGGGCACTCGCAAACCAGATAGACTTCTATGTGATGGATGGCGTAAGACAGCTATTGGAATCGTTTTTTGAAGCTGTTGTTTACCTGATTGCATTCTTAAGAACCATTTTTTGTGTGCTGCTGGTCATCTTCGGACCGCTCGTGTTTGCCATCTCCATTTTTGATGGCTTCCAGGATAACTACCTGCAATGGATTGCGCGGTTTGTCAATGTGAACCTCTACCTGCCCATCGCGATGCTGATCCTTTCACTCGTTCAGGAGGTGCTGATCTATGTTCTTGAAAGTGAAATTGCAGTAATCAACAGTTCCCTGATCTATCAGCCATCGCTCTTTTTTGTATCCAACCTTGTGGTTCCGCTTTGCGGCATCGCCGGCCTTTTGATGGTCCCGAAGATCGCCTCGTGGATCGTTCAGGCTTCCGGGACTGGTTCGGGTGGCGGACGACTGTTCCGGACAGCAGCCACAATAGCGGTTACAAAAGGATTGATGAAGTAAACCTCAAATATAACAAACGATGAAAAAAGTATTTGATATACAGCAAAAGTTCCGGTTTACAGTCTATGTATTGCTGATTGTCAGCATCTCGCTGATTGCATTGAGCGCCTGGGTGTTCTTCCGATCAGCTGGTATGGTGGAAAAATCGAGGCAGAAAATCTATGTGCTGGACAATGGCAAATCACTGCTTTTGGCGCTTCGCGAAGACATCAGCGAGAATCGCAATGCAGAGGCAAAAGACCATGTCAAGCGGTTTCATGAACTCTTTTTTACCCTTGAGCCGGACAAAGCCTATATTGAAAACAATGTCAAAGAGGCGCTCTTTCTTGCAGACCAATCCGCCACGGATCAGTACCGCTCTTTCAAGGAGAACAACCTCTATAACCAGGTGATCGCTATGGACATTAGCATGACGCTTCTGACCGATTCTGTAAAAGTAGACTTCTCTGCTTACCCCTATGAATTTTCATTTTACGGAAGACAGAAGATCGTGCGAAAGTCCAATATCACAATGCGTAACCTCGAAACATCGGGCAGGCTTCGTAACATCTCCCGAACGGATAACAACCCGCACGGTTTTCTGATCGAGGGTTGGCGGATCAACGACAACACAGACCTGGAGACAGTGAAACGAAAATCATTTTAACAATCTAAAATGCATATTATGAACAACTTTAAATTACCTGAAACACCACATTTCCCCGATATCAGCCGCTATACGAGGTGGCTCAACGAGATGGAAGAAAAGGAAAGGTTGATCAGTCCGGAAAAACGCCTGCACAAATGGGTGATTTTGATGGCTGTACTATTTCTGCTTTTCGTGGCCTCATTCTTCCTGTTCCCTGCACCTAAAATAAGTCATCAGCCGGTAAGTGCATTGCCAGATCCCGGGATGACCGGTTTTGATACCCTGAAAAAGGAGAAGTCAATGACTTTTGATATGCCTGTTGATTCATTTGAACAATACCTCAAAAAAGAGATCCATGAAAAATTACCTGAATAAACACTGGCCGTTACTTTTCTTTCCATTTATGGTGATTCCCTTTATCATCCTGATCTTTTATATTTTGGGAGGAGGAAGCGCACCTGCAAGTGAGAGAAAGGAGGAAAAAATCAAAACCGGTAAGGTAGCGATCAACTATCGTCTTCCCGAAGCGGACCGTACCATTGGTATTATTGACAAGATGGAGGCGGTACAGGCTCAAACCCAAAGTTTCGGAACACAGGACTATCATATCGGGGCTGAGAATACTTCCGAAGTGACAACCTCAGAAAAAAACAGTACTTCAGAACATGATGAAGCGCAAAAGCAGGAAGGCACATCCAAATCTGGTCGGTCAGATCCACCTGATCAGGATGCCCCGAGTCAACTGATGGCTCATATTCGTGAACAGGAAGCACAGGTAAAACAGGAATTGCGGCTGGCAGTTGGGGATACCTCCGACTGTGCAAAAGGAAAATTGACAAGGAACACGGATCAATCCGGTTCAGATGAAAACCCAAACCGGCAAACCGTTCCGAAAACTTCAACTGAGCCTTCCGTTCATAGTTCCACAGGTATTCAGGAGATGGATGAACTATTTGACCGGAGCCTTGCGCTTGCACGTCAAAACGATTCACTGAACTACCGTTTGCAGGTGGTGAATCTAAAAGAGCAGCAAAGAGTTGCGGAAGAAGTCCAACATTGTACTCTTGATAAAGCTAAAAACAATAAAAGAGCCACAGAAAAATTAAAAGAGTCCGCAACAGGTGCTATCCCGGCAGAGATTTATGAGACGGTAACCGTACTAACAGGTAACCGGGTCAAGATACGTTTGCTCGAAGATACTAGGCTTAACGGACGAATGATACCGCATAACACATTTGTTTATGGTGTCTGCCGGACAGACAATGAAAGGCTTCAGATTGAAGTGCAGCAAATCCAGGTGGATGGTCAGTTTATACCCGTTAAGATCACTGTCTGTGACCTGGATGGATTGCCGGGACTCTATGTGCCGGACAATGCATCAAGGAAAATAACCAAAGAGGTTGGAAGTGGCGCCAACACCTCATCGATGGTTGGTTTTACAGGCAATCCGCTCGCCTATGCCGGTGTTCAGGCTGCTGATCGCACTGCCAGATCAGTATTGCAGGTAATCAAGCAGAAAAAGGTCACCATCAAGAAAAATACCCTTGTTTACCTGATTAATAAAAACAAATAATCATTTTAAAATCAAACCAATGAAACGAATACTCATAGTTTTACTGTTTTCAATTTTTACGCTCATCAGTTCTGCCCAGAACATCCTGCAGCTATCCGATAAAAAAAGTGTCCATGTGGTCTGCCCGGACAAAGTGCTTTATGTCAGTTGCGGTGATGATTCCTCCATTGAGGCAGAGATCCTTCCGGAACTCACTAATATAGTCCGTGTAAAAGCATTGCAACCTTTTGAAGGACAAACCTCCGTAACAGTGGTTTGTGCAGGCCGCATTTATTCCGTGGCTGCACAGTTTGGCAATTGCAATGTGCTGACTTACCAGCTTGAATCACTTCCATCTGAAAAAGCATATCCCTTTTCCGGCAAACTAATGCCCGATGAAAGCTTAAAAGGGGTTAGTAATCAGATTTTATCTCATAAAGGAAATCATACCATCCATCGGAGTACCAGGAAAAACGGAATACTGATGGAAGTCAGTGATGTCTGTGTCAAAGGCGATGCGCTATTCCTTGTTATTCAGGTCACAAACTGTACGAATATGGCTTTCGATGTCGAGGCGTTTAACTTCTGGATTGCTGACAAAAGGCAACAGAAGGCTACCAATGTACAGGAATACCAGTTGACTCCGGATTATGCACGGTTCGAATTAAAACGGGTTCCAGCCTATGATTCTTCCAGTGAAGTATTTGTGATTGAAAAACTGACGATCCCCGACAAACGTGTCCTCCGGATTGAAATGATCGAGAAATCTACCGGAAACACGGGTCGTAAACTCACCCTTGAACTCAAAAACAGGGATTTGCGCAAGGCTGAAATACTCTAAAAACGAATGACTTTAGGCTATTGCAGGCAGACTATAGCTAGTACCTTAATTATTTTTCAATGCTGATTTATTAAAAAATCAAGAATATGAGTACCACCGAGGATAAAGATCTGATCAAACTTCATGAAGGGTTCCGGTTTTTCAGTTACCTGGTGCTGATCCTGTCACTGTACCTGAATCAGCGAAATTATCTGGAAAGCAAAGGGTTCCTGATTCCTGAGTTTTCACCACTTATGGATAAGCTTTTGCAAATGAGATTTCTGTCCGGGATTTATCCTTCAAAAACGGTTTGCCTGTTTTTTCTGATGGTGACCTGTATCGGAACCAAAGCTGCCAAGGAAAGGGAACTGAAGGTATCAAAGATCGTGGTTCAGGTTCTTGCTGGTTTGATCTTCTACTGGGGTAGTCTGCTATTATACGAATGGTCCCCCGTTTGGTATATCCTGTCCTCTTTTACTGGCTTTGTAATTCTGAATATTGGTTTTGATAATATCTCAAAACTAATCAATGTCAACCTGATGAAAGACCGCTTTAACATTGAGAACGAGAGTTTTTTGCAACAGGAGAAACTGATGGAAAATATTTATTCGGTCAACCTCCAGACGAGTTACTTCTACAGAGGAGAGTTCCGTGAAGGATGGATCAATATAGTGAATCCATTCCGGGCTACGATGGTGATTGGAACACCTGGCTCAGGCAAATCTTTTTCTGTTGTACTCCCATTTATCCGGCAGCACCTGCGTAAAGGATTTTCGATGTGTGTATATGATTTTAAATATCCCGACCTCTCAGTGGTAGCCTATAACCATTTTCTTGCGGCAAAGGCAAAGGGACGTTTACCGAAAACAACCCGTTTTTATGTGATCAATTTTGATGATATCCGCAAGTCATACCGCTGTAATCCGCTTGCCCCTGAACTGATGGAAAGTCCTATTGATGCCTTTGAATCTTCGAGAACGATTCTTTATAACCTGAATAGGGAATGGATACGCAAGCAAGGAGAGTTCTTCTCTGAATCAGCGGTCAGCTTTTTTGCTGCTGTAATCTGGTTTCTGAAAAAATACCGCGATGGAATCTACTGCACGCTTCCACATGCCATTGAACTGTTGCAGCTCGATTATGATGAGCTCTTTGAAGTATTATCGACTGAAAAGGATGTTGTCAACGTGATTAACCCGTTTGTCAATGCATACAAGCGGGAAGCAAGCGAGCAATTGGAAGGGCAGTTGGGCAGCCTTAAGATTGCCATCTCAAAGATCATTAGTCCGGAGATCTACTGGATTTGTTCAGGTAATGATTTTTCGCTGGATATTAATAATCCGGAACAGCCCAAAGTGCTTTGTCTTGCCAATAACCCACTTCGCGTTGAGATGTACGGAGCGGTACTTTCTCTTTTCATTACCCGGATGCTCAAAGTGATCAACCGCAAAGGACAATGCCCTTCATCGCTGATTTTTGATGAGCAGCCAACTATTTACTTCCGTGGTCTGGACACACTCATTGCAACGGCACGAAACAACCGTATTTCCACTTTGATGGGAATTCAGACGGTTGATCAGCTAATCAGGGATTACGGAAAAGAGCAGGCCAATGCAATCCTGACCAATATCGGCAATGTCCTTTCGGGACAGGCATCGGGCGAAACGGCACGGTTTATTCAGGGACGTATGGGCAAGATCCTCCAGGAACGGCAATCCGTCAATATCAACCAAAACACGCAATCATCGACATTTTCAACGCAACTTGATTTTCTGGTACCTGAAGGGAAGATTGCCACGCTTCCACAGGGATGCATGGTGGGACAGGTAGCCGATAATTTCGGTGAAGTTATTTCACAGAAAAACTTCAATTGTATGATCTGTGCTGACACTGTCAAACTGGCAAATGAAGAGAAACGGTACAAAGAGATTCCTGATTTTTACCATTTTGATAATATCCGGGATGTACTTGATGGAAACCGAAACCGGATTTATAATGAGATTAAGGCGTTGGTTTCACAAATCCGCAAAACAAAACCTGTTGGTGAAACTGACTGACAACTAATTTAATAAGTCTATTTTAAGTTATGTTTTTTATTAATTATTTAAAAATGAAGTGTTATGGAACAAAAGACAAGAATGACCATTGATGAGGTTCCGTATGACAAGCTGGAAAAAGCGGGCATCGACCGCAACTTTGTCTCCAGGATGGAACCCAAAGAACTGACCGATTTTCTGAACGGTTTCCGTTCGGAGGAGCTTTACACTGTGAATGCCCGGATCAATAATGAGGAGCACCGGATTCCTGCAAAACTGCGTTTACAGAAAGAGGAGGACGGATCGGTCTCGGTGAAAATGCACCCGATTCAGCGCCTCTCGATCCCGGACGAGTACATGGGACATACCTTTAGTAAACAGGAAATGGCATCGCTGCTGAACGACAAAAACCTGGGGAAGGCCATTGAGCTGACCAACAAGAAAGGTGTGAAGGAAAATTACTACCTGAGCATCGATCCCAAGACCAATGAGCTGGTACCGCTCAAAACGAAGCAGATCCAGGTTCCTGACAAGATCAAAGGAGCGTACCTTTCGGCAGAGCAGAAAGATCGGCTGGCAGCCGGTCAAAAGGTAACGGTCAACGGGATGACGGGTAAGAACGAGAAGAACTTTTCAGCAACCCTTCAGGTCGATGCAGCCACGCGGAAGATCAGTTTCTCCGATTTCAAACAGGAAGCCTCCGAAACGGCTAAACAAGCCAACAAGGAGGAAACCAAAAAAGGTGCGAAACTAAAAGTTAGCTGATCCAAATGTCAGAGATGCAAAATGACAGTACGAGTAAAAAGGAGGGGATCCTGAATAGTGAGATTTCCCTCTTTTTTCGCACAAGAGCAACCCCTCTTAGGAAGGTATGGAGATCGATCGGAGAGGACAATGCAAGATGTGTTTTTGTATGCACAAAAACCTCTTGATCGTTCCTGGCGGGGCCTTTAATTTTCTTCGAAAATTCTTGTTAAACCAATCCATTACTCATTAAATAGTAAAA
>Ga0075524_10000368_pt1 | contig 11190 bp, 20 predicted proteins | sample NGEPerone_FD_76826 | JGI IMG/M metagenome (GOLD analysis project Ga0075524, IMG submission 76826) | Arctic peat soil microbial communities from the Barrow Environmental Observatory site, Barrow, Alaska, USA - NGEE Permafrost154B-one | ecosystem: Environmental > Terrestrial > Soil > Wetlands >...
GGGTGCGGTCTAGGGCTTGGGGAGAAGTGACACGCCCAACGCGACACGCCCGGGTTGCATAACGACCCAACCCTGTGGCAGACTCTTCTAGTTCAACACTTTCGGCTGCAGCGCAACGCGTAGCGTCGGGATCACTGCCAGGCAGTGCATAGCCGCTCCTCACGGGAGCACAGGTTAGGCCGCGGGTAGCAGAGCAAAGCTTAAATCGACACTCCGGAGAGCATGGGAAATCCATGTCTTCCCTCGGGCATGCCCGAGCGTGGGTGCCGGCCCCGGCTCACACGGGATCGCTTCCGTGCGAGTCGAAATTGACAGAAGAACAGTGGTGCCACAGCAGTAGTACTACGACGGCGTCCAATGCAGCCCTCGGGATGTAAGAGGCCTTGACAGAGAGAGAGTCAGACATGGCGGGACAGAAGATCCGCATTCGACTTAAGTCGTATGACCACGAGGTCATCGACATTTCGGCGCGCAAAATCGTCGATACAGTCACCCGCGCGGGTGCAACCGTTGTCGGCCCCGTGCCGCTTCCGACCGAGAAGAACGTGGTGTGTGTCATCCGTTCCCCTCACAAGTACAAGGACAGCCGGGAGCACTTTGAAATGCGCACCCACAAGCGTCTGATCGACATCATTGACCCGACGCCGAAGGCCGTCGACTCGCTTATGCGTCTCGACCTGCCGGCCGACGTCAACATCGAGATCAAGCTCTAGGGCCCGCGATGTCTTACGCAGATACCAAGACCACCAAGGGTCTCCTCGGCAAGAAGCTCGGCATGACCCAGGTCTGGGACGAGAACAACAAGCTCGTTCCCGTGACCGTCATCGAGATCTCGCCGAACGTTGTCACCCAGATCCGCACCAAAGAGGTTGACGGCTACACCGGCGTCCAGATCGCTGCCGGCGCCATCGACCCCCGCAAGGTGAACAAGCCGGCCGCAGGCCACTTCGAGAAGGCCGGCGTCACGCCGCGCCGTCACCTCACCGAGCTCCGCACTGCGGATGCCGCTGACTACGCCCTGGGCCAGGAACTCACCGTTGACGGTGTCTTCGCTGCCGGCACCAAGGTCGACGTCATGGGCACCAGCAAGGGCAAGGGCTTCGCCGGTGTCATGAAGCGCCACAACTTCAAGGGTGTTTCCGCTTCGCACGGTTCGCACCGCAACCACCGCAAGCCCGGTTCCATCGGCGCTTCCTCGACCCCCAGCCGTGTCTTCAAGGGCATGCGCATGGCCGGTCGCATGGGTGGCGAGCGCGTCACCGTGCTGAACCTCAAGGTTCACGCGGTTGATGCCGAGAAGGGCCTCCTGCTGGTCAAGGGTGCCGTTCCCGGCGCCAAGGGCCGCCTCGTATTCGTCCGCAACGCAGTGAAGGGAGCCTAGTCACTATGACTACCTCACTTGACCTCATCGACGCCAAGGGCCAGAAGGCCGGCACCGTTGAGCTGCCCGCCGAGATCTTCGACGTTCAGACCAACATCCCGCTGATCCACCAGGTCGTCGTCGCGCAGCTTGCTGCCGCACGCCAGGGCACGCACAAGACCAAGGGTCGCGGCGAAGTCTCCGGTGCCGGCCGCAAGCCGTTCAAGCAGAAGGGAACCGGTCGCGCTCGTCAGGGCTCGATCCGCGCCCCCCAGATGACCGGTGGTGGCATCGTGCACGGCCCGACGCCGCGCAACTACGAGCAGCGCACCCCGAAGAAGATGATCGCGGCAGCACTGCGCGGCTCACTCTCCGACCGCGCTCGTGGCGACCGCCTGCACGTCGTCACCGCACTGTTCAGCGCCGAGACGCCCAGCACCAAGGGCGCCATCGAACTGCTCAGCCAGATCGCAACCAGCAAGCACGTCCTGGTTGTCCTGGAGCGCACCGACGAGTTGACGCTTCGCAGCGTCCGCAACGTCCCGACGGTCCACGTTCTTTCGTGGGACCAGCTGAATGCCTACGACGTGCTCGTCAGCGACGACATTGTCTTCACCAAGGGCGCGTTCGACGCGTTCGTGGCGAGCAAGACCAAGAAGGAAGAGGTGTCCGCATAATGGCTACCCCGATCAACAAGGACCCCCGCGACGTCATCATCGCTCCGGTCGTCTCTGAGAAGAGCTACGGCCTGATCGACGAAGGCAAGTACACCTTCGTTGTTGACCCCCGCTCGAACAAGACCGAGATCAAGCTCGCTATCGAGAAGATCTTCAAGGTCGAGGTTGCGTCGATCAACACCCTGAACCGTCAGGGCAAGACCCGCCGCACCAAGTTCGGACTCGGCAAGCGCAAGGACACGAAGCGTGCCATCGTCACGCTGAAGTCCGGTTCCATCGACATCTTCACGGCCGTCGGCTAAGCGGCACGGACTAGAGGAATAAGAAATGGCTATTCGTAAGTTCAAGCCCACGACTCCTGGTCGTCGCGGTTCATCTGTTGCGGACTTCGCAGAGATCACCCGCTCGACCCCGGAGAAGTCCCTGCTGCGCCCGCTGTCCAAGACCGGTGGCCGCAACAACCAGGGTCGGATCACGACCCGTCACATCGGTGGTGGCCACAAGCGCCAGTACCGCCTGATCGACTTCAAGCGCAACGACAAAGATGGCGTCAACGCCAAGGTCGCTCACATCGAGTACGACCCGAACCGCACGGCGCGCATTGCGCTGCTGCACTTCGTTGACGGCACCAAGCGTTACATCATCGCCCCGAACAAGCTTTCCCAGGGCGACATCGTTGAGTCGGGCGCCGGTGCTGACATCAAGCCCGGCAACAACCTGCCGATGAAGAACATCCCCACCGGTACGATCATCCACGCGATCGAGCTGCGTCCGGGCGGTGGCGCCAAGATGGCCCGCTCCGCCGGCGCGTCGGTTCGTCTGGTCGCCAAGGATGGCATCTACGCCCAGCTTCGTCTTCCGTCCGGAGAAATCCGCAACGTCGACGCCCGCTGCCGCGCCACCATCGGTGAGGTCGGCAACGCCGAACAGTCGAACATCAACTGGGGCAAGGCCGGACGTATGCGCTGGAAAGGCGTTCGTCCGACCGTCCGTGGTGTTGCCATGAACCCTGTCGACCACCCGCACGGTGGTGGTGAGGGTAAGACCTCCGGTGGACGTCACCCTGTGAGCCCCTGGGGCCAGAAGGAAGGCCGCACCCGCCACATCAACAAGGAAAGCGACAAGCTCATTGTTCGTCGCCGTACCGTCGGCAAGAAGCGTAAGTAGGAGTAGACGATGCCACGCAGTCTCAAGAAGGGCCCCTTCGTTGATGACCACCTGCTTCGCAAGGTTGTCAGGGCGAATGAAGCCAGCAGCAAGAACGTAATCAAGACCTGGTCGCGCCGGTCGATGATCATCCCAGCCATGCTGGGACACACCATCGCCGTGCACGACGGGCGCAAGCACATCCCGGTGTTCGTCACCGAGACCATGGTTGGGCACAAGCTCGGCGAGTTTGCTCCCACCCGCACCTTCCGTGGTCACGTGAAGGACGACAAGAAGGGCCGTCGCCGCTAACGCGGGGACGTGAAGGAGGAGAAGAAATGGTGGAGTCGATCGCACGTGTGCGTCACATCCGCGTTACCCCCCAGAAGGCTCGTCGCGTTGTCAACCTGATCCGCGGCAAGCAGGCACAGGAAGCCCTGGGAATCCTGAAGTTCGCGCCGCAGGGCGCGAGCGACCCGGTGTACAAGCTGGTTGCTTCGGCCATCGCCAACGCGCGGGTCAAGGCAGACGCCTCGAACACCTACCTGGACGAGCAGGACCTCTACGTGAGCCAGGCATACGTCGATGAGGGCACGACCCTCAAGCGTTTCCAGGCACGGGCACAGGGCCGCGCATTCCAGATCAAGAAGCGCACCAGCCACATCACGGTTGTGCTCAGCACTCCTGAGGAGGGTACGAAGTAATGGGTCAGAAAGTAAACCCCTATGGCTTCCGTCTGGGAATCACGACCGACCACGTGTCGCGTTGGTTCTCCGACAGCACGAAGCCGGGTCAGCGTTACAGCGACTTCGTCGCCGAGGACGTCAAGATCCGCCGCCTGCTCAGCACGAGCCTCGACCGTGCGGGCGTGTCCCGCATCGAGATCGAGCGCACCCGTGACCGCGTTCGCGTCGACATTCACACCGCCCGCCCGGGCATTGTGATCGGTCGCCGCGGCGCCGAGGCCGAGCGCATCCGCGCCGACCTCGAGAAGCTCACCGCCAAGCAGATCCAGCTGAACATCCTCGAGGTCAAGAACCCCGAGGCTGACGCCCAGCTGGTCGCCCAGGGCATTGCCGAGCAGCTCTCCGCTCGTGTGGCTTTCCGCCGCGCGATGCGTAAGGGCCTGCAGGGCGCCCAGCGCGCCGGCGCCAAGGGTGTTCGCATCCAGGTGTCCGGTCGTCTCGGCGGCGCTGAGATGAGCCGTTCGGAGTTCTACCGCGAAGGCCGCGTGCCACTGCACACGCTTCGCGCGAACATCGACTACGGCTTCTATGAAGCCAAGACCACCTTCGGCCGCATCGGCGTGAAGGTCTGGATCTACAAGGGCGACATCACCAACAAGGAACTCGCTCGCGAGCAGGCGTCTGCAAAGTCGTCGCGCCCGGAGCGTCGTGACGACCGTCCCCGCCGTGCGCCCCGCGCAGAGGCAGCGGCACCGGTGGCAGCAGGAGTTGAGGCATAACCATGTTGATTCCACGCAGAGTCAAGCACCGCAAGCAGCACCACCCGGGCCGTAGCGGCCACGCAACCGGTGGTACCGAGCTGTCCTTCGGTGAGTACGGCATCCAGGCCATGACCCCGGCTTATGTGACCAACCGTCAGATCGAGTCCGCTCGTATCGCGATGACCCGTCACATCAAGCGCGGCGGCAAGGTCTGGATCAACATCTACCCGGACCGTCCGCTCACCAAGAAGCCGGCCGAAACCCGCATGGGTTCCGGTAAGGGTTCTGTCGAGTGGTGGGTCGCGAACGTCAAGCCGGGTCGCGTGCTCTTCGAGCTGAGCGGTGTCTCTGACATCGTCGCTCGCGAAGCGCTGACCCGCGCAATTCACAAGCTGCCCCTCAAGGCACGCATCATCAAGCGCGAGGAGGGCGACGCATAATGGCGATCGGATCCAAGGAGCTCGCGTCGTACGAGCTCGACACTTTTGAAAATGAGCGACTGTTCGACGAGCTGAAGAAGGCGAAGGAAGAACTGTTCAACCTTCGCTTCCAGTCGGCCACCGGCCAGCTCGAAAGCCACGGCCGCCTCCGCGCGGTCAAGCGCGACATCGCTCGCATCTACACGGTTCTCCGTGAGCGTGAGCTCGGCATTCGTGCCACTCCCGCACCAGTCGAGGCTCCGGCCAAGGCCGAGAAGAAGACCAAGAAGGCCAAAGCCGAGACCGAGTCCGCAGTTGTGGACGAGGCGCCGGCCGAGACCGTCGAGACGAAGGAGGCCTAGTCATGGCTAAGTCTGACGAAAAGGTCGTCGCAGCCGAGGCTCAGGCACTTGTGCGCGGCGATCGCAAGACGCTGCGTGGTTATGTGACCAGCGACAAGATGGACAAAACCATCATCGTCGAGGTCGAAGACCGCGTGAAGCACCCGCTGTACGGCAAGGTCATCCGCCGTACCTCGAAGCTGAAGGCTCACGACGAGGCGAACATCGCCGGCGTCGGTGACCTTGTCCTGATCAGTGAGACCCGTCCGCTGAGCGCCACCAAGCGCTTCCGCCTGGTCGAGATTCTCGAGAAGGCCAAGTAAGCCTCGCGCTTGCTTGATAGAAGGAGTTAGAAAGTGCTTCAGCAAGAATCACGCCTCAAGGTTGCCGACAACACCGGCGCCAAGGAACTGTTGACCATCCGCGTCCTCGGCGGCTCCGGCCGCCGCTACGCCGGCCTCGGCGACGTCATCGTCGCCACGGTCAAGGATGCTATCCCCGGCGGAAACGTCAAGAAGGGTGACGTCGTCAAAGCCGTCATCGTTCGCGTCAAAAAGCAGACCCGTCGTCCAGACGGTTCGTACATCAAGTTCGATGAGAACGCTGCAGTGATCTTGAAGGCTGACGGGGACCCTCGCGGCACCCGCATCTTCGGACCGGTCGGTCGCGAGCTTCGCGACAAGAAGTTCATGAAGATCATCTCGCTGGCGCCGGAGGTTATTTAGTCATGGCCAGAATCAAGAAGGGTGACCTCGTTGAGGTCATCACAGGCCGCAGCCAGGCTCGCGGCGGAGACCGCGGCAAGCAGGGTCGCGTCCTCGCGGTGCTGGTCGAGAAGAACCGTGTCCTCATCGAGGGCATCAACTTCGTGACCAAGCACAGCCGTGTCGGCCAGAGCCAGCGCGGCACCAAGACCGGCGGCATCGAGACCATGGAGGCACCGATTCACGTGTCCAACGTGGCCCTGGTCGACCCCGAAACCAAGAAGCCGACACGCGTTGGCGTGCGCATCGAAGAGGTAACGAAGGACGGCGTCACCAAGACGATCCGCGTTCGTTACGCCAAGAAGTCAGGTAAGGACCTCTAATGACTGACACCGCAGTGGCTGCTGGCAAAACCCAGCCGCGTCTCAAGGCGAAGTACCGCTCTGAGATCTCCGCCCAGCTCTCCAAGGACCTCGGCTTCACGAACGTGCACCAGGTGCCGAACCTGGTGAAGATCGTTGTCAACATGGGTGTCGGCGAGGCTGCTCGCGACGGCAAGATCATGGACGGCGCCGTCGCAGACCTCACCAAGATCACCGGCCAGAAGCCGCAGGTCACCAAGGCACGCAAGTCGATCGCGCAGTTCAAACTGCGTGAAGGACAGCCCATCGGTGCGCACGTCACGCTTCGTGGCGACCGCATGTGGGAGTTCCTCGACCGCCTGCTGAGCCTCGCGCTTCCCCGGATCCGTGACTTCCGCGGCCTCTCGGACAAGCAGTTCGACGGCAGCGGCAACTACACCTTCGGTCTCACCGAGCAGGTCATGTTCCACGAGATCGACCAGGACCGGATCGACCGTATCCGCGGTATGGACATCACTGTTGTGACGACCGCCCGGAACAACGAAGAAGGCCGCGCGCTGCTCAAGGCGCTCGGTTTCCCCTTCAAGACGGCCGAAAACCAGTAACACCCCCCCCGGGGGCTGGACATCCGTTCAGCCCCTTCACCACCACAGGTCGCCTTCCGTGTAACGGATGTGCGAAACCAGGCGAGAAAGGCACCACAAATGACAATGACAGATCCGGTCGCAGACATGCTGACCAGACTGCGCAACGCTAACTCGGCGTACCACGACACAGTGTCGATGCCGCACAGCAAGCTCAAGGCGCACATCGCGGACATCCTCAAGGCCCAGGGTTACATCTCGGCTTGGGACGTCCAGGATGCAAAGGTCGGAAAGACCCTCACGCTGAACCTCAAGTTCGGCCCGAACCGTGAGCGTTCCATCGTCGGCATCAAGCGGGTTTCCAAGCCCGGCCTGCGCGTGTACGCAAAGTCGACCGAGATCCCCACCGTTCTCGGTGGCCTCGGCGTTGCCATCCTGTCCACCTCCAGCGGACTCCTCACGGACCGCCAGGCTGAGAAGAAGGGCGTAGGCGGAGAAGTTCTCGCCTACGTGTGGTAGCCGACGATGTCGCGTATTGGAAGAGTTCCCATCGAGATCCCCGCGGGGGTCACTGTGGTGGCTGACGGCCAGGCCGTCAGCGTCAAGGGCCCGAAGGGTGAGCTCGCGCTCACCGTCGCCAACCCCATCGAGGTCAAGATCGAGGATGGCCAGGTCCTGGTCACCCGCCCGGACGACGAGCGCGCTTCGCGTTCGCTGCACGGACTGACTCGTACCCTGATCGCCAACCAGATCATCGGGGTGACCGTGGGTTACACCAAGGGCCTCGAGATCGTCGGTACCGGTTACCGCGTAGCCCAGAAGGGCGCCTCGGTTGAGTTCGCCCTCGGCTTCTCGCACCCGGTCCTCATCGAACCGCCCGCTGGGATCAGCCTGACCGTCGAGGGTGTCAACAAGCTCACGGTCAGCGGCATCGACAAGCAGGCCGTCGGCGAGGTCGCCGCCAACATCCGTAAGATTCGCAAGCCAGAGCCCTACAAGGGCAAGGGTGTGCGTTACGCCGGCGAGATTGTTCGCCGCAAGGCCGGAAAGAGTGGTAAGTAACCATGGGTCTCGGAACTAGAGGAAAAAGCAAGTCGGCTGCCCGCGGACGCAGGCACGCACGACTTCGCAAGAAGATCGAGGGGACCGCGCTTCGTCCGCGTCTCGTCGTCACCCGTTCGGCTCGCCACGTATTCGTGCAGGTCGTCGACGACAGCAAGGGTTTCACCCTTGCGTCGGCGTCCACGCTTGAAGAGGGTCTGCGCACCTTCGATGGTGACAAGACCGCCAAGGCCCGCAAGGTCGGCGAGCTTGTTGCCGAGCGCGCGAAGGCCGCCGGCATCGATGCAGTCGTATTTGACCGTGGCGGCAGCAAGTACGCGGGTCGCGTCGCTGCCATCGCCGAGGGAGCTCGAGAGGGTGGATTGAACCTGTGACAACTGAAACCACAGCAACGAAGGAGACCGTGGTGGCTGCAGAGGCACCCGTCGAAACCGCTGCGTCAACGACGCCTCCGCAGAACGAGCCTCGTGAGGCTCGTCGCGGCGGTCGTGAGCGCAGCCCCAGCCGTGAGCGCGGCAGCCGCGACGCGGAGAAGAGCCAGTTCCTGGAGCGCGTTGTCACCATCAACCGCGTTTCCAAGGTGGTCAAGGGTGGTCGTCGCTTCAGCTTCACCGCGCTTGTTGTCGTCGGTGACGGCAACGGCCTGGTCGGCGTTGGCTACGGCAAGGCCCGCGAGGTGCCCACGGCGATCTCCAAGGGCGTCGAGGAAGCGAAGAAGAACTTCTTCCGCGTTCCCCGCGTCGGCCTGACGATCCCGCACCCCGTCCAGGGTGAGGCCGCTGCAGGCGTTGTCCTGCTGCGTCCGGCCGCTGCGGGTACCGGCGTTATCGCCGGTGGCCCGGTTCGCGCCGTTCTCGAATGCGCCGGCATCCACGACGTCCTGAGCAAGTCGCTCGGTTCGTCGAACACCATCAACATCGTCCACGCCACGGTCGTGGCACTGAAGCAGCTCGAAGAGCCGCGTGCAGTTGCAGCCCGTCGTGGCCTCGCGTATGAAGATGTGGCTCCGGCCCGCTTCCTGCGTGCCGACGCCGATGCAGCTGCTGCTGCAGCGGCAGCAAAGGCAGGTGCCTGATGGCTCGCCTCAAAGTGACGCAGATCAAGTCCAAAATTAGTGAGAAGCAGAACCAGCGCGACACGCTTCGCAGCCTGGGTCTCCGACGCATTGGCGCCGTGGTTATTCGCGAGGACAACTCGCAGAACCGCGGATACGTCAACACCGTCGCTCACCTCGTGAAGGTCGAGGAGATTGACTAATGGCTGACGAGAAGGAAGCTGTCAAGAAGACAGCCGACAAGCCCGCCGCTACCAAGAAGGCTGCTGCCCCCAAGGCTGCTGCAGCAAAGGCTCCGGCCAAGGCTGCCGCACCCAAGAAGGCCGCCGCTGAGCCCGCTGAAGCCCGCGAGCACGTGCTGAAGGTTCACCACCTTCGCCCGGCTCCCGGTGCGAAGAAGGCCAAGCAGCGCGTTGGCCGTGGTGAGGGATCCAAGGGTAAGACCGCGGGTCGTGGAACCAAGGGCACGAAGGCTCGCTACAAGGTTCGCATCGGCTTCGAGGGTGGGCAGATGCCTCTGCACATGCGCACCCCGAAGCTTCGCGGCTTCAAGAACCCGTTCCGCGTGGAGTACCAGGTTGTCAACCTGGAGAAGCTCGCCGAATTGTACCCGAAGGGTGGCGACGTGACCGTTGCCGACCTGGTTGCAAAGGGTGCCGTTCGCAACAACGAAAAGGTCAAGGTTCTCGGTAACGGGGACATTGCGGTTAAGCTGAACGTTGCAGTCGACAAGGTCTCCGGCTCAGCTGAGCAGAAGATCGTCGCAGCAGGTGGCTCGATCAAGTAAGTCCGTAGACGCTGGTCGAGCTTGTGGAGACAATCATCCGAGTAAATCGGCGGTTGATTTCCGCAAGCTCGATCAACGCTTTTAACTGGAGGCCTTTTGTTTAGCGCCATTGCGCGGATCTTCCGCACACCTGACCTTCGCAGGAAGATCGGTTTCACCCTGGGCATTGTCGCCCTGTTCCGCCTGGGCTCGTTCATTCCCGCCCCGTTCGTGGACTTCGGCAACGTGCAGGCCTGCCTCGCAGCCAACCAGGGAACCAGCGGTCTCTACGAGCTGGTGAACCTGTTCAGCGGTGGCGCACTGCTCCAACTCTCCGTCTTCGCGCTGGGGATCATGCCGTACATCACGGCGTCGATCATCGTCCAGCTGCTTCGTGTGGTCATCCCACACTTCGACACCCTCTACAAGGAGGGTGCGCAGGGTCAGAGCACGCTGACCCAGTACACGCGTTACCTCACCATCGCGCTCGGCATCCTGCAGTCGACCACGCTGATCACGGTGGCCCGCAGCGGCGCCCTGTTCGGGACATCCGCCAGCACCGAGTGTTCGCAGCTGATCACCAATGACGCCTGGTACGCCATCATGCTCATGGTCATCACGATGACCGCCGGCACCGGCGTGATCATGTGGATGGGCGAGCTCATCACCGAGCGCGGCATCGGCAACGGCATGTCCCTGCTGATCTTCACGTCGATCGCGGCGCGGTTCCCGAACTCGCTCACGGCGATCGGCCAGCAGAAGGGCATCGACATCCTGCTGATCGTGATCGCGGTCGGCTTGCTGGTCGTGATGGCCGTCGTCTTCGTCGAGCAGTCGCAACGGCGCATCCCGGTGCAGTACGCCAAACGGATGGTCGGCCGGCGCACCTACGGCGGCAACAACACGTACATCCCGATCAAGGTGAACATGGCCGGCGTCGTGCCCGTCATCTTCGCCTCGTCGTTGCTGTACCTGCCGGCCCTGATCGCCCAGTTCAACCAGCCGGGAGCCGGCCAGTCGCCGGCGGCGTGGGTCGTCTGGGTCACCAACAACCTGACCAAGGGCGACCACCCGCTCTACATGGCGATGTACTTCCTGCTCATCGTCGGGTTCACCTATTTCTACGTCGCGATCACCTTCAACCCTGAAGAGGTCGCCGACAACATGAAGACGTACGGCGGCTTCATCCCCGGCATCCGTGCCGGCCGCCCGACGGCCGAGTACCTGGACTTCGTGCTCACCCGGGTGACCCTGCCCGGCTCGCTGTA
>Ga0075524_10000371_pt1 | contig 11167 bp, 10 predicted proteins | sample NGEPerone_FD_76826 | JGI IMG/M metagenome (GOLD analysis project Ga0075524, IMG submission 76826) | Arctic peat soil microbial communities from the Barrow Environmental Observatory site, Barrow, Alaska, USA - NGEE Permafrost154B-one | ecosystem: Environmental > Terrestrial > Soil > Wetlands >...
CCAATATTGATAAAGCACGGTTACATCCTGAATTTTAGACCCCAGAATTTTAGGCGGAGATTGAAATGAGTCGCGAAATATTATTGTTAGTTGATGCACTGGCACATGAAAAAAGCGTGGCCAAAGAGGTGATTTTCACCGCTTTGGAGCTGGCGCTGGCTTCTGCCACCAAGAAGCGCTTTTCTGAGGAGGCAGATGTTCGTGTGGAAATTAACCGCGAAAATGGCGAATACAAATCGTTCCGTCGTTGGGAAGTGAAAGCAGATGATGCAGTGGAAAATTCCGCTGCCCAAATTTCACTCGCTGACGCCAAGCAACGCTATCCTGAAATTGAAGAAGGCGACTTTGTTGAAGAAGCGTTAGAATCAGTCGAATTTGGTCGTATTGGTGCACAGGCGGCCAAGCAAGTCATCCTGCAAAAAGTACGTGAAGCCGAACGTGAGCAGATTTTGGATGACTTTTTGGCGCGCAAGGAGCATCTGGTTACGGGCGCGATCAAGCGCATGGAAAAGGGCAACGCCATTATTGAAGTGGGCCGGATTGAATCCTTGCTGCCGCGCGAACAGATGATTCCGAAAGAAAATTTGCGGGTAGGTGACCGTGTGCGTGCTTACTTGTCGCGTATTGAGCGTGGCGGACGTGGCCCACAGCTCATCCTGTCTCGCATAGCACCCGAATTCCTGATTAAATTGTTCGAGCTGGAAGTACCGGAAATAGAAGAAGGTTTGCTAGAAATAAAGGCAGCTGCACGTGACCCCGGTCTGCGTTCCAAGATTGCCGTTAAATCCAACGACCAGCGTCTGGATCCGGTAGGCACTTGCGTCGGCATGCGTGGTTCACGCGTACAGGCGGTGACCGGTGAACTGGCAGGCGAGCGTGTAGATATCGTGCTGTGGTCGATGGAGCCGGCACAGTTCGTGATCAATGCCATGGCGCCGGCTGAAGTCTCCAGCATTGTGGTGGATGAAGACAAACACAGCATGGATGTCGTGGTAGATGAAGAACAACTGGCACAAGCGATCGGTAAAAGTGGCCAAAATGTCCGACTGGCGTCTGAGTTGACCGGTTGGATCTTGAACATCCTGACCGAAGAAGAAGCAGCGAAAAAGCACGAAGAGGAATTCACCAGTACCCGTCAGTTGTTCATTAATAAGCTGGATGTGGACGAAGAAGTGGCCGATATTCTGGTGCAGGAAGGTTTCAGTACGCTGGAAGAAATTGCTTATGTGCCATTGTCTGAAATGACTGAAATCGTTGCTTTTGACGAAGACACAGTTAATGAGCTGCGCAAGCGCGCGCGCGCCGCTTTGCTGACCGAGGCGATTGCCAAGGAAGAGAAGTTAGAGGAAGCCTCTGAGGATCTGCTGACGATGGAGGGTATGGATGAAGCTACTGCCCACATGTTGGCAGCCAAAGGCGTTTCAACTATGGAAGACTTGGCTGATTTAGCACTGGATGATTTGATTGAGCTGACCAATATGGATGCAGAACGTGCCAAGCGGCTGATTATGACTGCGCGCGCGCCTTGGTTTGCTTAACATGGGCTTTGCTTGAGTTAGAACTTGAATTTGAACCAGCGTAGCGAATAAGGAAGACAAGGAAAATAGATGGGACAATCGAGCGTAGCACAATTTGCCGGAGAACTAGGGCTGCCAGCCGAGCTGTTACTGGAACAGCTGAAGGGTGCTGGCGTGAATAAGGCTGCGCCAGAAGATAAGCTCACTGAAGAGGATAAGTCTTCATTATTGGAATATTTGCGCAAGGAACATGGCGCCCAAGCACCAAAAAATAAGATTACGCTTACCCGTAAACAAGTCACTGAAATAAAAAAGTCTGATAGCACCGGTAAGGCGCGCACTATCCAGGTTGAAGTGCGCAAGAAGCGGGTATTGATGCGTCGTGATTTAACACTCACCGAGTCGCCACCGAGCGAGCAACCGGTCTTGGAGCAGCCAGCCATAGATGCTGCAGTAGAGCAAGAAATGCCAGAACAGGCAAGGCCGGAAGCGGCAGCTCCTCTGGCAATGCTAAAAAAACAAGCACTAAGCCCAGAAATGGCCAAACGTGAGAACGAGTCGCGTCGCCACGCTGAGCTGATGTCCATCCAAACGGAAGAGTTGCGTAAAAAACAGGAAGCAGTGCTCAAGAGGCAGGAAGAGGAAGCCCATAAAGCTGCCGAAGCCATAGCGGCACCCAGCAAGCTTTCTGAAGGTACGCTGCATAAACCGGCCAACAAGGAAGCGCCCAAGGCCGAAGACAAGTCCGGCAAAAAAGGCAAAGCCAAGGAATGGAGCGACGACGGCAAAAAACGTGGCATCAAGCCGCGCGGCAATGTCGGCGTGGCACAGGGCTGGCGTGCTCATAAAGCCAAATCTAAGTTGCATAAGGCCGAAGAGGATCAGCAACATGCGTTTACTGCGCCGACCGAGCCGATAGTACATGAGGTATTGGTGCCCGAAACCATCACCGTTGCTGATCTCGCACATAAAATGGCAGTCAAGGCCTCTGAGGTGATCAAGACCTTGATGAAAATGGGCATGATGGTGACCATCAATCAAGTATTGGACCAGGAAACGGCCATTATTATCGTGGAAGAAATGGGCCATATTGCCAAGGCGGCAGCGGCTAATGATCCGGATACTTTCCTCGAAGACAGCGAGCATGCTGAAGCGATTCAGGAACCTCGCCCGCCGGTCGTTACCGTTATGGGTCACGTCGATCACGGTAAAACCTCGTTGCTGGACTACATTCGCCGTAGCCGTGTTGCCTCAGGCGAAGCTGGGGGTATTACCCAGCATATCGGCGCCTATCACGTCGAAACGGCGCGTGGCATGGTGACTTTCCTCGACACACCTGGCCATGAAGCTTTTACTGCGATGCGTGCGCGCGGCGCTAAAGCCACTGATGTGGTGATTCTGGTTGTTGCGGCTGATGATGGTGTGATGCCACAAACCATAGAGGCTATTCATCACGCCAAGGCTGCCAATGTACCCTTGGTTGTTGCCATCAACAAAATTGATAAGCAAGGCGCAAACCCAGAGCGCGTGAAGCAAGAGCTCGTTGCGCAGGAGGTAATCCCGGAGGATTTTGGCGGCGACACCATGTTTATCGAGGTGTCTGCCAAGACCGGTCAGGGCATTGATGCATTGCTTGAAGCCGTGCTGTTGCAAGCGGAAGTGCTGGAACTGAAAGCGCCGAAAAATACGCCTGCCAAGGGCTTGGTAATTGAAGGTCGTATAGACAAGGGCCGCGGCCCGGTTTCCACGATTCTGATTCAATCCGGCACACTCAAGCGCGGTGATATGTTGCTGGCGGGAAGTGCCTTTGGTCGCGTGCGCGCGATGCTGGACGAAGCAGGGCAAGAAATTAAAGAGGCCGGCCCATCAATTCCGGTCGAGATTCTTGGATTATCCGATGTGCCCAACGCGGGTGAAGAAGTGATTGTGCTGAATGATGAGCGTAAAGCGCGCGAAATTGCATTATTCAGACAAGGTAAGTTCCGCGATGTGAAGCTAGCCAAACAACAAGCGGCCAAGCTGGAAAACATGTTTGAGCAAATGGGCGAAGGAGAAGTCAAAGTGCTGCCATTGATCATTAAATCAGACGTGCAGGGCTCTTATGAAGCGCTGTCCACCTCTTTGCAAAAGCTGTCTACGGACGAGGTCAAGGTCAACGTTATTCACACTGGTGTTGGCCCCATCAGTGAGTCCGACGTGAATCTGGCCGCGGCTTCCAAGGCGGTGCTCCTCGGCTTTAATGTGCGTGCTGATGCCGGTGCGCGCAAGCTGATTGAGAGCGTGGGCGTGGATGTACGTTACTACAACATCATTTATGAGGCGGTGGACGAGGTAAAAGCCGCACTCAGTGGCATGTTGGCGCCAGAGCAAAAAGAAAACGCGATTGGCTTGGTCGAGATACGCGAGGTATACCGTATTTCCAAGGTTGGCGCGGTCGCTGGCTGTTACGTGCAAGAGGGTGTGATCCGGCGTAACTCAAGGGTACGCGTGTTGCGTAATGATGTGGTGATCCATACCGGCGAGTTGGATTCGCTCAAGCGTTTCAAGGATGACGTTAAGGAAGTTAAATCCAATTTCGAATGCGGCTTGTCGCTGAAAAACTTTAACGAGATTGAAGTGGGCGATTTGCTGGAAGTGTTTGAAGTCGTTGAAGTCGCCAGAACGCTTTAATTTATGGCAAAAGATTTCTCACGTAGTGACCGCGTGGCTGAACAAATCCAGCGCGAGCTGGCTGATTTGCTGCAGTTTGAAGTGAAAGATCCGCGTGTTTCCATGGTCACGGTGACAGATGTCGAAGTCAGCGGTGATATGGCACATGCTAAAATCTTTTACAGCGCGCTGGCAGGCACGCCTGAATTGCAGCTAGGCCTGGAAAAAAGTGCCGGGTTTTTGCGTAGCCAGCTTTCCAAGCGCATGCTGGTGCGCAGTGTGCCACAGCTGCATTTTGTTTATGATGCTTCCATTGAACATGGCATGAAGCTCTCCAAGTTGATCGATGAAGCGCTTGCGTCAGCCACCCCTCAAGATAAAACGCCTAAAGTCTAGTTCGGGTTCCAATTAACTTTGCAAGTAAAAAGAATCAAGCGCCCTATCAGCGGGGTGTTGTTGCTGGATAAGCCGCTGGGCTTGTCTTCCAATCAGGCGCTGCAGCAAGTCAAACGCCTCTATAACGCCGCCAAGGCTGGCCACACCGGCAGTCTCGATCCGCTTGCCACCGGCCTGTTACCTATCTGCCTGGGTGAAGCCACCAAATTTTCACACTTCTTGCTCAATGCCGATAAAAGCTATCGTGCCCTTATTAAATTAGGTAGCGCGACCAGCACCGGCGATGCAGAAGGTGAAGTGCTCAGCACTGCTGAAGTTAATGTCACACCGAAAACGCTGAACGCCGCAATAGAGCAATTTACTGGCGTCATTCAGCAGGTCCCACCCATGTATTCGGCGTTAAAACACCAAGGCAAAGCTTTGTACGAATACGCGCGGCAGGGAGTGGAGATTGAACGTGCCGCGCGTACTGTCACTATCCATCACATCACCTTGAATGCATTCGAGCAGGATACGCTAGACATAACGGTGGGCTGCAGCAAAGGCACTTATATCCGTACCCTGGCCGAAGATATTGGCCAGGCGCTGGGTTGTGGCGGGCATCTGGCGGGCTTGCGCAGGTTGTCTACGGCACATTTCAAGCTAGCTGACGCCTACACCATCGAGCAGCTGGACGCCATGTCGCTGCAAGCCAGGGACGCTTGCCTGCTAGCGCCGGACGCTGCGATACAGAATTTACCGGCAATAACGCTCGACGCAGACAGTGTTTATTATTTAGGGCGAGGACAGCAAGTCTGGCAGGCGGGCATGAAGTTTCATGGCCTGCTGCGGCTTTACGACCAAGCAGGGAATTTTTTGGGTTTGGGCGAGGCCACGGATGACGGCAAAATTGCACCTAAACGATTGATTGTTAACTATCAGAGTGAAGATTCTGAATAGTTAGAAGGTTCTTGTTAAACAGCACTATTTAAGGTTAAAATGCGCGGTTCAAGATTAGGAGAAAAAGATGTCTATTTCGACTGCTGAAAAAGCCAAGATTGTTGGCGATTATCAACAAGCACAGAACGATACCGGTTCCCCGGAAGTGCAAGTGGCACTGCTGAGCAACCGCATTAGCATGCTGACCGAACATTTCAAGATTAATGCCAAGGATCACCATTCCCGTCGTGGTTTGCTGGCCATGGTGAGCCAACGCCGTAAGCTGCTGGACTACCTTAAACGCAAGAACGCTGACCGTTATCGCTCGTTGATTGAGCGCTTAGGTTTGCGTAAATAGGTTTGCGTAGATAAATTTGTGAATTCATAAAATAAGCCGAAAGCGATGCGGTAACGTGGCGCTTCTCGGCTTATTTTGTTTTTAAAAGGAAGCATGTCGTGAAACCAATCAAAAAAACAATTACTTATGGTCGGCATCAGCTGACTCTGGAGACCGGCGAAATCGCCCGTCAGGCAGATGGCGCGGTCATGGTGAGTCTGGATGACACCGTGGTACTGGTCACCGTCGTAGGCAAAACCGAAGTCAAGGCTGGCCAGGACTTTTTCCCGTTGACTGTGGATTATCAGGAGCGCACTTATGCCGCGGGCAAGATTCCAGGAGGCTTCTTCAGGCGCGAAGGCCGTCCTTCTGAAAAGGAAACACTGACTTCACGTCTGATCGATCGTCCGCTACGCCCGTTGTTTCCGGAAGCTTTCTACAACGAGATTCAGATTGTCGCTACGGTGATGTCTTCAGATAGCGAGATTGATGCGGACATTCCGGCCATCATCGGTGCTTCTGCTGCATTGGCGATTTCCGGCATCCCATTCTATGGTCCAATTGGCGCGGCACGTGTAGGCTATATCAATGGCGAATATGTGCTCAATCCAAGCGCCACCGAACTGGAAGAAACTGAATTGGACCTGATCGTCGCGGCAACCGATAGCGCGGTGCTGATGGTTGAATCAGAAGCCAAGCAATTATCGGAAGATGTGATGCTGGGTGCGGTGGTTTATGGTCATCAACAAATGCAGGCAGTGATCAGCATGATCAATGAATTGGCCGCAGAGGTTGCAAAAGAACCCTGGGATTGGACACCACCGGAAGTTAATCTGGCGCTGGTTGAAAAAGTAGGCGCTGCGGCAGCCAACGATATCCATGCGGCTTACCAAATCAAATCCAAGAGTGCCCGCTCATCCAGGCTGGACGAAATCAAGAATCGCGTACTAGGTGAATTGATTACTGAAAGTACCTCGACCGAGGAAGCCAATGAAATTAAATCGGCGTTTTTCAACCTTGAGGCTAAAGTGGTGCGCAGCCAAATCCTGAATGGCGAGCCGCGCATTGATGGTCGTGATACGCGCACTGTGCGCCCCATCACCATCCGCACCGGTGTGTTGCCGCGCAGCCATGGTTCTGCACTGTTTACCCGGGGTGAAACCCAGGCGCTGGTCGTGGCAACGCTGGGCACTGGCCGAGATGAACAAAAAATAGATGCACTGCAGGGCGAATATACTGACCGCTTCATGTTGCATTACAACATGCCGCCGTATGCCACCGGCGAAACCGGCCGTGTAGGCACGCCCAAGCGCCGCGAAATCGGCCATGGCCGTTTGGCCAAGCGTGCATTGATTGCCGCCTTGCCTAGCCAAGAAGAGTTCGGCTATACCATACGCGTGGTGTCGGAAATTACCGAATCCAATGGTTCCAGCTCCATGGCCTCGGTTTGCGGTGGTTGTCTGGCTTTGATGGATGCGGGTGTGCCGGTGAAAGAGCATGTGGCAGGTATCGCCATGGGCCTGATCAAGGAAGGCAACCGTTTTGCCGTATTGACCGATATTCTGGGTGATGAAGATCATTTGGGCGATATGGACTTCAAGGTGGCCGGTACCGAGCATGGCATTACTGCATTGCAAATGGACATCAAGATTACCGGCATTACAGCCGAGATCATGAAGGTTGCGCTGTCGCAAGCCCAGGAAGGCCGGATGCACATTCTAGACATCATGAAGGCTTCGCTTGATCATTCACGTGAAGAGTTATCAGCCTTCGCGCCGCGTATCATCAGCATGAAGATCAATCCCGAGAAGATTCGTGACGTGATCGGCAAGGGCGGCGCTGTGATTCGTGCCCTGACCGAGGAAACCGGCACCACCATTGATATTGAGGACGACGGCACAATCAAGATTGGCTGTCTGAGTGCCGAGGCTGGCGAAGCTGCCAAGAAGCGCATCGAGGCAATCACTGCTGAAGTGGAAATTGGCCAGACCTATGATGGCACAGTCATCAAGCTACTGGACTTTGGCGCAATTGTGTCCCTGTTGCCGGGCAAGGATGGTTTGCTGCATATCTCGCAAATTGCCCACCAACGCGTGAACGCGGTTGCTGATTTCCTCAAGGAAGGTCAGCATGTCAAGGTGAAAGTGGTTGAAGCTGACGAAAAAGGCCGTGTGCGCTTGAGCATGAAGGCTTTGATTGAGCCTCCAGCGCCAGTTGCTGAAGAAAAGGCTGGAGAGTCCTAACCGACTCAACAGCAAACAAAAAGGCCGGAATTTCCGGCCTTTTTGTTTTGTATAAAACGAAGTGCTTATTTGACCACTTGTTTTTAGTTTAGACATAACCTACGTAGCAAGTTATGTCTTCACCTGAAAGCAGGTAGCCAATTACTTGTTGTTTTTAGCTCCGACATAACGCGCTACGCGCATTAGCCTTCACTGAAAGCAGGTCGCTATTTCGCGACCTGCTTTTCACGGATTTCGTCCAGCGTCTTGCAGTCTATGCACAACGTGGCGGTAGGGCGCGCTTCCAGACGTTTGAGGCCGATTTCCACGCCGCAGCTTTCGCAGTAGCCATATTCTTGGGCGCTGATTTTATCCAGAGTTTCTTCGATCTTTTTAATGAGCTTGCGTTCACGGTCGCGATTGCGCAGTTCCAGCGCCATATCAGATTCCTGGCTGGCACGATCATTAGGGTCGGCAAACATCGTAACCTCATCCTGCATGGTATGCACGGTACGGTCGATATCGTGACTTAACTCGGATTTCCAGTCGTTAAGAATCTTGCGAAAATGGTCGAGTTGCTTTTTATTCATATATTCCTCAGTGGCCTTGGCCTGGTAAGGAATGAATGGTCGGGTGATTGCTTCAGACATGTGAGCTCTTGGGTTATTGACCCGTAGTTAACAGAAATTTAAGGCAGGCGCAAGTTTACTACGAATAGGAATAATGTCCAGCATGAGTAAACGCTTTATGCATATTAAGGATATTTAAGGGCACTGTTATAAGCCTCGCGCTGCTCCAGCGCGAGCAACGTGTTTTGCATCAGCGTCGCGACAGTCATCGGGCCAACACCGCCGGGAACCGGCGTAATCCATCCCGCGCGTTGTTTAGCCGTGGCAAAATCCACATCGCCGCAAATCGTGCCATCCTCTAATCGGTTAATACCGATGTCGACGACAATCGCGCCCGGTTTGATCCACTCGCCTTTGATCAGCCCAGGCTTTCCTGCGGCGGCAACGACAATATCAGCATTGCGAATAATCCCGGGCAAGTCTTTAGTGTAGCGATGGCAGCTAGTGACGGTGCATGCGGCCAGCAACAACTCCAGACCCATGGGCCTGCCAACGTGGTTGGATACGCCGACGACTACTGCATTCATGCCGCGGATATCCAGCCCGGTGGATTGCAGCAACTTGATCACGCCGAAGGGAGTGCAAGAACGTAACACTGGTTGACGTACCGCCAGCCTGCCGATGTTGTAAGGATGAAAGCCGTCCACGTCTTTAGCCGGGCTGATTTCTTCAATGACGTTTTCGTCCTGGATTTGTGGCGGTAGCGGCGCTTGGACCAGGATGCCGTCAACTTCGTTGTCGGTGTTTAATTGGTCAATCAATGCCAGCAGTTCAGCTTCAGTCGTGGTTGACGGCAAATCGTAGGCTAGCGAGCGTATGCCTACTTTTTCGCAGGCCAGGCGTTTGTTGTGCACATAAATCGCCGAGGCGGGATCCGCGCCGACCAGTATCACCGCCAGTGTTGGCGCGCGTTTGCCTTGTGCCAAACGCGTTGCAACCTGCTTTTTCAGGTCGTTGAGCAAGTTGTCGGCAATGGCCTTACCGTTGATGATTTGTGCGGACATGTGGAGGCTACTCGGAAAAAGCGCTATTTTAGCAGATTCAATTTGACCAGCCATTACGTTTCCGCTATAGTTTGCAGCCCTCGGGGTGTAGCGTAGCCTGGTAGCGCGCCTGCTTTGGGAGCAGGATGTCGGGAGTTCAAATCTCTCCACCCCGACCAGTTTTTTTATAACAAGCCTAGATTGCCCGACAATCTGCCCGTAGCTCAACCGGATAGAGCACCAGCCTTCTAAGCTGGGGGTTACAGGTTCGATTCCTGTCGGGCAGGCCAGTCTAATGGTGGCTGTAGCTCAGCTGGTAGAGCCCCGGATTGTGATTCCGGTTGTCGTGGGTTCGAGCCCCATCAGCCACCCCATCTCTTACCCAACATCTGCTGTAATTGATACCATTAACCATTGCGGCTATAGTATGGCCATGATGATTTTTCGCCAGCTTGAATCCTACTCGTTGCGCTGCAGAAAATTCAGTTGATGGCCTCACAGCACCCCGTCCTGATCATTATTGACGATGATCCTCTGATCACAGATACATTGCATTACGTGCTCGGCAAAGATTTTGATGTTTTTGCGGCTGCATCCAGTTGCATCAAGACTTCAAGGATCGAAGGAACCTCTAAAGCTTTCTCGCATCCCATCCCGCAAAGCCGTTGTCGCGGTGATGTGGGACTTAATTAGAGGCTCCTATGTATTACGCGCACTTCGGCTTGAAGCAGCCGCCTTTCAAGATAACGCCAAACACGGAGTTTTTCTTTTCTGGTGGCAACCGTGGTGCGATTCTGGACGCTTTGATTTACGCCGTCACCAGCGGTGAAGGGATTATCAAGGTAGTGGGCGAAGTCGGCAGTGGCAAGACTATGCTGTGCCGCATGCTGCAAACGCTGCTGCCAGAAAAAGTCGAAAGCGTATATCTGGCCAACCCCAGCGTGGCTCCGGAAGATATATTGCACGCCATTGCGTTTGAGCTACAGCTAAAACTACCGAAGAATGCTGATCGCTTGCAGGTGATGCAGGCACTTCAGAGTTACTTGGTGGAGCGCCATGCTTCGCGCAGGCAGGTGGTAATTTTTGTCGAAGAAGCGCAAGGTATGCCGCTGGCGACGCTAGAAGAAATTCGGCTGTTATCTAACCTTGAAACCAAGCACGACAAGCTGCTGCAAATTGTATTGTTCGGCCAGCCTGAATTGGATGTGAATCTCAACGAAACGCAGATTCGTCAGCTCAGAGAGCGCATTACCCATAGCTTTAATCTTGGACCGCTGCAAGAAAGCGAGATTGACGAATATATAATTTTTCGTCTGCGAGCGGCTGGTTACTATGGCCCGCATTTGTTTTCCAAACCTGCCATTCGCCTTCTCTCCAAAACTGCTCAAGGGCTGGTGCGACGAGTGAATATTCTGGCTGACAAGGCGATGCTTTCTGCATTTTCAGATAATGTCTATCAAGTAGTGCCTAAACACGTGCGCGCGGCCATCAAAGATAGCGAATTCAGCGCAGAACT